>JAABUS010001747.1_pt1 | contig 45304 bp, 40 predicted proteins | sample 5560161 | NCBI WGS metagenome assembly JAABUS01 (sample SAMN10711885, study PRJNA513376) | rock metagenome | isolation source: Antarctica rocks | place: Antarctica: Victoria Land, Trio Nunatak nord | collected 2016-01-04
GGTAGATGTACGTAGGTGCGTAGTAGCTGACTGAGAAAGGGGAGCTGAATACTTTGCTCGAAGCTAGTGAAGCTAGCAAGGGGGTTAAGCGAATGCGTTAACAACAATTACCCCGGCAAGGTAGTACGCTGCGAAGTTAGCGAGATTAGCCCGAAGGGGCTTAATCCGACGGGGTAGTTAACCCGAAGGGGCTTAGAGTAACCGGCACGTCGGAGCAGGGACAGGGGATCACCGCTGACCAATCAGGATTAGCGAAGGCTGCTATTCACGTACGGTACTGCTTGGCTTCGATATTCAATGTATTTACTGTGGTATGTCTCTCGGATAATGAACGGCACTCTGTTATATTATTCTTTATCGACAAGAGGATACATAGCAATCTAACATGCCTTACCTCGTCTAACGTAACCCAACTACGCCAGGTCCCCTGCACGGTCATCTAATTCTATGATACTGATGAAACCATTCATAAGTACGCAAAGCGACTTAAGTGTGGTTTGCTGGAGTTGTCTGCAAGCCTCGTCATTCCTCTAACTACCCAGTCCAATTCTCCCTTAGGAATCCCACGGAATCCGAGCGAGGTGCATCAAAGGAGTTGATGATGGACCCAAAGACGTTTGTGAAATTCTCAATCACCGCTTGCAGGTAACTGAGATTAACCTGAGTCAGGCGGCCCCGCTCGTGCTGTAACAAGGACACGTTCTGCCCTCGCGAGCGTAAGGAATCCAGTAACATCCTTGCTTGTTTTATGAGATCCAAGATAAGCATCCGCCTCAACTCCGTATTGTTGACGATTGGGACCTCATACTTGCCAACGCTTACTCGGATACCACCAAACAGATCGATTTCAGTGAGATGTTCCCAGCAAGTATTCGTTTGTTGAAAGACTGCTAGGATACAGATGAGATCTGCATAGCTAACTTCGCACCTGACGCAGTCGAGAGTGTTCCTCGCACTTTTTATTATGTCGCCCGTCACCTTGAACACCTCGTCGAGGCGTTTGTCCTGGTTCGCGCGGTGGATCTTGGGAGAGAGCAACATTAGACGTGCCCGGCACAAGCAATTATCTGATGAGAGCTTATCCGGTTGCGGCGGGCTGGAAGAGAGGTATGCAGACGAAGAGGAATTTGTACTGAGTGAGTCGGTGGGGCGCAGTGCAGTCGTCTGCGTTGGAGATGGGGGCGTCTGGAACAGACACTGCATGAAATCCAAGTCGGTCGGACTAGAGTGCGTCGGGGAGCTGAACATCTGCCCCTGGTTAAAGAGAATTGCATATAAGCTTATTTGTATACAATCCCACATTTGTGAGGGAGCCTTACATCTTGGTTCATTTGTGGAGCAAGGGCGTCGTACTGCTCGGCAGGCCGCTGCGGCACCTCATTCGGCCAGTGCGTCACGGTCCCAAGTGCTTGCTCATACGCGTCGTTCTCCACACGGAGCTGATCCGTAGTATCGAGGTTCAGGTCCATCGACATCTCTCCAGATTGCGGCAGCTGAGTCGTCTGCTGAGATCTGTTGGATCCCTCGGGATTGGTGGCGGCAACGGCGTATCTGCAAGCGATACCTTGGTTTGTGCAACGCTCACAGTCTCGCTGTCCATTACACTTGACCCTGGCCGTGCGACATGACACACACGCCGTTTTTGGTCGACGAGCCACTTGTTTCGCGCTGCGGATGCCCGAGCACTGCCAGCTACTGATGAAGTCGCGAGGAATCGTTCCCTTACGAGAAGTTGTGGCTGGAGCATTCGGCGACAGAGGCATTGGCACTCTTCTGGTAGATTCTTACAAAGACTTCTCGAACGAAACATGTCGCAGACTTCTAGAATGCTTCGAAAAATGCATTTGCACAAAGCCGGTGTGTGCCTGGGCAATGGCAAAATGTTGACAGAGTAGTAGGATACGGCCGAGTAGTCCGGTGGATCTACCCAAAGAATCCATCTTACTCGGGACAGAGTTCAATCGTTACAAATGCATCACGCACCCTTATCTCGGCAACGGTAAGACCCACTGGCGAAGGATTTATCTACTGATGCCCCTGCAGTACCGTGCGTGCATGCGTCGTATGCAGCGTCCAGCCAATCAATAATAAGCCTGCACGTCCGAAACTCAGCTGCCAGGTATAGTTTGATGGATCCTGCAGGGTGTTAGAGATTAGGCATGCGGCATGCAATGCAGCTACAGTGCCTGCCATGTTATCTTGACTCCAGAGGATGCCTAACGGGTATCAATGCCAGTGCCTTGCCACACCATAGGTCGTTCGTTAACTGTGCCCTACTAAGTGCTTCGCAACATTCGGGGGTACGCCAAGCACGATCGAGACTGTTCTGGGCAGATGCAGCCTCACCGACTTCTTGCTACCTTTGTTCTCCACCCGCACTTTTAAACTCGATGCCACGACGACCATAGCTTGCTTCATTATGGTATCGCACAATACGGGATACGTGACCACGTTCGTAAAACGTAGCTCCCACCAATACGGGCAGCACAGCAATACGGCCAATCCACAAAATTTTAGTAAATAAACTGCTTAGCATTTTCGTCAGCATAATTTAACGCGTTAACCGTATCGCTGTGCTGGCCGTATCGCTAAAAGCCACTACCTAATAATGGTATCGCCTGTGAAACCCAGCGAAAGCCAATGCATAAGACCCGCAGACGCTCACCCCCTGGGACACGAGTAAACACCGCTCGTTTGGCACGAGTGCAGTATACTGTATATGCAAGATTTGGAAGCCGGTCACTGTCAACAAATGCACGACCAATATTCTCATCAATGTCATTGAACTTGGGTTTTGGATCCGAAAGATGTTGACCGCAGAAAAGTGGCCCAAAACAATGGATGGTTTCGCTCAGCAAAGCCCTCGGCACGTGCGTCTCATGTCTTTCTTTTGAATCTGCTCTCCGTTGCTATAGCTGCTTTCAACACCAAATAAACCTTGCTAATTTCTTATCAAGATCATGAACGGTAATGGAACCCAATGTCGGCTCCTAGATAAGGATTCGATCAAGAACCAGCTTCGAGAAATATGGGGCCAAGTACTGGAGGAAGACCCCCGCAGCTTTTCTGACGAGGATGTGTTCTTCGAAGTTGGAGGCGACTCCTTGTTGGCCCACGAGGTAGCGGTGGTGGCTGAGAGACACGGCATCCTTCTGGATCTGCCAGAAATCTTCATGAGTACCTCCCTGAAGGACATGGCGCAAACAGCTCGTCCAGCGGGTATTGATGAGGACGAACAAAATGGGCTGAACCATACATCCAATTCCAATGCAAAGATTTCCAGAGTAGTGGAAAGAGAGGCTGCCTTACGAAGCAGGATGGATGACATTGCCACGGCATGTAATGTCACTGTAGAAACAGTCGAAAGTGCATATCCATGCAGTCCAATGCAGGAATCTCTGGTGGCAGAGTTCGACGGCGGAAAGAATCTGTACGTAATGCAGTACGTGTTCAAGCTGGCTGGCAACATCCCTTTCAACCGTTTCCGACATGTCTGGGAAGACACAATTTACACGAACCCCATTTTGCGTACAAGAATCTGCCAGCTGGAAGGAACAAACGGATATACGCAAGCTGTTATGAAAGAAGGGGTACAATGGAACACAGTTCGCGTTGATCTAGCTCGATTCCTCGAGTGTGACGCAAACGTTCCTATGGAACTGGGTCACCCTTTCTTTCGGTATACGATTGTCATCGATGAAGACGAGAACCATATTACCACACGGTATTTCATCTGGACTGTGCATCATGCGTTATGCGACGCAGTATCGTTGGAAGAGGTCCTTTGGGATGTCTCAAATCGCTGGCTGGATCAAACTCCCCTACCACGCCAATCCTTCGAATCATTTATTGAGTCTCATTTCACTATGCCAGGATCAATGCAGGCGCAGGAGCAGGAGTTTTGGCGGAAGAATTTGTCTGGCACCAACCCAACTCCGTATCCCTCACCTCCGCAGATCTCAAAATGTCAACCCAATCCAACCTGTACACTAGAACGACCGCTTACTCTGGAGCGCCTCCCACATTTCGGTATCACAAAAGCACTCTTGCTCCGAGCAGCATGGGCGATACTCGTCTCGCACTATACCGGAACCGAGGACGTTGGGTTTGGGACTATCAGTAATGGGCGAGGTCCGATAATGCACGGTGTGTCCCAGACAACGGGCCCGACAATAAATCTTGTCCCTACTGCTCTGCGTGTTGACCCGGAGCAGTCGGTTGCCTCATTCCTCACACAGGTCAGAACTCAAGCAGCTGAAGTTATGTCCTTTGAACATTCAGGCATTTCCAAGATCAGAAAATTTATGGCGGATAGAAATACCACGGCGGTGGACTTCCAAACTCTATTTGTGGTTCAGCCAGCAGCGCTTTTCAAAGCGGCAGCTCCAGCACTGCGAACGCTAGGGCTCGATTTTGTGGAAAGTATGGGGAAAAGGGAACGACACCCCTACCCCCTGATCCTTACGCTCACGCCATCCGATGATACAGTTATCAGACTCAATATACAGCATGATGGTCGGGTTGTGTCGTCCCAGGATGCTCACAACCTCGTTCATCACTTTCAAGCAGTGTTAACGCAATTAAGCCACGCGACGACACACACCTTATTAGGCTCTATATCGCCATTTAGCGATCATGACATGCATCAGCTCCGCCAGTGGAATAGCTTTACGGCCCCTGCTGAGAATACGTGCATCCACTATTTGTTCCAAGAGCAAGTATCCAGGAATCCGAGCGCCGTCGCCGTTTGCTCTTTGGAAGAATCCTTGACATATCACGACGTCGATAAATACTCTACCTCCTTCGCTCTGCACCTTATCAATTTCGGCGTACGCCCAGGAAACCTTCTAGGCGTATGCCTTGAAAAAAGCATTTGGACAGTAGTTGCAGCTCTTGCAGTTTTCAAAGCAGGCGGCATCTACGTCCCTATCGACCCTTCCCATCCCCAAGGTAGGATTCAGGAGGTCCTCGAAATGGCCCAGATTGACGTGGTCATGACGTCCAAGCTTAACCTCAAGATACTGGATGGGCTATCTGTCCAAGCTTTTACGATCCAAGGTCCTCCTCCCCCTCCTCCACTGGCGGCTGAGTTGTTGCCAAAGTCGCTGCCATCGAGCACCGCATATATTTTGTTCACATCTGGGACTACAGGAAAACCAAAGGGGATACTCATGTCACATTCCGCCATTTGTACCTCGATCATCCACCACGGACCTGCATTTGGTGCAGGTCCGCATTGGCGAACGCTGCAGTTCGCCGCGCATATGTTTGACCTTTCGATAGGCGAGTTCTTCACCACACTTACATTCGGAGGTTGCATTTGTGTTCCATCGGAGCATGATCGACATAACAACCTCGCCGGAGTTATCAAAGCATTACAAGCCAACACTCTACTAGTAGTGCCCACAGTCGTCAATCTACTCTCACCAGCGGACGTGCCGACATTGAGCACGATTGTCCTCGCAGGAGAGCCCATCACCAAGGGGACTATTGTAAAGTGGGCTGACCATGTCGATTTGACGGCAGCTTACGGGCCAACGGAAACCGCGGTATGGTGTTCAGGAAATCTCCGAGTCACTCCAGACGCCCATCCAGCAAACATCGGCCGAAGCCTCGGAGCCTCCATGTGGATCGTTGATCCCGACAACTACCGCCAATTATCTGCTATTGGCTGTGTTGGCGAAATCGTCATCTCCGGTGGCCTGCTGGGAGAGGGTTATCTACGTGACGAGATCGCGACGGATGCAGCGTTTGTGCCAGCACCGGACTGGCTGAGGAAAATTGATCCCAAGGCAAAGATGCTGTATAGGTCAGGAGACCTCGCACGATATAATTCTGACGGCACGTTCCACATTGTAGGCCGGAGCGATACCCAGGTCAAACTACGAGGCTTCCGGATTGAACTGGGCGAAGTAGAAAACCAGATCATGACGCAAGGCACGGTGATGGCCGCCATCGCCGCACTTCCGAAAACAGGACCTTGTGCGGGTCAAATCGTGGCTGTTTTGAGCTCTGGTAAGTCGGCCCTAGGCAACGTCGGCGGCATCGTGATTCGCATTGCGGCAGACGGGCGTTTTCTAATGGACAGAGTCAAACGGCACCTCTCCCTCACCCTCCCGGATTATATGATCCCTTCCGTGTGGGTCACGGTGGACAAGATGCCACTACTGACCTCGGGGAAGATTGATCGCAAGGCAATAAAACTGTGGATCGAGACTATGAGCTATGACAGGTACGTGGAGTTGGTAGACGGCACTGATACGAAAGGGGCGACTGAGATCCGGCCGGGGACTTTGGCTGACACTTTACGCCAATTGTGGAGCCAAGTACTAAACGCGCCCGAGGAAGTCATAGGAATGGACACATCATTCCTCGCTTTGGGAGGAGATTCCATTGCCGCTATTCAAGTCGTGTCTCGAGGAAAGGGCATAGGACTGCACCTTACAGTCCGTGAGATCCTCAGCACCAAGACGATAGGTAATCTGTTGACCCTTGTCGAACCAAATCAAAACATCGTCACAGCGGCCCCTGAGCCAGTTGAAAGCCCTCGAAGGACTTCCGATATCCTCAAACCTTTCGAACAGGCTCTACAGCCACACCTGAGCGACAAGCCCTTCGTTGAAGTCCATGATGCGTACCATCTGTCCCCTATTCAACGTGAGATCATCAAGGCGCGAGCTTCCAACCCAGCCGTCTTCCTACTTCTGCTGCATATGGAATTCACATCGATCAACTCTCAGCCGGTCTCATTAAGTCGACTCGTCCGGTCATGGCAGCGTGTGGTCCAGAAGTATCCCATTCTGCGAACCATATTCATACAAGACCCGGCTGGGAAACTACCACCGTTGCAAGTTGTCTTGAAAAATGTTGCGCCCGAGGTCCGTACATCTTCGGCGCCAGCCAGTAGTATCGAGCCAAACTTCGATACGGTCGGAGCACCGCCTGTTGACGACTGTTTCTTGCCTCATAGGGCCCACATTTCACAGTGTGGTGACAGATTTTTCATCCATTTAGAGTGCGATCATCTGGTCATCGATGGATGGTCGCTGAAGTTGATCAAGACGGCGTTTCTGGAAGCTTACGAGGAGAACGAAGCCTATGTTCCCGAGGAGACCGCGTCCTACAAGGACTTTGTTACTGCGCATCGACCGGATCGTGTACAAGAAGACAACAAGTACTGGGCATCGGCTCTCCGCGAACAACGACCGTCTCTTCTATCTCTACCCATCCGCTCAAAAGAAAGTTCACATCAGCCCAGTCAAAGTAGAACGAAGTCTATCATTTACCTGCCCATTCTCAAAGTAGAATCGATGGCTGAATTCAGCATCAAGCACGGCGTTACGCCGGCCAGTATTTTCGACTCGGCCTGGGCACAGACTCTGAGCCTCTATACTGGATCATCGGAAGTGACATTTGAATACGTCGTGTCCGGGCGCGATGAGGACGTTGATTACGTCTTTGACATCGTCGGTCCCTTGATCAACGTCGTTCCGTATTATCTACAAGGCGTCCCGACTGAGGGTAGCTCTCTTCAGCTGGCACAGCTGGCTCAGCGGGTGCAAGAACAGCGGATGAAAGATAGCCTACACAACTCCAGTAACGTCAGAGAAGTGATCGCGAACGAACTGCCTCAAGGGAAGCTGTTCAATACGGCGGTAAACTTTCAGCGGCGTCCCACGGCAGTGGAGACCGACAGGTGGAGGATAGACGAGGATCTCACGAAGACAAGAGATCCATGGCATGTGAGTTACCGCACTCGCTTTCCGTAGCCTTTACTTTATGACTATGTGGTTGTCTGAACATCTTGTGGCTGACCTTCTTAAACAGTTCGATGTTCTCGTTCGAATCATACACATAACGGATGATGCTACATTTCGATCTTGTTTCGAATTTGACGCACAATTGTTCGACTACGATCACATGAAAGAGGTGGCGAAAGAGTTTTGGAAAAGAGTTCAGAGTACTATCTCGTAAATGTTTATATTAAAATAGTCACCACATCTGAATGTCAACATCGGCGTTTTTGGGACCGGCCCGGGAAAACTGATTTGGCCCAGCCAGCCCTGGGCTGGCCTACTCTATCCCAGGGCTCCCTGGGCTCCCTGGGCTGGCTGAGCTTGAGAATTCTGAGACTTCTTGGAGATTTAATCGATAATCTCCGTTTCATCTCGAGTAGGGTTGAACAGAGTTTTCACCTTCGCTTTCTACTTCATCCATCACCTACTAACCACCTACTTCATCGTCTACTAATCACCTACTTCATCACCTACTAATCACCTACTCCACCACCTACTCCACCACCTACTAACCAGCTACTCCATCACCTACTCGCTCACCTACTCGCTCACCTACTCAGCACCCTACATGATTCAAAACACGCTACAAAACAAACTTCATGCGACGCGCTCTAACACGCGTTATTCGCTTCATGGCCTGCTTCATTGTATGCTCCATACATGCTCCATAGAACAGGCTAATTAACTCAATAGAAAACACCCTTCATGGCTCCCTACTGAGCACCAAATTCGCTCCCTTCCAAGCACCAAATTGCTTCATATCCGAGCATCAAATTCGCTCCCTACCGAGCACTAGTTTGCTCCATATCCAAGCACCAAGTTCGCTCCCTACCGAGCATCAATTTGCTTCATATCCAAGCACCAGATTCGCTCCCTACCAAACACCCTACATGGCTCCCTACATGCTCACCTACATGCTCACCTACCTACATGGCTCCCCATAAAACTCCCCATCAAACTCCCCATCAAACTCCTTACCAAACTCTCTATATAATCAATAAGTAGTTAGTTAAATAATTAGTAAAATCATCAATTGCATAATTAATCTTATTAATTTATTTACGAAAATAATGAAAACGATAAAAACGATAAAAAGCGATAAAAAGCGATTAAAGCGATAAAAACAATGGCAACGATAAAACTGATGAAAATGATTTAAAAGAAGTTAAACTTAAAGTAATGAGTTTAAAAAAACTTAAAACTCTTAAAGCTTTTTAAACTTTTTAAGTTAATCTCGAGTTATTTAAATTAATTTATAAAATTATTAATATTATCATCGCATATAAGAAAAGCTTTATGAATTTCTCATTTTTTTTCTTTATACTTAACGCGTTTTATAAAATCGTTAATCTTTTTATTTATACTTTAAAGCTTTATAAAAACATTATTATTCATCTTTGTTTTTTTTATAAACGCGTTTATTTTTTATATAAAGAATTAAAAAATTATGTATAATATTATTTTCATGTTTTTTTACTTATATGATGAATTATTATCATTATGTTTTTACGTTTTTTAAATATTGAAATTATTTAAATATTATAATTAATCTTTTACGCGTTCATCTTCAATTAATCTTTATTAATAATTTTTTAATTATTATGATTTAATATTATTTTGCTGAAACAATCACAACGCGCGTAAAATGAATTTTTGAAAAGAGTATTATAAATGAAAGAACAAGAATCAAGTAAATGAATAAATGATGATGAATTGCATAAGCAGCAGTAATGCTGATTTAATGATGATTGCAAGCAGCATTGACTCATCACAAAGAAGCAGTGATGCAAAGTTTAAACATTCATGCAATAATGAAATGAACATTATTAACATCATAAATTTATTAACATAAACATTAATGTTAAAGAAAGAGAAGAGCAAAGATTATTCATGAAAAGAAGTAATTCTGAAACTGATTTGATGTCTTCAAAATGTTTCAGAAAAGAAGATTGAAAATCAAGATGCATTCATCACAAAAAATGTACAGAAGTTAAAAACATTCATACAGCTTCTTAACAAACAGTTACAAATGTAAGAAAATACACATCTCATATTTAAAACATCATCATGAATTGATGTAGTAAAAGAAGAAACATCAATAAAGAAACAATGATTTAAAGATGATTCATCATTATTTTGCAAAAAACATAAGATTCTGATAAAAATAATGAAAAGAAAAAAGATGAAAAAGATACAAAAGAAGTCGATTGATCAGATCTTTCAAGAAATCACAAGCATGTCAATGATGCAATAAAATTTAATTATATCACTTCACAAGTTTGAAAGCAAAAACATTGCACTTCATATGATGAGCTTGAAAGTTTAAGCAGTTCTAGAAAAATCTCAGATGTGAGCGAAGAAAATTGCAGACTCAGCGCATGTAATGCAAAGAAGCTTCATGATATTAGCATATGATGTATACATCACATTGAACATGAATAATCAGAAAATGATCATCAAAAAACTGATAAAAGACAATGAAAGATTTCATGAAGATCTAAAAATGCTAAGAATAACTTAATCAAAAAGAATAATTAAAAGTAAGAAGATTCATTTATCATTCATTGTAAAAATTGTGATTGAAATGATAATGAATTAACTGCTAGACATGAGCATGCTAAATTCATATCAAGAATGCTCATGCAAGCTGTTTAAAAGAAACTGTTATATCATGCAATGTTATAAATGTTTCAATTTTGATCATATGATTAAATTCTGCAAAAATAAAAAGCGTTGCTTCAAATGCACAGACAAGCATCACATTGAAAAACGTGTTGTGTTGATGAATAAAAGATGATGTGTGAACTGCAATGATAGTCATGAATTTTGAAGATGTTCATGTCTCAAGTGAAAACTGCAGATAAAGCAATTGAAAGAAATCTTTCAAAATAAATTGATCAAATATTTTGTAATATCAAAAAACAATCACTCATTCTTCTCTTCTTTCTTTCTGAACTTCTTGAATTCAATGAATCTCTTGAATTCAATGAATCTCTTGAATTCAATGAATTCATCAAGTTCAATGAATGTCTTAATGATGATAAGCAGTTGAAACATTAATGAATCAACATGATAAGTGATAGAAGTCAAGAAGAGATGAATTGATTGCTTCTCAAATGTAATTAATGATTCAAAAGACATGACATCTGAACAGATATAAAAGCATCAAATCAGAAAATGCAAAAGACTTTCAAGAACTGAAAGTATATGAAAAATCATTTCAGCGCAGAGTCAACAACAGCTATAAATAATGCTATGATGAAGCAATTCTTTCTGCGAATTCTATAATATAACATCAAAAAGTTATTGAAAATTCAGAAATCATTTTTGATAAACAGAGAAGTTCATGAATTCAATGTAATAGTTATTCAGAAACAAGATCATAACATCAACACTTTATAATCATTTAGCTTAATTCACAACTTCTTTCATTTAATGAAAGATTTAACATTTCAAGCAAGAATATACATTTATGTCAATAAGCATTTAAAATTTAATTAATAAATGATGAAAATTATTAAATTGAACATTTGTTCAATTAAGATACAAATTAGCAACTCAGAAAATGAAGTGCAGATGCTACAACTTATAAACATCTACAATTCATGCTCATTGTTTATCATCTTTATAAAAGAATCATTTACTATTTCTCATCTGAATGAACTAATCAAAGAGAACTGTGAATAATTAATTGTAGAAGATTTCAATCTGCATCATTCACATTGAGAAGACAGAAGATGCTTTATTCATTACACAGTGACTGATGCTTTATTAAACATTATTATGAATATAAGATTAAAATTACTGTTTGAGTCAGACACAATTACTAAAAAGATTTACAATCAACTCATGACAATAAATTTAACATTTGACAGTAAGAAAGTATGATTCATGATATACAAATGCAAGATAAGAATGAATCTGCATCAAAGATCTGATCATCTTTCAATTATCATGAAGTTATGTTTATATACATTCTTTATGCAGCTCATAATTCATTGATTATGAAAGAAAATGAACATGAAAGCACTAAACATTTATCTAAGAATACATTTTTTCACTAATCATTCATTGAATGACAAGACAGCGATAAATGACAGAGTTGCAAAGATCACTTATATGCTACAAAAAGTCATCAAGAAGTCTACTTTCTGAGCAAAGTCATCAAATTATGTATGAGACTTTTAAAATCAGAGCTGCTTAAAAGTAGTAACAGAGTTGCAATGACTATGAATCATCTGAAAAATGCAAAGCACTCTAAAAACATGAAATGATTATTTGAAATACAATGATCACAAGAATAAGATCATTAAAGAAATAAAACTTTTACATTTTAGATCACAAATGCATAAGTTGAACAATGAATTAAAGTTGATTTGATGCTTTGCAAAATGAGTCAGAATTAAAAGTCAGCTATTCAAAAAACTTTTGCAATTTTCATCATTAAGAAATGATGATTTCATTTATATAGCAGACTCATTTGAAGAAAAAACAGAAGTATTATGAAAGAAGTTCTTTTCATCATTTTTTCAGATAAACATCAGCAATATTTCAAAATCATTTATATTGCTGATAATATAATTCAATTCAACTTTATTACAGAATGAGATGAGATAAATGATTCAATGAATAAAAGTCAACAAAGCATCAGATGCATTTGAAATTTCAAATAAAGTGCTTCAAGTGAGCTTAATGAAACTGACTTCAATACTAATCAGTCTGTTTAATGCATGTGTAATTCATAAGTATCATTCAAAGTAGTTTAAAAAGACTTAAATGATAGTATTATATAAATTAAAGAAGAATGATTATATTGATTTAAAAATATATCGATTTATTGCTTTGTTAAACATCATGAGTAAAGCTCTGAAATCAATTATGATCAAGAGATTAAGTGACATTGCTGAGACTCATTACATGCTTTCAAATGCTCAAATGAGAGCGAGATGCAAGTAATTCATGATCTCAGCGCTGAATCTACTAATAGATCAAGTACATGCAATATGAGACTGCAAAATTAAGTATGTGATTTTCATGCTCAGTTTAAATGTTATCGAAATGTTTAATCATGTCTTACACATCAAACTTCTGCATATACTGAGAATGAGAAAAACTTTAAACTATATAGTCAATTGAACTTGCAGCTTTCTGAAAGACAGAGAGTCATTACTGATGTTCAATGAATAAATCAACGCAATGCATTGAATAAATGTTGATATATCACAAAGATCTTTCATATCATTGATTCTCTTTCTATTTTTTAATGTAAGCTTAATTAAAAAATGCAAAGTTCTAGAAATCAAAATTGAAGTGTTTAACTTCATAAATGACATCAATATTCTGATTTATAACAAAATCATAAAATCAATCTGTGAAACATTAAGTTGAGCACATAACATCTGTTTAAAGTGAGCTCAAACTCATGATGCAACGTTTGCTTCAAAGAAATACAAATTCATACACTTCACTTGTAAGTCAAAAAAATTCAACACGACAGTCAGTTTATGCATAAAAAACTTGATAATAAAGTTGAAATTGAACATATAAGTTCTCAAAGTATAACTGAACATAAAACTATGATGAGATTTGCATCTTCATCAAATAAAAGCAAATCACATCATTAAGATGCTGATGTTTAATTGACTTGAAATCTTCACTTAAGAAACTACATTTGCAAAAGCAAGACAGATCTACTCAACAGTAATAAGATTGAAAATGATGTTTAAAACATTGATATGACATTAATGCAATAAAGAAGAAGAATTTTTGAACATGAAATAAAGATTAAAAGTTTTTCAAAATCAGATGTTACATCATGTGACAGATGTTTTCAAGAAAGTGAACATTGAAATGTTAAAAGTTGAAATGTATATTTCTTCACTTCATGTTCATCTGAACAAACTGCAGAATCAGACTACGCTACGTAGTTGAATTGATGACAAAATGCAAAAGACTTAAAAAGCATGCAAGATCATATATACACATCTGATAAAAACTAATCAACTCATTTTTTGCTTTTCAATCTTCAAAAAGATGATGTTTTTAAATGTTTCAATATGTGAAGAAGTAAAAATACAGTCTAAATGTAGATGATATAATGTCTCAATGTTGATCTCAATGAATGAACATGCAATTGCACAGTTTCACAGAAATCAATGAAATCTTCAATGAGAAAACTACAAGAAATGCATAGCAGACATTAATGTAATCTTTGCTCAAAGATTTCATTTATTCAAGAAGTCAGTAAGAATGCACAATGATTTTCAGAAGATTGAAAGTATGCTTGCAATTTACATCAAAATTGAATGCATAGAATTCAATGTTTATCTGCATTTAAAAAATATATCAAGAGTGAATAGTCTTTGATGCAATTGTAAATGAAATCATCAGATCATCAAGCATGTTTTGATGCACTGCTTAAACTGAACACATCTTCAATCAATTATGTTATGAAATATCAACTTCATGAACTATCAAATCATCATTGCAATCACGAAGAGTTTCAAGATAATAGCAAGAATGTTGATAAAAATGAAGTTTTTGAAGCAGTTTAAAATGACAAGAGCACTTATTTTTTAATGTGTAATCATCATGAACAAATTTGATACATAGTTTCAGCTTTATCATTTCAACTGCATGTAGCAGTCACATAGATAGTGAGCAATTTTTTATCTCAGAGAGTTTTGTTCACTTAACACATATAGCATAGATTTTTCTCATGAATCAATTTAATCAATGTCATAAGAATGTATGAATTATTATTATTATTATTATTATTATTATTATTATTATTATTATTATTATTATTATTATTATTATTATTATTATTATTATTATTATTATTATTATTATTATTTTGTTGATGAGTAAATCTTTTATACACATTATTATTATTATTTTAACTTATCAATATAACATGTTTATTATTTAACTTTTTTTATTCAAAGACTTTAATGTAATTTACAACATTATTTACTATCTTATTAAGAAACATCATTACGTTTTCTATTTTTGAAAAGATAAAACAATCTTAATCGAGAAAATAGTTTAATTTCTACTGTAAAATATTTATTGACTTTATAATTTACTTAACTTTATTATTTTTGACAGAGATTTTTAATTTATTTTCACTTTCTAACAAAGTTTCTATAAACAACTATAAATAAAATTCTATTTATTAATTGTATATTATGTTTAAAATAAATAATTAATTGAAATAAGTTAATCAAAATATTAGATGTGATCTAAGAATTTATTGCAGTTATATGCAAAATAATTGAACTAAGTAAAGTTTAATAATAAAATTTAGTAATAATAACAATATTTCTTTAATTATCTTAATGTTTCTTTTTGATTTTCACAAAAAAATTCACTTATGAATAAAAATTAACTGAAACATAACTTTTTATACAATAACTTAAGAAGATTTTTATACTATCATAGTTAAAATAAAAGAATCTTTTATTTTTTATTATTAATAATTATAAAAGATTAAGAAGTTTACAAAGAAGTAAGTTAATAAACATCATTAAAACATAGTTTATAAAGTTAATGACTAAGTATAATTATCTTTTAGAAATATCAACATAACTTGATTATATAAGAATCTGAAAGATAAGTAGATAAAATTCTATCAAATTACTGCTTGTATAGAAATTTTCTATTATTTTTTTATATTCAAAAACAGCAAGTTACTTTATTTAATCTTTAGTTCAAAACTGCTATATTCTTGTTATTAAAACTTGTTACTTAAACAATAAATAAAATTTTCACAATCTTTAATAATTGAAAGTAAAAATCATTAATACAAAGATGATATTTTAAACTTTAAATATTATTAAAATTAACTTTAATACGAAGTTAAATCAATTAAATTAAATTAAATTATAATAATAAGTAATATTATATTGATAATTCTTTTTGACAGATCTCAAGAAAGTTTTGATCAAATTTCAGAAGTAATATTCAAACAAATTACAATAAACTGAAAATTGTTATAAATTAGCATAAAGTAAATCATATAAATATATTTTAATCAGAAGTTTAAAGTTAAAAAAAAGATGTAAAGAACATGTTGTAAGTTTTACTCATAAAGATACTCTAAATTATTAGCATATTAACATCAACTTTGTTTTAATTCATGATAAATTAATATAATTTATGTTCAATTAACTAAAGAGTGCATGCTGCATGCTCTTAACATTATCTTTTTTCTTATCAGACAATAATTTTATTGCTTCAGTCAAACTTTGCTGTTAAATTTTTCTATCTTGACTTGATAGAATAATATTTATAAAAGTCATTCATAATGTTTTAACAATCTTTAAATTCATTTTTATTTTCATTAAATCAATATAAATTAACATTATTTTCTTTTTAAATAATATAATACTAAAGTCATTTATTTTATTTATAATGTTTAAAGTTTAAAATGTTCTTCACTTTTTATTTATCTTTATCTTTAACAATTATAAAATTTAATAATTTATTACATTGTTTTTTTAGTGAGTCTTTTGAACTCAATTGCAATAAATTTAAAATAAACTTAAAGTGAATCTTCATTATCAATGACAGTTTCAATTGATATTTCTGTTTAATTTCAATGAGAATCTTGAAAAGTTTTAACATCTTTTCATTTAGTTTCTTTAATGATTTTGAGATTGTGATGTTTCTAAAATTTAAAAACATTATATTATTTATTTTGTAATTTACTTTCAGATGTTTATCATGTCGAGTTTGACATTTTCTTGAATCGAGCAAAGCGCATTGACACAGCTCATCGTCGCTTTTTCAGATCATAAATATTTGCTCATTTCTCTTCGACTTTCAACATTTCTTCTCATTTTCTTTGTCTCTTTCGTCTGAGCTTTTTGTCGACTTCTCATTTTCATCTCATGATTCTTTGCTCGAATCTCAATTTGCATCTGAAAGAAGTCTCATCTTTGCGATGATCGATTCTATTGATTCTGTTTGAAGACGCGCACTTTTTCTCTTGACTTCTTGAATCACTGTTCTTCGTGTCTCTCATTTGCATCTTTTAGAATGATGCTCGATCTTTCTGTCTTTCTCTCTCAGCATTCTTCTGTTTTCTGCTCATAGCTGATCTTCTGTTTTTCGCTTCATTAACGTGACAACTATTGTTCATGAAATGTTGAGTGATCATCATTGTCACGACAAGAGCGCAAGCAAGATGAAGTCTGCTCAGAGCTATCATCTGTGCATCGAGATCAATTAAATAAATGTCTCACATCACTCTGAGCGTTTTTTCTACTGTGTCGTCGACGAATGAATGACGTGATGCTGTTGCTAGCAATCTGATGACATCTTCTGTCAAAGTCTGACTTACAACAATTGAGCAGTCTCGTCTAGTTCAGCTTGACTGAGTTTCAAGCATCAGTTGATGCTGACGTGACAGTGACTTGATTGAGAGAATATGCATGTGCACTGCGCAGCACTGCCTGAATTGAAACTCTGAACTGTTGAAGAAATGACATTTTTCTGTGTTGTTCTGTGTCATCTTGTCGAACACTCTTCATTCTTGTCATCTGCATCGAAAATTCCTCAGCTCATGAAGAGATTGTCTCAGTCGTGTCGATGTTGAATCATAAAATCTTGATGAATCATCAATGATCAGCTTTAAAGAAGACAATTCGCGCAGTCTGAATGCTTCTTAATGTTCTGCGAGACATTCTATGAGACATTCTGTGAGATGTGATTTCTGAAGATATCAGCTGACTGCTACAGAGAAGACTTTCAAATACACATTCTGTCGAGAAATATCATGTGTGAATTGAATGACAAGAGAACAGAGAAGGGAAAAAAGAAATCATTGAGAACTGAGCAATTCTTGAGAATTGCGTGCAGTCAAGAGAGAGCTTACGAAGATTCAGAGAGACAGCGTAAAGATGATGTGACTCGCAATGAGATTGAGTGTATCTCGTACAGAGAGTGACTAATGAGTCACGACATATAATTCATCTTGCGCTCTTCTTTAGAACAGATAGCGATTTTCATCGTTTTCTTACTTACAGAATTTTCTTGCAATTTTATTCTGCAATGACTGTCGTTGATATGATCTTCATTCACTTCTATTGATCATCGTCAATCACGAGCTCATGCCTCAGTCTAAAGTCATCAACTTGAGATAGTGCTGACGAAAGATGCGATGCAATCTTACAGCGTGACAGATGAGATAAATCTTTCAAGACAAATTATGAGATTGAATCTCAGCTTCAAAGCAAGCTGACTGAAGAAATCAGAGTCGAGAATGAAGATATTTTTAGAACTCAGCGTCATGAGAAATTCATCTAACGAATGCAGAAAACTGAAAAAGAGCTGAGAACAATTGAGACGACGATGACAGTGACATCACTAATGAGAAAGATCTTTGCCTTTCATTCATCAAGTCTTTTGAAAATTCTCGCAATCTTTCGTTCGAAATCGAGAAGAACACATCTCTTTCATTGAAGAAGATTGATCAAGCTCTGTTTGATGATGAATTCTTTGACATTGATGACTTTCTTCGTCTTCTCAGAGTCTGTGCAGCCTCATTAGCTTCAGAGAAATCTTAGCTTTGTGAAGATGTCACACAATCATCAATGAAGCAGAGTTCTTTATCGAGAATGTCAAACTCAATGTTTTCTATCAATGACGAGTCTATGATCGCAACGATCACATTGAAGGTTTGAGATTTTCTCAAGCGCAAGACAAACACAGTCAATATGAATGAAGACAGCAGAGTCAAGATTCATGATAAGACTATATTCACTTCAACTTTGACGTGTCTAACAATCTTACAGAACAGTCACTCGAAGTTCTCAATAACATCGAAATCAATAAGTCATTTATCAAATCAATCTTCGAATCTAGTGATGAATGAAACAAAAATTCAGACATCATGTTGACTAGAATGCTCTTCAAGCTACTGAGCAAGCAGATATTGACTTTTTCGAAACTGAGTGAGCTCAACTTCAAGCGTGAGACACAGACTAAGCGTTCAGATCAGTGTACATGTCTTCATTGTTATAAGCACGTCTGATAATTCTAGAAGACTTGATCGTGATCGACGATATCGATGAAAACAGAATCGACATCGATGATCATGATTTCTCTTCATTGAAGAAGCATAGAAGATCAAAGAAAGCGACTCTACAATCTGTATTCAAAGTTTCATCTGAACTTGAATTTTACTATAATTGAGCGCTTCAAGATCACGAGAATATCGCAAGCTCAAATCGATTAAGTGAGCTTGATGAAAGTCAAGATAGAACAGAACGTGAATCTTTAATACAAGAGTAAAACGATGTTTGACATTTCACAGATAATTCATTCATGATGCAGAACGAGAACATCAAGACTGATGATGAAAGCACTTCTGCTGAGATAGCAAGCATTATGTCTGAGATTGATACTGCAGACACTCAGCTCAACGCACTTTGTTCAACAAAAGAATCAACGACACATCATTGCTTAAGTTTTAATGCAATCGCTGAGTCTTTTGATCGTCTATTCTCTTCTAGCATCACTTCATTCGAGAATCATGAAAGATGATCTGTTCATGCAAATGTTCACAATGAGAGAACGTCAGTCATCGTCAAATTCATCAGCACTATCATCATCAGATCACTTGTCATTGAGCAACATCAGAATTCTGATGATTCAGCAGAGATGAAGAAGCAGAAGTGAGAAATTACAAAGATTCTCAAGAAGAGAGCGATCGAATTAGAAACGAAATACAGAGTACGCTGAAAAGATACATGATTGCTCAGCAGTGAATTGAGAAGCGCACAGAGATTGTTGAAGAAGTTTGAGACAAAAGATCGAGAACAGCATGAACATAAACGAGATAGATCGACTCGAATGAACAAAGATTAATGATCGTGCATTTGTTCATAATCACATCGTGAATGTGTGTACGCTCATGTCTCTGCATCAAGCAAGCACGCAGTCTCTTCGTTGTCAAAGACTCAGCTGCAGCGCGAAAGAAGATGAAGAAATTGATTTACAAAATTGATTGATCATCAATGAAGAACAGAAAAGCAAGCGAAGACAAGAGCATATTTCAAGATTTGTTAACTATTTTAAAGCTTGAATCTGCTGCATATTGAATTAAAATAATGCAATAAAGAATAAGAAGAAAGTTGTTGTAATCACTTCTTGTACTAAACGTCTAAAAGAAACTTTCAAAATCGCTGTCAATCATATCTTCAGAAGAGAACTTTTGAGCTCATTATTTCAGAAGATCTGACGTTGTTTGTCTTCTATGATTCAATATCGACTCATTCAAGCTGCATGAAACATCATCTTGCACTGTCTCAAAAGAGTTTTTCTGAGAGACGTTATCTTGAATAGTTCACACTGTCTATAAATGACGAGACACTAGAGATATTCATCTCACTGCTCGAGTCACAAGCTCAATCACGATGTATCGTATCAAATTGAAGCGACGTGTCAGAATTATGTTAAACAGAGTGTTATAGCGAGAAAAATGTCTAAAGATGAAGCAGAACTGCAGCAGATGAAGAGAATGTTGACAGTAAATATCATTACTAGATTCATTGACTGCTCAAGCAAGTTTGTTATCAATGAAAAGCATCGCAGTTTTCAGTCTTTGCTGACTCAGAACTTACGAACTTATTAAGTAGTTTCATTAACGCTCTCAATATTTAATCGATCATGAACACATGCAACGATAAATCTAGTAGATGAGTAGATCTAGAAGATAGACTAGATACAGATGAGTAAATAGATAGATAGATAGATATGTCTCGCTGTAAAAGAGTATTTTCTCGTGTATCTGAAAGATAAAAGATGACGAAGAAGAAGAAAACTTCGCTCGAGAAATCTCTATCAGTGTCAGTCAATATTCTCGTGAATTCTGAAGATGCAAATCAATGATGTCGTGAAACTCTGCTCGGGAAAGATCTATCAATGATAGGCAGTATCTTCAGAAGATGTCGATCAGCGCTCATGAGCTCTGCTCGAGAAATCTTCATCAGTAGTAGTCAATATCTTCAGAAGATGCTGATTGATAGAAATCTCTATCAATGATGAGCTACGATCAGAGTTGTATGAAACAATGAGCTAGCTGAATGAGAATCTGCAATCATCAAAGCAGTCATTTCAAGTGTCTTCTTGAGCTTCATGTGATCTGCAAGAATGTCATCACTGATCAATTCGAGTTCTGTGCTCTTGAGAAAATAATTAGTAGTCAATATTTTCAGAAGGTGTCGAGCAGCACTCATGAGCTTTGCTCGAGAAGTCTCTATCACTGGTAGGCAGTTTCCTCAGAAGGTGTCGATCAGCACTCATGAACTCTGCTCGGGAAGCCTCTACCACTGGTAGGCAGTATTCCCAGAAGGTGCCGACCAGCGCTCATGAGCTTTGCTCGGGAAACCTCTATCAGTGGTAGGCAGTATCCCCAGAAGGTGTCGACCAGCGCTCATGAGCTCTGCTCGGGAACCTCTACCACTGGTAGGCAGTATCCTCAGAAGGTATCGACCAATAGTGCCGTGAACCTCTGCTCGGGAAGCCTCTACCACTGGTAGGCAGTATCCCCAGAAGGTGCCGACCAGTACTCATGAGCCATGCTCGAGAAACCTCTATCAATGATAGTCAGTATCCCCAGAAGGTGCCGACCAGCACTCATGAGCCATGCTCGAGAAGCTTCTACCAGTAGCCATGCTCGGGAAACCTCTATCAGTGGTAGACGGTATTCCCATGAACTTTGAAGGTGCCGCTCAGCACTCATGAGCCATGCTCGGAAAAGCTCTACCAATGTGGCCAATATTCCCAGAAGGCGTCGACCAGCACTCATGAGCCATGCCCGGGAAACCTCTCCCAATGGTAGGCAGTATTCTCAGAAGGTGCCGACCAGCCATGCTCGGGAAGCCTCTATCAATGGTAGCCAATATTCTCAGAAGGTGTCGATCAGCACTCATGAGCCATGCTCGAGAAACCTCTACCAATGGTAGCCAATATTCCCAGAAGGTGCCGACCAGCCATGCTCGAGAAACCTCTATCAAAATCTCTATCAATGATAGACAGTATTCTCAGAAGATGTCGATCGACACTCATGAACTCTGCTCGAAAATTCTCTATCAATGATGAGCGATATTTCTCTTTTCTTTGAATCACGTTCGTATTGAAATCGCGTTCTTGCAGCATCATTTTCGAAGAAGAGAGATGAGCAGAAGAAGAAGATTGAGCAGAAGAGTCTCGATGAATCTGAAACGTGAGCTGTCTGTGACGTGCAACGACAGCATCAATCTTTCGAGCATTGCTCTGACGTTTATTATTTAAATAGCTGTTAGAAGATATAGAAGACATATTGCAGAAGGTAAAAACATGCTGTTAGCGATCAAGAATGAAGTGAAGCAGTGTAAACATGAAGTGAAATAAACAAGTTGAACATTCAAGATTTCATGATTAACTGTAATAGATTTAACTTTGACTTTCTAACTGTAATAGATTTAACTTTGAATGATTAACTGTAATAGATTTGACTTTTTGATAAAAGAGTCAATATCTTTACAAAGAGAGAAATTAAAATTTAAGATTAAGATTTAAGCACGCTAAAGAAAAAGAAATTAAAATCAGTCAGTAAAAGCAACTGCGTTGCTAATTAAAAATGATTATGTAACTATGCACTTGTCTTGTAGAACTATGCAATCTGAAGACTGTCATTGTTTTGTAATCATGCTTGCATGAAATCAATATTCTATACATATGTAATAATCTTCTGATATATGCAGAGACTCAAAATCATAGCGAAAATCATTCAATCGAAAGATCATTCAATCTGAAGTGAGAGTGATTGTTTTTTCTTATTGCTATCTAATAAATCACATCTCAATGAGTTTCTGAATCTGTCTTCATGAGAATCTTAGCGAGAGACTTTCATTTCATTTCGAGTCATCATAATGCTTTATCTGCTTCTTTATCTTCAATGTTCTCTACTTCACTGTCATCTTTCTCTTCTGCTGCTTCATTTCTATATTCTGCAGTATCTTTTTCATCTTTCTTTGCTGCTTTTGAATTCAGATTATCTCGTATCTCGCTCTCATTTTGAGCATCACTTTGAACAACTCTTACTGAATTCTGTGCTAGTTGTGAAAATGAGAAAACGTTTTGAATCACACTCTCGTTTTTTACAGATCTCTTCATCTGTAATCGAAGATGATGAGTCAAATGATTCTTCTCATTTTCTCACAATGAATACTGAAAATGACTCTCAAATCTTGTGATTGTCTGAGCGTAGAGCAGACGTCTTCATGCAAGTGATAAGATCTGATGCATCTTGCAATTCTGACTTTGTTTCGTACTAAAAAAAGTAAGCTTTCATTCTTCGACTGATCATGTCATTGACATTGATCTTGAACACTTACTGATTACAAGAAATGATCAAGAAAGAAGAGCTGAATGTTATGCTTGAAACGTTCAATTTACTGCTTGTCATCAGTTTCAGTTACTTTCAATTGTTTTCTATCTTAAGCTCAGTCACGAATCTCAAAACATGCTATCATATTTTCGACTGATTTCGATTCGATGAACGCGCACTCTCTTCAAAGTAATGATTCTCTCTCTCGCTCATTCTCTACTGTTGACATCAATCTGCAATGAAGAACAGTTCTGTGACTCGATAAATCATTCAATCATGATTGACTAAAGTAACAATAACATCATTTATTCATAGAACGCTGTCTAGCAGTCTTTGATGATCACACTGTTGATCGTCGATATGTTGAATTATTGAATCAAAAGTCTCTTGAAGAATGTCTCTTTTTCTAAGAACTTCACAGTGCGCTTTCTTCTTCACTAACACGTAAACAAAAGCATGAACTGATAATAATTACATCGTGCAACAGAAGAGTATGACGACTTAAAGCTGAGAAGAGCATCAGCTAAAAATCATGATAAGAAACTGCATGCTTGCTGAATACGTCTATACATCAGTCATTCAAAAGAAAATGAGATTGACAATCAATTAAGTATTATCACTGAATTCAATGTCTGCTAGTCTTCAGTTGTTCTCTCTTCGTTCACACTCTTCAGTATCAGTCTATGAGATATTTGAGTGATAATAGCATATTTTCGTGATCAGACGTAGTTCTTTCGTAGAAACGAGCAGCGACAAATCACGTGATCTTCGAGCTACGTCATCAACTCATGCTTTTCGCTTTCGATTAGCATATAGTCTGAAATCTTTCAACTCTTTCTATTCATCTTTTCATTAATTCAATCATGTCAATCTCAATCTGAAATCAGAACAACAACAGCTTTGATTATGCAATTGTTGAGAAAGATTGTTTTAATGCTTCAACTGCGCTTGCACTGAAACGTAAGTGATCGAATGCATGAATTGTTTGATTCAAGAATAGCATCACATATACAGTCTTGAAAGACATCAACAAGATTATATGCACGTTGTACTTTGATGAAGACTATGTTGTCTTTGCTGAGCAAGCGATGAGAATGTGAGAGAAAGTAGCTTCTTATTGCAATTTTTATCATCGAACGTCATGAATTCAAGTGATCAGTGAAAACAATGATAGAAGTAAAATGAAAGATCTCAAGAACAGAATGATATCAATTCAAGAGCTGCTTCAGATGATAGAAGCACATGAAAAATCAAGACTCAAAATCGAGAAGAAATTATGACTAAATGAGAATATTGATTACGTCGATTCAGTCTCAGCTGTTGAAGCAGTAGCTGAAGAAGCATCAAGTTTGAGTGTAGTGAGAAAAATCATGAACGTCACGAGACTCATCGTCAACGAAGAAGTTTGTCTAGAAGTTGAAACAGATCATTTTCAAGTTATCGCTGAAAAGATCATCGTCGTCGTCGATTTCTGAACTTCTGAACTACTCGAAAGCTCGAAGATTAAGTTTTTCGAAAATTTCTTTATCATCGTCGAGATTGAAGTGACTATGATGTCTCTTGATGAGATGAAATTCAGTGAAATGAAATTGATGTCGATTCTTGTTACAGAGTGTGATATGTTCTATTTTATTTACTAAATCTCGTCGTAACTCATCTACATATAGAAGAAATTATGTCATCAGAGAAGCATAAGAATCTGAAAATGATCACAACTGATACTTTTCGAATTGAAAATTCTGATGAGTCGAATATCAATATCAGACTCGCAAACATTAAATTGAATCGTGACGTATTAGAAAGAATGCTGTCTCAATTCGCTGAAAGACAGCTAGACTTCTGAATCTGCTTGTAAGTAGTTTGAAATACTCAATTAATGAGCAGATTTAATCATTCAATAAAGATCTTATGATCTCTTATCAACATTCTCTCGTGAATCAAACATCTGAGACTCGACAACTCTATCTGACAACAGATGATTCTTATCATTCATTCAAATTTCTGTTTAATTTTGACAACATGATAGTTCAATGTCTTCGCGAACAGAATGACTCTGATACTCTAGAGAATCGACTTTTGAAGAGATGAGTTTGAGACAGATCGAAGAAAATCACAGCAGTGCACAAGAGCATGATATTGAATTCTTGCTAGATTAATCAGAATTTTAGATGAATCTGCGATCTAAGCTCAGCAAGATTTGATATCAGTACAATTAGATGACACATATTAAATTCTTATTCATCGTCGAGATATTCTGTCATTTGTTCTCATCATTCTTCGCTTAAATGCTGTTCATTCTTTCATTTTCATATCAATCTGACAAGTCTAGAAAGATCTGACACGTTTTATCAATAATAGTGAGTTTCAAATTTAAAATGAAGATGAAAATCTTATCGACTTATTTACATTGTCAATGTTCTCTAAGATTCAATTCATTTTCGCGTACTCTTTTGAATCTTCAGTGCAAGCGCAAGCTATCGAGAAGCATCATTCAGAGTGAAGATCAGAATACTTCTCTTCGCTCGCTGATAATTCATAAAGCTCATGTGTGAGTCTATTGCAAATTTCTCTTACGTCAGCATGTCTCGAAGTAAATTTATTGAAATAAGCGAGCATTTTGACAAGTGAAGCGAAAACATTACATGCAAAGTCGCGCTAACGCGTATAGTTTAGTTGTCAGCTTGTACATTTTCGCTGTCTTCAAGATGATTCACGTTGTCGTCTTCGCTTTCGTCACGTTCATTCACTGACGAGATTCTTCAATATCACGCAGAAGATTTTCGTGATTCACTGTATTGAAAAACTGAGAATGTCAGCTACGATTCTTACTCATTCTGTGATACTTATCTTAACAGCTATTGTAATTAAGTACTCAAAATATAACATCTTTCGTGACGTTTTCAGAATATCGTTCATCTTTGTCAAGCTGTTGCTTTCATCACATTCAACTCAGTCGTAGTTGAACATCTGAAATCAATATTTCTCATTTAGCAACAGAATAGTCATTAGTCATATTGAATGTCTCGTCATAATCAAATTTGACTGCTGATCAACGAAATTCTGTAGTTGATACAAATAAATAGTTCAGTGTGTGAAATGTAAGTTCTGATTAAGAATTACGTGATGAATCAGAAGCATTTTGACAGTGTCTGTAGAGAAGACATGACTCTCTATTGCATTTCGTTTCAAAGCTGTCGTCGTTTGCGCAATGACTTCGATCTTCAATTTTTTCATTCGCTTTTTTTGAGCACTTTCGTCTGACAAGTATTTCTTGTAGTAAGACGAAGTAAGAGCAATCATGATGAATTCTGTAATCGTGTCTTGATTTGCGATTGACAGAATCTTCTGAAGATAAGCATTATCTTTGAGAAGCATTCAATCAGCACAAATGAAGTGCACGTCTGAAAAAATGTTAAACTGATCGTGAAACACAAACGTCAAACTTACAAAAGTCGTACAGATTTTCAGAGCTATTCAATAACAAGCTCAACTTTATTTTGATGAGATCATCTTGAGTCAATCTCAAGACTGATTGCGAATTTAAATGAGTTCAGTGACACATTCTTATAGCTGAAATGCTATTCGCTTCTATGCAATGTTTCTTCGATCTAGAAGTCACGATTGACGCAATCATGAAAATTACGACTGACTGAGTCAGTTGCTGATTAAAGCAAACAGCATCGTTTGATTAAGAATTGTTTGCAAGAACTTCTGAGAACTTGCTTTGAAAGAAACTTGGTTTCAGAATCTCAAAATCAATGTCTAAGAAGATGATGAAGATGCTTTTAGAAGCAGCATGAATCTTGTATATGCTCTCAACTGACTTTGATACGCAATCAGAGTTGTAATCAAGAACGACGCATATTTCATCAATTCTAGCTCGTCAGTATTGTCTTTGCTAACGAACGAAAATTCATATGAGAGTTTGTTGATCATTATGTTGCATGCATCAAGCAGAGATACAATAAGATCGAGAATGATGTACTTGAATTCAAGACAATCGCTGTAATCATGTTTTATGAACTCGTCTTTTTTGAGATGTTCAAGAATTAATTGTAAGTTTTCGATGTCACGAATATGAATAAGATACGTAATGAATATTGCGTCTGAGATAAATATAAGTTCAACTTCGCAAGTAAAGAGCTTGAAGAACACATCAATGAAAAACAGTTCTGTGATTCGATAAATCATTCAATCATGACTGACTAGAGCAACAATAACGTCATTTATTCATAGAACGCTGTCTAGCAGTCTTCGACAATCACACTGTCGATCATTGATATGTTGAATTATCGAATCAAGAGTCTCTTGAAGAACGTCTCTTTTTCTAAGAACTTCACAGTATGACAGCAAGATGAGAGCTCAAAACGTGACGAAGAATTTCTGAAGTTTGACGTTCGTAAGAGAATCTCTAATGAGCAAGACGTATCTTTCAACTAGGTTGACAAGTTCGTGCTCTGAACGTTTATCTTTCTGATATGATTGTCTCTCGACAATGACATTGATGCAATCGATGAAAGCTCGAATGACTTGCTTATACTGCTCTACAGTATTCAATTCGAGATCGATCTGTCTCTTACGTCACTCAGTGATCGTCGAAGCATTTCGTAGAAATCAATTCGCAGTTGCATTCTTTCGTGATTTCTGTTGTGATCTCTCTCGTGATTTCTTTGCATCTGCATTTTTGAGTTTCTTACTCTTGAAAGTATTTGATGATTGAGACAGAAGTTGTGATTCATGCTCTTGTGATGATTGTAATGACAGATGTTGTTCGAGCTGCTGTGATGAGCGCGATGATTCTTGAGATTCTGCTTCGTGCAAAGTCTTTCGTTTTTTTTGAAGAAGATTCATCAGAAGAAGATTCATCAAAGAAAACTACACGTTCATTCGATAAGTCTTGCAGTTGTTCATCAAAGTCAGAACAATCTTCGCAGTGCTGATGTAAACAGTCAAACAGTCTTTTCTGAACTATCACAAAGTCATTATCTGTTGTCATATGATGAGCGATGAATGAGCAGCATGCGCAGATTTCTTCAGAAACTAGAAATCAGAAAAGTTTATCAAAAACTCGTCACAACAACTCAGATCAACGACTAGAATTCTCGTGCACGAAAATGAAATAGCACAGCGTCTTCTTCTCATGACTGCAGCGAGCACGCTTTGAAAGCACATTTTTCTTTTCGAGCTCACTACAAATCACACGTTCGACTGATTGATGAAAGAAGCACGTTTTTCTGATTTTCGTCAAACGATTTGATCACTGCAGAAACTCGAGTCAATGCTGTGTAGATAATACATCACTGCGAAGATCAACGTCGTTCATCTCTAATTGTATTGATATTTAAAATCTTCTAATTTGAACATACAAATAAGAAGAGAAGAGACTGCTACTATCATGTTTCTGCGCATCTGATATAAAGAATCTGTTCATCTTGCAGTCTCGTCTTGAAAAGTTTTCTGCATGTTGTCGCTTCTATCTTTCTCGTCTCGCTCAATCTTGTCTTCTGCAGTCTTATCTGCACGCTTTCATTGTCTTTCTTTCTAATTATGAAAGAAGTTTCGTCAACAGCTCATCTATGCAATCTCGCTTGTTGCAACTGTTTCAGCAATTTCTCTTCTGCATTGATGATAAATCTGCGAGATTTGATTACACATGAATACTCAACAGCAGCGAAGAAATTATCAATCATTCTATCGCTCAGACATTGACTATCGATTCTATGAGAGATGCATCAATCATCAATCAGAGAACGAAACATCTACAGCACATAAGCTCATCAAGAAACAATCATCGTCTCAGTCTTCGTCACTTGATTAGAAAGCTGATATGAAAATGCAGCAGACATCAGTTGCGATTCAGAAGAAGATGACGTAGTCAATAGTGCACTCTGACATTGAGAATTCAAGATACATGACTGTGACGAATCAGATCAGAATCAAAGAGAATATTCAGATTCTGCATCTTTAAAGTTCTCAATAGACTTCAAGAATCTTGTAAGCAGCTGTTCATTTAATAGATTGAATACTTATTGTACATCAACACATCATTACTTGTATAAATTCAGCTGCTTTACTTCACGACAGAAATGTCATCTGTCTTAGCAGCAAGTTTTCACACTAGTCAGTCATCTGTCTACACTCAATTGTCTCAGCATTCATCATCACTAGTTGAGAATACTAATAGCAAGTGCACTCTGCTTTTCATTCAAAATTTAATTGACATGACGAATAGCTCTGATCTCAAACATGAGCAGCAACGTAAGCTTTCTAGTCTTTTAGATGCATTTTCTTAACTCACTATATCTACAGTGAACGAGAAAAAGCAGCAGCAGCAAGAACAAGAATGAAATATCTCGATCGCGATTTTTCAAGCACAAGACTATGCGTCATCTATCATAAGCGAATCAAAAGCACTATCATCAAGTACTCTTTGAAGATCAGATTTCAGATTCAATAGTCTCAATGACTCTTCATCTGCAAGTTCTTTGCATTACTCAGTGTCTGTTTCTACTTACTTCGACGATGCAATCAACAATCTTAATCTTCATCAGTAACGTCAATCTGAACAGTCGCTAGCTCTCTCAGCATCAGAATCGTCATGTCATGCTTTCTTGTACTCTCAATCTGCTGAAACAAACTCGAAATATTCGTATTCTTCTTCGACGCAACAGTGTTTAGAATTATCGTCAATGTGCTCTTCACAATGATCATTATCATCTACGTTTTCATCGTCAAATATCTCAGTCATCATTACTTCGTCAACGTTCAATTCGAATAAAGTATCTTTAGTTGATCAAGACAATTCTTTGCATCATCATCATTACATCTCTTCATCATTCTCTGCAGCATCTATCGATCAATCTCAGAACGAAAACGTCTGTCAAACGTGCAATAAAGCATTCTTATGATTCTCGAGCCTGAGAATTTACAGTTGTTCACACATCGAAGAGAAGTCATTTAAATGCTCTCGCTCTGAATGTGAAAGAGCATTTAACGTTCGAAGCAACATGAAGAGACATGTCAAAGAGTGTCACGATAATAGAAGTTTCAAAAGTACATAAGAACGACATATTACTCAAAGCAGAATTCAACTACTTCTGATTGTTGTCAGCATAATGACGATAGATGATAAGTTGATTTCTTGTTATTAAACAAGTCGTTGAAAAGTGTCATGATGTTGTCACGAGCATTTTTGAAGAGTGAAACGCATGTTAATGATCTTGTGTATAAAGATAGCTGTTGCAGAGAACAGAAATGAGCAAGAATGACGAGATGATGATACAGATGATCAACAATCGAGACATTGTCTGCAGCTTTAGTGTATTATCATCTCATTTGTCTGCTGACTTCTCTATGTCTCAGCTCTCGATCACGCGATCTAATATTCTTGTTGTCGCTTGATCTCAATCTTCGATTCGTCGATCGTTCATATTCGATGTGAATAGAGAATCAAGATTCTTGTGATCAGCTTGAGTAGAATGAGATGATTTAAGTTTTCATCATGAGTCATCGTCGTCTCTTCAGTCTTTACTGCTTGACGAGACGTTGAATTCTTGATGTCTGCTATGACAACTATGTTAATGTAAATCACAATTCTTGAAACGATATTACTCATGATTAGTTCATCAAGCAATTATGCAAACGAGACTGTGTCATCAATTCTGAGAGAAGTATCGAAGCAGACTAGATATTTGCATAGATTCAGATGAACAGCAAGTTTGATAGAATATGAAGTAACTGTTAAATTCGCTGTGAATCGTCTTGATAGAAGCATCTACTAGTGACTATGACTCATCGTAAGCTTTGTCAATGAGCTGTCGCTGACAAAACGAGCGTGACGAAGTAGCATCTTGCATCTTGTCAAGACTTTTCACGTCGTTGATCACATCATCTTTCATCAATCGTTTCTGCGACTATCTCGTTGCTGTTTCATATCAGCGACTACATAAAGATCTGTCATCTTATTCTAATCAACATGACTTGCGATCAAGCAAAGTCAAACATCAAAAGTAATCGACATCAATCTTCAGAATCGAAGAATCAAGATGAAGTATTTGAGATTTGTACTTCGATTGTCTGAGCTGATTATCTGTAGAAAAGCGATCTCAAGTCATCAAGAAACAACAAGTCGTTTGCAAAAGTGCACGTCTACAAGCGATAGAAAATCTTCGCAAGCAATTCACATTCAAAAGTAATTACATTCAGAAAGTACAGACGTCTCTCTCTTCTTCAGCAAGTAACATTCTCGAGAGCAGAAAAGTATGTATCTTCATTACTTCTCTTGTCATGCTGCAGCTCTGATCTAGTACAGATACAACAGAGTTCGCAGATACTTTCAAAATCATTCATGTTCTTTCAAAAACGAAAACAAGAGCAAGAAGAACAAGAAGCTGAAAATCTTTCTTCTTGAATTCGAGATCAATCTTCTTCGAAGAGACTACTGATCTCGTCTTCAAGCTGCACTGCTGAGATAGAACTGAAAGAGAAGAAGAAGAAAAAAACGAGTGACATCAAGAATAAGAACGTCGATTCGCTCGAATATTGAATTCTGATCAAAAGATGACTCAAGAAATACTTTGAACAAGATAGTCAGATAAGAGAAGATTTTGAACAGAGCAGCTGACTGAAAGAACAAATGGAAAATTCTACTCAGACTGTCAAGTACGTGAAGACGAACGATTTTAGACTATCATGTTTCATCAGAAAAGTTTCGATCTCACTCAGTCAAAAACAGTCAGATTTAAGCTTGAATGACTTCAGCGATCAAAAGAATTGAGAGAAGAAAAGTGCTTCATATCGAACTGCACGTTACATCACGTTGCTTGAGAGCAAAGAGAGCTACATGAAGGAGTTTAAATTAGACGTAACAGAAGCGAGTCTAGCTAGATGCAAAACATTTCTGAACTCAGAGCAGACAGTCTCGAAAGATTCTCTATTTCAAGATGATTTATTTCAAACAACATGTGACAAAGTACAGAATAGAAACGAGACTCGAGTGATTCGCAGTATAACTTCGTACATTGTATTCTCAGCTGAGAATCTGAAGACATTAGATGCTACGCATCTTGAACATCTGATTGAGAAAGTCAACGAATGCTGAACTGACAACATAGCAGTGAAGAATTCACTGTCGAGATCAAACTATTCTGTTGAATTCAGAAGATCTGCATTCATCGACGAGCAGCTCAAGAAGCTCGATTCGCTCATTGACAGCGTCTTTGAAAACTTCTTATTCATTGCAATCTATCGAATGTACTTCTCATTCTTCACTTGTGAGATAAAGTGTGACGTCGCGACTCTTGACATTGTCGATCGTCAGAACGCGCACAGCATGATCATCGTTGTAAGAGCTCTTGTTCAGCTCTACAAAGCTGTGAAGTGCGAAAAAGAGCTTCATCAGAAAATTCTCGCCTTTTCGATCTTGCACGATCACAGATCGATGAGAATTTACGATCACTACGCTATCATCGAGAGAGATAAGACAATCTTCTATCGTCATTTCATTCATACATTCGACTTCATCGCTCTGAACGAGAAGAACAAATGAACAATGTACAAGTTTACAAAGAACATCTACAACACATGAATGTCGATTCATCACAAAAGAATCTGCTCAGCTATCGATGATTTGTCGTCTGATATAGATTTCAGTCTCTCACAGTCAGCTTCTTTCTTACAATCAGAATCTCAGAGTTCTCAGCAATCAAACGTCGAGTTCACATTAATGAATGAAGATGATAGTCAATCAAGCGCTGTGAGCTCGCAAGAAGTTACATCGATCATCTCATTTATTCAAACAATTGAGCGAGCATTTAAGAAGTCAAGAAATCAGAGAGCTGCAAAACAGCAGCGTTGAAATGTCAAAAGAAGATCTGCAAATTTCAAGCAGTTTTAGAATGAGTTTTCGAAGCAACTTTTAGACTTTGATTGATTGTGTTCAGATGACTTAAATCACATGATTGTTAGATCAATAACTGTCTACTGCAATGAAGTTAGCGAAGTCTAGCAGTTCATAGACGTACATATTCTCAGTTAGATGACAGTTATTCTCTTCAAAGAGCATCTTTCAGAATGTTTTATAGAATGTAAATTAGCAACTACGAGAACTCTTCGTATCAAATACTCGTAACTAGTGCTAATAAATTCTCACATGAACTCGAGTTCTGCAGACTCGTCAAATCAATCGAGGTCGAAAGTGAGTACAAATCTATGATTCACGACGATAGATTATCTCAACAGACAAGATTTCACTTCTTCGAAGATCTCAAATTCAAAAATTTCAAGACAGAAATTGACGTCGACAAAGTTATTTGAGATTCAGAAAATTCTTCAAGCGAAAAAGCGCTCATACTGATGAGTTGTGAAGACTGAGATGAAGCTGTCATGAACATGAGCTTGAGCGAGAAGAGCATCTTGACAATCTTAAGATACATGCATCTTTAATTTCAAGACACATCTGCTAACTTCTGTGAGACAGTGATTATGTCTACGATGATATGTAAGTCACATTGTCGTGAATCTCTATCTATACAAATCACAACATTTGCTTTACACATCATAGACGAATGATTAAGTGAGCATCGCTGATAGAAATCTTTCTTCTGCAACAGCGACTTTTCAGATCTTATCTTCTCAAGATTCAAATTGATTTTGTAAGTTGAATGATTCACGCTCAAGCTCTTTTCACATGATTGCAAAGAACTGATTTATGCACGTTTTTTTAGTGAGCTTCGACTTATAGACATCACGCGCGTCATACACGAGCATCAGCATGATGCAACACTATTCTCGAGAATACTTCAAGTAGATTAAGAAAAGTAGAAAAAGTTGTCTTGAAAGATAGTTAGACTGAGAAATTATCGAATTGAAAGACTTTGATGATATTGAGATTTGAGAGAAATTTAATTCTTTTGTCGACGCTGTATTTTCATGCATATCGATACTTGCTGTAAATTCTTTAGCAATTTTGACGTTCTTTGACAACGCTTTTCTTATTACTTGAGCAACTGATGCGAATTTATCTATATTAGCTATATGTATAAGACTATCATATATTGAATCACGTTGTATTCAAACAGACTGCGCAGAAGTGATCATAGTCTGAGTATGCATGAATGACTAATCGTTTGCTGTCGACAGCAATTTGTACAGATCAAAGACATGAATTAAGTAGATATATGAAGATATTGAGCAAGACAGAATATCTTCAATCAGAACAGTACTTCTACATATATTTTCTTTCACTTTTGTATCTGTCTTGTTCACAATGAACGAACGAGATATTCTTCGTGACGTTGAGAGACGTGCTGCATCGTAGAGTATATCATGTCACTATCACAGATCACGATTTGCGCTCATCGCTCTCATCAAATTATTGCTTCATTATCTGTAGCTCGACGTGTTTTGTGAAAGTTGACTTCATAGAGTTGTCAACTCTGTAGTCTCTTCATGATCTTCTGACAAGTTCTCAGATCGAAAGAGACTTTTGACTTTTTTAGATCAGATCAAGATAGCGTCTACAAATTTTGATGATCTGTAGAACAGACGACGCTCTTTTACGTTGAATGAGTAGATAGTCTCTGCTGCTGACAGCTTTATCTTCAGTTCATAAACTGTCAGTTTTTCAACGTCTGCATTTTGACGTCTCAGATACAATCAAGAACATACAGACTTCTTCTATGAATAAACAGAAATAACTCGCGATCATCGACTCTTGTCTGTATGTGTCGATCTTCTTCGTTTGTCTTCTCGCTGCGTCTGACGTTCGATCTCAAAAGTCTTGCATCAGTTCTCGTACAATTTCAACAATTTGCAAAGATGTTGACGCAATTTTGATTAGTCGCTTTGCTTCTTCTTAAATATACATTCAATGTCATCAAGCATAGATACATCGCTCACGATATTAAAAATCTTCAAAACTTTCATCAAGATGAGAGACGATGCAACGAAAGTGCAAACAAGAAAGATAGAAAGAGACGTTGATAAGCGACGAATGTCTTAAGAGATTCACTGACTACTTATACTTGCGTTCAGAAGAAGTCACGTCAGCGTCTTCTGTTTGAGTGACTTTGTTCAAGACATATTCGTGATGTCTGATTGCATCTCGATGTCTGATAGAAGCATTGCTTCTTTAAATAGCACTTCTCAACCTATCGCAGTCAAGCTCGAAGTCGATCATTCTTTTCATCGCGATCAATACAAATTTGTCACGAGTCTCGAGTCTTGTTGTTGACATCAAGAGCACAACTTGAGTTGAAGTGATCAGATACTGAATACATCAATTCTTCTGATTACAGCTCATACAATCAAGTTACTTTTGCTCTTTTCTTGACGATCAGCGAGTTGATTTTGTTCTGTTAGCGACACTGAGAAGCGAATTTTTCATAAGAGTTTTCTTGTTGAAGCTTTACATGTCAAAGATCATCTTCAGCTCTTCTCGAAATGCTTGAACTTATCGATATTCATTCAAAATTCGTCGATTCATCTCATTATCAAGACTCATGCTCGATTGCTTGTTGTCATCGACTATGTCAACAGCATTTCTCTCAGACACAGTGTCTTTCGATGCTTGACTATCAGCTCTTTGAATCACTCGCATCATGTTCATGACTTCTTCTCGAGAATGCAACTCTTGATCTTCTCGCTTGATCTTGATGAGATAATCATTCTTCAGCACATTATCAGATAATAGCTTCAATCTCATTTCGACTGACGATGATTCATTTCTAAATCTCTTATGCACGTCTTTCATGAACTCGTTATTTTGCTTTCATCTCTCGCTTCTAGAAGCATTGAACTTTCAGTCAGTAATGACTGCGCAGATTGCATCATGAAGATGTAAGATCGAAATATTCAACACGCGTAAGAGTCTGTCAACAGCATGATCATTATATGAGATTAAAGAAGTACAAGCTTTTCTGATATGAGCACGAGCGATCAAACTATACGTCGAAGAGTGTATTGTGTCAAAATAAAAAAACCTTCATTGTCAGAAGTTGAGAGAGAATAGAAGATTAATTATCAGACATGTCATAATCGACGTCTCATAAAATCTTGACAGCTAGTTGAGAAAAAGAAAGATAAATAGATGGTTTTTCTTCGCTGTATGCTCTTTCTGTAGAATATTCTGCTGTCTTCAAGAATATCATACTTTGTCATATCTGTCTCTTGAATCGCTGATTTCATTCTGATTCTTGTTCTGAATGCTCACTTTTCTGTCATTTTTAGCTTTATCTCTGCGTGTTTTATTTTGTCTTGAATGAGCTGCTCAATGTCGAGTTTGATTGCGACTTCACTTGTTTCTTGAGCGAAGAATCTTTCATCGAGATACTCATAGACATTCTTCAGAGCTCTCTTGCTCTTGAATCTCTTTGAACCTGACTCATAGCTGATCAAGATTTGATGCCTTTATATATATATATATATCACTAACATTTGAACAACGACTGACTCAGATCTTGCCGAAACATGATCAGATTTGACATGATTGAATGCAATCAGACATCAATCTTATAATCAATATAAATCTATCGTCGATCTTGTCTTACTCAGTCGTCTGCAACACAGATTTCATTCATCATGAACTTCAATGTTGTATTGACAAACGTCAAGAATGCAGAAGTCTTGAATTCTTGATTAGATTTTTTGAAAAGCTTTTCATTTCATACATTTCATGTACTTTGTTTGTAGCTTCTCTGTCTATTCAGCGCTTTCTCTCAATCAGCGTCTTCATGTATATTTGTGATCTTTCATCATAATTTAATCGCTGATGATCTGATATTGATAGAGAAGCAAAGAGAGAATCTGAGCTGATTTGTAGTAGATTTGTCAGAGTCTGAAAAGAGGTTTGAATAAATGTTTAGCCTAGAGACAAGTGACGTCTTATTTCTAGCAGACTCAACACAGTTCGTAACATTACTTTTCTCTCTCAGCAAGACATGTTTGCATGTCTATAGTCTCATGTATATAGTCTCTTGTCTTTGTAGAATTGAATTGCCTTTTGATAGCAGACTCACTCAATGAGTGTCATTGATGCAGACTCACTCGATGCGTGTCATTGACGCAGACTCACTCGATGCGTGTCATTGATGCAGACTCACTCGATGCGTGTCATTGATGCAGACTCACTCGATGCGTGTCATTGACGCAGACTCACTATGTGAGTGTCATTGAAGCAGTCTTGCGAAGTGATCAATCATCAGATAAACAGATTTCTTTAGACTTGTTTCATCTCGCTGAGTATCTTGAATGAATCTAGATATCAATATCGTATGATTTACGAATTCTTAGTATAATGTTGAAATTGTATCTAGAATCTATTCACACTGTCGTGATGTAGTGCATAGAGATAGCTATAACGAGAGTTTAAAGCTAAAGAAGAAAGAAAGTACTGCAACAACTATTTAAGCAGAAGGCAGAAGTCTAAGAATCTAGCGCTAGTTTTGAAAGAAAAGTGTTGCGACACAGAGAATCGATGTTGTCAAGACTGTGTCGATGACACTGACTCAAGATGTTACCTAGTCGAATAACTAGATCAGATGTTAGACTGACGACGAGATTGACTTCAAGATTGATTGACAATAAGATTGATAATCGAGCTGATCATCAGATTGAATACAATCATAACAAAGTGAATGTGATGTATAGATAGAAGTGAATGTTATGTTAAAAGATGAAGAATTTGAATGTAGAAGAAAGAAAGTATGGCGAAATACTTGAGATTTATGTATGTCTTGATGAACACAGCATATGAAAATAGCAAATGAATAGAAAATGAAGAAGAATATCAATTATTGTATCAGAGTACATGAATTCTGAACAGAACGCTGAAATGAGAATGAGAATGAATCAGTATTGAACTTCATTGACTTATCACTGTCATAGTGCTGATGTCTTTAGATGAATTCAACATCAAGCATTGTGAAAGGCTGAGACTTGCTTTGACTACAGAGTAGCGAGATGAACAAATATGAATACACTAGACATTCTCGCTGCTGTAGTCGACGTTTCGTCAGCAAGAATCGAAGCTCGCTCTTTCAATCTTCTTTCTAAATCAATCTCACTGCTGTAAATCTTGTAATCTTTCTGCTGTATGATTGTCAAGCTCTTGCTTTTATCACTGCTGCTGTATGTTCATTGTATTCTCGTAGAAATTCTGCTGTCGTCGAGAATAGAATGTCTTCAAGAAGAATGATTCTCGCTGTACTGTCGCTTCACTGTCACATTCAGCTATACTGTGCTGACAAATCAAACTTATTTCGACACAGCTCATTACATTTCTGATCTGAGAAAACGAGAACACATTTGAATTCTTGAGTCTCACGTTTCTTTATCTTTCGCTCAATCTGAACTTCAACAATGAACACGATAGCGAACAACTTTGAGAAAGTCTTGATTTCGACTCTAGAGAATTCATCTTCTCTCTCTATTCTACAATCAGAGACAAGTTCAGTCGTACTTACTGATGATTCATTCTGACAAAGATTCAGCGACTATTATCATGCTTTCGAAGATTTCTTGCTCGAAATTCTTCTACAGATCAGCAGAAGCTTTTGCAGTTGCTAGATAATTCATCTAGTGCTTTGAAAACGTCTTTCTACTCGTGTTCGCTTCTCTCGAGTCAATACTTGATTGAACAACGTTCGACAGTCTCTAAAATCAGATCACATTCAACTAGAAAATTCACATCTTCGCGAACTCTATCTAACTCTTTCCTGCCATCTTTCGAAGACATCGCTCTTTCTTACTTCACGAATGAGATCAAGATCAATGATGCGACTCGAGTGCAACTCTTGATCAAGACTGCTCGTGACTTCGTTCAAAAGCTAATCGTTTCTCGCTCATCATACGAACAGCTTTGATCGATCAAGTTGCACATATTTGAGCAATCGAAGATAGAAAATATATCACGAACTCGTTGATTGCATGAGAATCGCAGAAAGATAGAACAAGGCAGTAAAAAGTACGAGTGCATCGATCGATTCGCTCTTCTCTTTCTGCGTCATGACATTGACGAGATCATCACGTCACTCGAGAATACAACATTGAGTCAGAGATGAAGCAAGACAACTGTTGCATACGAGCGCATCGCTCTCGATCTCTTCACGACTGTCGAAGCTCTAACAAGAAATAAGATGAATAGTCGACATTTTCTCTCTCTATTGAAAAAGTCTGATTCAGATGACTTACTGAAACTCGACGATAATGTTTCAAATCTGTGAGCTTGCAATATCTGAACGATGTGCAGCAATAACTGACAATCTGTGTTTTTGTTAGATGAGAACGAAAGCTTCATGAAGATGAAATCTCAGTCTTGATTCGCTTTCAAAAAGAGAAGTTCTATTGTGAACAGAATCTGCATAAAAATGATCTCACTTCACAAACGAGATGCAAATGCTGTGAGTCATCTTATTCAAATATTGCAATAACAGCAATAAGTCAGCTATGTACATTCATTCAGCTAATCTATCATTCTCTCTGATGATAGTTTTGAGAATCAGCGTCAAAATGAATACTGCAAGAATTTCTGTTTTCGCTAGAATAGTTTTGAAGATTTCTAATATCATGAGCGATGTGTCTATGCTTGATGACATTGAATGTTGAACTTTTGACTCGTCGTTTTCAGAGAAGATCATCTCGTAGAGACTCGATTAACTTCTTAGAAAACATGTTGATTCGAGTACTGTCAAGAAATGATACTGAAGAATAAGTATTAAAGATAATCATAATGAACGACTCTAGAAATCTCTGAACGTTCTTTCGCAGAGAGAAGACAATAGAATCATTTGATGTGCTAGATCAATGAATTGCTGAAGCACAACGCGAAGCTGCATTCTGCAGCGCTGATGCTTGATTATTCTCGTGTATCAGAGTGATGAGCAGCAAGCGTCGCGAAATCAGGTTTGACTTTGAAGTAACTTGTTGAAACATGTCGAATTTGTTGTCATCTTCTCTCTCTTCATCACTCTCAATTGTCTCATCGAAATTCTCTCAGTCGAAATTCTCGTTCTCTTCAGATGTCATCTTGTGCGTTAAAGACTTGACAAAGATTCTATTATTGAATATTCTGACTTTGATAATTTGATCAGTAGATGAGTCGATGAAGAGTCTTACTTCGTCAGCACTGACTGACGAAGAAGAAGAAGTAGACGAAGTTGAATGTTTATTCATGAAAATCTTCGAAAGACGATCGAGCAAGACGAAGAAGACAATCAGAGTAGAGCATAGAGATCGTGCAGAGACAGTCATTCAATAGACATATATAATCATCGACTATCAATCATTTTGAAAAGTCATCAACTGCATCGAAGCTAGAAATTCTTTACACTCGTCAGAAACTTCAAGTAGATGAAAGTCGAATGATCATCAGTCATAGAATTGTCTTTATCAGTCACTTTGCAATGAACGCATGCAGACAGAGCTATCTTTGAAATCATTCAACTTCAAGCATGAACAGAGAGTTTTCTAGTGATAGCTTGATATCATCTTCATTGCGAAGACGAAGTTTCAAAGTATGCATTTCATGTAGTTCTATGTGTCATCTGCGAAGTGATGATGACTGCTTGCTTCTCGTTTGTGTTTATCATTTGAAAAGAAAGAAAAGCAGAAGTGATGAACGTACGCGCTATTTCACTTTGATTACTTCAATATAGTAATCAAAATGAAATAGCGCGCTCAAGAATTTCAGCATTCAACTTCTGCAGAACATCTGTGCACGCTGCTCACTGTCAAAGATGATGATCAATGATGACTACGTGATAGTTCAGAAAAGTCTGTTTGATTGTCTACGCTAGCACTGCGAAAGCAGCTCGAATCTCAACTGTCATCACAATCATCACAGCAGTTCGAATCTCAACTGTCATCACAATCATCACAGAAGCATGAATCACAACTTCTGTTTCAATCATCAAATACTTTCAAGAGTAAGAAACTCAAAAATGCAGATGCAAAGAAATCACAAGAGAGATCACAACAGAAATCACGAAAGAATGCAACTGCAAATTGATTTCTACGAAATGCTTCGACGATCACTGAGTGATGTAAGAGACAGATCAATCTCGAATTGAATACTGTAGAGCAGTACAAGCAAGTCATTCGAGCTTTCATCGATTGCATCAATGTCATTGTGAGCTGTTCTAGTCTCAATTCGCAAATTCTCAAGATTTCTTCTTCTATTATACAAGATCACTCAACTTGCTTCTCTATCAATGAGACTCTCTTCTTTCATTCTCATAAACATTTCTTTTTCAAGTTCTTCAGCGATTCGTATCTCTCTTCTGTATCTTGAACTTTACTCAAGCGCAGCTTCGCATGTTTACGAAATATCAATAGGTGAAATCGAATGACTAATTCAAGAAATATTTGTCTCAAGCAATATGAATGTTTCAAACTCGATTCACGAGTCACATCAGAGAATACGTAGTTGACGAGACGCATCTCGATAGATAAAGATATCAATCGTTCACATCTGAGAGTGACATATTGCTAGTTATCTTGATGTATTCGAAGTAATCTGAATAGAATTCGCTCTTCTCTCAGTCGAGAATTTCGATGAGAAAGTAATTGTCATGCTGATCAGACTGAATCACAATATTTTCAGGTCGAAGATCTTCATGCAAGAAAATGATCTTAGCTGTGTGACTTGATGAAAGATCACGCAGAAGAGAAATATATGTGAAACTCTCAAAGTGTGAATTGAAGAACTTGAAGTCTTCAAATGCTGCACATGTTCTAATGAATTCTTGACAAATTCGAGTATGATGTCTGATGTCTTTACATTCTTCATCATCTACATCGTCAAGAGAAACAAAGTCAGACACATTTAAAGTTCTTAGTTTCAGAAGTGCATCGTTGAGTTGATCGCTAATCGAGACTTTTTGATCTTTAGATAGCTGAGATCATATTTGATTGACGATCAGATCGAGAACGAAGAACATGAATATGTAAGACGTTCTGTTCAAAGACATCAAGCTCAGAGACTTCGATGTCAAAATATCTGAAGCGTGTTGCACAAGATACTGCATACTGATATATTCAGTGTAATTCTCAAGACTGAGTACGATCTTTGCAACTATATTTGCACTGCATTTGACGATTGTGTGATCACAGCATGTCTTGAACTGTCAGATAATTTCGCTGATCTTGATGATGTTGTTAAGATTGATCAATAAAGACTGAAAGTGTTCATTGCTGATGATATGCATGTGTATCTCAAGAAGAATTTTGTTACGATTCTAGCTACGCATCTATGTTGATAGCTATGTTGATAGCTATGTTGATAGCTATGTTGATGACTATGTTGATGACTATGTTTCTGACTATCGTTGATCGCTCGTCACTAGACTATTGAATTGTTTCGAAGTCAACTCTATTCAGAATTAGCTTATGTTTTTCTGAGTCATATAGATAGTCGATTCTTCTCTTCTAGATACTTTTCTTTCTTAGCATTTATATACTCGTTACATTACACTCATATGACTCGCTCTATGCTGACTTCTAACATTATATAAATGCTTCTTCGTTACAGACGAAGTGAAATAATCTGCATCGATTTCTTCGAGTGCTTCTGCTAGTAATTCTTCAACTCTCTATCGACTTTGATCTAGCGACTTACGTTCGTGCAGCAGCACTCATCTTTCTTCTCTCGTGAGCTGATTCAGCGAGAATAAACAAAAGATTCGAACTCGTGCGCTGATCAGCGAGTATAAACAAACGATTGAAACCATTCGACTAGATCAAAGATCAGCGAATTAATCGTTCATTCAGATTCGCAAGAAATTCTTTGAATTTGTTGAACAATCAAACGAGATCAGTCATAGAACTGCGTGAAGTCTCTATCTCGAGAAGCAAACCTTCAGTGAGTCTGCTTCAATGACATCGTCAATGCGATGATTTTCTCATCGCTCTATCTATCAGTGAATCGATTCGCCTATCAGTTCACGTGCAACTAGTGAGTCTGCTTCAAAGACATTGTCAATGCGATGATCTTCTCATCGCTCTACTCATCAGTGAATCGATTCGTCTATCAGTTCACGTGCAACTAGTGAGTCTGCTTCAATGACATCTATTCTCAATGCGATGATCTTCTCATCGCTCTATCTATCAGCGAATTGATCTACCTTGTGTTTCTGTGTCAACTAGTGAGTCTGCTACAATGACACGATAATGTCTTCAACAATAAGCAAATCTTTGAGCTTGTTTCTATATTGAAATCTCAGTGAGTCTGCTTCAACGACATTCTCAATGCGATGATCTACTCACTCTCATCGCTCTATCTATCAGTGAATCTGACTCGTCATCGAGTTCACATGCAACTAGTGAGTCTGCTTCAATGACATCTTTCGTCAATGCGATGATTCATTTACTTACATCGCTCTATCTATCAGTGAATCGATCTGTCGACTTGTTCGCGTGCAACTAGTGAGTCTGCTACAAAGACGCGTTCGATATTGATCTCGTCATCGAGTCAGTCACTCGATAGTTAGTCTGCTTGAACGACACTTAAAGTGAGTCTGCTATAAAGATGAACAATGATTGATCTCTTGATTGAGTCGATCAACAAACGAAACAAGCTCTACTGTGTAGTAGATCTGAATCAGCAGTGAGTCTGCTTCAATGACATGATCACAATCAATCTCTTCGATGAGCTAGTCGATTCTCTTCTAGTGAGTCTGCTTCAATGACATCAGTCAATAGTCGATCTCTTCACTGAGCAAGTCGATTTCTTTCTACATAGCTAGTCTGCTACAATAGACATTTCGATTCTACACAAGACTAAGAAAATACATTCATGCAAACATAAATCATTGAAGAGAAGAGATACTGTTACGATTCTAGCTACGCATCTATGTTGATAGCTATGTTGATAGCTATGTTGATAGCTATGTTGATGACTATGTTGATGACTATGTTTCTGACTATCGTCGATCGCTCGTCACTAGACTATCGAATTGTTTCGAAGTCAACTCTATTCAGAGTTAGCTTATGTTTCTCTGAGTCATATAGATAGTCGACTCTTTTCTTCTAGATACTTTTCTTTCTTAGCATTTATATACTCGTTACATTACATTCATATGACTCGCTCTATGCTGATCTCTAACAGATTTGAACTGACTCTGACAAAGAAAACACTATCGTTGCGATGTCAATAGATGATGTCAATTCATTCATGTGATGATTGATGATGAAATCTTGCTCGATAGAGACGCTTATGATATTGACAGATGCAACAACGTCGACTTCTAATACTTGTCAGTTTCGAAGAAAAATGAGATGAGCACATTCATCAACTTTCTGCTGCTTCTTTCTTCTTAGACGTGCAGAATACTTCGTTGAGAATATGAAAAGTAGATCAACATCGAAATTTGCGTTAAATGCGTTCTGAAGCTTGCGAAGAATCTTCGCATTAAAGCTAGTGACTGCTGATCTATACAGCTGTGAGTCAATCTGTTCATATGCTCGCGATCGTTTCATTATAAATGAAGTGCAATAAGATGTCGAGAAAGCAATGAGTGCATGTGAATTATTCTGAAATACGAGCAAGAAGAAAAAAAGAGAATAGACATAAAACGATGAGAGATATGAGTCACGTAATCGTTATTGTGAAACCAGCTAATCGTGAAGCTCGACTTTAATTAGCATGAAGTCTTCTATTTAAGATGTACTTGTACGAGTAGTAGAGAAGAGATAGTAAAGTTGTCGACAAGAGAATTGCATATACGATCAAACTTCAAAGAGATAGCGTTCTACTTCAATTTCTTCATGATATCAACTTCTTATAGACTTCAGCAATCTACAGCTCGCGCTTTAAGACTCGCTCGCTTTGTTGAGTTAAACTCGACTTTCAACTTTCTTCTAAATAAACGACAGAAATGATGATAGCTGTTCATGAGAAAAGAGAATAATGATTGATTCATTCAATTCAAGTCAAAGACAGTCTTGTCAATAATCATATCTGCAAACATGCTTTGTCTCAATGCTGATCACTCAAAGAGATTCAAAATATGTCTTGACTTGCTTCTTAGCGCTGATGTATGCTTTCTCATCTTCATCAATAACACACTTCTTCTCAAGCTTATCAAGACTCTCGATCACGTAGTCTTGACAGTTTCAATGAAAAATGAAATTGTTA
>JAABUS010001748.1_pt1 | contig 45298 bp, 30 predicted proteins | sample 5560161 | NCBI WGS metagenome assembly JAABUS01 (sample SAMN10711885, study PRJNA513376) | rock metagenome | isolation source: Antarctica rocks | place: Antarctica: Victoria Land, Trio Nunatak nord | collected 2016-01-04
TGCCCTCGTCCTCTCAACCTTCTCGTCAACACCCATCTGACTACCCACCCGATCCCCAGCTTCCGCCTCACTAAGCCCTATATCCCTCTCCCGTAACCTCCTCATCTGTACTTCCACATCACCAACCGCCACCATAAGCACAACGGAGCAAAAGACATCAAGGCCCGATTCGAAAAGCAGCGGTATATCCAACACCACAGCCCAATACCCCAACAAATAATAAGCCACAACCTCCCTCGCCATCGCCCATCTCACAAGCGGATGTATAATCCCATTCAGCACCTTCCGATCCCTCACCCTCTCCGGCTCAGACCCAAACACCCGCCGCCCAAGCGCAGCTCTATTGAGTGGACGTCCTGTGCCCGTATTTTCCCCATCGAGGAGTAGATCTGGTGTCGTGCGGTAGAAATATGAGAGTATTTGGTTGTAGCCGTGGGTGCCTGGCTCGACTACTTGGCGGGCGAGGAGGTCGGCGTCTATTATTGGGAGGGAGTGGGGTGGGGCGGAGAGGAGGCGGGAGACGGTGGATTTGCCGGTGGCGAGGGAGCCGGTTAGGCCTATGAGTATCATTGTAGAGATGGAGGAGTGGACATGGATGAGTTTCTGGGGCGTGGTGTTGAGTGATTTATTGGGGGTGAGAGGTCAAGGTCAACTTTCGAACGATGAGATTGTATAAGCTCTAGGCAACATGGGTTTTTGCATTCAGCCAGAACAAGTCTAGGAATTTCGTATGATCTACAATAATGGTATAGCCCATAGATGAGGCTCTCGTTCAATAGCTGCACGCTTCAATGGGAATCATGTCGCTTTTCAAGATCCAAATCCATGCTAAATACCCTTGAGAGGGCCATCGAATAATGGTTGCCCGTGCTTCAACCCACGTCTCATACTTTGATTTCAACATCTTGATCACCACCCTCCCCATAGCCATTGACCTCTTCGTCCTTGATATGACCATTGGTCTTCTCCTCACCATTGTCTTCCTTGGACAGCACCTTGATCGACTGCGATCCTGGGTCACCACCTGGAGTTGCCGCGCACACATTCCCTTCCTCGTCCATGAATTCGAAGTTGTACCGCGAAAGCAGGTGTGGTATAGCTGATAATTGAGGGCCGTATCGTGCGGTGTTATCATAAAGTTCGAACAGAGGGACAGCGAGTAATTTCATATTCTTTGGTACGCTGAGGACCTCTGTCATGCAGTTAGTGATATGTAATCCACGTTAGAGGGAAGGCGAGGCACGTACTGCTTTTCGGTAGTTGTATGAGGTATAGCTTCTTCAATTCCTTTGGCCTCGTCACATGCGCCGGTAAGTAGGGATACATGAACGTCTCGAAGTTCGGTCTCCACCACTGCGCTAAAGTATCACCGATATGCCACTCATCGTTTACACCTTCGCCGCTGAATTGGCTGCCAATTGGTGCTAGCCGTTCGTTGAGACGCAGTTTGAAGCCGTCGATTTCGTCGTCTTCGGCTTGAAGATAGTCGCCCGGCCTGAAAGTATGCATATCAGCTAGAATTGGGGGTCACCAGAGCCAAGACCGGAGCGTACAATTTGAAGAACGCGTTGGCGATTTGTAGCATCAGAATGTGTGGATGATTATGCTCGTGGCAGACCAGAATGCCTTCGCATGTCCTTCTCATGCCATGGCGCTCATAGTGCTCTTTTAAACGCTCCAAGCGTGCAACCACCGATGGGTCTTCTTCCGGCTGGGTTTCCTTTGTGCCAAATGTGTAATTGCTTAAAGGGAAGAGGCGAATTGAGGGAGGCTGATTCGCGTCGAAGGCTTTGGGAAGAACTGGACTATCGCGCCATTGAGTAAGCAGAGGTTTGCCATCGGAGCTTTTTCGATTCGTACTTACGGATACGAAGTCTGAAGCGCAGTACCTGTGACGGTAGACATGACAAGATAGAGGTTTGTGATGGAGGTCGTCGTCCAGCTTATCTCTTATAGCTCGTTACAGTCGATGGTTCTGCTCATCGCCTGTGTTGACTGTGTTTCATCGTTATCTGAGCCTTTCAAGATATTATCAAGGTGAAACTGAAGCGATGTCAGACGATACTGAGATGCTGGCTTTCCGTAGACCGTAGACCATGCTCGCCTCTTGCCGTGAAGCTCACTCCGGGTCAACATCGGGACCGGCATTGACAAAGTCCGATGCCTGTATAATGCCGAGCCTTCGATGTTTGGGTACTCTACCACCAGCTACCAAAAACATCATTCTTAAGCGACTGCCCTTCACCAACGTCTCGAAGGATTGCAGGATCTCTTTAAGGTTAGGAGCTTGCGCAGTTTTCACTTCGGGAGTTTGGCTTTGGTAACAGATACGACTACGGATCGAAGCCAATCCCCAACAGGTCCTCGCTACTTGAAGGAGCACAATTCTTGCCAAAACCAACGATCAGAAGCCGAGTCCTCTGATTAGACTATACAAAAGCGAGGGAGGAAGTCTTTACTTCCACCCCTGATAAACTTCATTCAAATAAATCAACCACGCTGCTACCAGCTGCTGGGCAAAGAACAACACTTCGATTATTGCTACTCGTAAACAAAAGATAAAATGAGCTAATCATTCCCTGTACTCCTTCTTCGAGCATCTCCAATCCCCCTCCTGACTCCGTCGAATTCCTTCTGCTTGAGTTCTGAGACCCCCGAGATGCAGTCGAACTTCTTTTGCTCGAAGGCATTTGTTTGGGAGGCGGGAAACTTGGTCTTCTCCGTCTGGCATAGCCATGGCCAATAATCGAGGAAGTATTTGTCGATCTTACGGCATACTTCATCAATCTTGGGGTGACATTTGATAGCGAAGATGATTGGGGTGGCTTGTTGTTTGGGATGTATGGCAACGCGGGCGTTGAAAAGGATGAGCCCATGTTGAGCGGGTCGAGGGGTGTTTTGATCAGGGAGTCTAAAAATGGTACAGTCAGAAGAATAGAATGAAGGGTGTTGAGGGGAGGCGAAGGTGCCTTCGAGGCTGTCAAGACGCCACGAAGTGGGAAAGCCATGCTCCAATAGCGAGCTGTGCATCGCCGTCATATGGATGACGCCGGAATCGTATATTGGAACGCGATACGAAAAATTCCACTCCAATCTCCACAACGGGATCTTGTTCGATTTCGTCTAGGGCGTCGCACCTCCGTAGACGAACATTCACAGTCGGTACGTGCGATTCTAGCATGAAAGCAAGAGAAATCTTCGACGAGGTTGAATTTACGGCTTTTGGAATAGGAGATGGCACTTTTCTGCTGCATGGTTGATCATGAATCCCTCCCTGACCGACGCTCCTAACATGCTGAACCACCAGGACATAATGTATAGACCCCGAGGCTATCTCGTCTCGTTCAGGGACGCAATCCCAGGCACCTTGGTTGGCCCGAAGGGTGAAATGAATGATCCTGCGTCCGAGAGAGGCAACGTCGTTTATATTTATCCAATCGGGATTTAGGGGGCTACTAGAACCGGATTCTTTCGTTGCACGTCAAAACCAAACCTGTTGGAGATTAGGCTTTCGCACAAGATCGCTGCAACTAAATCCTGCATGACTGGCATAAAGCTTCGGATAGCCCTCGGAATCCGTTCGTGTCGCTTGGTTGTTATAGCTGTCTTCTGTGGGTTCACCAAAGACGGACAATTCTAGGTATATTCCGTGGGTATGAACATCATTTTGCAGTACTGACATGGTCTAAGTACCTATCTAGATTGAATTCTTACAACGTGTGCGGGCAGAAAGATTGCAAGTCGACACGCCACCAAGGACGTAATAACACGGCGTCCCTGGATAATTTTCTTTTGTTACGCCGGATCTGCTCGCTGAGGTATCCATGAAATTATTACGGGTTTTAGCTTGGGATAGATGATGATGGGTTGCATCGAAAAGGAGCTAGTCTAGAATGTATGGACTGCCAGCTAATGTTGACTACAGAAGTTCACTCCGGATGTAGAAAGATAGCGAAGTGAAAAGCATAGCAATCATTTCTTATCTACGTTCAAGAGCTGAGATATTCGGAATCATGTTATCGACGATCTTGTAGGAATTCGCCTTTCGTCGCCCGTTTGATAGCGATCTACTCTCTTGTCAGAAGTGCGCCCAGCAGTGGGACGAGTACTTAGCTGGCGTCGGGTATAATGGGCCCGAAGCTTGATTATAAGCGTTCAGAACACTTGCATGAACTCAGGACCCAGTCTCGATAAACGTCAAGCATGGGAAACCGATACAGCACCAAACGCAGATATCCCAGAAGAAGTAGAGATGAGTTTAGACATATCTTCGCCTGAGTACGAGCGCTCCCAATAACCAGGGATGAGCAAAGAGACGTGCAAAAAAAGGGGCCTCAGTTTTTCTGGGACGTTCCCCGTGAATGAAAGCTTGGAATTGCCATCATTCTATTTACCTGATGGGTGTTATGAAGCAGATGTTCAAGCTTCACGGCCTGAATCACCACAGCTTGCGTGGTCGCGGTCATCCTCTTCCTCAACTCCGCCTAATGAGTCAGAACTATGGGCGGGGTATCGTTGTCCAGGTCCAGGAAGTCCGACAACATTGATTTTCGGACACTATCCGGCTTCGATGAGGATGCTGAGGAGTGGAGCAAGAATAGAAAAGACTACCTTAGCATGCTAGATACATGGACGGATCAGGATGAATGCGGTTGTTGCTCTCTTGATCTCCAGAAAGTATAACCTGACTGAAGTGTGTCACAGTCTATTATGAAGCCATTCGACTACGTTATGGCCTTACCTGGGAAGATTCTCCGGACACAAGTGCTTTCCACATTCAACATATGGCTCCAGATCGACGAGCATTCGTACAATGTTTTCCATAAAGTAGTTGCAATGCTCCACAACGCCTCGCTTTTGTGCGTCGACCTTCTTTTTTCATGGGCCAGGGCCGAATCGTTCTGACGTCTACTAGGGTTTATGCTATTGAAGACGGCTCACAACTGCGTCGTGGCTCTCCAGCCGCTCGTTGTATTTTCGGAGTCTCGCAGGCAATCAATTCTGCGAATTATGCGTACTTTCTCGCACAACAGGAGCTTTCTCAATTGAGCAACTCGTGGGAAGCCTTCAGGATCTTCAACGAGATGATGCTCAACTTGCATAGAGGCCAGGGTTTAGAGCTGCTCTGGCGTGATACCCTGGCTGTTCCAACAGAAGAGCAGTACCTCAAGATGATCTCCAACAAAACCGGTGGGTTGTTCAGATTGGCAGCTAGATTGATACAGAGTATGAGTTCGATAGCGCGTGACATCTTGCCGCTCACTGAGCTTGTCGGTCTGATCTTCCAAATCCGTGATGACTACCAAAACTTGTGTTCTGAGCAGGTACGTACCGAATCTTCATGAACACTCGAGGACATGCTGATTTACTTACAGATGGCATCCACTAAAAGCTTCTGCGAGGATTTGACGGAAGGAAAATTTTCGCTGCCAGTCATTCGTTCAATTCGAAACTCTGCTTCCTCTAATAACTAGCTCCTCAAAATCATGAAACTGCATGCGACCAATCGTGCCTTGAAGTCCTATGCTTTACAGTATATGCAGACCCAGACCAATAGCCTCGAATACACAAAGCACGTGATCAGCCTTCTGCATCAGCAAGCTGAGACCGCGTTGGGACGGATCCAAGGCCAAAATTACTTCTTGGCGACGATAATGGCAAGGATGGGGTTAGATTGATTGGGGTGTGGCGGGATCCTGGGTGGGAAGCAAGAATCTGCAGGCGGCTCTGGCCATCAGGAATTGGGACCAGCAATTCTCTCTTCAAAGCGCCACCGCCAAGGCTTTGGATGCGCCAAAACAATCAGCCGCTTGACCGTCCCTTGTCAGTCTTATCTTCCCGTACAAGCTTCTAGATTGCTTGGGGAAGATTGTTTTGGGGCACTTCCTGAGCTCAATAGTCTTGCAACAGCGATTTACGCAAATCGTGGGTTTCACCCTCTTCTTGTGACTATTGGCTTTCTTGCTGCCGTTCTCTTATCCAATATATATCTTTCAAGTGTTGAGCCATAGCGAAGCACGTGTTTCACGACGCATGTAACACACTTGGCGCGACTAGCGCATATAGCAAGTCAAGGGAACAGTGCACAGAGCTTAAGCGCCAGAGCAAAGATATAATGCCAGTCAGAATCGACTCCGAATTTCATAAGGACCTTCGCCTCACTTTCCTTTCGCAACCACAAGTAGGGTTGAATCTTACCTACAGTAAACCCTCACAATCATCAGTCCAGCGCCGACATGGATTTCCGACATACTTTGCCCTTCCCAGTATTACCGCTAGCCCTATTCTTCGCAGCAACTCTCCCCATTGCTCAGGCGGTCGAGCTCACGCCTAGTGCTACCAACCTCACGGAGACACCGATCAAATGCACCAAGATCAGACCTTTCAAATTCCGACCCCATTTTGGAGACTGCATCAAAGCAATTAAAGAGCTCCCCGACACTACAAAGGAAGGCGAGTTCCATTGCGGCAGCAGAATGGACGGTTTTCAACTTCCAGTGACCGAGGGTTATGGCGGCTGCGTGGTCAGCGTAGATCTTGGCTATAGTCGACAACGTGATGTGACCTCGTGGTATCATATCAAAAACGCCGCGCTTCGCATCGCTACCAGTTGTTGGACCTCAATAGGTGGATCATTGGGACCAACAGGTGGTACAGTCCAGATCGGGGATCGTGAGTTGATTTATATTGCAGTGGTGAAGAGGGGAAGCTCGATGGACGTGGGCAATCTGACTGTAACGACGGAGAACGGGACGGCTGCCATGATAGAGAGCAACTAGACTTGAAGCTATTGCATCGAACACTCTTATAGTCATAACATCCTAGTGTGGAGGTGCTTTGCCTTGCTTAGCAGACGATCTCATACCCAAAGTATCTTTGATGGGAAGAAAGAAAACTAAGGTAGCCAACAAAAACATAATGCCAAGCTTCGGCAGACCTGCCCTGTCTATGAAAAGCACTCTACGCGTTCACGAAAAGTCGCGTCCTTCCAGCACCAACCCTGACCCTCTTACCACCAACCCCATCATCTACCATAACCGTTGTATTCGTTGAAATTACTCGACCTCCTCACTGGAGATGGATCGCCAATCTGTCTATTCTCTCAGTGTTCTTGCGCCAGATCCAGATGCCAGTGAAGACTCCAGGAGTCAAATACAGCAGCTGTTGCGCGAGTTCATACTAGAATTCAGGCTTGACAACGCCTTCATTTATAGGTACGCGGTTCGACGATGTCAGAACGTTCCCACTGACAACTGGTTGCAGAGATCAAATTCGAGAGAATGTTCTCATCAAGCAATATTACTGCGATGTCGACGTTGCCCATATCATCTCCTACAACGAAGAGCTGGCGCATAAGCTCACGACACAGCCTGCGGACATCATACCCCTCGTACGCAGAAATCGCAATGCATCGGATATATCTTGCTGACAATATTCAGTTCGAAGCAGCCTTGAAAGATTGCACCCATCATATCGTCTTCCCCTCCCAAAAAGCCAGCGACATCTCCCTCCCCGAGCACCAGCTACTCCTCCATTCCTCCGTCTCTCAGATATCTATACGCGACCTGGACGCGACCAACATATCCCACTTAGTCCGTATACCCGGCATAGTCATCGGCGCATCTACTCTCTCCTCGAAAGCAACAGCACTATACATACAATGTCGCAACTGCCAACACTCAGAAACGTTACCCGTGAGCGGCGGCATATCGGGCGTCACACTGCCGCGAGTCTGTTCAAGAAAGAGGACGCAAGGAGACCAATCGGACAAATGCCCGCTAGATCCATACTTCGTGGTGCATGAAAGATGTCAATTCATCGACCAGCAGATATTGAAGCTACAAGAAGCGCCAGACCAAGTACCAGTGGGAGAACTACCCAGGCATATCAAGATCTCGGCAGATCGATACCTGACAAACAGAGTGGTGCCAGGATCGAGATGTACGCTGATGGGCGTCTTTTCCATCTACCAGAATAAAGAATCGAAGGGGTCCGGAAATTCAGCAGTAGCCATCCGGACACCGTATCTTCGAGCCGTGGGGATCACTAGCGATGTCGACCACACAGCGAAGGGCAATGCGATCTTCTCAGAAGAGGAAGAGCAAGAATTCCTTGAGATGAGCAGACGGCCGGATCTTTACGAAGTCTTCGCCAACTGCATTGCGCCGTCGATTTACGGCAACAAAGACATCAAGAAAGCAATTGCATGTTTGCTACTCGGGGGCTCAAAAAAGATACTACCAGACGGCATGAAGCTTCGAGGAGACATCAACGTTCTGTTGTTGGGTGACCCAGGTACAGCGAAGTCTCAACTTCTCAAGTTTGTAGAAAAAGTCGCACCAATCGCCATCTACACATCTGGCAAGGGTTCATCAGCAGCTGGTCTGACCGCGTCAGTACAACGAGACACCAACACACGCGAATTCTACCTAGAGGGGGGGGCGATGGTTCTCGCAGATGGCGGTGTTGTCTGTATAGATGAGTTTGACAAAATGCGAGACGAGGACCGTGTAGCCATTCACGAAGCTATGGAACAACAGACCATTTCGATCGCCAAAGCCGGTATCACCACCATGTTGAATGCTCGAACCTCAGTGCTCGCAGCTGCCAATCCAATCTTTGGACGATATGACGATCTGAAGACACCCGGAGAAAACATCGACTTCCAGACCACTATTCTTTCGCGTTTTGATATGATTTTCATCGTACGCGATGAGCACGAGAAAGGCAGAGATGAGCGGATCGCCAGACACGTGATGGGTATACAGATGGGTGGACGAGGAATGGAAGAGCAAACCGAGGCCGAGATTTCCGTTGAGAAGATGAAGCGATATATCAGCTACTGCAAATCGTGGGTCATAGTCTGTCCCCACAAGTTATTTCTTATACTGACACTGAACTCAGACGCTGTGCTCCCCGTCTCTCCCCCGAAGCTGGCGAAAAGCTCTCCTCTCACTTCGTTTCCATCCGGCGACAAGTCCACGCCTCAGAAATCGCCTCTTCCGCACGGTCCTCCATCCCCATCACAGTCCGCCAACTGGAGGCTATCATCCGTATTACCGAGTCACTTGCCAAGCTCTCTCTTTCACCTATCGCTCTTGAATCTCATGTCGATGAGGCCATACGTCTCTTCCTCGCCTCCACAATGGATGCAGTGACGCAAGGCGAGGGACAAGGCAGCAAGGAGGTAATGGAGGAAGCGGGCAAGGTAGAGGAGGAATTGAGGCGCAGACTGCCTGTAGGATGGAGCACAAGCTTAGCGACACTAAGGCGAGAGCTATGTGAAGGCAGAGGGTGGAGTGAGCAGGCGCTCAACAGGGCGTTAGTTGTCTTGCAGAGGAGGGAGACCGTGCAAATTCGGAATGGTGGCAGTCAAGTGTACAGGAGTGGTGTTTGAGACCGAGTCTCGGTAGTTGTGCTATGTTTGTATGATTTGACGGGCGGTTTTGAGTAGAGGGGTAACTGGTTGCCATATTCTGCCAGGCTTATCACCGTTTCGATTGTGGGTGTTTAGATGAGGCCTGCAAGACAGGAATTGAATCCATACTTGTCACTCTCCTAGTTCTTCTAAGCCTGCAGATCTCAGAATACATATCCCAGGCCAATCGAACGTGACCCACAACTCATTCTGGTAAGGTATGGCGCCCAGCACCCACACTGAAGATTGTATACCATATCGATGATTTCAAAGATTTGCTTATCGGTAGATCAGATATCTGCACGCAAGACGGCCTGCAATCCCCTTACTGTAGTGTCCGTGCAATCAATGTAGAGCACCCAGCGTCCGTTCTCAGTGGCGTAGCCTCGTGCACGCGCTCTATCTGAATACATCTTTTGGACCACACTCCAATTCCACAAGTCTGCAGTTCAGCTTATGGCCAGGGTCGTTCGCACGATGGACTCTACGCTACACGGCTCACCATAGCTTTTCTCGTCTATGCCCTCTCCTCTTCGCCGGCTTCTTCCACTTTCACTCTGCCATCTCCGCTCCCAAGTACTTGCGTATCCTGTCCACCAAATGACGGAACGAAGATGTTTGGGTGGTTCGGAGCGATCGAAATCACCGACCTCATGGGAACCAAAATATATCAATGAAACCACCTTTGAGACAGAGTAATCGGTGGTAGAATTATAGATAGATGGCTAAATTAGAGTCCGTGAAACAATTTCATAATCGCATAGAGCAGGCAGAAGGACTATGGGCGTGGGACAGGAAGTCAGATCACTCTGGTGCACAGCCCTCCATCTTTGCCACCACAGAGATGGTTTTGAGCGTGTGTATTCGTTTAGGAGCTGAGGATGCAAATACGAGGGGATTGGCTTTGACGTGGTGGTCATGAGTCATGCAACAGCTAATGCCGATACAGCGTAATGAATTTTTTGGAGGAGATCTTGAATCTCCGGTGGGAGCTGATGGAAGGTGGATGTTGCATTTTATTCTTTTCTATAAACTTTTGTTTGCATTGACCAAGGCCGCCCATTCGTTTGAGATCTAGTAGGATACACCCACATCTAGGGACAAAAGCCACCTGCTCCACTATGCTGCAATGAAAGTAGAGAAGATATGCTGCGTACAATCACAATGTTCAATGGACCTACTGCGCCCCAGGCCTTCCTGTTGTGGGAATCGAGCTCGTCTTTACCCGCCTGAATGGCCTACAGCTTCGGTTCTGTCTCCTCGAACTCGCTCATATCAACGACTGGCCTTCGTCCCGCAGTCAACTGCAACCCAGCCTTATAGTCTCGCACATTCTCAATGTATATAGTCGCTTTGACGGGTGGTACGGCCGGCAGATCCTCGATGCCATTGACACCATCGACAGATTGTTTGACCTCGATCCCAAGACCTGGCAATACGGTCCCCAGCAATTGCTGACCTTGTTCCAGGACCTCATTTGCTTCTTCTTCGGAATCAAGTGCTTCAGTCTCGTCCAAGTAGCGTGCGACGCCGTCAACGATACTGGCTTGGTCCCCTCCGGCAATATCTACGGACCCAAGATGCTTGTTCAGCATTCCTTGGTCAACACCGATACCCATTGCTGTCAGGAATCTGCCAATAGTAATAATAACTTTTTCTCTTTGCTCTTCGGGCGACATCTTGCCGACCATAGCCTTGGGTGATGACTGCGCGAGCATGTGTACCGACAATTTGGCACGTACGGGAGATGTGGGGTGGATGTAGTAATTGAAAAACTCGACCATTTCGTCTTTGGTCAGTGGCTTGATGTGCTCAACATCATGGTCTCTCTGTAGGAAGTCAAGGTACTCATCGCTGATGTGGCTCCAGAAGCGGGCACTCTCCTGGTCTAAGTTCTTGATCTTTTCCAGCCGCTTGTTGACTAGGCTCTGCTTATGGCTCTCAAACTCTTCTTGCGGCATGTTCTCCAGTGACTTGCTGAACATAGCCAAGAAAGCGTTGATCCGATCTTCTAGATATTCTGTGGGTTTCTCCGATTGGATAATGACCCTGTATCCCATCGTCGTTGCTGCAGATTTGGGACCTGTAAAGACAATATATCCGAGCTGCTCCTTGGTTCGTAGTTGGTCAAAGCCGGCCTCGTCGGTCATTTGCCCAAGAAGTAAAATCTTCGCCCGCAGATTTCTGTCAATACGGCTGCCACAAAACACGTAGTACTCAATGCAGTGGTTGACATTCGCTGGATCACCCAATGGTCTCCGGTAGGTGTAGTTACTACCGGGAGTAAGTATTAGACTCCTTGCCACGTTCCATTGCGTCTGAGGTAACGGTCTTGACTTGAGCGTTGACTGGACAAGGTCAGTGAGTTTTAGGGCCTCTTCCTTGTACATGTTGCCGTGACAGAGGATCTCAAGATGAAGCTGTCGGAGAAGTTGAGGGTAGAAAGCTGATATGTCTTCCGGGGTAAGAGACCCAACTTCGTTGAGGTACTGTTCATTGATCCAGCCTTTGTCCGAACCGAGCCAGTTCGTGAATTCTCCAACTTGGTGGTAGGGTTGCTGGAAGTCCCAATTCCGGTAACCTCGCACCAGTCGCTCCTTGACAATCTTGAACCTATCCGGCTTCACTTCTAGGTCGCGCATAGTCACGAGGACCTTCTCCAGCAGCACGGATATTTTCTCACTATATCCACTAATATCGATTCCCATCCCAACGTAGTAGTCCCCGAGCTCGTATTCGAGTCCGGCGATTTCGGCATCATATGAGTACTCAACAAGCGCATCCTTCACCAGTGCACAGAAGAGCCTTGTTCTGACTGAATTGGCAGGTGTCGCTGATGCAAGTGGATTCCTTAAAGTCACAAAGACGTTCGCTCTAGGCACCCAGAATCGATCATCCTTTTTCCACCATGTCCGGACGCTGTCCTCGTTGCGAATGAGCTTGGGAGCCTTCATTCCTTCATCCACTTCTTTCTTTTCGACAGAAAGCTTTGAAGGTATGAATTCATTTCGATGTGGCAAATGAAGCTCCGGTACCCTGTTCTTCTCGTTACACTCGGCAGCTTTCTTGACTGCTTCAGCGAATTCGGCAGGAATTCGCTCCACTTTATACTCCGTGCCATACCACCTCTCCTTCTTGTCCCAGCCACCAGGGTATGATTGACTGACGATAGTCAATCTATAATTATCTGCCCTGAGATACTCGGAGGCAGTCGAAATGGCCTTGGAATCAAATTTGCGTATCAAGTCTGTTCCGCTGAGAAGCCACTCTCGGGGTAACGGTTTCTGCATTGTACTGCACATGATTCTAGCAAAGCTGCTGGCGGAGGTCTTCTCCTGAAATTTGAAGTCCACCTCTGCGATTCCTTTGACTTCATCAACAATCCACTTTTGAGGCGGGACTTCTCTTATCAGGGATATATATTGGAATACGGCTTTCACCACCTCTTCGTAAACCTTGAGACCCTCTTCCGTTAGCTTGATAGAGATTGTAAAAAATGCTGACCCCGGACATATCGTCATCGGCCCCGCCGACAGTCCATTTGCCCAGCCCTTTGCTTTGATATATGCAAGAATACTGCCAGGCCCCTCGTGTCCGATTAAGTGACTGATGTAACGGCTAGGCTGTGTCTCGTACATGTCATCCTCGTCCTGATATGGGAAGTATATTTCCAGCGTTCGTTGATCCATGACAGGTTTGGCAAAAATCCGAGTCATGAGCTCGGCTTTTGTATATGGTTGTATCCCATCCCACCGTTTTTGTGGAAGATTTTTATTATGAACCCCTGCAAAGAGATCTCCAACCCAAGTCTCCAACTCATCTAAGGATTCTTTACCGAGTACGACTAGCTTCATCCGATTTGCTGAGTAGTGGTCGTCGTGGAACTTGATGAATTCCTTCCGTACATCCACACCGCGCGCTACAGGCTCATCTCTGAGGGTCTCGAGGTTGCCGGTCGAAAAGTGGTGATAGGGGTGGTTCTTGCTCGAAAGTGACTTATTGAGTTGAGACAGACGCCAATTGTCGCTCTGTAAATTCTTCTTGTTTTCAGAGTCGACGGCTTTGAGCTCGCGGTCGAGAGTGGAGGAGAGGAAGAGTGGGGAAATGAAGAATTGGGCGAAGCGATCAAGGGCACCGTAGAGAGGCGAGGATGGCGCACCGTTCGCGGTAGCTTCCGAGCCAGGTTCCAGTGAGGCTGCGACTTCAAAATAGTAATTTGTCTCGCAGGCTGCGGTGTAGGCGTTGGAATAACCAGAATGAGCGGTTAGGTATTGGTTGTAGGCGTTCTCGACAGGATACTAGGACTGGTCAACAACAGCCAATGCCGAAGGGAAGTACTCACCTTCTTGGTGCCCATGAAGAGTAGATGCTCCACGGCATGGGCCATGCCTGGCATGTCGTCTGCATCGCTGAAGCTGCCTACGTTTACATTGACAGCTGCGCTGGCTTTGTCGGTGTCTGGATCGTGAACAAGGAGAGCTTCAAGCTTGTTCGGTAATCTGATGACTCGGTACGATCTGTCGTCAAGAGCAGGCTGCTCAAGCTTGTCTGTGACCCGTTCTATGGGAGTCATGCTGACGAAAGATCGTGTCGGTGCTGATCGTGAAGACGGTCTAACAAGGGAGTGTCGGTGCAAGATGCTTTGGGTAACGAGCGACTTGGTGGTAGATGCGTTATGACTGTGCAAGTAGGAGCTCGCGAGGAGAGCAGGACGAGCAACTACGGGTCTTACGAGATACATAAGGCATTCCACACGCTTTCGACTCAGTATTGTACTACCACACTAGTAGAAGTGAGATTCTAGTAGACTCGTAGGGCTACGCCCTTGGCGCCATTTTCGCGGACATCGCCTTGTGTTTTTCGTCCCACCTCGACCTCCATTGTGAACGCGAATTGTCTTGCTCTTAGCATCTCGAGGCTTATTATGTATGGGTATATATCTCTGAAAGTCCCATGAAAGTCCAACAGCGCAATGCTTGCACCTAGACCATCGAGGGATGATACCCTCTGGAGACCACACATTTGTCTACGAATTTACTACAAGGGATGTTTCGTAGTTACTAATTGAATTCATCATTTTCATGGGCTTCTGGGCTAGACTACCATCTTTTTGATGCCTTGCAGGAGTCAATTATATGCCAAATGATTAATGTCGAAGGATTGTACTCCAATGATCCGAGGCACTCTGGGCTTTAAGAAGGTGGGTATGAGCAGATTGCGCCAAATATGACTTGAGTCTTCGCAGTTCTCGTGCAAGTCTGCCGCTATCTCCTCACATCTTGCTGGAGGCAATCTTGTTTTCGCCAGATAATTCCAGCAACTGACACGCACCTGCCGGCTCATATTCAGATTCTAAAGGCTTGCTCCCGTCGCTTTGGTGATCGCAAAGTGTCAAGCTCTTTCCAATTCCTGCATTTGGACGGGTAAAAAATCGCAAGTCGAAAGGTCATGTCGACTTTCTTACCATCAAAAAGCGACATCGCTATCATCATTACGCATCTTCAATCCCCATGATGGCACTCCCCCTCGTCCCCGGCATCCACAACGCCTTACCTGCAGCAGCTCTACCGGTATCAATTCCAAGCATTCACTCAAATCTAGTATGTGTATGCGAGAAGCGTGACGCAGCAGCGCTCTACAACGTACGAGGCCAGGCCGTCGTGAAGCATACGAGCCCTTGCCTCCAATGTACCGGTTTGATCGTGTCCAACCCTGATCGCTACGACGCGAACTTCATCGACAATATCTGCCAAATTCTTCGTAAGCTGGCTCCCAACTCAAGGTCAAGCCCACGACTAAGACAACTACCCCAGATAATGCGGCTCAACTTTACAACAAAGACGTATCAACACTATTTCTGGCACACTATTTTACTGCTTCGAAGCCCGACCAAGCGGCGCAACCTGTAGGCGTTCACGAAGCTCCTCCCGAAGCGCCAACTCACGGTATCGAGTTCTTCGCAACCATCGTCTCCTACCCCAATTCTATATTTGATATCCACATCATCGGCCAAAAATCCTTGACATTTCTGTCAGCGGTTCGTAGCCTGAGGCTTGATGTTTATAAGCGGTTGAAAGAAAAGTTGATGAATGAAGGGGGAACAGTCCTCGCGGACTCGGCAGTTCTCTAGGGGTCAGACTGAGTTCTTGGAGTTCAGAGGACAGGATATCATTTGTTTTTGCGCTGGCTTGGGTAAGCTACCGAATTGTGGCATTATGTTGATTCCGGAGTTGTGATGTTGACACTACGTAGGGGCTTGTCATCGCTTTCAATGTAGACCTGAGCATTGGGAATCAGGCTGAGTTGTTGGGTTTCAGAGGACAAAATCGCATTAGTGTTTGCGCTGGCTTGAATAAGTCACCGAAGTGTGCACATTTTATTGTTCTGGAGCTGTGTTGTTAACATCACTTGGGGGCACCGTACCACGTTCAGCCGAGACTTGAGCTTTGGAAACGCAGTTTTTCTCGATTACTTTTACTCGTGCTACCTTAGCTAGTATTTGCAACTCAAGTACAGTTGCATGATTTGTGTACAAGCAGTCATAAGAACGCTCGAACTCCCATCAAAAGCGCTTGCAGCCTGCTCCACAGCCCATCCTCATTACTTCAGTCCACCGTTCACAGAAAGCACGCACCCAGCCACCTTCTCAGTTGGTATTGCCAGCCTTCTCGATGGCAGAGTCAACGAAGTATGCGTCAACGGTGCGCTTGGATTTCGTGGCTTTCTCGATTTGTGTGTTCGTCAAAGACTCGTCGACGGTACGCTTATGATTAGCGGCCTTTTCGATTTGGGCGTCGACTAGGTAGGTGTCCATGGTGCGCTTGCCTAGGATATCATATGCAGTTGTGTTGGTGTGAGTTACGTCTGATAATCGAGGTGGAAAGATTGTGGTACAGGCTTATGGTATGAACGGATAGGGATGGCTGGGGACTTAGCTGCTGTGAGCGAGGACAGTGCGTATAGAGTAACAAGATGTGGATGTGGTTCAGATGGATTCGTTCATTGCATCAACAGATCGCTTTTAGTAGTAGAACTATGCGTAGGCAAACAATGACAACGTAGATTATTCCCTAACCGTGCGGGCACACCTCGCTCCACTCAGGTGTGGCCGCACCGTTAGCTGTAGCAAAACACCCATTTCTCGAACACCTGGACGTCCTTGCTTACTAATCTCGTGGTCATGGATTTGTGATTGGCTACTCTTGTGGGGCCATCACACGCCGCGTTTTGGGGGCCAAACCTGTTCATCTCCCACCGCAAAGATGTTTCCACTTTTCCCAAAGCATAACAGCAGTCAACATGGCGACAGGACTCGAAGCGGTCGGCGCCGCGGCGACCCTGGTCAGTATCTTTGGTTTCTCCGCCCAGGTTTTTGATGGCTCGTCAAAGGCTTCGTCTTGCTCTCCACCGCGCACAATCTCGGGCGAGACGCGGACATCTTGCGTTCCATGCTTGACTGGGAACAATTCCGCCTAGAACAATGGGCAGAGAAAGCCTGGCTGCAAGACCCAGCGAAGGCCGACATCCTCATGGACTGGAAAGCTCATCACTACTACTTTGCAACACATCTAAAATCTGACCAATGATACCGAGGTGTTCAAGGAGAAGTACAATCTTGTCTTGATGAATAGAGCCCCACATTTGGGAAAGACGGCCGCCGGAGAAAAAGACGAAAAGCCTTCCATGAGCCGCTTCAAAAGACTCTTCGGCCAGTCTGACAAATATGCTTCCAGTGCGGCTGCCAAAGTCATTCATTCAAAGAACAGCGCGCTAAGGAAGCTGTGGTGGGCGGTGGTAGACAAGGAGAATATGCAGCAACTCATTGGAGACATCGCTCATTTCGTTCAGCGCTTGCCCGGCCTACTTAACCTTTCGAGACAAGCCCAGATGCAGAAGTCCATCGATCTGTTGTTACATTATGCGACTGAGCGGTACAACGATGTTCCTGATCTCGAGTACCTCCGTGAGCTGGCAGTCCGGGCTCGCTATGATTCCCCCGGATACGATCGCTCGGAGGGCGAAGGGCTTGCTGAAGAAGTCGAAAGGAAATTCAGAAATCTGCTCTTCCATTCTATCCGTAAGGGTGAAATTAAGGAAGTAGAGTCGCTTTGAGACAAAGGTGTCGGTGTGCAAGTCAAAGACTTCTGTGGATGGCCGCCTCTAGTACGCGTAGCAGAAGCCGGCCAATTGGCTATTGTTGAGCTCCTACTTGTACGAGTTGCAAATCCTCTCATAGGAACGATTGGTGACCGACTGCCCTTGCATTTCGCGGCTGAAGAAGGACACGAATCAGTTGTTAGAGTTCTGCTCAAACAGTCGACTCTGGACCTGAACAAGAAAGACTACACATGGCAGATGGCTTTGTTCAAGGCCGCTAACAACGGCAGGCACGGTGTTGTTGAGCTACTTCTGCAGCAGGATGAGATTGAGCCAGACTCTGCGTCCACTGACGGATTTACTCCTCTAATACAGGCCATTCTCAACAGAAACACGAAGACTGTCATGCTTTTACTCGACAGGTATGATGTCAATCCAAACTTGGCGGATACCTCTTATGACCAGACCTCGCTATGGTTGGCGGCCACTGCTGGAGTAGCGATATTGCAGATGTTTCTAGCCAAAAAGGACATCGAGATTGATGGTCGAAGCCGCTGGGGAGAGACACCATTGTATCAGGCCATCCAGAGAAAGTACCTGAATGAAGCCAAGCTCCTCCTCGAGGCGAAAGCTGATCCAAACATTCCGAATAGTCTAGAGCAGACTCCACTTTACTGGACCGCCGACAATGGTAAAGAGGAACGTATGGAGCTGCTCCTCCGGCAGCCTGCGATAGCACTGGATGTCCCTGACAAGCTAGGGCAGAAGCCCCTGTTACGTGCAGCAAGCAATGGTCATGTCAAATGTGTCAGGATGCTCCTTGCGAAGAATGCAAATGTGGGTTGCACTGACAACGAGTCGAGGACTGCACTACATTGCGCTGCAGCGAATGGCCAGAAAGTTGCCGCAAAAGTCTTACTCAAGAGTAAGGCTAATATCAATGCGCAAGACAAGACGGGCAACACACCTCTTGCTCTAGCTGCAGCTGGCAATCATGATGCAGTTGTACGTTTCCTGCTGGAGAGTGACGCAGATGCTGACTTGGCAAACGAAGACGAGGAAACGAAGGCGAGAGACAAGCATATGGACCAGATTGCGGAAGTCTTCAGAGAAGTCTTACAACTCCCGGAGGCCTCTACGATAGCTTTAGAATAAACTGAGACATCTCTGGTCACTGACATATCTTTTGCCGGGTGAAAGAATATGGACTCTACCCAGCAGGTTGAGTTAAGAATAAGCGGGATAACGGAAAATTGTCGTTGGGGTGGGGATTTGTGGATTCAATTGTGACCAGGAAGTGATTCAAAATCCATGGCAATGGTGTTTGTGTTGCGCGAACTGGATTTTCAAATGGTATTTCGAACTGCGATTGTCGTCTTAATTTTTCCGGCCCTTCACTATAAATATTTATATTTACCGGATTTGGCCTAGTCCGGATCACTACTGCGTATCATTCATTTCGCAACCCACTTTTCACCTCAGTCCGAATTTTCACCTCCTAGAGTGCTCTCACTTTACCACCGGCTACCTTCCAATAGGCACTTAATTACAGAAGTACACTTTCACACCGGTAAGCAGCCTACAGCCCGGCTCTAAACAAGGCTACCTACCACTGACCGGCATACATATCTAAGGCAAAAAATTACAGCTTTGCACCATGAGATACCAGACTGGAAAGAAGCGACTTACTACTGTGCTCGAAGACGAGCCAGCACGTCCCACATCAGCTACCCCCTCCTCAGTCTACTCCACCATCGACGACACCCTCACCAATTCTCAACCCCCTAGGAACTCCGAAACCCCAGCTCTCAGCGATGAGTATGCCGTCTGGACTGTGGCTCGTTTGAAGCAGGAGCTAAAGCATCGCCAACTCCCCATCGAAGGCACGCGAGCTGAGCTGCAACAACGTGTCATTGCAGCGCACCAAGACGACATCGCAAATGGATGGGTGTGGAATAATGCCTCGGGCTCATTCTACAAGCTTATGCCTTTTGATGGGGAAGGAGTCAATCCGGCAACACTCATCGGACGTCACCTCAGCAATCTGGTTCCGCACAAAGATGGCACAATCTCACTCTGCTTTGAAGATATTGAAAACCTTCGAGCTGTCGTCTACCCCAAAGGATCCGGTCGTATCTACTGCCGTCTACTCCCCTTTCCGAACATCCGCTGGATCCCAGGTGAACTGATGGTGATCTTGGAGGCATCGGTCGTTCTGATCAAATGTGTGAGAGAAAACGCCGCGTCCACTGTCAAGACAATTGGCGTTAGGTTTGAAGGATGCAGCAAGATGGAGTTTTTTAGGTGTTACCAGACGGCAGGACAAGCACCCGGTAATGTGTACCTTGACGAAGACTGGGATTATTGAGCAGGTAAGTCAACCAAGGTAAGATGGCATGCATGCACCCGTGACTGACAGAGTTACTTAGTGTGAAAGCCCACGTTTATTGGGTAGTACCCCGGTCTTCAGTCTTGATTTGAACGCGACGAGGAGTATCAAGGTATGTCCAACATGGTAACATACCGCAAACACACCCATGAATGACAAGTCTACCTAGGAAAACGCATGTGTTGATCGGTTAGCACCCGACTATAGCCTCCTTTCCGGGCTAAGTACCGCTTCTTTGAGATCAGAAATAGAAAAGAATACCACATTTTCCTCACTACAATGACCATCCATTGTTATCTTCCCCGGCGTTCTTGCCAGTTCGATTGTATTCCCCTACTTTAGTTTTGTCAACATAGCTCCTTTCCCTCTTGCCTTCATGCCTGAAGCTCACAAAATGGGGAACGTCCCCAATCCAATCATTTACCACACAGTCTCTTACCAAGTATCTTACCACTACCGCTACCAGCGTCTGTGTTTTACTTAGATATCTTATTACCAGCAATCAGCACCAGCAACTCCTGTCTCATCAGCATCCTCAGACCATTCCAGCATCATACCTCATCAATATGTCCCAACGTTCGCTACCACCAGCAAACGCACCTCCCTTCCCACCAGACAGGCTCCCACAACTGTCCAGATACAAAGACACAAGGCTGAGACGAATGTTGCAAGCGCGGAAGAAATCCCAAAAAGAGCAGCGTCCCGAACTCATCGAGCTACTATACCAAGAAATGCGTAGGGAATACACCAAGGGCTGGCAATTTGGCAGCGAAAGATTCGACATCAGAATCGCCCCATGGGAGGGCACTGGCTTCGACCCTCAACGCCTTGTTGGGTGCCATGTCCAATACTACGAGGTAAATGGTGCTGGATACGTGAATGGACCCTTTGGCAGAGGACTCATTGTCATTGATGGAAACGGCTCCGAAGTGGAGATACTTGTCAAAGCTCGCTCATTGGAGGGTTCAAATTCTGACTGTTGGCTCGATGTCAATGTTGCGAATGTCGACTGGCCGGATCATGGAAATATGGACTGCAGACCTTTCGGTCCTCCAAAGAAGGTATTTGCCGCTGCGTCGGGTGTGCGCCGCGATCTCTACAATCAGGATACTGGGCGGGTGGTTGGTCTCTAATTAGACGGAATGGCCCATGTGGGCTTCATGGTTGGTCGAAGGTCCTGTAAGACTCCGAGATCTATCAAGGGGAGTATCAATTTGTTCCTCTTTGACCACCGGGGAAGCTTTTCAAGGAGGCCTCCTTTGGGCTTGAAGCCAGTGGACCAAGTCAAAGTGGCAGGGGAAAGCCTGGTCCATGGCAAGGACGGGGCCCAATATCCAACGCCTCCGCAGACTTCCATGCTTCCTCCCTCCGAGTTCGCTCGTCCAGGGAGCTTTGCGGGGGACGAAAATCCGCAAGGAAAAGATGTGGAGGGCCAGGTAGATGAAGTATGGTGGCCAGAAGAAGAGAGGGCAGCCCACTCTGATAACTCGCTGGACGAAGACTACCAAAACGGAGCAGCGAGCAATGGTACAGAGTCCGTTGAGGAGGATGCAACGATGGATGACTACCAGAATGACAAAATAAATCGCGATGGTGGAGTACCGGAGGGCGAGGCGGGAGTGCAGGACGAAGACCGGAAGAGGGCAATATCTAGCGACTTTGAGGTTTTGCCGGGAAAGGTTGCGCAGGAACCAGAGTGGGATAGCGAATCTTCTAGCGATGAAAAGATGCCTGTAGTTCCTAGAGATGTAATAGGGCAATACGCCCTGAAACGATGAATAGATGTGGCGTATCATACAGGCTTAGGCCTTTGGGAAGCATAGCCCAAGTATTCATTAGTCAGACTAGAACTTCATCCAATACGTCCACATACTTCCTGATCTCCTCTTCTGTATTGTAGTGAACCATACTGACCCTTATGACCCCATCCTGCTTCTCCAGCCCGAGCAAATCATCTACCATCCTTTTACTGTAGAAGTGTCCCCACCTGCATCCAAAGTTCGACTTGCTCTCAATTGCCTCCACCACATCTTTCGAACTCTTCCCTCTGACCGTGAAGCTCACGACTGGCACTCTCTTTGCCTTGTCTGCACTGTCCTCGCCCCATACAGTCACATCCTCTCTCTTCCTCAGGTACGCCAGCAGAATCTCCTGCAACTTCTCCTCGTGGTCTGCAATTGCCTTCCATGTCTTCCCCTTATCGGGTCCGAAGTACGCGACTATTTGTGGTATAGCAGCTACCAATTCGTAGCTCGCCGACGCAAGACCCAGCTTCGTGCTCAAGTCTGTGCCAGTGTGGAAGTAATGGCCCAGGCTGCCCAGCCCCTCTTGTGCCGCTCTTGATGCGTAGAGGATCGCGATGTGAGGACCGTAGACCTGCCCATCGCCTACATCAGCCCCGCTTCTTCCCCGCGAAGCCAGTAGTAGGGGTAAAGAATACCTTGTACCAGCTAAATGCATAGAAATCCACCCCCAACGCCCTAACATCAACTTCCCTGTGCGGCGCCAGCGCCACCCCATCCACACACAACTTCGCCCCCGGAATCTTATGAACCTCATCCGCAATTGCCTTTACATCATGAATAGTCCCCAACACATTACTCGTATGCGTGCAGCTCACGAACGCTGTCTTCTCGCTCAACAACGGCCGTAGGTTCTCGGCCGTAAGCTTGGGAGATGTGGGTGGTGGGGCGCTTTTGGAGGTGGGGGTGGCGGGCCACCAGATTATTTTGTGGTTTTGGAAAGCCGCGAGACGGACCCAGGCGGAGGTGTTGGCTTCGTGGTCGAGGGAGGAGAGGATGAGTTCGGAGTGAAGGGGGAGATTGAGGATTAGGGAGAGGTTGGAGAAGAGTTGGGTTGTTGAAGGGCCGATTACTGCATTGAGCCACAGTCATCAGCATGATGATTAGGAGGATGTTGAGACATTGGATTCAGAGCGCTGATGTGGGGGCTGCGTACCGACTTCATCGTCCTCAGCTCCCATGAACTTCGCTGCCGCAGCCTGCCCCTTGTCGTAGCTCTCTGTAGACTGCTTGGCGACATTGTAGGTGGCGCCGAGCTGAACATTCGTTTCTTCGAGATAGTTCTTGACCCTGTTCAGGCCTATATCAGCACTGTTATCCTATGCGGTTGAGAGATCTACTGAGACGACAGGGAGAGGAGAGAATACGCTAAATGAGATGGGTTAACCGTACGAAGTAGCAACACTGCCTAGGACCTGGCTCCCGCCAGCGTTGTCAAAGTAGACTTGATGGTCCTGCTGAAGGGCGGGGAAGTGGGAGCGGGCTTTGGAGATGTCAAAGTCTGTCATGTTGGAACGATAGAACAGAAATGTGCTGAGTGAAAGGAAATATAACCCTAACCCTGATTTTGCAGTGGGCACTACAATATTTCAATGTTGGATGTTGGGCTCAATATTTACTACATATGGTATAAGACTATACATGTATAATCAACAATTGGTTAGTGACGTACGAGTAGAAGCTCGTTCAAGACCTTCCGTTTCGGGGTATGAGGAGTTTGGACAAATCAATCAAAGTTCAGCCTTCCCTGCAGTGTCCACTCCTACTTCTTGGGGTGTATAGATGAGGGACAACTTATAGATTAATGGACGTTGCATAGGATGCTTTGTGGGTTGCTTAGTAGACAGCACATGGGCAAGAATTATGAAACGATATGGGTGCTAACAGAAAAGCTATGTAAAGAGAAGTCATCAATGCCATGCTGCTGGTCCTGCAACAAATATAGAGAATCAACATGCTCCTGAACCCATTCCGGACATTTTCCTCCGCGTAGAGAAGGGATCGAGAATACCGACCTTCACACCTTTCGCTTTTGACCATACGCAACGTGGCGGCAGGGCCATGAGGTCAATGTTTGGGCTCTGGTATATGGCCGCAAGCGTGCACTTACAAGTCGAATGGGCATGGATCTTCGGATCTCTCAGATCTTTGCGAACGTTCGCAAGCAGAGCCTTCACATCCTCCATTTTTTCAGCCGAATGATTGGGTAAAGAGACGTAGCGCGAAACCTTTTAATCCGTCTTCGATCTGGACCAGGTTCCAGGCGCCAATGATTTCCTGGAATCTCGTCATCGGCTTGATCCTTCTCGCATCTCAGGCTATCAACGTTTCAGTCAGATCTTACCAAATCCTTGTCCCTGGTCCAAGGTCCGATGGGTAGCTTGAACTTCCGGTGCTGCACCCCTTCGAATCCTGCATCCTCCATCCAAACCTCAAGCTTGCTGCCAATCCATCTCGAGATGCTTTAATTCACCCTCAGTGAGCCATTTTCAGAGTAGTAGGTAACGTCAAAGTCCTGGAACTCTGCCCAGCATTCAAGCTCGATAGCGTCGTAAGCCTGCTGCACCAATTTTGGCCAGTCTGTGATTGCTGCGGCCAAGTAGCGTACATGCACGAAGTCGAATTGGTGCTCAAAACTTCAGATTGCTTCCGCGTAGTCAATTTCGAACTTAACCTTTGCAAGTATCCATGATGGCTGCGAAGGGCTCCAGTCAATTCCAATGATTTATGTTTTTGGATACATGTCCGCGAGCTCAATCGCCCATATGTCAGTACCAGTACCAATGTCCAAGATACGTTTGGTGTTTTTGCAATTGGGGCTAGAAACAGTTTGTTTCAAAGACATATACGGATCATTTGATGTGTTAAGTCGAGACGTTCAAGTTCACTTTCGTCGTTTGGCATGACATAGCTTCCGTCTTTAAAAGCGTGGTATCTGCGGCCATTTTCCATGGGGTATCGCTCGATGCTGCTGCTCAGCGATGCTGTGTATTCTGTGCTGCTTTGAGTTCAATTAATTCAAGGGAAGATTTCGCGGTCTAGCAGGAGCGTACACGTCGTCACCAAGACTAGGGTCCGATTCATCATAGAGCTTGATGTATAATCAGCTCCAACGCAGAGCAGGGCTTCATGGGTGTTAATTACATCGGAATCTGCTTCAACTGACGCGTCCCCGATTGGCTGTCTTTCTGAAATGGCAGACACCCTTTTATTATTGAGAACAAATGGGACACGCAGAGCAACTTGTAGTCAAGAAACACAAATGTAAAGCAACAACACAGAGTATCCGCAACGAGCTAGAAAGGAAATCCAATAGCGTCTTGTGATAAGAGAAAAATCTGCGCGCGGGAATTGGGCCAGACGAAGGATTAGGGACAACGTAGGCGTTTCTAGCGAGATCTGCAAGGCGCTGTTCACACGATCTAAGAGAGTTGGGTGATTTGGCAGAATCCTGCGGGCTGGGCTGCGATGTCAGACTGCTGGATATGACACGACGAGGTGTGGTAACCAAGGATTGCGAATGATTCGCGAAAGAAGATGATTTGATGGCGGCACAGTAGTCATATGCTCGAAGGTCGACAGGGGTTCGCTTGGCCTTGGGCCGACTGGACCACCGCACAAAATCTAATATATCTTTAGAGACGAGAAGCAGCTTATGAGCTGGGCACTATTAGGTTTCTCCTTAAGATTTGATTTTGATGTGTTAGACTCGTTGAGAGATGCGAGTACTGCCTATTGTTGGATCCCACTCTTTGCAATGGCTAGGCTGAGTGGGTAAGAAAGAAGGATGAACTTGGTCGTCTCACGTGAACTGTGGATATGTAATCTGGACCCTGGAGATATTTTCAGCCTTATCAAATGATTATTAATGCTCCGATGGGGACCGTCATATGTTGCTTGGCATAAAGATAGTGCTGTCAGCAATTCAGCTCCATCCGCGCGTCGCGAGATTGGGCAGGCTTTCCGTGCCACCCTACGAGTAATTCTTTGTACACCTCTCCGTGCAACTGCCCCCAACTTAGACTATGTACCAGAGGTGACTGGCCACGATGACCAAAGACGGGCCTCCCGACGAGCAGCACGGCCCTCCGCCCGCTGAAGCCGCCCAAGCTGAGAATCGCCTGGTGGGCCACCTGGGGCACCTCACATCAGAGGAAGAAAAGTCTTTCGAGGAGTTCAAGATATTGTCTGCAAAAGAGGGTATTTACACCCCAGCTACCGACGACACGAGAGCAAGCCACGACGATGGCACACTCGTGTAAGTGCCTGGGCGCCCTCGTGCAAGCAAACCTACACCGCTGATTCTTCGCTAGCCGGTATCTGCGTGCGCGCAAGTTTGTCCCCCAAGAAGCTTGTGTACAATTCAAGGATACCGAGGTCTGGCGGAAGGAGAACGACCTCGATGCATTGTATGAGAAAATAGACATACATGACTACCAAGAAGCCCGGAGCGTTGTGAGTTTAGGCCCCCCGCCCCATCGTCATGTGTCTCCCTGATGCTTGCAGTATCCCCAATGGACAGGAAGACGGGACAAACGCGGTATACCCGTCTACTTGTATGAAGTGGGCAAGCTGGACTCGAAGAAGATGATAGCCTATGCGTCCTCAACATCCAAGTCAAAAACAAAGGGAGCACATGGACCTTCGCGGATGCTTCGGCTCTTCGCCCTCTACGAGAACCTCACACGTTTTGTCATGCCTCTTTGCTCTGCTGTGCCTGGAAGACCGAACCCAGAGACACCGGTGGACCAATCGAACAACATCGTTGACATCTCCAAAGTTGGACTGAAGCAATTCTGGAATTTAAAGGGCCACATGCAGGATGCTAGTACACTCGCCACAGCACATTACCCTGAGACTCTAGACAGGATCTTTGTGAGCTTCTTCGCTTTCTACATATCTGTCCAGGAGCTAATGTGAACCTTGTCAGATAATCGGCGCACCATCTTTCTTTCCCACCGTGTGGGGCTGGATCAAGCGATGGTTCGACCCCATTACAACTTCAAAGATCTTTATCCTAGCCCCCCATCAAGTCCTGCCAACTCTATCGACGTTCATGGAGATCGAAGACATACCCAAGAAATATGGCGGGCAATTGGATTTCGAATGTGGAATGATGCCTGTCCTTGATCCACAAGTACGAGATTGTCTTGATATCAAAGGGGGTGCAGAGGGCGAAAAGCTTTTCTTGTCGGCTCCTGTACGGTGGATCGAAGCAGGTGAAGATGGCGAGATGACGGCGTTGGGTGTGGGAAGCATTGATGGTCAGCAAAGGAAAGAACCGGCGGCCACCCTACATTCGCTTGCTGTCCGTGTGGCCTCACATTCCAGGAATTTTCAAAGCCAGAGGACACAGAACGTGGTGCCGAACAGTCGGCCAGAGACCCCACGCAGCCAGGCCCCATCATACACAAGCCTTCCCGTCTCGGTGGCTCCAAGTAAGGCCGCGGCCCCCACTCCTCCCATAAGCGCGCAGCCCACGACCCAGCCCGCGCCCTTTGCGAATCTGAGCACTGAATATGTGCACGAGCAGCCTGGATATGTGGCCGACGCGCCGGAAAAACCTATACAGAATGGGAGACCGCCGGAGAAGATCAGCTTGCCTCCACCTCCTGTTCAGATCGAGCGGTCGAAGACAGAATATGTTACGCCGCCCAGTGATTCTTCAGAGATCAAGCAGCTTGAATGATTCGGTATGATGCATAGTGCTTAGCGTTTTACACTATTCCCTTGTATTTAGTAGCTCATCTACATGACAGCGTCACCTGTGTAAAGCCCTTGACTCTTCTAGACTCGCTACATCATTGCTGTATTGTTCCATGTTCTTTGCACCGGTTTCATGATTCTCTTTATGCTCAATCGTGAATTACGCAGCTAGGCCTTCTTGACAAAAAGATGTTCGGTTTCCTATCTATTTTGAGGACCACCCCTGCAAGGACGCTACAGTACCTATAACTACACCTTAAACGCCTCGCCTTCATCTAGGAAACCTGTCGCCCCATCAGTTTGTCTCAACTTGCCCTTTGTTCGAATCTTTTCGGAGTCTTCAACACTTCAATGCCTGGAATTTTCATGTTGAGCACAGGCCTACAAAATTTTGCAGCCGCCTACAAGACACGTAAAAGCGAGTACCACCATAGTATCAAATAGAGGATTTCAATGGTCAGGTAAACATTTATACCCGCTTCCAAGATATCACTCTGGTCCTCGGTAAAGTTCAATGACTCCTGCGCTAGAATACTCCATCGCTAACAGGCTTGTCTTGGCGCTTTTTCAGGCACTTTCAGAGGGAAATATTGGTGCCATTCTGCAACAAGGCTTGGCCACCAGTAGCTCATGCGCGGATAACACCAAATTTAGCTTTGTTGAGCATTCTTTTGCACCTACTAACCGCGGACTTCTTTCAATGCGTAGCCATGGCAGGACCTTAGACCTTGCCGCTGGTTTTGGATATGCATTCTTCCGCTAGGTCGATCCGATGGCATAGAACGATCAGTTGGGTTATGAACGCCTGTCGCGTTCGTTGTACTGCTACAGCCAGACATACCGACTCATTCTCTTTCACTTTCTCACAAGAGAGGATGATTCTGGATTAACTAGTTACAAAGTGCAGAGCAATAGATATGAAAAGCTTAGTGATGTAGCACTTGGTCGTGGATATGGATCTCTCACGTTCTCACATTCTCGCGAAGGTTTTCGCTGGTATTGCCTCATAGCGACAGCATTTGTAGCCAACGACCTGTATATTATGGACCCAAAGATCATTGCTCCCGGCCAAGGAACCGCGATTACGAAATCTATCACCCAACAAGCCGGGGGTACATCAGCGAACGTATACATCCCCTATGAGAAGCTACCAGACACTCCCTTTATTTATTTCTGGGTTGCAAAGCTACAGCCTGGAGCTGTGGTGCAGATCCAAGCTCATCCGTTGGTGAGTATACAGATTTGCAAATGTGGGATTGCAGAGCTGATTCACGGTGTAATAGATAGTAGACATACATCTCCACGAGATCAGTGGACAGCCATTCGCAACCAAGATTTCGTCGTTCGCAAACAGAACGGCCTCCTCAAATGTTGTGTACGCAACGCAATATCCCGCGCCGATAGAGCTGCGGGTTTTGTTACAACCTCCAGGTCAAGCCAGCGTTGACCATTACCCAAATTGTGTGTATCCTACCTACTTCGCTGGGCACAATCCTCCGGTCAATGTGGCTGCTAATAATAGCCTTTTGAGCTGGATGGGCAGCCTTGTAAACGATACTCTGATCCTGTGGCAGTATCCTCTTCCAGAGTAGAAAGCTGCATAGACTTGGCGCAAAAGTGGTGTCTTAGTAGTGGATAATGGCAGTGCCAGGCCAGGTTGAGTACCTGGATCAAATTCACCTCTCGATCTATCTGATGTGAACCTTGTGCCTTCGCACTGAATGCGCATACTCCTCTGTCAGGGTAGTTATTCTGGGTACTTGGCCGTATTCTTCATCTGACAGCGGTAAGTAGCCGCAGATTTTAATTATTGCTGGCTATTAGTCAGATGGCACATTTCTCTGACCGTCTAGCAACATTCGCTGGTGTGTCATGAAATTTACGCAGCCGCTTTGCAGCAGACCACTTTGTCCCTGCTATGCCGTGATACAGTTCCATTTTTGACCTATTTACTGCATACGTCTTTGCAGAGAACTGGAGTACAATATTCGTATGCCATGGTAGAGAACAAGAAGCAAAATTCATCCGCGTATGAGTCATCCCAGTAGGCAACCGTCTCAAGCTCTAAACCCAATACTCACAAATATGAATGTGCGAGATCCCAATAAGATAGATCCCGAAGGCAATCGTATACTTCACAATCTAGCTTGTCATAAGTGGTCGGATGCTGATAGTGAAGGACCGCGCGTGTCTCCAAATAAGGATGTTTCGCGATCCTTCTAGGATCTTGGAACAGATGTCAATACTGTCAATGGAAAGGGGAAGTCTCCGCTGTTTCTGGCTGCGCACAGCTTTGACGGGCCGTTGGTCAGAGCCTTGCTGGAACAAGATGCGCTTTTCTAGTCGTATCCACCTCCTTGTGGATCTGTTCAGGGTTGGCAGGTAGACGCTGTTGCCCTTTTGTTATTTCGTCCTTAGACTGAGTGACTGAATTTAGCAGTGAAGACAGAACCTCGGCCGGGAGTCGAAGTGGAGGCAAATAGCACAATATGAAGCTCAGAGGACAGCACAGCTAAACCATTCAGTAGTCACGCGATGAGTCTGGTACCACGATTATGGTGGAATGAATGTTCCACATCCATTGTGCCACACTTACTATACCACAACTCTCGGTGTATTTCTTGATACGAAACTCAGGGGACATTGCAGCAAGACCGCTCAGTAGTCACGCGATAGTTCTGGTACAACCATCATGATACAATCAATGTTCCACGTCCATTGTACCACGACTCTCAGTGTATATCTTCTGTCAATTACTTCCTTCTCTCAGTGTATTTCTTCTTCTGCACACAGTCAGCTTCATCGAGGTCAAACAAACGCTCTCTCGATTCTCAAGCAGCATACCCATCTCAGATATATTCTCTATCTTTGTTGAAGACAGACTTCAACGGGTGGGTAGATTCCTCACCTGCTTCAAGACGGATTATGACTTACTTTAGCGATGTGTAGATCGTACAGCCATGTCTCAGCACAACCTCAGCAGCGGCAAGGTATTCCACGAGACAGTCATGTCCCAACACGATATCAGCAGCGAGGAGGCCTTTCCCGAGACTGGTAAGTCGTGGGCTAAACTGTTTCGAAATTCATAGATGCTGATTTTAGATAACCAGACCAAAACATCCAAGACACGCACAACAATCACACCACGAGCAACGATAACCTCCTCACCACCGGTCTCCCGAGAACCAATCCGTATATGTATGATTACTGGAGCTGTCATCGCTGCGCCGCTGGGAACATTGAAACAAGAACGCGGTGCCGTAACGAGACTTGCCGACACAGGAGATGCAGAAGATGTGTATGGATCACAGGCTGATAATGTTTGGAACCGTCTCTCTGATATGGCGCGTTTCAGAGAACTTGTAGGGAGGGCGTTGGAGGGTAGATTTGTTCGAATTGGCGTGCATTTGTTTTACTAAGTGGATTTCGGGGTGAATTATGGAAACTCATGCCAGTGCTTGGACACTCGTGCTTTGTCTGAAAACTTACGACTGTATTTAGACACTCATGCCTTTGCTTAGAAGATCTTGCATTTGAGCTTTTCCTTTGTCTCTTCAAATATAAGAACAATCCTCAACGAAAGCAACTCAAAACATTTACTAAGCCATACGATTCTGTGTGATATCGTCGTAGATTACGTGCTTCTTATCTTGACTTGCTTCGAATGCTGTCAAGCCTTCTCCGTTTCTCACCCTCCCGCCAGAGCCGCGCCTTATGATATATTTCTACATTCTCATCAGCTCACATCGTCTGCGTTGGCGAGGCACTCCTGTGTAGCTATGGTGCCAAGCGAAGGGCCAGTGGTAGCCACAAGGAACACCGGGTTCGAACAAGATCCAGATGGATGTTGACTCGGTGATGAAGTTTTATGGAACGATCAACTTAATGAACAAGCAGCTTATCACGCTGGACACGATTTTTTGCTGTTGGAAAGCCATAAGTGTCTGGAATCTCAGGCTTCTACCGAACTAGCGTAGTCGCTTTGGAGTTTTGTGCTATTTTGGTAGCTGCTGACGGCTATTTTTGACTTAAATTTCCGCGGTCACGTGCGATACTCTTGGCGCTTTCTTTTCACCTCTGCTGCCTGGCCTTGCCGATCATCACAACATATTGGACTGGACCATAACTATGAAGCGGTTCAGTGCCTCGGAATTGTACACCACTAGATCGTCGCCTGAGAACAGTCTTGTAATTTGGTCCTCGTCCACTCTTCGTAGACCAAGCTATGCGTCACTACTTCCGCACCGATACTCAGGTCCCGAATATGACTTGTACGTCAATCCCGGCTATCCAGTATGGCCAACTACTGATTGCTTGATCCTTGAAGGCCAGACCCTTCTTTGATGTAATTGATGCTCTTTAGCACTAGCGAATGTCCACATGGGTGGTTGGGTGGGTTAGACTTAATCAATGGCAAGGCGTAACATGGCTCGTATAGCCACGGCTGGATACACGAGTATGTGTCTGTATATCAGCGAAATGTCAAAGTACTCTATCATGTACTTAGCTAACCTCGTCGAGTACATGAATGCCAATCGTTGCCTCAAATCGCTCTTTGTGTTTTCGTTCTTCTTCAATGGTCGTAGGGCCTTCATCACCAACATTCCAACAATTAACAGCAGCTTGAATAAACGCTATTGTAAATTCCAGTCAGCCCGGCATCATCAGGGGATTCATATTGTAGACAAAGGCCGTTCAAGCTGAGTAGCGCGCGTCCCCAGGCACTGTATACACTGATCCGAGCCTCGTGGAAGCCGTTGGATTGCAACTACCATTGCCTCAGTCCCTCAGATGTGCCAAGCTCCGCTAAGCCCCTTCGGGTTAGCTTCCGCTCGCTAAGCCCCTTCGGGTTAGCGCCTTCTGCTTACTACGGAACCTCCAGGTAGCACGTCTGAGTTGCCTCAGTCCCTCAGATATGCCAAGCTCCGTTAAGCCCCTTCGGGTTAACTTCCGCTCGTTAAACCCCTTCGGGTTAGCGCCTTCTATTTATTACGGAATCTTTAAGTAGTACGTCTAAACGTAAAATCCGAATATTATATCTAGTTCGCTTTATTTTAACTATCGATTATTAAAATACCCGTATTATTCTACTTTTAGATTAATATCGTAATCTTAATAATAAAATCTAAATTTATTATATATTAATATAACCGTGTATAGAAATATTATAATTAATAATTATTTTAATATTAATAGAACTTAAATTATAAATAATTATTTATAAACTTTTTTATTATTATTTATAAAATTATAATACCGACGTAATAAAAATCCTATTAAAAGTATTTATTAATTAATTAATTATCGTTATTTATTAAATATTAAAGAGTATATATTTATTATTAAAAATTAAAAATTATTCTTTATTTAACCCCCCCGATAAAATATAATATATTTAAACTTTAAAACTTTATAAAGATCGCGTTTTTATTATTTTTATTATTATTTATTATTTTCTTTTCTTTTTTTTCCCCTTCCGTTAGTTTATTCTAATTTATATCGAGGCCGACTATTTTTATATCTATTTTAGATTTTACTTTAATATTTAATATATTCTTATTATTAAAAATTATATTATTAATTTTAATATAATTATAAAGTTTCGCCGGTTTAAACTCCTTTCTATATTAAAGGCCCTTTTAAATTATATAATAATATAAATAGTAAGAATATAGTATTAACGAAATAAAACACGTAAGAATTATAGTATCAACGAAATAAAATAGTAGTCAAGATTTAGTCTTAGTATATTATATATTCTATTCTTTCTTCTATCTAGTAGTACGAATAAGTTATTATTTTATACTAAAATACTAGCTCTTATATATTAATAATTATAATAATTACTTTTATAGGTAAAGACTTTATATCCTCGAGACCTCGAAATAAATATATAAACGAGAATAAATATTATAATTATTAATATAGTTTATTCTTTATTACCTCGATTTAGAACTACTATAAACGTACCGTATTAATAGGAAGACGACGACGTTTTTATTTAAAATTATCGAGACGGAGATTAACCGTTAAGTTATAAATATTAAATAAAGAAGTATCCGTAGTTTTTAATATATTTATTATAGTACCTAATTAGGGTTTTTATTTATTAGTAATTAAAACGTCGGTAATAGAGCGTTCGTTATAACCGATAATAATTATAGTAGTTTACGCGGTCTTATTATCGGTAATAATTTTAAAAACGGCGCGATCGTTATAATCTAAAATAGTCTACGCGGTTATACCGAATTAATTATATAACTTATCGCTCTCTTTAATAAATTTACTATTTAGTGCGATATTAATAGTTATTTATTATTTAAATTTCTCTCGATTACGTACTCGTTCTAAAGCCGGATATTTTTTAATTAATAAATTTATATTTATATTAATATTAGCTAAAAGATTATTAACGAAGTCTTTAATATTATTAATACTTTTAACTCTTTAGATTAGTTTTACTTATTTATTTCTAACTAATTATTCTTTAAATATATCGATTTCTATGAAATTGAAAAAACTTTATAATAAATAATCGACCCTATACTAACTTAAGAGGCGAGTACGGTATTAAATAAAAATAATATAAAAAACTTCTAGGACTAATAAAACGCGGACTATCTTATTATTAACTTTAATAATAAGACTTTTTAAGAAATCTACGTAGTTATATAAAATAATATTATTATTTTTTAAGAGATTATTTTTAGTTATTAACGCGTTTATATAAATTTCGGACTTAACGAATACCTTTTTAATAATCTCGATTAGGGATTTCGTTTTAATATTATTATTTAAATCCTTTAATAATATAGAAATATCTTTAATCTCCTCTTTTATTTTTAACGGTTTAGTTTATTTATTAGATTTTATTTTCTTCGAGCGCTTTATTTTTAAACCGGTTACGATCGCTCCCGTAGTTTAAGGTAAGAAAATTTATTTTATTTTATTTTTTTCGTTTATAATAGGGCTAGTACGTTTATAAATTTATAATAATATAGAATTATCCTTCGTTAAAAGTAGTATAGTCGTTAATATAACCGGTTTAAATTTATTAATTATTATAAAAATATCCGTTATTATTTACGTTAAAGGGGTTTTTTTCGTATTTAAATTAACTAACGTTTTATCCCGTTTAAGTTTTTTAATTACGCGTTTTACTCTCTCTTATTTAAAGCTTTTAAATACGGTAGAAGAAAAAGTAATTTATTAAAAAATCTCGGTTATAAGGAAAGGCGAAGTCTAAAACGTAATTTAAAATATAATTAAAAAATCTTTATTACCGATTTTAACTTATTATTCCGTGGCCGTAGGTATCGTATTTTTTTTATTTATTTATTTCTTCGTAGGCGTAGATAAAGTAGCCGTAGCCTTTTACTTTAAAGAATCTACGATTTTAATTTCGGTAGCGATTTTTACTTTAAATATCTCTCTAATTTTATCTAACTCTTCTAGTTATATAATTAGGTTATCGGATATTTATATAATTTTAATATACTTTTTCTAACGTTCCTACGCCTCGATATTAAATAACTTTATATTAATTAGTTAAAAATCGTTATTATCGATTATAAGAGAGACTATTTTTAAAGTCGATTTCTTCGGTAGGAATAATTTTATTATTGATTCCTTTAAAGACTTCTTCGAAATCGAAAGCTCTTTCTTTAATTCGGACTCGTTTTTATTATTCTCGTTATCTTTATTAAATTTCCTAGATATCGACTTCTCCTATATTAAGAGTTTTTTTAAAACCGTAATCTTCGTTACCTTCGGGTTTTTCTTATATAACTTTTTTAATAACGTCGAGAGTTTTTTTACTCTCGTTATCTTATCCGCCGAGAGATAATTATATCTTTTTATAAAGATATATCGGTTATATTTCCCCCCTTTTATTAAAATTAATTAATTTAGTTTCTACGATAAATTCCCTTTATCCCCGTATAATTGCGCGTAATTAAAAATAATCGCGTATTTCTTACTACCGTTCTTTATTAATTATATTATAACTAGTTACCCGTTATTTATTTATTTAAATTATAGGTTACTTCTCGAGTTAAATATCTTTAACTAGTTCTTAAATCGCGTATTTAAGAAAATCTTATTATATTAAATAATTAACCCGGTTTATAATAAAGAAAGATTTCTACCCGCTAGTAACTAGGTGTCTTTATTTTCCGTTATATTATATACGGGTTTATTATACGGTAAGTTCTTAACCTCTTCGTTATCGATTTAATTATTAACTTCGGTTTTAATAACTTCCTCGTCGTCGATTTTATCGCTTTATTTAGAAATAGAAATATTAGATTCGTTATTATCGTTTTTATTCGTTATTTTAATTATTTTAGTTTTAATTACCTTCGTTACCTTCTTTACTTTTATTTTATTACTCTTTAAGATTATTTTAATCGGTATCTTCGAAGTCTTTCCCGAACGTAATTTAATTATATCGTAATTAAAGATTTATTAAAACGAAGATATCGTATTATACCCGATTAGGGCGAGCGATATAAATAAGTTATTAATATTCGGATTAAAAGAGGAAAGATATATTAATATTATTTAATACCTAAAATACTATAACTAAATACTACGATAACGGTAGTATTTATTAATTCGAGCGAGGAAAACGATTTATTAATATTTAAGTTAACTAGAAATACTATATTAATATAACGGGGCCGTTAAGAAATTCGTTATTATTAAATAATAAAATTATCGTCGCGTAAAGAAGCGAAAATAAAATTAAAATTAATAAATAAATAAAGTAATACCGTCCCTTAAACTACCTACGTAGTTTATAATAACTTTTTATTATAGTTATTAATTACGTCTTCTACGTTTTTAAGATTTTATTTATTATATTATATATTCTAATAGGGCCCTTAGCCCTTTTATTTAATTAAATATTATATTATTAACCTCTTCCCTCGTCCTAAAAACTTTCTTATTCTTTTATTTAAAATATATATTATTTTAAAATAATTACTTATACTTTTATTATTATTATTAAAAATAATAACCTACCCGACCTCCCGAGGACGGTTATATAGATCTTTTTTTAGTAGAGTAAATTCTAAGGCGGCGACTAAAATAACGGGGTAGATATTTATTATTAATAATAATTTTAACTTATAGGTTAAATTATTAATTCGTTTTAAAATTTTAAATAAACTAGTTTTTTAATTTAAAAGTTTATAATTCTCTAAACCCGGGATTTTATAATCTTTATATAGTTTTAAAAAAACTATATCCTCTTCTTATATTATTAAGGGTATATATTTATTATTATACCGAAATTTAGTATTAATCGCCGCGAATAAAATCGCGTTAACGGCTTCCTTCCGGTTAATTATTTTAATATCGGTAAAATTTATCCTTCCTACCGTATTTTGAACTAAAATTCCATTATTAAATTTTATACCGTAGATAATTTTATTCGGTAAAAGTATCGTCGCTAAGTTTAAAGAATTATTTATAATAAATTATAAAGTAATTATAAATTTGTCCTATAAACTATTAGGGTAGTATATTAAATAAAATCGTAATATTATTTTTATAATTTAATTTATCCGTTCCGACTAGTTATTAAACTAAGGGTAGTAGATAATAAAAATTATTAATTTAATTCTTAATATTTTAAAAATTACTTTCTATAAATTTAAAAGAAATTTAAGGTCTTTATTAAAAATAATCGTCTTTAAAATTCCTTAGTCGGTAAGGGCGAGAAGTAACGCGTTTATTTATTTTTCGGCGCTAAACGTATCTTTCCTTAAAACCATAATAACTACTTTCGAGAACTTATAAATAATAATTATTAGATAATTATATCCGTTAATAAATATAAAGAGCGCTATAACGAAATTAATAATAATATAATAATAGATTTTTAGCTCTATTAGGATTGATTTTAAAATATTATATAATATATATCTTTTTATTTAATTAAATTAATATTAAGGGTAGTATAAAATATAGTATTTAAATCTTCGAGTTAAATACCGTATATAATAATTATCGGCGATATTCTTATATATTTTATAAAATTCTATATAATTTCGCTTATTATATACGAGTTCGAAAATATTTTATTTTATTAATTTTAGGATATATAGGTGTTTTTTATTAATATAATCGTCTTTATATTATACTAGTAAATCTCTAAAAAGGAAAGGAATATTAATATTAATTATATCGATATCGTCCGTAGACTTTAGGGTTTCTTTCTTAAGTTTATTCTTCTTATTTATAAAGAAAGTTATTATCTTTAATTATTTCTTATTTTTAAAATACGCCTTTTATAATTTAAGGTAGTATTTAGAAGATATTTTAATTAAAGTAAAGTAAAAAGCGAAAACGTTATTTAAAATACTAAGACTTTTAATGTCGAGATATTCTTTTTTATTAAAAAGACGAGATAAAGTATTTAATATAATATTTTACTTTCTAGGATACTAACGAATATCGAGATCGTATTATAATATATATTAGGAAATTTATATTAACCGTAGGTTTATTTTATTAAAAGAGAACGACGATAATATTATTTATCGGGTAATATTAATAGTTACCGAGTAATTAATAAAGATAATAATTTTCTTTATCGGGATTTATATAAATAAATATAAGATCTTTTTTAACGTCTAAATTAAATCTATTATTTCTAATTCCGTAGGCTAGTAGCGCGACTCCGTAGGATTAAATAATTTGGATAGGAATAGAATTAGTTATATATTAATATAAAGGAAATTATTACCCTAAGGATTTCCTTTAATATAATATACTATAGCGTTAATTCCGTACGACTTTAATATATTTATATTAATATATAATTAACGAGCTAGATCCCGATAATATAAATAGATTTTAAAAGTAAATATCTTCTAAAGTAATTTAAAAGAAGTTAATTCCTCTTTTATAAATACGAAGTAAATTTTTTTAAAATAAATCTTTCGTATATTCCCGCCCTAAAACGGCGAGTTTTTTAAAAATTAAATTTTTCGGCGTTAAAGTAGTTTAGTAATTTAGGCGAAGTATTTAATATTATTTCGTAATTAATTTATTATTCCGATATATATTTCTAAAGTTTATAATATATCTAGGAAACGAAGTTCTTTAATTACTATAATTTTTTCTTTAATAATAGTTAAATTTAATTTATTTATTTTCTAGCCTAGAAACGTGATCGAGGGGTAAACTAAAAAGGATTTCTTAAATTTAAATAAGATTTTAAGGCTTACGAATAAAATAAAAATAATTATAAAATATTTAATATACTCGGAATAGGACCGTAAGAAAATTACGATATTATCGACGTAATATCTCGCGAATACTTTATACGGGCGAAGAAAAGTATTTATTTTATATTAAATATACGGAACTAAATCTTTTTATTCTATTACTACGACGTTATAGTACTCCGAATTACAATAAGAAATTATTATAAATTTATAACGATTATCTCTCTTAATTAAAAATAAATAGAATTATCTATTATAATTAATAATACTTATATAAATATACCTTTATATCGACGAAATAATATCGCTTTAAAGCGGAAGAGGGTAGTTATTAAGAATAATAATTTTATTTAAATTACGAATATCGATTATAATTTTACTCTTTTATATCGGTATTCTCTTAAAGCCTTTATATACCGTCCGCTATATAACGAAGATAAAGAAAGCGAATAAAGAAAACTCGGTAAACTATAATATTTTCTCTTATTAATATATTTTATCGAATTTCTCGTTTATTAAAACTTTTATATCGGGGTTTAATAAGTAGACCTTATAATTAAATTTTATATTAAATAATTATTAGTCCGTAATAAACGGAATCGATAATTATTTTAATTTAAATAAATCGATTATATCTTTTATATCTTCTTAAATACGAGGGTATTACTTTATAATCTCTTTAATCGCGGTAATATCGGAGTCGTTATCGTAGATCGTAATTTTATTCGGTAGTTTCGTTTTTATAGAAGGATCGACTTTAAGCCTCGAGATTAACCTCGGATTATAAAAATTAATAAAATATAATACGATTACGTCGTCCTCGTAAATCTTCGCCGTAAAGGAATAATTATTTAAATCGATAAAGTACGTTTCTTCTACCTCGTATTCTATAATTAATCTTATTCGTTAACGGCGAGGAATAATAAAAGGCGTATTCCCCTCGTTACGAATATTAATAAAGTTAATTATTAAGTTTATAAAGTAAATATAAACTTCTTTTATTTATAATTCGAATAAGAAATCTCGGTCCGGTAATTTTAATTTCCTTTTTAACGAGATTACTACCGTTAATATAATTTATATTAGAATTATTTAGCGGCGCTTTAACCGTATAATATATCGGATTCTTATATTATTCTTAATTATAAATTAAATAGAGATTATAATATCTTCGTAATTACCTAAAATTATTTAATTATTAAAGAGGTTTATAACGACTTTCTCCTAACCTAGGATATTTATACCGATAAATATATTAATTTTAAAATTATCGATAATATAAAAGTCTTTAATGATTTTAATTATTACTTCTACGTTATTTTTCGTTTTTCCATTTATATAGAATATAATTAAAGTTTACTTTATAATTAAATAATAATTCGAGCCGATATCTTTTAAGATAATAACTTTATTATAAGTTTATAATTAAAGGCCGGGGATTCGTTATATAATAAATACTTTATTAATTATATTTATCGGATACCTAGTATTAAAATATTTTAATTCTCGAATAATATTTAGAGTAAAGTTTATTTAGCTGGTAAAATAATATTATATACGAAATATTATCTCGTTAATTAATAAAGGCGGAGTAGTAGATTCGATTACTAATTTATTATTTTATCGAGGGGAAGATTTAGGAGTTATTAACTTTAATATTATTATAATCTTTAGGACTAAAATCTTCGGAGTAATATTTAACTCGGTATTTTTAAATTTTATAAAAGTAGGACTAATTACCTTTTATATATTAATCGAGTATATATATTTCCTTTCTTTTAAGTGTGTATATAGTAGATTATTCGATAAAAAATTAAATTTATAATTTTTATAAACGGGACGTTAACTCATTTTCTTTATAAAAATATAATATATAATTAAGACGAATTTAATATTAATATTTTTATTAATACTTTATTCTTCGTTTATAATACTCTCCTTAGTATTATAATAACTCTTATCGGCGTTTATATAATAATTATAATAATTTATCGGCGGAGCTTCGGGAGAGCCGAAATAATTATTAATAAATTTAAAGAAAATACTATAATCCGTGTTTTCGTTATTAAAATTATTATATAGTTTATTAAAATAAGTAGACTATATCTATACTTGATTACTAAAAGTATTATATAGTCTCGGCGGGTAATATAAATATATTTTATAATTTTTATAATTTTAGTTATTATAGCTCTAGTTCCCGTAACCCCGATTCCTAACGAATAAATTTTAATTAAATTAAACATTTCCGGCGGTAATTATAAATAATTATTTTAATAGTAATAAAGTATTTTTTAGAGATTCTTACGGGGGAGGTTTTTAAATTTATTATAATTATTATTATTATTATATCTAAGGTATAGTCTACCGATTTTGAAAATAAACTAGTTAATTATAAGGGTTAATATAAAAGAAAGAAGATCTAACTATCTATTAATATAAAAAAGAACGAGAATTATAAGAATTCGGTTTTATAATAAATAATCTCTATTTTTAAAAATCTTAAGACTAAGGACCTTAGGGTATTTAAAAATCTTAAAATTAAAAAAATCGATACTACTATTAAAACCGATAAGGTATTAAATTATAATATTTATTTTATTATTATAACGATTATTTATCCTTAAATAGTTATTTATCCTCTTTTATATTATAATTCTTTTCTCGCTTTTTAATTTCCTTTCGATAATCTTTATAGTCTTCTTTATTCTTTTAAGTTTATATTTTATACTATATTTTCTTCCTACTTTTAAATTATTCGATAAATTATTTAATCGAAGTATTATTCGTTAGAGAAGGGATAGTAGCCTAGAAATTAATATCGAGGTAATTCCACGCCTATATAATTTATATATACTCTTCGGTAATACCGGTTTAAACGGCGTATTTAGTTATATTCTAAATATAGATAAATAAATTATTTCGTTCGGCCGCGTCTTTCGATATATATAACTAACGACTAAATTCTTTTAAAGTTATAAATATTATAATTTTAAAATAATTTTATAGTCTAATAATTTAGCGCTATAAACTATTCGGTAATTATATTATTATATCTTTCTTATCTTAGGAAAGGATTTTAAGTTATTAATTTATAATTATACCGCGGAAATAATTATTTAAATTCTTTTTTATTATATTTTTACTTTTTATTATAACGAAATCCTAAACCTTATTATAGAAGGTATAAATTTCTTTAAATATTAACTCTTTAAAATTAAAGATAATATCACCGGCGCTTTATAATTCTAGGTAATTTAAATAAAAGAAATTTAATTCGCCGGCACGGAAATACCTAGTTTATTACTATATTTATTAAATATATTTATTTTTACTAGTTAGTTTTTATAATTTAATAAGTTTTAGAGGCTCTTTAAAAGTTTAACCCTAATTTTATAAAGTAATTTTAATAGTATTTAATACGGTAGATCGTATAATCTAGATTATAATATTATATAGGTTTAAATCGATCTCTACCGGCGGAGGCGGTATTCGTAGTTAATTTATAATTTCTTATTCCTATTAAGATTAAGGGTTAAATAAGGTAAATTAATTTTCTTTAAAATTATTAAAACTTTTTTAATTTTATTTTAAGGAGCTAGACTAGCCCCTATTATTATTAACTATATTATCGGTTTAATTAAAAAGAATCCTTCGTATAACGTTGTCCGTAGTGAAAATTAATTTTTATAAAAGGAATTAAAATATTGATTTTCTCGGAGCTAGCTAAATTATAAATTTAATTAAATTAAAAATTAAAGAAAAAGACGTAGTTAGAAGAGAATGAATAAGAGTAATTAAAATCCGGTTCTTAACCCTTCTCTAAGAACGAGGTAGTTAAAGATTTAGAATTTCTTTATTTTTTTCTTTTTAATTATTAAAATATATTAAATCGGTATAATATCTAACGCCTTTAACGAAAATCGTTAATATTTCCGTAATTAAAGGAGGGTATATCTAGGAAATTAAAAATATAAAAAAGTTTTCTTTTACGAAACTTTCTTCTTCTTAAATATTAATAAAGGTAGAATATTCTTTTTTTATAAATAACTCGCTACTTTTTAATATATTTAATAAAGGATCGTATTAATCGATAATAAAAAGAACTATTTCTTAAATTAATTTATTAATATTCTTATTATATTACTCGAAATACTTTTTCGAAAATATAAGTAATTAAAATACTAGAGAGATAATAAAATTTAATAAAAACGGTTTCTTTACCTCCGCTTAATTTATAAGTAAAGAAAATAGGATAAATTATATATATTTATAAAGATCTTCTATTAATATATAGTTCGAAAATTTATTTATATAGTATCGAAGATTTAAACCTCGATTACGCGAGTTAGAAATAACGAAGTAAAAGGTAAAAAATAAAAAATTAAAAAGAAATTTTCAAAATTCCTATTTTAACACGGGGAAAACCTATCGATTTCGTTATAATTCTTAATAAGATAAATACCGCTTCTCCGCTTTCGGGTAAATATAGACTTTAAATTATAAAAAAAGTAAACTCCGCTCTTAACTCCGTAATTCCGGCGCGATTTAACTTTCCTAATAATTAATTATAATTAGACCGAGATCTTTAAGAAAAGGTAAGGATTTTCTATATAAACGAAAATAATAATATACGGTATAGACGGCGGCGACGTTTTAATTTAATATAAATTATTCTCTACGCCTACGGCCGAAATATAAAGTACTCTTTATAACCGGGGTATAAAGATTCCTTTAAATTTATAAAGCGCGCTTATAAACTAATTTATATAATTATAAAAACCTAATATAATAACTCGATTATTAGGATTTAGGGTAGGTATAGCTAGCGTAAAGAAATACTATTACTATATATAAAAATTAAGACGAAAACGAAGAGGCTCGCTTCGTTCGTCGTTATAAAATATTAATAATTAAAGAGTTAGTATTAATATTATAACTAATAATAGATATAAAGACGAATTATAATTAGTTTATAATTCTTTAAAATAATTCGATCTATATAAAAGAATAGTAGTACGGATAATAATTATATCTTTAAGATATTAATAGAGAATTTAATATTTTATAGTTAATACTTTAAGGGCTAGTAACCGGTCTCTTTTTATTTATAAATAGAATTCGACTAAACCGTTACTATTAAATAATAAAAATATAGTATTAACGAAATAAAACACGTAAGAATTATAGTATTAACGAAATAAAATAGTAGTTAAGATTTAATTTTAATATATTATATATTCTATTCTTTCTTCTATCTAGCGGTACGAATAAATTACTATTTTATATCAAAGTACTAACTCTTATATACTAGTAATTATAATAATAAATTATATAAAACCTCCCTACGATAATAATTATTTAAATAGAATAAATTCTTTATATTAAAAATTAAAGATCGTAGTTAAATTATTTATACTAGATACTTGTTTTTTTATTTAAAAAAATTTATTAAATTCGTTATTAGGGCTCCGTAAACTCTATCTCCTATATCGAATTTTATATTTCGTTACTCCGCTCGAGTATTTATTATAATAGAAAGATAATTAAGATTATTATTTATCGTTAAATAGATTTTAATATAACGGAAATAATAATTAAAATAGAACTATATATTTATAGATCCGGGATCTTTATTTTATTTATTATTAATCGAGTAATTAGGATAATTTAAGCGCTAGATATTATATTTAAAAAGAATACTTATTATATTTTTACGAATAATTTTATTAACGCCGAGTAGGGTAATATATAATTAATCCGCTATATAAATAACCCCCCCGAGCGTTTCGGGGTTTTTAATCGGGATATTATAATCTTTATCTATATTATATTTTATTAGTTTACGAAAGTTTTCTTTAAATATTAACTTTTCATTCTTTATTAAATAAAGGATAATTTCTTTAATATAAATAAAATAATATTTATAAATCTAGTTACGGGTCTCTTTTAAAAATATTTCGAATATTATTATAATATAATAATAATCCGATAAGTTTTAAATATAAAATAAATTAATTAATATATATATTATATTATAATAGGTATTAGGAAGAGAGGGTATTAATAATTTAAATAATAATTCCGATATTATAAATTAATAATCGAAAGGGGATTCATAATTAAAAGGGGATTAATAATCGAAAGAGGATTAAAAATTAAAAGAGATTATTTAAAATTTTATTAAAACTAAACTCTAGTCTAGGAAATAATTTTAAAAATTTAAAAATTTTAGGCGGGGGGCTAGCCTTTTAATATTAAATTTTTAAAGATAATTATATTATAAAATAGAGTAGAGATTACTTTCCTTTCTCTTCCCTTCCTTAAAGGAAGGGGTAGGGAAGAGAAGAAATAAATTTAAAATAATTCTCTTCCTTAATCTAGAAAAGGGAAGGGATTTTTTATTATTCTCTTTTTCTCTACTCTTCTTATAGGGCTACCCCTATATATAGCCTATATATATATATATATATACTTTATTACTACCTTTATATATAGTTTATATATACGCGTATATATACCCTATTACTACTTTTATATAGTTTATATATATATATATATATACCTTAATACTATTTTTATATAGTTTATATATATATTTATATATACTCTATTACTACTCCTATATAGCCTATATATACCCTTA
>JAABUS010001749.1_pt1 | contig 45262 bp, 43 predicted proteins | sample 5560161 | NCBI WGS metagenome assembly JAABUS01 (sample SAMN10711885, study PRJNA513376) | rock metagenome | isolation source: Antarctica rocks | place: Antarctica: Victoria Land, Trio Nunatak nord | collected 2016-01-04
TAAAGCTCACACAGCAGCTCCCAAATTCCCAGGAATAAGCCAAAGTAATGTCCCAGCATTTCTGTTCAGGTCCTGCCTTGATACTTCAGAATTCTTTTCCAAGTCGAATGTTGCTAGAATATAGTACGGCCTGCGGATTATGTTGGAGTGAGGTGGTGGAGGCAGACACTGAATGCCTTTCGTGGAGGTTATTGGGACATCTGGAGATGATGGTTAACTTTTCAACTTTGGGCTTTTGGTTTAGGAATCTTGGGCGGGACGGAAGAGGTACCTTGTGAAAGTTGTGATTGGAGTGTGGGTTTTTGGGTGAGGAAGGATGGTGAGAGGTGAGTGGTGAGAGGATATATAGATGCGGTTGGGAGACGATCAGTATGAATGGTGGGATGACAGAGAAAGAGACATGTTCATCCAAATACATGAATTGAAGAGAGATTATAGACACTCTCACACAAACATCACGCATGAAACTCTCTTCCCCTACTCCGCCATATCCTCATTCATCCTCTCAAAACACCATTCCTTATTCCTTCCCTTTGCCCTTGAGAATACGGAACGCCAGGCACACATCGTATCAAAAATCCCCCGTTCTCAGACCACGGTTTCTTTCGACCCACCCTCACCCCGCCAATATGATCCTTCCAGCGGAACTTTCCATTGAGCTTAACAACATGTTACTCGAACATATCTCGCGTCTGACTCAGATAGATGCTCAGCTTGTTTCACGTTGACTGCGCAATTTCGAGGACTCCATCCTGGCGTGTTTCATGTTTCGGATTGAATTATCACGCAGCCACTTCGATTCATGTAGATGATAACGATGTCTGTTCGCATGTGAAGTAAGAATTGCGATGTCGCTTGTCGGGTCTCACGTTGTTGGTTCTTGGGTTTTGTAATTTGGAGTTCTGTGGAATGAGTTCCCTGGTTAATTAGTATTTGCAATACTGCAATAGATTAATTTGAAGACGTGGTTTATGTTGGGAGAAGAGTGAGGAGATTGTGGTTTGTGGTGTTAGTGTGTGAGAGATGGAAAGGTATCGTGGGTATGATGTGTATGGTCTTTTGAACAAAACAGAATACAACGCAATCTTTGTACCAATCTTTTTGGCTGACCGTCGAGTTCACGTTCAGATATCCGGCAATGTGGGAGAACAAATAAGACAGCGGTTGAGCGTTGGAGCAAGTTGTCTAATTGGAAAATGCTTAGGGGCGTTGCAGGGTTAAGTCAAAAGGTCATAGAATTACAATTCTTTATCAAACGATTCTTAGATTCCGTCACGTAGAAAATGCAGTTGGTCTGATATCATGGTTGATATATCTTCTATAAAAACCTTTTCTCAAGAAGCGAATTCAAAGAAAGGCAAGGCGCAATCCCAAGCTCGTAACCATGAGCGTCCCGCATCAAGAACAATGGCCAACAAGAAGAAAAACAAGGACGCCGTCTAATATGCTCGCTTGCCAAATCGATGAACGACTTCCGACTACCACCCATTCTATAGGTACATTTTCCGCCCATATCCGTAGGCACCGCTTGCGCTTGGTGCGGCGGTTGGTCCGTTTGGCATTACGTATGAGGAGCCACTTCCTTGAGGCCCTGAGCTTCCTTGGCCGTGAGGTGGGGAGCTCGAGCCGGGTTGACCGGAACCCTGACTGCCAGACGCGGAGGTAGGAGAGACGACAGCTGTGTAGGGGGAGCCGTTGGGAAGAGTGAGGGTATAGGTCTGGCAAGCGGAGCAGGCGGCTGCTGGGGATGAGCCTCCTGCAGTGACAGTGACAACCATAGTGGAGTAGACAGTTTGAGCTGGTGCACATGTGCCACTAGTTGGGGCAGATGCCGGGCCGAAGACAGTTGTTGGCTTGTACGATTGACCGTTGGCAGCGTTGCCGTTCACGGGGCTGTTCGAGCCAGATGACGAATAACCGTTGGTACCGGAGTTGCTGTTGCCGTTGCCGTTTACGGCGCTGTTTGAACCAGATGATGAGTAACCGTTGGTACCTGAGTTGCTGCTGCCTTGAGATCCTGATGACCCGGAGCCAGAGTTGGAAGTGCCTCCGTTGACAGCGCTATTTGAGCCCGAGCTGCTAGAGCCCGAGCCTGGGTAGCCGGAGGCTTGGCTGCCAGCTGTTGTACTTGGGCAGATAACCTGAACCTTTGTGGTCAACGAGGTTACAGTTGTGGTCGCGTACGAGACTGTCAAGAAGGTGGAGTAATATGTTGATTTGCCCGCGGTTGCAATGGGCGTCGAACAAGGGACGAAGGTCGTAATCGTGGAGACTACCGTGGTGGTGCCGACAGAGATGGATGTGATTGTCGTAGTCCCAGGTCCGTAGACAGTGGTTGTTGTAGGACCAGCGGGAGGTGTGATGCCGGGTGGGGATCCGCCTGATCCAGTCCCCGTAGGACCCACAATTCCTGAACCGCTACCGATTGGCTGTCCTGGAGTGCCGCTTCCGAAGGGTGGAGTGGGAGCGCCAGTGTCAGTAGGTCCAACCCCGGAGGCTGTTGGAGCGACGCCAGTGCCTGGGGGTTGCGGGTACCCACTACCTGGAGGCTGGTAAGGTCCTTTGCCCGTTGGCATAGGATAACCACCTGTTGGGGAGACGTATGCAGTAGGACTCGAGCCAGACACAGCTGAGCCACTGGGTCCGACATCAGTGGTGGTGTTCACGCCACCATAAGGTTGGCTGGGAGGGAGAGCGCCATATGGGACACCTCGGACACCCAGAGCCGACGTAGATGCGGCCAACGCGGCAACAACAATGGCGAGAGAAGAATGCATCGTCAGGGTGATTCGTGTTATTGGAATGGGAAAAATAAAAAAGGATAAAAGTGATCAACAATCAGGGTCCAAACGAGTGTCCTGTATACAAGCAAGAAGAGTAAGAAAGGCTGAAGATTGAAAAACTGCTGGAGAAATAAGATAAAACAAAGGGAAGGCTACGGATCTTATAGCAAACGAGTAACAACAGGACCTCAAGGATTATTAACGTTGACTATTGTTTTGGTATGGAGATGAGAACATCTAATCGCAACATGGGAACCCGAATGCAGGATGTGCAAATAGCAAAACATACGATCCAACAAGATCCATCACGAGCAACGGGGGCTCTGACAGGTCAGACCTCATCAGCTTGGTCAGCCGCAACATCGACCACCATCCACCAACTCTGGCCAAAGCGGCATAGCTGTTTGATCTAGAGAGTAGTAGGTTTGCCTTAGCAGCCCGAAAGCGAGAACGAAGAAATGAGGAATAGCAATAATACGGGAGCGCAGCGGTGGCGGAGATTTGGTCAGGGCGCCTTGACTCCCTTGAAGCAGGGTCGAGTCATAGTAAGTAAAGGTGTGATAGTAATCAACATCCTAGGTACGATGGTGCAGACTGCAGTACGAGACCCTGCTCGTAATGTCCACAATAGAAGCGACGTGGCACTGCAACCGTAGTACTTATGAGGATGAGGATGAAGACGTCGAAGACGTCGAAGCATTGGACGTTCGACACGGTAAGAACTGTGCGTACGGAATACACCAGGTAAGATACGGAGTACTCCGTAGCGGTGTTAGGTGATCTTTAGCGACGGGTTATTTGGGGACTTGTGAAGGGTGAACTCCGCCGCCGCCGCCGCGCCACAGCCTTTTTCAAATTAAGGTGGTGATTACGGCGAGCCTTAAAGTAAGGCTGAGAGATTGTACAGTACTAAGGTAGGTACCTTACTTAACATCTGACACTTCTGGTGTGAAGGGCCTGACAATTCAATTCCCTTTTTCAGTTGTTTCCCTACATCAAATAAGATCTCATTTCGGATTGTTCCTATCACTGCTTGGCGGTCTCTACTCGGTGTGATCCGAAGCAAGCATATCACTGACCGACCGATAGCGGGTCCGTATCTGACAATCGTGTGGTCATTTTAGCCACTCCTAGGGCTACCACCTTATCGTTCAATACGAGGGCATTCGTAAATGTAGAGCATGCTCACAGTCACACATCAATTGCCACTGCGCTATTATATAGTGGGGAAAACTCCCAGCCTCGCAATAGAAAGCTCTTCATGAAGTGACCGCGACACGAGACCCCCGCCTGAAGTCTGGTTGACACCCCAAGACCATACGGAGGTACGAGCTTGGCTATATAGACCTTACTCAAGCAATCGGTTTCTCATCCCGTTTTCCGGTTTCTTTTCCACTTTTAGTCACGTCTAGTTCATTCGTTCTATGTATGCGATAGAAATTTACATTGGGTCAGAATCTCAACGGCTAGCTGGTTCTATCAATTTCAACTATCGCGAAAGGGCCACTCACCTCCAAACCGTCAATGTTGGACAATCAAACCTTTCCTCAATGTGAAGGGTGAAAAACAGGCGTTTTTGGACTGATCGGCGGCGTTTTGGCGGGTACGTGGTCGCTTGAGATGTTATATCGTGTTAGCTCTTGATGGATTTGGAAGTCGATGAAGGTGCTGGCACTGGATCGGCCCACCTCAATGCCGCCCCTTGGCGGGAGAACGATGCTGCCTAAGCGGTTACCATTCCATCCGTGGGCGATGGGCGCCTTGCTTATGAGCAAAGGTCTTGGTTTGGAAACTTTTGGCTTCAGCACTTTTGCAGTGTTCGTCGTATTGGGCATTGGCGCGGTGAAGGGTCCATTGTCGTTGGCCCGATTTTCGTTGCGCAAGGCCAGAGGTCTCGGAACATAAACATCTGGCCGTAGGATCTCGAGCGGCTCCGTGCCTACAGCAGTTGTCTCACTGTCAAATCTGCTATCTCCGATATCGGCCTCTTCGGTATAGAAAGCTTTGTTATCAATCAGTTCCTGTAAGTCAAGGGAGCCGGATGATGGGCAGCGTCTACCTTCTTCCGGTACTGCTTCAAGCTCTCCGGACGGGAGAGTCGCTGCTTCTTGTGTGCGAAGCTCTGTGATGTGCCGTTGGAAAGAGTCTAAGAACTGGTCAACGTCATCGATGGCATCCAGACTTTCAAGAAGTGTGTTCGTTGCTGACGGTAACAGCTGCCTCCGAAGTTCTCTGCCAGCAAAGAGTGGCGCGGGGATAAGCTCAATGTTTTCTTCCTGGAGATCGGAGTCATTCTCGGGGTGCATTCGAGTATTGAGTGTGAGTCGTCGGATATTCTCTGTCGTGAAGACTGCCCAAGGTAAGGAGTCGGGATGACAGATTGGAGGCGACATTTACTTGAAATAGACTATTGGAGATTGCTTTGAGTCGAACAGAAGATGGTACTGGAAATATCTTGGAGTGTATACGTTGATAGTTGCCGGATACTCTCTTCCACTGTCCTACTGATCAAGAACCTAGACGTGCAACAGCAGCTCTCATATAAGCCCGATGCTTTTCATGCACACACAAAGCCATTGTGACATTGAAAGGACATTGACCTCTGTAGGGTAGGATCATCAAGACAATGCTTTGTACTATGGATTCATTATCTGTCCGAACAATAGCACCATTATAATACCGAACGGGAAATCATCAAGCAAGTAGCGAAAGACATCTGGTCAACGTTGGATGCGCACCAGAGGATGTCGAAAGTAAAGTACGTAGTAGACAACGACCAATTTCGCCACGCCGACTATCAGACCAAGATGTAATTTGGCTAAAAAGTCAAGAATGACCAGTTTCGTCTGTCCCTTCGCTCAACTCTTCTTATTGCACAAGCCCTGCAATTGTACCTGAGCCAACAATTATACAACATAACAAAGGAAGGTCTGTTATCCAATTGGATATCCCTGCTCCGTACAGGGTACCGATTAATGTTTACACCCCGATGGAGCAATTTGTCTCATCCCTCTGTGTGCGCAGACTGTTGCCAGACCATTCAAGCTTCATATAGTGGGTGTTTCGCACAGTAGAGACTTACTTTCATGTAGTTTAGACCTTTCTATCATGAGACTCGGATTCCATCGGGTTGGTCGTGACATCAGAGGTGCAAGCAAGAGGCAAGTGGAAGAGACGATCTGCAACGGGCGGCTCCCCTAATTGGCCGCCTGCATAAAACCCTTCCGCGTTATCTGTTTATCCCGATTTGTCAAAGCATCCCGAGGTCAGACCTTCAAGCGTTTTCATCCACCATCCACAATCTATCGATACCCCAACCTCTACTCTTACCACCTGAATTGATTACCCAGGCACTCTGTGCCAGTTACACTCGTTAGAAGTAATCGACCTGGCATTGACTGACACTGAAGAGTTGTTGAGACGACGATTTCAGGGTAGACTCTCGCTATACCGAAGAAACAACTACAATCCACGTTTACAAGCAACCCGGATCCAATCAATGAACCCCAAGACCATACTTTGTATCAATCTGCGACAGCACTGTGACTCTCAGCTCCGTCCTTCGAGAAAATGCATGCAGGTCTCGGGGTCGGATTTGGCACGCTTCTTGCCTTTGCAAGTGCGATAAGCTCCATTCAAGCATTCTACATACCAGGTATGCTCTAGACTCTCATCGTCAAATCTGTAACGAGTGCTGAATCTACATATGAACAGGGTGGTCGGTTAGAACCTACGTTGAGAACGAAGCCATACCATTACACGTTAACAAGGTCTACTCCGATAATACTCAACTGCAATATGCGTACTACGATCTACCATTCGTTTGCCCACCAACGGGCCAGAAGCATGCAGGACACGTAAGCGGCCGAAGCGTCGCCCTCAACCTTGGGGAGGTTCTTCGTGGAGACAGGATAATGACATCGGACTACGATCTTGCCATGGGCCAGGACCAGGAATGCCAATTCTTGTGTAGCCATGTTACAGACCGTAAAGGTGTCAAGCGAGCCCAGCAGCTTATTGAAGATGGCTACGTCGCCGAGTGGATCGTTGATAACCTACCCGGAGCGACGAGCTTTGTAACGGTTGACAAGTCGCACAAGTACTATGCAGCAGGATTCAAGATGGGCTACAAAGACATCTCGCTGGTCACTGGCAAGCCAAGATATTTCATCAACAACCATGTTACGCTTGTGATACGGTGGCGTAAGGCACCAGGGCGTGCAGGTGATGATGGAGGCAAGGTCATTGTAGGATTCGAGGTCTATACCAAAAGCGTCGAGGCCGGCCATAGAGATGGCACGGGCTGCCCTCAGGATATTCACGGCGAAAGTGAAGGCATGGAAATCTACATTGCGCAGAATACCACAAACCTTGCCAGCAAATACCCACATTCGTCATACCTACCTGAAGAAGATGATATCGACGATGGCTCGACTCTTACGATACCATACTCCTACTCGGTCTATTTCCGCGAAGATGATCGAATCGATTGGTCAAGGAGGTGGGACATGTACTTCAACAATCAGAAAGAGAGCACAAGTATACACTGGTTGGCTATTGGGAATTCGCTCGTCATTTGTGGTCTTCTCACCGCCGTTGTCGTAATGGTTCTCAATCGGACGTTCTCTGGAGACGGTAAGGGACATCCGAAGGAAGAAGAGGGAAAGATAAAGATGAAGCGGAAAACGAGAAATGGCAATCGATCTCCACGGCTGAGAGAAAAGGGTCCAGGTCTCTTGGAGCAGAAGGGCGATGCAGACCATGATGCCGATATGTCTTCTGACGAGGAATTTGTCGAGGATATCACTGGCTGGAAGCTCCTTCATGGGGACGTCTTCCGCGCCCCGCCTTACGCCGGCTTCCTTGCTCCTCTGATCGGCTCAGGGATGCAACTCGTCTTCATGGCTACAGGACTCCTCGTACTCAGCTGTCTTGGCATACTCAACCCTAGCTTCAGAGGTGGCTTTGTCAGTGTGGGCATGGGTCTCTTTGTGTTTGCAGGCACATTTTCTGGATACTTCTCTGGTAGAGTCTACAAGACGTTCGGTGGTATGAACTGGAGGAAGAACACTCTAATGGTAAGTTCTCCCTCACCAGAAATCTCGGAACCCCAACTGAGGTTCCCGTAGACCGCTCTCCTTTTCCCCGGCCTTCTTTTCACAACAATGTTCATACTCAACCTCTTCGTCTGGGCCCAAGCCTCCAGCACCGCCCTCCCCTTTGGCACCCTTATCGGCCTCCTCGCCCTTTGGCTTTTTATCCAACTGCCCCTTGTCTACGTCGGCAACTGGTATGGATTTCATCGCAGCCAGCCATACGAGCACCCTACAAAAACCAACAGCATACCTCGTCAGATCCCTACGCAGTCCTGGTACACGAAGAGCATCTACAGTATACTGCTTGCAGGTCTCGTACCCTTTGCGGTGATCTTTATAGAGCTGCTATTTGTATTTAGGAGTATGTGGCAAGACAAGAGCGGGTACTACTACGTTTTCGGGTTCTTGAGCGTAGTCAGTCTGGTGTGCATCGTTACTGTCATCGAAGTCACCATAGTTGCAACCTACATTCAGCTATGTGCCGAGGTCCATCTCCCCCAACCTATCCAGTCCCTCCCCAGACAGGAATCCCTATTGGAAACAACAAGCTAACGCTGGAACAGAACTACAATTGGTGGTGGCAATCCATCTTCATCGGCGGCGGCTCCGCCTTCTGGGTCTTCCTCTACTGCGTCTGGTTCTACTTCACCAAACTGCACATCCAAGGCTTCGTCTCCGGCCTCCTGTTCTTCTCCTACAGCCTCTTGGCTTGCACCGTCTATGGTCTTCTAACGGGCACCGTCGGCTTCTTGACCGCGTACGCATTTGTGAGGCGGATATATGGGTGAGTTGCGACCCTTTTCTTTCTGGAGTCTGCTGACGGGCTGTATCTCTAAGAGTGGGTTGGGCTAATAATGACTTTATGGCAGGGCGATCAAAGCGGATTAGGGCCTGGGTGTTTCATCGGATGAGATCAACGGCAGTATTTGGGATGGGCGTATATGGGCAACTGGAGGGGGGTTAGCGTAATAAATCTTTTTGGGCGTTCATAGTTTGCCGAGTGTGCTTTCTGAAGGAAAAGTAATAATATATAGCATACGATGTTTGCTCTGCGGCTCGTGAAAATACAATCCAATCCAATCGAATAATCCTACATGCACAGTCCCTCTCCGCCAGCCCTCAAACCTGCTGATATCTTCCCTCCGTGAAAACGGCAGCGAAGGATTCTAGTCGAGCGGTGGAGGGTTGCAGGTGTCGAGGATCAAAGCCGTGGTTCGAAGAACGCGAGTGGCGTTCTAGCAGAGAGAGGGGGATGTTGGACTTTGGGAGCAAGATGTGTATCTTTGAGAAGCAAGAATTGAGGATTAGCTTGCGAGCAAGAGCTGGCTGATGTGAACCGATCGTTCCATAGGGGGGGCTTTGGAGATGTTGGGGCTTTGGGCGCGTTGGTTGTTGTTGTTGTTGTTGATGTTGATGTTGTGGGGGTGTTTACTATGGATTTTTGTTTTGTTGAAGAATTGTCAATAATATTCATTTGTTATTATCGTTCTAAGAGAAGAAAAAATAGGGCTGAAATATGTGTATTTAAAATCGTCAAATCGTCATATCATAATATCATCAGCACCCGCCATCAAAAACATATAACTTTTTCCACCACTCATCCAAATATCAATATTGTCGAGTCGTTAGTTCGCTAATCGTGACATGGCTTATGCTCCTAGCTGCGGTTTTTAGGGGTTTGGGGTATTGTTTGCGGTAACTGGACAAGGAGGATTGTGGCAGGCGGTGAGGTAGGTTCGATGAATTGGAGGTTCCGTGTGAGTGCGAGGGGTGTTGAGGGTTCGGACGTTGCGGGTGGGGACGCTCGATATTTCGAGGTGATATTGGTGCTCCGGTTCGTGCTGAATTTACATTTTGTCTGATGTCTTCCTAGCCAGAAAAGAGGGCGATGGTTGTTTGCGAAGAGATTGCTGTTTTCTGGATGGAAAGCCAAGTAAAAGCATTAGAAGTAGGACACCCTCCGTTTCTCAGTACCCTGACCTAGCGAATGTATTCGAAGCCGAGACCTTCTTGAATGAGCAGGTTGATTTAGCATTTCCGCTGAAAGTGTAGGTCAATATACGCGAAATCGTGTAATCATCAAACGGACCGTGCCAGAAATCTTAGTGATGGTCCGATTCGAGATCCCTGGCCCCGTGTAGGTGTCAGCATTCTCGACGCATAGGCGGCTGTATGCACTGAGATTGCTTCAGATTCGTCTCTGGTGGCCTGAGGTGTGGTTCTTGAGATTTGTGTGATCGGCGGTCTTGGGCAGAAGTATCTTTCGCAAATAGTCTTGGATTGCACTATTCAGGGTACATGTCGATGGTAGCGTTGATGTAAGTTTTTTAGGCCGTTGAGAATGCGATCTGTAATGTTTTGTACAGTGGGGAGTAGGGTTAAAGACGAAAGATTTGTGATCAGCCATTTGCTGATGGTTTTCAAAATAACGGTTACTCGCTCATGTTCACTCCCAGGTAGGCGGGTGACATTGAGCTTGTAGGAGGGAAATTTTTCAGATCTATTGTGTTGAGACTGGGTACGGTTGCCCTGTGTTTCAAACCCTGTTTTCTCTGGGCTCTAGGCAGCCCTCTTTCAGAATGCTCCCTGTCGCTTTTAGTCTGCTGATGGAACTGACCTTATGAGGTTAAACAGCTGATGCGATCTTTAGACATGTGGAATGAAATTTGACCATTGCACAGAGTCGAAGGCACCGAGAGGCAAAGATCGCAAGCTCACGAAGACCTCAACCACAATGTAAGAACGTGCTAATGTATATATGACCGTCATAGGTGTCATTAAGACAACCTCCCACATCGGAATGAAGACAGCTTGTCTCCTAGCTTTCTCTAGAGTATCGACCCTGCCGGTTTGCCGCCGCTCACTCTGGAAAATCTTGGCATACCATTCCTCCCAACGGCCTAGACGATGTCCATCCTGGTAGGTCTCACACGCCAAGAAGATAATAGTGGTGGCAATAATGGTGATGCAGCTCGCACGCCAGAGGATCCGCTCGGTATGCGTTGGAAAGCTAAAATTCCACCCTATAAAGTGAAGGGCTCCATAAACCATTGTAATGGAGAACAGCACAATGGCGTCAAAACCCGCACCGATGACGGGAAACCGATCATTGGTAAATCGTGGCAACGGCCGCTGACGTGGGCCTCTACGGAATTTCAGATGAGGCTGTACTTCGGTGAGCCACGAAGGCGATTGATTATCAATAAAGTCAAGAGGTGTCCAGCTGTATGGTTCGCTCGCGGCCGGCCCAGCTCTTTGGAGTATTTCTGCTGTACTTGCTTCGATGTTGATGATGGTTGGACTTTCCACGTCCAGAGGTTTGTTGGCCCACTGATAGTACATTGATAAAGTACAAACTACGAAGCTAAGGGTGGCCAGCTCCAAGGTGGTAACAGGCAGATGCTGAATTGCGCGACCAATAATTTGTATGACAAACCAGGCGGTCTGAAAGCAACTCAAGAGTTTTGCGAATCCGTCTGCTTTGCTCTTGTCCCATATTTCTTTCTCAGTCATAGTGGGCAAGTCTGTATAGCCTCTCTGGATGAGGTATTGCAGCTGCTTGGAATTAACAGGAAACGGGGTGCTATCACGAGGCTGAAGAACGAAGCCACCCATGTTTGCATAAAAAGCGTGGCGTATCGTCCATGTAGGGTAGCCCATTTCCTTGAAAGCCTGTACTGAGCGCTTCGCTTCGACGCGCTGTCCAGTGGCAAAGGCGAGGACGAATTCAGGTCCCATAATTGCCTGGATCATCCATCTGCACTTTCGGGAAAAAGCAAGCCAGTACGATTCGTTCATTGACGGGATGTTCAGGTGGAGAGAAGTCCATGTGCAGAGAAAGATAGTGAAGAGGCAGCTCGGGTAATGTCAGTAAGAGCTCTGTCAAGCTGAAAATCATCGTTACCTCCATAGGATGTCAATAGTCCCTCTACCATTGGATGAGCTGACCCAACCAGCTCGAGGCTGGGGCTGTGGTGGTGATGTGTCATTGCTGTTGGCAGCAGCCGACCCGTGTACAAGGAAAACCAAGAGTATCAGGGTAGATGCCATAATCAATGCAGTTCATTAAATATCAGGCGCCCAATGTGCTGACTAGAATCAACAAGATCAACGATACTCCGTACTTTGGAATATAATGGTTCAAGCAGGGTAGGCACAATAACGATGCGACAAGTAATACAAGGACCAAGCAGTATGCATTATAGGCGAAGTACCTATATTCGATGCTGGTTGTTCCTTAGAGGCAACTCCCACATCATCACCATAGATATGAACTGGATTATCTGCAAGAGGAAGAGGAATCGATGGCAGGGGATTACGCAGCCCTGCACATTCAGAGAAAGCGCCTCGTTTAGCTACTTTGGGCTGTCGTGCGCGTGGCGGTGGCCCGTGTGGCGTGGCCCGTGTGGCTGAGGATTTTCGTCAAAGTATACCTCTTTGTGGGGGGAGTCGTGTTCACTGTATCGCCCTCTCGAATGAAGAAGGTCCGAATGAATATCCCATTAACCTGTTCTTCACAATGAAAGGCAGAGTTATAAGCTTCTCTCTCGATCCGCGAAATAGTTCAATTTCGGAATTTCCAGCACCTCCTCCACAGTAGAGCCTGCTTCTCTCGCACCATGAGTACGACCAGTCTTTTTAGAGGAGAACGAGAAAGGCTTTACTATACACCTCTTTTAGAACCAAGCAACGACGGAAAACAAGATGTTCTTATTTACATGCTGCCCGGCAACCCTGGTCTGATCACGTACTACCAACCGTTCCTATCTACGCTGCATACTCTACTTCAATCATCTCCCGCTTCCCAAAGTGCGAATTTCTACGTTTGTGGCTATTCTTTTGCTGGTTTTGAGACTTTGCCAGCCGAAGATGAACAAATCGCAGAATACCCACTCCGACTCCACGAACTGATCAAAGATACCAACGATCAACTATACTTGCATATCGACACACATCGCAGTTCGCATGCTGCCCACGAAAGGTCTTTGAAGGTTATCCTAATGGGACATTCAGTCGGAGCATATATATTACTCGACCTTATTCAGCTTCACAAAGAGAATATAGACAGCGGTAAAGAAGATTTCGACCTCATTGGAGGCATCCTGCTCTTTCCAACGATAACGCATATTGCTCAATCACGATCTGGAATGATAGCTAGCGTGAGTATATCAACGAAATGTTTCCCGGCCCCGTCCTTTGATTCTTGCAGGATCTTACATACCATCTCTTGCAGACACTCCTTAAGATACCACATGCGGCGCTTATTGGTGGTGCCATTGTCAGATGTCTATTCTTCCTTGTGCCAACCGCCGTTCTTTACAACATCATCCGACTAGTCATGCGATTTCCAGAGCATGCAGCGCGGACAACCACCAAGTTCATCAAGAGCCCGATGGGCGTAAGACAAGCTTTGTACGCTGCCCCACTCATCGCCATTGTTTCAAGCCCCAATCTCTAGCTTCAGCTGATTAAAATGCGGTAGGCACCTGGCAAAGGACGAGATGGAGTTCATCACTGATGACAATTGGGATGCAGAGGTCTGGGGAACTGCCCATAGCCCCATCACAAACAAAATGGACACTGCCCGTTGGAACCTTATATTTTACTGGGGCAAAAATGTAAGGTATCTTGACAAGCTAATCCTTAGACAAGGTTCATTACCATATCAAAATTGACGCCCTGACAGGATTCACTCGTCTCCAATCGCACACGGGACAATCTCATAGCCAACAAGGGGAACCGACTAACATTCAAACAGGATCGATGGGTGGCTGATCACACACGGGACAGCTTTATCAAGGATCGCAGTAGTCGAGTACCGACGGAACCAGAGGGGTCGAAGCCGTCAATGTTGATGGATGCTCAGGGAATACCGCATGCGTTTGTTCTAAGTGCGTCCCACACCTTCATTATCTAACTGAGCTAACAACATATCCAAAACAGAGCACAGCGAGGTTGTAGCTGCAATGGCTAAGGGATGGGTTGAAGACATCATCAGAAAACACGAGACAGCAAGCAAATCATGACAGAACGAGGATCAAAGATTGGGGAACATAGACGCTCTGCCATACCAAGCGCTGACAGGGTACATAAACCCCCCTGATCTCCTGGTCGAGATCAAGTGTGCTCCACTGATTGTCAGCGGATGTTGGATCAGTCTCGAAGCTGTACGACTGTGACTGCAGGAGTGAATAAAGATTCTCGAATAGTATCAGGCATCTTGCTGCGTGAGGCGTTGTACCCGAGCAGGCTGCGGGCGAGCAGCAACTGGAAATTAGCAGATGTCAAAATACTCAACATGGAACGAAAGAGATTTAATTGGAGGCGGAGGAACACTCCGAATCTCCGCAATGGAAAAAATCACGGAGAGTTATAAAAATTTCAGGCATGAGGGGCAGCGGAATCCAATCCCCGCCCCACGCTGACCAATGAAACATCTCCGGAGTGACATCTCCCATTACACCATTGAGCGGTCTGGAAGGGCCCCTGTTTTGACATTATTGCTCGCAAAAGTCACTCAAAGGCGCAGCGGGACCCACATTTCATACCGACTGTCGCGTCTCCTTTCTCATAGGGTTCTGTTATGTGTCAAGTCACGGGCTCTACCTGTCGTTAGGAGAAGGTTAGGAAACTGCCAAGCGTACCAAGTGTGCCCAGCCAGATTGGGCCGACGCTTGCCGCTTGCGGGGTCGAAAGGTGTGAGCACGGCCCACGACTATGTACAGTATCTACCTAGCACTGTTGGCCTTGGCGAATTTGAAGAGTTTTCCCTCCCGCCATCAACTTTCGACTAGCAGAATTCGCAGAGAAATCAATTGGTGTGACCAGAAGCGACAACAACAACACGAGCAAGGTAGATGATGCGATCAATGTGTCAGGACGTTGCATATCAGTTGATGCAACAGGCCACGCAGGCAGAAGCTGTAAGCTGCATTTCAGGTTCGATATTGATGTTGTTGGTAAGCAGGTTGTGATTCATCTTTTCAAATAAGGTAAAGCGGGGGGGTGCGAACACCAAGTGGGGTTGCGCCATGTGGGCAAGGAATTGGAAGCGATTCGTCATTGAGCTTAATTGTGAATTTGTGATGGCTTGCCGGAAGGTTAAAGAAGTAGACAAAGGGACGTTAGTAAGGTCGGTAGTGTTCTGTTATCAAAGGGCGTGGGACATTATTGCATTCTGGCTGTCATGACAGTCATCAAGTAACTTGTAATCCTTGCGACGCGTGTGACTCAGGAAATCCTGACAAGAACCAGTTAGTTGGTGGGACTATTCAATCCTCGTTCTTACGGAGGTACTGCCCGATCATAAGACTACGAGTCTCACCGAACAAACGCTTTTCTTTCTTCACATCACCTTTCTCAATTCATATCGATTCTGCTTCACAGTTCCGAGATCGTGCACTGTCTTCCTCTACTGCCCTTGACAACGGGTTCATCCAACTGCAAGTTCGTGTTTCCACAGTGTAACATAGCTATCAGTTTATCTGAACCAACTCCATCTATAGAATCTACGATTGTCTCTCCTCCCCTTCATTGCGACGGGCAGGTTTTCGGTTGTTGGCACGTCTTTTAGACTTCAACTTTGGTAGACATTGGACTTGCCGAGTCCATCTAAATATGGGAAGCACATTCAAGAATATGGGTTCCCGGAGCAAGCCTGTCATTAGCATTACACTCAATGACGACCAGCAACATGCCTTTGTTCCATCTTACACTTCCCTGGATGAGATAAGAGGCGTGGTCTCTGTCACGGCCTCGTGCGATATAAGATTCGATGAGGTCTACATAACATTCGAGGGCGTCATCAGAACCTATGTCGAGAAAATTGCCACAACAGCACCAACGAATGGCAGGACAGAGGCGTTTCAGAACTTCTTACGGCTGGTCCAGCCCATGGATGATGCCGTGTTCCCTGAACCTCGAATCGCCAAAGCAGGGCAGACATACAGGTTTCCTTTTACGTTTGTGGTCCCAGAACGGCTGCTTCCGCAGACATGCAATCACCCAACCGGTAATGATTCGGTACGAGACGCTCACCTGAATCTTCCCCCAAGCCTTGGTGATCCAATGTCGGCAACCGTGGGAAAGACTCTCATGGACGACATGGCGCCAGATATGGGCGTTGTTGCTTATTCAGTCAAATGCAGGATTACCAACGGTCGAGGCAGCTCTGGAAAACACGTCATTATTGCTGAGCAGACGAAAAAATTGCGAGTCGTTCCAACAGTGGAAGAAACTCCCCCTCTAAGTGTGCTAGGCGGTCTGCAGGATGACTACAAGCTCAGAAAAGAAAAGGACATCAAAAAGGGTGTGTTCAAGGGCAAGCTTGGCCGCTTGATCATCGAGTCTGCCCAGCCCAAGAGCTTGCGTCTGCCATCGATTAATTCACAAAGCACTTGTCCCGTCACAACAATGGCAACAGTCCACGTTCGATTCGACCCAGCCGACGAGAAGACCCAGCCTCCTCGGTTGACTTCACTCAGCAGTAAGTTGAAGGTTGCCACCTTTTTCGGCAGTATCCCGATGCGTGAGATCCCGACCAAATCAAACGACTTCCATTACAGCAACACCAAAGGCATCTTTGTCGAAACCCTTAATCTCTCCTCCCGCTGCATTGCCTCCGCTCAATGGCAACACCACCAAGTCGACGTTCCCATGCGTCGGGACTCTGCCTTTTCTACCCTCTCCAACATCAACGTCCCCGAACCGTCTTCCTCTTACTCTGGAAAATCCTTCTACACCTCCAAAATCCTCGTCCCCATGACCCTCCCCCGCACCTCCAAACTCTTCGTCCCAACCTTCCACTCCTGCCTCGTCTCCCGCATCTACGCCCTAGACCTCTACTTAACCGTCAACACCCCCGGCGCCACCACCACATCCACAACGCTCCACCTAAAACTCCCCGTCCAGGTCTCTTCGGAAGGAAACCCCAGCCGCAGACCCTCTATCGCAGACCAAGAAGCCGAAGCCGCCGCCGCCGCAGCCGCCAGCGACACCACCGATTTCTTCCACCCCCGCAGTCTCGCTCCTCCAAGCCCCGAATACACCGAGCGCGCGCAACTAGCCAGTATGATCCCCAGCGCAAGCCCCGAGTACACCGAACGCTCGCAATCAGTCAGCCTTGCGTCGCCGAGCCCAGAGTATACGGAACGCCCGCGGCCGGCGAGCTTTGCGCCCTCGAGCCGTGAGCATGCGGAGTTCATGAGACCGACGCCGAGGTTTGAGAGTGCGCCGCCGCCGGGGTATTCGTTTTCGTCGGGGCGGCATCATCGTATCAGGATGGATTTGATGAGTCCGATGGGGATGATGCCTGTGGGTGGGTAAAGAGGGGTGGTGCTGAGGTGGTGGTGTTGCTTTTTCTGTTTGCAGCTTCGGGCGTTTGCTTTATCTACGTTCGATTTGCACTTTGGAGGCACTGGGACTCTGCAAATGCAGGATACACTGCCTAATGGTCCCTTCGCCATTGAAGAAGGAGTTCAATACCCAAAACTACCCCGGGACGGCCACCTCAACGATCAACGAAGGCATGGAACCTTTTCTTTTTCCCCTTTTCAAAACTACTCAAGCGGATTCCCACAGGTGTCAAAGCACGAGAGTTCAAAAAGGTCCGGATAACAACGCTCCTCCCCTCGCAGCCGGCTATTGGCGTTCCAAAACACGATGTCAGGGGGCTATGTAGCTGCACGGCTTATGGCTGTTCGCCTCCAGGTAGGTAGTTAGGTAAAGAAAAAGGGAGCTCGCGCTCAAAGCGCCTGAATTCCTGTTGAAAGAAATGTCCCTATTTTTGGATATCATATCCAGCCGTACATACCGAGCTGAGCGTGGCGTTGGTTGGCTCACGCCGACAAATGATTTTATATATTAGCATGATACTTTTCTAATCAATACATCTTCCCCACATGGGGCTTATTGATGCAAACTCTATCATGTGGGAAAGTCCTGTTTGTTCTGCAGCCTAAGCATCCGCATCCGAAATTCCCTTTATTCCGCATCCCCTATATAAACCAGATCCATGCCCCACCCCCCCCCCACCAAAAGGATCCTTTCCCTACAGTCTCTAAGATGTCGAATCACAACGGGATATTCCATCTCTCGTTACTAGTAGACTTATATCCCCCACACCTTTTACCTACCCTACCTACCATACCTACCCCACCTACCCTACTTAAAGACTCACCTCAAGCCGAAAACTCACTTCAAGCCACCATCTCAGCCCGTATAACCAGAGATGATGATTTTCTTTCTCGCACGCTCTTCATACATACATAGTATATATATTTCCCAATTGGCCCCCCTCACCTACATATAAGAATCTCTAATACAAACCATCACCCCCGCACCTCCAATCCACACCGCCCCAACAAACAATCCACACCCCCATTTCCGCGAGAGGAGAGGGAAACACATCTCCTCTCTCTCTCTCTCTCTACATTTATTCCCGAGAACGGCTCCCAGGCTCCAGGGTATTTATTTGTCGGAAAATGTATAAGTGGATGATGCGAAGCGCGCACTTTGTTAGGAATGAATCGGAAAGGGGAAATGGGCAGGGAAGACCGAGGATCGGGGAAAGGAAAGGAGGGAGAGAGATGGATGAAAGACGGAGAGGACGGAAGGAGGTAATTGGCGGTTGCAAGCGTCAGGGATGACATGAAAGGTCCAGGACGGCCCTTTGGTGGTCGTTGATCCTCTGAAACGAAACCAACCTGATGAACGACTCGCAGCAGGACGATCATTCGGATTCGACGATTCTGGAATCAGGAGAAGAGAGAAAAGATAACAGGGGGATGGAAGATATTGCACGGAACAGACAGAGGATTGGTCGAGGAAGGAGACTCGAGGCCCGCTCTGTGAGATGGGTGCAAGGAAGGGGAGTGAGTGCCTTTGCGCGCTCCTAATGCACTACATCAGAAATTCACAAAGACCTCCCAAAGACGGATGAAATTCCGAACCCCGAGCGTCATATCTACGTTCACAGAGTCTGCCTTACCACGTCCATGGCAGGAACCGATTCCCCTCTCCAGTTAGCCCGTACGTAATCCCGTGGTATTTTTGGTATTTTTGGATGGACGATCCCTGCAGACCGCGATAACCTAAAAGTTTCCCGTTATCGATCGCAACGCGGGTCGGCTATAGACGGCCGATATGACGATGTCTGGGGAGTACTAAGGTATTCACTGCGGTGTCACTGATGGTGGCACGTGGGTGGGAAATGACACTTCCTCCTTCTCACTTGCCATTGAATTCCCTTCAACATTCTTCAACTCACCTGGAAACGACACACCGAGTCTGACCGACCTAACCTCTCTACAATCCAATCAAGGACGCCCTGAAGCAGTATGCCCCGTTCGGTCCTGCCCCTGCGGGCCCTGCGGGTCCTCAGATCGGGAAAAACTGTTGCTCGACTCACCATAAGGAATCAATACCAGACCCTTCACGAGACTCACAGTCCGCGGACGGCTACAACGACCGCCACGCAAGCTGACCCCAAGACCATAACATCACCCATCCTCAAAACATCCGAACGGCCCCTCTCGCTCCTACCCTTCGGGCTCTTGGTTCGGTCCTACGTCTTTGCTGCTTTATCCTCGAATCCAATCTTTCTCAATCCCTCACTCCGCCTGCTCTCAATATTCGCGCACTCCAAATCTGCACTTCTGAACCCTGATCGTAACCCACTTCTTCGATATATACTCAAAAGAACCTTCTACTCCCATTTTTGTGCTGGAGAGACCTCAAAGGAGATCCAAAAAACGACGGAAGGATTGAAGAGGATCGGATACCATGGGGTGATCCTCACGTATGGCAAAGAGACGGTGCTTGAGACAGGGGATGAGGCATCATCAGAAGGAAACGTAGAAGATCTGGCTGCTAAAAGAGAAGTGGACTCTTGGAAAATCGGGATCCTAGAGACGCTGAGGCTAGCGGGGAGAGGAGACATGGTAGCGCTAAGGTAATCGGACCATGAGGCCTTATGGCAAACACCCAGATGCTAATGCATCCTTCAGTTTCAGTGGTGCCGGACGTCAAGCTGTACACCAGCTTGTAAACCAACTTCCACCGAGTAAAACCACCGAAGATGCCATAGCTGAGATCTGCGAGCTTGCCACAGCCAGAGACGTCTGTCTCCTTTTCAATGCCGAGCAAAACACTGTACAGCGAGGTATCGACGACTGGACTCTCCGCGCTCAGAGAAAGTATAACAGCGTAACTTCAGGTAAGGTAGTCGTATATGGTACGTATCAGGCCTATCTTCGCTCCGCTCCCAAAGTTCTCGCCGAGCACCTTGCTGTTGCTCAAAGCGAGGGTTTCACCCTCGGCGTAAAGCTTGTAAGAGGGGCCTATCTTGGTAGTGATCCTCCACATCTATTTTGGAGTACCAAGGAAGAGACAGATAGAGCATTTGATGAAATGGCAGATGCAGTTATCCGGAGGAAGTACAACAATATGTTGAAACCTCTGCATGGTCTGGAAGGCGAAACACCAGATTTCCCCAACGTGAACCTGGTGTTGGCAACTCACAACCATGTCAGTGTCAAGAAAGCCATGAACGTAAGACAAGAGCAGACAGATAGGGGTGAGGAGAAGATAGATATGGCGTATGCCCAGCTTATGGGCATGGCGGACGAGGTCAGTTGCGACCTGGTGTTGGCCGCAAAGCAGAATAAGGGGCTCGAAGTATCCGAGAAAAACGAACACGAAGAGCCAAGAGCGTATAAATATTTTGTCTGGGGAACCGTAAGCGAGTGCTTGAAGTATCTGGTAAGAAGGGCCGAAGAGAACACACACGCAATGGTGCGAGCCAGAGAGGGTAGTGTAGCTCTGAGGTTGGAGCTCGTGGCTCGATTGTTTAGACGGTAGAGCGCGGAAAACCCTACCTTCAAAACCAACCTTCCCACACGTACTGAACTTCCAACGTGTTTCACACAATCTCAACCACCTTTTCAAATCTTCCTGCAAACAACGTCCTTTCATAAGAGCTAAAACCCTTAATGCCTTTCCCAGGTAATTTTGCAGCCACAAAGATTGTTGTAAAGGCGATAGCTACTGCTGGGACTGTTGTTGCTGCCAATCTTGCTCCGCTCGTCGTGCTCCACCGTACCGACACAGAGAGAGAAAAGGACGAAAAGGCTTACGAGGACCGCATCAAGGATCAGAGTAGTAGACCAATTCGCTAGCTGTAAGTTCTCTGGAACCGGTCTCCTTCCACTCATTGCTCCGCGATCACAGCTGACCAAGATGTCAAGTGGCCTTGAAATTGACCATACCACAATAAGAAACCCTGTGGTAACCTTTGGCTCAAAGGTTTCTTAATTGCTGCCAAGCACTGGAAAGCTGCTCTAGACGTTTGAGAGCTCTCTTGCATCGTGTCACTCCACTTTGTGTTGGCGAATTTCCGCTCTAGGGTGTCCTGGCTCTAAACTTCAGTGAATCTCTTCTGGATCGACTGCTCCCCTCTCAGAGTACTCCTCGCTCATCTCGTCTAGACCGACGGCTTTGATCTTGACGATTTGCCTTATCATCAAGCTTGCTTTTAGGACGCCACCTCCATAAATTGCAGTCTTCTGCCTCCAGGACAGGGATCTCCAGAGACCGCACTCTTCCATAGACATTGAGACACACAACACCTACATCGCAGTAGTGTACTCTTAAGGGAACACTTTCCAAATCGCATTCTCTTACCACGCGTCAAGGTCCGCGCGTTGGCTCTCAGTCCTACTAGTCATTCAGATCAAGCAATAGTCTCCAATATGGCAACGGAGGTTCCGCCAGTTGTCCTATCATCTGAGGTGCGCGAGATGATTAACGAGAATATCTACCAAGCTCTGGAGAGTATCAGGAACATATATGCTCCGCTCAAGCTCGCAGATAAGGATAAAGCGAATCGCCTGGCAAAGCTTAGCAATGAATTATCGCAAATCCAGAGAGAAGCCCATCTTGCCGAAATAATTTCTCCTTTGTCGCCAATAGACGCCATTTTCGAGAGTGATGCTTTCCAAGGACCAGGTGGAGATGCCGAGCCCGGCGCCGCGCCTCAAGCGATTGACGCAGGGCCTGACATAGCACGGCCTCTCGATATTACTGTTGGTCGCACTCGAGACCAAAGTACTGTTATAGAGACAGCTAGAACTGTGATATCTCCGCCAACGCCCCAAGCCAATGCAGAACAGCCCCTGACCGCACAGAATGCTGATAGCATAGACCTCACCGAGATTCAAAAGGCTAATACGGATGAGGACGAAACAACAACTTCGAAGGAGATTGCTGGGGGAAGAATTGAAGCCGGAAAGGGAAAGGGAAAGCAGCTTGTCATCGCTGACGAACCCACTGCCTCAGGAATCAAGAGTGTTGAAGAAGGAAGCATGGATGTCCCAGTGCAACAAAATCCTGATACCACTGTAAACCAGACACAAGGTCAAAAGGTTCAAAGGGCGAAGGACAACAAGCCCGATTGGGCAAAGACTGCCTGGGCGAGGTTTGCTGCAGAAGAAAGTGAGGAGAACGGAAAGGAGGTCGCTGCCGATGAAAAGCCCGCTGCCTCAGGGGATAACGGGGTTGAAGAAGGGAACACAAGCGCCCCAGAGAAGTTACCATCGAACGAGAAAACAGTGGAAATGCTTCGGGTTGTAGAGGTTCATGGGCTCCCGAGGACATGGACTCTCCGAGACGTCACCCGGGAGATCACCGAGGGACCGTTGATGCACGTGGGCCTACAGGATGCTCCGAATGACACGAAGCATGCACTTCTTATCTTTCTGAGGGCAGACGACGCCATGAATTTTCTGAAGAAGAACATTGAGATCATGCTTAAGATGGGGGCAACCCAGAGTTGTTATGGTCCCGGCGTTTCTGTGGATTTGGCAGGTCCCCGTCCCGACGACGAGTGGGTACCGCAAATGACCGGCAAGGGGGCAGTAAGACGGCGCCTCACGTTCAGCAGGAAAGGACTGTTCACGAAGGTCGCGCCCTCTCAGTTCTACCACGACATTGCGGACATAGTCGGTGGTGGGTGGAACATTGAGCTGGTCTGGCTTTTCAACGCCGGAAACGGAACTGTCGTGTTCGGTAACATCACCGATGCTGTGCAAGCCCTGGAATGGTTCAAAGCCAAAGCAGGTCGTTCCGGTCCGTACACCGGTGTTACTGTCTCATACAGCTCCGACCCGTGCGAAGCGGTTCTCCACCTTGTATCACAGATGCCGGGAGGAGGGGAAGTTAGGACGTGAAGGTGTTGAAGGGAGCGAGTGAGTGGATCAACGAAGGGGGTGATGGGATATGTAGTAAGCAAATCGACGGGGTTCAGAGGCGAGGGGTACCCTGCGAATAGAAGGTGTCAAAACTCGTTATTTTCCGTTTTTAATTCTTTCACAGCGGTAGGACGTTGACGCGTTCACGTCATAGCATACATATAACAAGGGAAGGCTCGAAGCAAAGAGCAAAGAACGTATTTACGCATGGCAGATGACATTGGACTTGGTAGTACAGTATATCAGTGGTTGAACTGGCTTCTGATATTCGTTTTTGTATTTCCATGTCAGGGACTAGAATAGAACTAGTGCAGCGGAAGTCGCTCCTTCTGCTACAGTAATTCGAAGATCACCCCCACGTACCCCCACGTACTTGAACAGTGAAATGTTTCAATACATTATCATTATTATTATACGGACCGGTTGACCGATGGGATGTGAATGATCTCGTGCACTCTCTCAACGATACCTTATTAATATGTTTCTGGTTGTTGCGGGCTACACCCTTATTGGTGGGATGATGTCTTCAAAAGCCATCATGGCCATGTGGTAGATAAGGTACTGAGCCCCTCCCGCTTTCCTCCATCCTTCTGTTAAGTCCGAACCCCCCGCCCTTTCATCTCCCCCACAGTGGGGGAATATCTGCCCAGCCGCGGTCTTTATCGTTGTTGTACGGATACAGGGTACGGTCCAAACAAAACATCGTTTCACGTGAGGGATGAACGGGTGAAGAACCCTGATGAACCCTAAGCAATGCGATTCTCATTGGTCCGCAACCCCGCCGGAAGAGCCAAGCGTGCGCTTCTAGAAAGGCTCATGGAAGTCTGTGTATCACGACAAAGCATTGTATGCTTCAACTCCCCCGTCTTCCACTGTCTCATTGGCATTTCCGTTCCGCGTACCGCGTCATTGGACTCTCTCAAATGAAGAAACACAATGTTTGAGGCCTCTATGAAACGCCTCTCCAAGATGACGGGCCCCACTGGCTTCTTTGGCGGCGATCCCGCAATTGCAGGTCGCTTTCTTTGGCCCTATAAACGGAGCTTGCTCCCCCATTCTATTGCATATGCGCCTCTGATCAGTTCATCCACTGTTTTTGCATCATGTTGTCTTCTGTCGTTTCTCTCGTTGTCTTACTCGCCGCTGGTGGCGATGCCATTCCTTATGCCAAGCGTTGGGATAACACCACCTCCAATGCCGCTCAACCCCCCGCAGGTAATTGTCCTGCTGGTTTCCTCAACGTCGTCTTCAACACCGGTGCTCCCAAGAAGTCTGGCTGGCCCAACAAAATCTGGGACTCCCTCTCCAGCAACCACGTTTCCAACTGGATCGGCTTCTCCCTCGCACCTCTCTCCCAAAACCCGCATTATAACACCGCTGCTGGAGCCGCGCCTTCCTATGGCCCCATAGACGCAGCCCAAATCCCCATCTGCATGGACCCTAACGACATTACCGCCGCGATAACCAAGGTCACCTCCCCCAATGCCCCCACCCACATGGAACTCTTCAACGAACCCGACTTCTCCTGGGGCGGAGTCACTCCTCTGACTTCCGCACCGGACGCAGCAAACTCCCTTTCGTCCCTCATCAACACCCAAACCACCACGCAATGGCTCTCCCCTGGCCCGGCCTTTACCAGCAGTAGCTACCTCACCGACTTCAACAAAGCATGTAATGGATGTATGGACAAGGTTCACATTATTTCCGCGCATGTGTATAGTGTGGATCCGCAGGGCGCGATTGATCAGGTCAAGGGCTTGCATAATACGTGGCCGGATAAGAAGATCTGGGTGACGGAGTTGGCGCCGGCGAGTGGAGCGGAACAGGGGTGTACGTATGATCAAGCGGGCATGATCAAGTGGATGCAGACGGTTGTTCCGCAACTAGCGGCGCTGGGATATGTGGACAAGATCTTCTGGAATCATGGGGAATATGTAAGCTGACAAGTCTTTTTTGGTGTGGTTTGCTTGCCATTTCCTCTTCCTCTGACACCCTGGTCCTCGCCCTATACATCAACGCCCAGTTCTTCCACCTTCCTTCATCTACTGCCTTTCTCTTTTCTTCCCCATCCCGTCCTCAATCCCACCCATCAGCTTTCTCCATCCCCTAATCCACCACCAAAAACAAAAAACCAGGTACTAAGAGTCCCCTTCAGAGTCCCCTAGACACAAACGCCGACCCCGCGGTCTGCAACCCCAGCCTGACAAACGAAGACGGTTCCCCCACGGCTCTGCTCACCGCGTACGGCGCTCTTTGCTAGTAGAGCAAAAGCAAAGCAAATTTTCGAGAGGTGTTGTTGGTGTGGTGGAGAGGGTGGGGCAGGGGAGATTGAGACAACCCACTTTCTTTTAACGGTCGATTCAATTTTCCTTGCCGAATCGATAATAACATAACCCCACCGTCGCACATACTGCGTTTGTTGCATTGGTGGGGTTTAGATGGCCGTTGTAGGGATTAATACATACGTGCTTCTGATACCCTAGACCTCACTCTTTTATCAATCAGAACATTGGCACTCTACAAGTCCCTCCCTCGCTCACATTGCACATTAACTTTCAAACAAGCTTCGATAAGTGCAATTAACACATAAATCCGACAACCGTCTTTATTCCCCAAGCGTACATAAAATCCCTTCCACACACACCCCAAAGAGCCGCTTGCATCCATCCATCCCCCCTCTCCCTCTCCCTCTCCTACTCCTACTTCCCCTACTCTAAATCAAACCAATCCCCCTCTCATCATCATCAAACTTTCATTTCCTCAAAAAGAAAATAAAAAACTTCCAACACCCCCATCCACAGTATCCTTCACCTTTCTTGCTTGGTTGCTTGGTTGGTTGCTTGCTTTCTCTGCCCAGAAGGCCCGTTCGTTGGCAGCGTACTGGGGAATCCTTTACCCGTTCGGTCTGAATGCAGTGCAGGAGAGTAAGAGGTGTGAAGAGGCGTGAAGAGGCGTGCGCGTGCGCGTTGGAGAGGAGGGGAGGGGTGATAGTTTGTGGGTGGAGGTGGTGGTGGGGGGTGTTGGGTGTTGGGTTTTTTTTTGGGGGTGGGAAAGGGGATGGGAAAGGGGGGCGGGGGGTGGGGAAGGGGTATAGTATTGGGACTTCCCCGATATCTTTCTCAGGAGGGGTGAAAATCTATCCGAACTTCTGCCGCTTGTTTGTTCTCGATGGAGGGGGTTTTTTGCAGCGGGATATTTGCCGGGGGGGGAAGGGGGGTGGTTGGATGTTTTGAGTCAATGGTGGAGGGGCTTGATGAAATAAAATATGGGGGGTTTTTGGAATTGAGAGCTGGAAGGGGGTTGAAGCTACACCAAGGTACGGAATTGAGAAAAACGCTCGATGCGAGCTTTGGAAGAATAGCATAAAATTACCGAGAGATGCTAGAAGAATTGCGCCGCCCTTCCTTCGCTACCGACGGTTAGGTGCGGTGGAGCATCTATATGTATCTCCACCTCCACCTCCTCTTCTTCGGATTCCCTACCTTCAGAAACATAACTCGGCGGTCTCACATCGGGAAGCCCAGCTTGAACTAGCGCCCTTGTTTCCTCGTGCAAGCCCGTAGGCTGCCAGTGTATCAGGTTTGGATCCGCGCGCTGGAGAATTAACGCAGTTAGTGACTGGGTTGGAGATGGGTGAGAAAATGGGGGACGGACAACACTGCATCTCCAAAACCCGTAGGCTGGCGGTGGCGGCGTCGGCATATTCGCCTCATGCTCTTCTTCTGTTTCGTCGCCAACGAGGCCTAATTCTTCGTCTCTTGCTAAGATTATAGGTATAGGTGTTCCGGGCTGCGCATACCCGTCTCCACCCGCGCGACTGGGCACCCCGGCAATGCGGGCGTGACCTTTTTTCGAAGGCATGGCTAGCATGCACAGCCGAATCAGGTAGTGGCAGAAGATGATTGTGACAATCAGCGTAAGCAGGATGAGGACGATGTGGATGGCTTGGGTGGAATGTGTGGAGGTCGCGAGGGCGAGGTCTTGGGTTTCGTTAGTAAACAAGAAGAGAATATGGTGAGGCTAGGCAACGTACAGATAGTGAGAACGACGACGAGGGTGGCTCCGGATATTAGGCAGCCAATGACTTTACGCCTGATCCTGGGATTTCTTACGCCAGGGAAACAAAGGCGTCGTGCTTCCTTGTCTGCCTTCTTAGGTCTCCGCCATGCACGTCGATTCCGAGTAAAGTCGACTGCGCGCGCTGGATGCCGGTCATCTGCGGGTAACCGTGAAGGAGGAACGAATGCCATGTCCAACCTCCCTACTGCTCCCTCAAACCCAAGGAATGCCTCTGAGGGTAAGGATTCGGCGCAACTGAGAGGTGAGGAGCTAGGGTCTATGAGTGAGCGCGTCGAAGTAGGAGATCGAGAGCGCAGAGCGCTGGTTTGGTAACGATCGAAGATAGGTGTGCGGATTGGGGGGTTGGAGACCGCTTTGCGAGAATGGATGGAGGAGGGAGTTATGACGGAGTGGCCGTGGAAGAAGGCGGAGAAACGGGATTGCGCTCGAGAGCGTCGTGTTCTGTGGGGAGGAGGCATTGCTGAATTCAGATGGCGAAGCGGGTGCAATACAGTTATGCACTTTGGCGAAAAGCTTCCGCGCTCCTGTGGTTATCAGCTAAGATACCCTAGGGCGATGTCACACATTTTGTATGGCGAGGAGCGTTGTGAAGAGCACAACACGGTCGTAGATTTATCTTCACGGCCCTGCTGCAGGCCGGGTACAGCAACGCGTGTTGTTGACGTGACCATCAAGATCACGTACAAGGCAGTGGTCGCAATTGATATGAACTCGTCTTTTAGATTCTCGACCAACCAAAGCTACGAACCCTCTCCCTTGTCATAGGGTGAAACACCTTTCGGTCGCTGTCGAGGTCCGGTTGCTGTGAGTTGGTTGCCGATGTATTTGCGCTATCCTAAAGATTAGAATACAACGGCTGGATATTCAACGAGTGGATGAATCAGAATTTCCAACTCTGGGAAAGAAATGCTAGGAGAACATGAGAACAACAAGAACAGGTTCGAACCAGTGTTAGTTGGAAGCAAGTGCATGGCGAAGAGAGACATAAATGGTAGATAGGAGACGTAGATCCAAAGCAGTGTGTGTAGCAGATGGACACCCCCTCGACCTTCTCACCTCCATGAGACTTAAAGTACACAGAGGTAAAAGGTGTATGAGCCATTGTCGCAGACCTTCCGGACTCGTATTCGAAGCCGATCGTAGTCTTGTTGTTCATCAATGCAAGTTAGGGGAAAGGGATAGGTTGTTGTTGCATGTTTTGACGTTTGGTAGGTCCATTTGGGGACTAGATCCTATCGGAGGATCTCAATTCACAGCCAATCATCTCTGAGACCGCATTTTTCATGGTTTCTCTATTTCTGGCGAATCGCTGGCTAGGCGGGTGTCGACAGAATGTGAGATATTACCTACGCTGGCTCTGAATTGGCTGTTTGCAACCTAAGGTACTCCTCAAGTTCAAAGATACGCTGTCTCGGAAGAAGATCAGATTTCATTCATAGAGAGCGCCCAACATAATAGAAGAATTACTACCAGCTAATGCAACACTCAAATCTTCAACGCCTCCGCACGCACTAGCATTTCCCATTGACAAGACGAGACCTCCCCCCTCCTCTCAAGCATGTCAGACATCCTCCTCAGCCTCATCGTCCCCAAAAGCTCCCAAGAATCCTTTCATTCCACACAATCTCAACCGTCGTCCCCTCTTACCAAACCCACCTCTCAAGCTACAAGGCTACCCGTCTACGATGTCGATGCATTCCTCAATGACCCGACGAACAAAGCCTTACTTGCTTCTAACGCGAATCAAAATCAGAACCAGGCCTCTTCCTCCCGGACAAAACCATCTACCAGCAGCAGCTCTCCTCTGCAGCCTGTGCAATTGGGCGTAAAGACAAGCAACCATATCGTAGCTTTGTATCAGCTCTGCCAAGAACGAGGATTGGTGCCAGAATTCGAGATCGACGGGAATCAGGGTGGGTTCGGAGGGATTTTAAGGATTGGCGAACAAACCGTGGGGAGTGAGCAGAGGTGGAGAAGCAAGAAGGAAGCAAAGGATCGGCTCGCGGAGAAAGGCGTGGAGGTCGTGAGGGGAACCGAAGCAAAGGGCAAATCACCGGCTGGGGGTGGGGGAACGTCAGAGAATTGGGTTGGGAAATTGCTCGGTATGATGCTGCCGTGAACTTCTTCAGCAACATGTACCTCCAGGATCCTCCTGCTGATCCACTGAATTTAGAATATCAAAATGCTCTCGACCCAACCCTTGGCCCCGCCTACACAGAGTATGCCCTCGGCCTCTCCTTCGCCTGCACCGTCGAGATACCCTCGCACAGCACCTCTTTCGGCTCTCCAAACAACGCCTTCTCCACCAAGAAGGCTGCTCGGTCCAACGCCGCTCGAGAAGCCGTCCAATTCCTTATTTCCGAGGGCCTGACAAACCCAAATGGCACCCCAAAAGCCCGCAACAAGAAAGCCAAGCTCGGGACGGCGGTGCGGATCGAGGAGCAGGGGATGGAGGTTAAGAAGGGGACGACGTATGCACAGAGGGTCAATGGTCAGTCTGATTCTTCTTTTGGCTCTGTTATCCTCCTCTCAACGTCCCCCCTTTCAAAATCTGTCGTTTCGAAGCCTACTTCGCTATCTACACACTCTCCTCCTCCTACCTTCAACCCAACCCCACCCATCACTAACCCCCCTTCTCCCCACACAGACCTCTGCCCGCTCCTCGGCCTTCCCTCCCCAATCTACCGCTTCGCCGCCACTTCCCCCTCCGCCCCCAACCTCCTCTCCGGCACCGCCTGTTTCCCCGCTAACCCCATCCTACCGGGCCAATACGGTGAGGTCAGAAACGTGTTTGGCAAGAAGAACGCGAAGGAAGAGTGTTCGAGGGGTCTATGGGAGGTGCTTCGGGAGGTTGCGAGGGGAAGGGGTGTTGCCGCTGGTGAGATGGAAGAGGAGGTGTAGATGGGGGCGGGCATTTGGTCAATTTTGAATAGTTGGAACCTTGGATAGGGAAGGAGGATAATGATGTTGATGACGAAGTTTCTCAGGTTTAACGAAATTATAAGAGCTGCACCGCTGGTGGGCGGCTCTAAATTTCTAAAATAAAAAAAGGGGGGGTCGAGAGCGAATTAGAAAACTAGGGATGAGAGTTTAGAGGAACTCAGCGCCGACGTTACTGGTCTAGACGGGCAGTTGATTTTTTTGGACGCTATGCCAAATTACGACGATAACCAATGCATGATCCACATTTTCAAATCCAAAGTATGCTTCTTTCCCCCGCCCCTTCGATATAAGCTGTGCAGTTTGCTTCGACTTTGGAAAGATTGCTGCTGGTGATGAGAAAGGTCGTTGGTAGTTTGCTCTAGTCCTTTTTGGTATCTATCTACTCATGCGTTGGAAGTGAGGATTTGGGTCGGGTGTAGTGAGTCTAGGGATCTATCTGGGTTTTACGGGAATCATGTCACCAAGAAGGATTCTAAATCGACAAAAACAATTTTGATTGAGAAGGATATTATTTAACAAAAGTACAACCTGTTCAATCAACAACCTCGATATCCTCTTATTCAACAATATTTTACCGGAGGAACCCAAACCCCCCAGCCAACCGCCCAAAATTTCTCCAGACCAAAGCAAGAAAGCCAAAAAAGCACCGGTCGTCGTAGCTACATGGGAATCCGGAAATTCAGATACATAGGGTCAAACACATTACGCAAGCCGTAAACGCCATGAATGTCTTTTGAGAAAGCTCCTTTGATATGGTGTGATATCCAACTTAACCCCCTCCCCCCACACGCCTCTTCTTGGAAATTCCGCGGCTCTTTGTGATCAGCCGAGGCGTCCAAGGGGGCAAAGAACGCTCTTGAGGGTAATAATAGTGACGATGATGAGGTGGATGAGCATTGTACTAGATGGAAGCAGACTTTAAGCATCGTTTGTCGGTGTGGGGTTGATGGAAAGAGCAAAATATGGCCAAGTCGTGAATATCGCAAAGAGATATAAAACTTGTGACAGATAACAAGCACTGCGGGGTACGACCAGATACGACCAGAGTAACGTAGTTGCTGTGATTGGATGCACCGACGAGGAAGCTGGGAAGCCAATATGAAGGGGGAGCAGTTGACGGAGAGACGATTCGCTAAACATCTCCTGCTCCTGCCTCAACACCATCGCCGCTTCCGAATGCTAGTGTTGACGGATCGAAATTGAACCCGCCGTCGTCTGTACTCTGGAGGAAGGAATCAAAATCAAAATTCTCGAGGACGTCACCGTTATCGAGAGGACCATAATCCATGCTGAAATCACCGTTCTGTTTGATTTTAGGTCAGTTTAATCCCAAAAAAAATCCGAGCTGGTTACTCACCCTAGTGCCATCTAGAAACTCAAGATGCGACATAGAATTGGCATCTTGCTGTGGCGGGGCAACTTGGGCTGGTGCAGCAGACGTTGGACCTCCTTGCATAGTGTTGGCTGCTTGACTGCTCGGCGCGTCGTTCTTTGGGTTGTTGTTGAAAGAGGCTGCATTCATGGGCGTAACGGGTGTTAAGGGTGTTGGAGTGGGGGGAGGATTTTCTGCTTCTGAAGATGGCGTCGCCGCAGCCGGACCGGTTGTCGAGGTCTTCTTGGGACGCTGCGGTTGTATGTCAATAAGTCTATACGTCGGCAGATTGGTTTATACAATCCTACCTTGCGGGTTTCCCTCTCCTTTTTGCCTTTTGCGTTAGGATTCGCTTTGTTGGTCTGGTTGGGGGTGGGAGGTGCTGCTGGCTGGTTAGGAGAATTTGGGCGACCGTTGACCGCAGGGCCTGTCGGGACTGCTTGAGGAGGAGGCATATCGTTCCGCTGTTGAGGCGTACCCATCTGGGCTGGCTGCTGAGCTTGAGGCGGCTGTTGCATCATCGGCGCTTGTCCTGGTGGTCCTTGCTGCCAAGTCCCGTTGGGCATCCTAACCGGTTGTTGTACTCGGGCCATTGCCTCCATATGTTGAGGATTAAAGGGCTGACCATTGAAATGAGGATGAGAATTTTGAGGCGGCCTCATGATGGTGCCATTCGCCTCGTTCATAGCCTTCACTTGCTGAAACATCTCGGGCGGCACCGGGCCGTTGGCGAAGTTCACCGCTGCAGGAGAGACTCGTGTTTGCGGCATGCTTCCGTCAGGCATCGGCGAGCCCGGTAACCCAGATTTCGCCATCTTCGGAGTGCCTCGCATCTGATCATTAGGGCCTGGAGAGGGTCCTGATCTACTCCCGGAAGGCGACATTCCTGGCGCAAAGCCAGGCGCACCGGGCATCCCAGGCTGTCCATCAGGACGGCCTACATCTTGCTCCTGCCGAGCCATTAACAGTCTCTTTTTATTTTGCTGTTCCAGAAGCATCAGTTGCATTTGATAATCCTGAAGAGCGTGGTTGCCGCCAGCTTGGTTGCCGTTGGGGACGCCGCGTCCCATCTGCAAGGCTGGGTTATTAAAGAAGTCTGGAACACCGGATCCTCCTGATTCCAGGCCTGATTGCATAATCGGAGATCCGTGGCCCTGCATGCCCGGCTTAGACATGCTCTGACGCTGTTGGGTCTTTGCAAGATTTTGAGCGTATACCTGAATAGACTTCTGCTGAACCGCCGGGTTCTGCTGCTGGAACGCCACAAATTGAGGCTCCGACAGCGAACCTGGGTTGATCCCCCCTTGCATCAACATATTACTCGCATGGACTGCTTGGTTGGCGTCCATCATCGGGCCCGGAAACGCTTGGGATGGGCCTCTTCCATTACCTATCATTTGCGAGGGGATGTTATCAAGGCGAGGCCTCTTCGAAGGAGATGGTGCATTCTCTGCCGAAGAAGGTGTATGTGGCCTTTGACCGTTGATGTCAACGTCTGATGGATCTCTTCGCATTTGCTGTTGTTGGATCATCTGCTGATTTTTGGCCATCTGCAAATGCGCCGCTGCCACTTGCGCTTGATTCCTGGGATGCGGCTTCGTCAGTCGCCGATGTTCATTTATAGGATATAAATGACACATCGTGCTAGATATCAACAAAGACCTGGTTATGAAAAGATTGACTCACGGCTGTCCCATAAATGCGTTCCGATGGTTTAGTTGGGCTTGCCGTTGCAAGTCTTTTCCATTCATCGGCATCCCTCCCTGCATCCGCATAACTTGTTCATAGTTCATGCCTGCCGGATTCATCATCCCAGGTACACCCCGCAGAAGTGCCTGTTGTTGTTCTTGACGCATTTTCGACTGTGCCTACACCGATGATAATTAGCGCGTGCTTCCTGCGTTTGTGCCTAGCAGAACGTACCTGAGAATGCCGTACGTATAGGTTGGCATGTTCGGTTGCCCGACTATTCTTCTTTTGCGCAAAATAGACATCCCAGAATAAAGCAAACCATTCCAAGAGGAATGAATTACCTTGCTGGTCGGCCGGGTTTCCAGCTAGAGGAAGATCGCTGGGTCTCTTCGGGTCCAATCCATCTTTTGAATCCATATGCATGGAACCATCGGCGGCACCATTGACGTCGCCATCACTCTGTCTTGGTGGAGGGTCCATGTTCAACCCACTATTGAAAAGAGCTCGCGCGCAAGCCCACTGTTCGTTCTTCAGAAAGTAGTCGTAGATGAAAGTATGGAGCCGTGCTTCGTAGTTCGGCTCTTCGTTATCGTTCCCCACCCTAGGCGTTGCGCCATTCGTCCCGTTGTTCATCAAGGGCATACCGCCCAGTGAACCACCACCGCCATTAAGGCCCGCCATATTGATGTGGCTCATGTTGGAACTCGAGGTGCAAAAGAAGCCTTTCGGTAACCGGTGGTGCTGGTTGAAGATATCACTTTGCGTGCGTAGTGTCGATGATTTCGTGGGTTTGGCGCTTAGGAATCATATAAGGTACGGAGCACCAGAGCAGGAGTCACCCAAATATTCCAGACTGACGGAAAGCGCAAATGGCGAAACGAGTGGCAGCAGCACTAGAGCAAGCAAGACCTGAACACCGTGTGCACTGTGTGATGTGCCCAAGAGGATAGGTTTTGCGCACCTAGAGTGGTGGGTGGGAGATCGGCGGGATGTTGTAATTATCGGTGAAAGGAGATCTTCACTTGCAATTGCGACCGTATTCAGCTACACAGCCAGCAGTCCGTTATTTAAAAACAATAGCAGCTTGACGCCGCAGAGAAGAATTTCAGCGCAGCTTGGGAGCACCAGGAGATGGTAGCAGTGGTCCGAGTCCTTGACTGCCCTGCTGGACGAGTTGTGTCGTTCTTTGAGGGTTGGCAGGGAAGAGAAGGTTTGGGTGTTTCGGGCGGCGGGTGCGAAGGTTGAGACCCCAGGTTATGCCTAGGCGTATTCTCTGTCACGCCGTACCTTACCTTTACTCCCTCGGACGAGGAATCTGATATTCAATTCTACATGCTTCTCTACAGACGATACGATCAGTCATTGCATACTGTGCTGAGTGTCTGCATGTGTCGGCAGGGTAGAATCTGATAGAGAAACACTTGGGTCACAGCACTGGAAGTTAGGGCTACGGTGCAGACTGGATTTGGTGACATCAATTAGTAGCCAACTCTTTGCCCTTTACCTCCTTTTGACGGCCCTCACCAAGATCCGATGGAGATGTAAGGGCTGTGACAGCGGCTGAGTGTTTCAGGCCACATGGCACAGACCGTTGCCTTGAGCAAGGCTGGTCATTTCTTGTACGGCTGGTGAAGAAAATCAAAACCTTCTGGTGTATGGGACTGCTTCGCCGCCACCCGGTTCTTTTCTAGGTGCTAGAAACATGCTGAGCATTTGTACGAGACGGGATCTTGGAGAACGTAAAGACGCGCTCAATACCCAGACTCCGCGGGGTACGCTTTTCCACTAACGGTGTATGATTTATGCAGCCACCCATAAGGTGTCAAGGCACAGTCGCATGGCTGGCCACTGATGAGAAGGATCGTTGTGAACTCTCTCAGTGTTAAGCAAAATGGATTTTGTGATCGAGATAAGAGGTCGTAGTGGAACCTGGGCTCCCGTTCTACTTACTACCGTCTTTGGATAGCTGGAGGAAGGCCTGCCGCGAGATGCGCCTCTCTTTCATATTACGTTGATGGGAGGTGGATTCTTCACTCGGCATTGACTGTTGTAAAGAATGCCGGAACGAACTTTCCAAAGACTTGTAAGTGCGTTTGCAAGGCTTATGATTGATATGGGATTATGACTTGACTACTCGTCGTCTGGAGGCATCTCATCATCGATGTATCTTAGAAGGGTTATCTTCATCTCCGTGGTGTCGTTCCCTCGAAGTACATCACTGATAAAGTGTGTCTCTACTTGCATTTGTACCTGCAATAAACCATGAAACGTCAAAAATGGTCCCTTACAGAGGAACTTTGGAAGATCCTCGGTGGTATAGCAAGCCTTGATATAGGCATCGCATTAAGATATCCAAGAAGGGCATAAGAGAAGGCTCCACCACGATTGTAGAATAATATGCACCACCAAGGACACGAGAAAAGAGAGACTGACATACCATTTCTAAAGCACCTCTAAGTACACCACATAGGATATTGGAATACCAGAGTTCATCTTGCGCCCGGCCGTCGTCCGGTAGCTCCACAAAATCTGCCAATGGATTTTCTTCGAAAATTAATGAGAACTGTTTATTGTCATTCGCCCAATTGGCAACAGTAGGGGTAATGTTGAGGAAGATCTTGAATCCGATCTGCTCAATGCTTAGCCGCAATACAACTACCTCTTCCAGTCCACAGCGTCTGAAATTTGGCTGCAATTTGGCAGAAAGAGGTATTCCACATACTTTCGAGATCGTCTCGGCTGTCTCCCTTAGATTCGCACAGCGCTGTGTTCCTGACTTGGCAAAGAAGTCTTCAACTAAACGCATACCAATGTTGTAACCCATCTTATCGAGCTGCTTGTTGACCTCCACATAGTTGCTATCAAAGTCCTGGCAGAGCTGAGCGACCATGGTGCCATAGGTTAATGTAACCAGCTCGGCGTTGACCTTGTCCACCCGTGTTCTACACGTCGGTCAGCGCGGTTTGAGTGGCTGGTAATGATCACAGATAGTTGCTAGGTAGATCAGTATGGAAGAACTTCAACTCACTTCCATACTCTGTGCTGAGATCAGCAGGGATACTTTGAGGCTGGAGAATGTACTTTTGGAAGCTCACTCTTCGCCAACCCTGGCAGTCTTTGTCGACGCCATATTGATTCAGTTTAACACACCAATCGGCCCACCTAGCCTCACATGCGAGAATTGCCAGAGACGGAAAAGATTTGTGGCCATAGAAAGCTAGGGAGAAAGTGTCGAAAGAGCTTGGCCTTGGTTGCAGGGCTCGGTTGCACTTCGCGTCTCGGCTTGGCGTTTTGAAAGCCTTACAGGCACTCCACAGCTTTAAATGTTCAATTGATACAACGAATACATTGCGCAATAGTGTGCCAGATTGGACTTAGAACTGCTTTTTTGCCAGATACCTAGAGATTGAGGACTCAAGACTTGTTGGAAGGTATCCAGCATGTCAGCCGGAAAGCGCCCCGCGTCCAACTCATTTGGGTCTTCCCAAATTGTAGTCAAGAGGCAGAAATCAAATGCAGACCTTGGAAATCATAAAGCGGTAGCTGTAACGAACGGCAATGCTGGCAATGGCGCTCTCATACAGGCTGTGAGTCTACCTTTCCAGCTTTCTAGAGTAACATATTGGTCTTGTGCTGAACGGTGTGTCCAATGAAGGCCGGCTGATGGAATGGTGAGCCTAGGTGCCACGTACGAGTGGACTACAGGCTCCTATTATGGAACTTACTGGTAAGACTTGAGGTCAGCATCTTGGGACATTCTTTACTAACGAAGTGTAGGCCATTCTGGGGAAGTTTTTGCTACACGCTTCGATGCCTCAGGCCAATACATTGCAAGTGGATCAATGGACAGATCAATTAGTATTACATCTGAGAGCCCTTCTGTCTGCGTACGCCACTCTGACAATTCTTTCTTCAGTGCTGTGGCGGACATACGGTCCATGTGACAACTATGGCATCCTTTCCGGGCACAAAGGGCCTATTCTCGACCTACACTGGTCTCGAGATTCACGAGTGATCTTCTCAGCCTCCGCAGATATGACTCTTGCGAGCTGGGATCTGGAAACAGGACTGAGAATACGGCGGCACGAAGGGCACGAGGAAATTATCAATTGCCTAGATGTTAGCAGACGCGGAGAAGAAGTCCTGGTAAGCGGGTCAGATGATGGCTCTATTGGATTTTGGGATCCAAGGCAGAAGCGCGCTGTTGACTATACCGAAACCGATTATCCTATCACCTCGATCGCCCTTGCGGAAGCTGGCAACGAATTGTACACAGGAGGTATCGATAATGATATCAAAGTGTGGGACATGCGCAAAAAGGCTGTGGCATATACAATGGTGGGGCACACAGATACAGTCACCTCTCTCGAGGTTTCACCAGATGCGCAAGCACTACTCTCATATTCGCACGATGGCCTTGCTAGAACATGGGACATTAGGCCATTTGCGCCGGCTGACCGATCGATCAAGACATATGTTGGAGCACCGCTGGGATTAGAGAAGAATCTAGTAAGGGCTAGTTGGGATGCCAAAGGTGAACGAATTGCGTCAGGGAGCGGTGATGGGACGGCGGTAGTGTGGGATGCGCATAGCGCTAAGCTATTGTATAAGTTACCAGGGCATAAAGGGACCGTGAACGATGTTCGATTTGCTTCGGGAGATGAGTCTATTAGTAAGTGCTTGCCCATTGTGTTGAGTTTGATACCACTGCTGACTTCATATAGTTGTATCTGGCTCATCAGATAGGAACTTGATCCTAGGGGAACTGGCAAGCTAACTTTCTGCGCGCTAAGCATTATCATATTCGCTACCATGTGCATGGCATTCTCTTCGATATTGGGTGTACTTCTTGCACCTGACATTTTCGCCTCACTTGACTTCATTATTCGTGAGTTTGCAACCAGTCCGCTTGCTTCCACTATTCGTGGATGGTTTAGGGAACCTTCGCCGCCTAGAACACCCTTATCTCAACATCTTTGGCATATAATTCGTACATTCATAGGGAAATCCGACCATTCCACTTGCTTTCACTATATCTGAATGGATGAAGATAGAATGAACGCCTCAGCTCCGAGCGAGGTCATGCTGTACTACGTAAGGACAAATTTCCCTATAAAATACATGTATCTTTCTGTTTCATCCATAGTACACTCTCTTATACGGAACATGTCTTCCTCTATATAAACATGGACCTTATCTTTGTATATATATACGTTGATAGGAAGAAACATCTCCGTTCCGAAGATCCATGCATATGCGACGAAGCGATAACTGCCGGTGCAACCGACGAGTGAGCGGATATTCGACTCATGTGGCTTGCTTCAAGCATCTCGATCACCATGCACATGATTCTTCCTTGCCGTCAACACCACGCAATTTTTAAGAGACATCTCCAAGGCCTCGGCTAACCATGTCTTCTTACGTGTACGAGGTGCTCAGCCAGATGGAGTTCCAAAGACCTTAAACACATCCGCTGGGAAATAGGACCGACGACATATCAAACTGATCTGCGCGAAACTCTCTCCAGATTGCCCTCGCCCACGTCAGATTTCACCGGCGTTGTCTCGCGCAGTTCCATCAGCATGAACTATTGAATGTCTTTTCTACCTATGTACTTCGATTTTATCCGGAACCGTTTTTATTTGTGAGTAACGAAATGAACCAGACGGGTGAGCGAGTATCCCGATGCCCTGCGCGCAATCCTTAGAAAGACCGACCGTCAATGACGAACCCGGAAAAATTGGGCCGGATGAGCATCAAGGGGGCAATAAGTTCCCTCCGAAGACAGCTCCGTCCTGAAGAGACGTTCGCCCGCTTCCGTTGGTGAATTGTTGGTTACTTGGCGTCAAGACGAAACCAAATTAGATGAAACCCCATATATCTACGGGCTTATCACAACTCCATTTTCATCAGGGATACTGCCAAATTACAACGTCCATACTACCATTGTTCTCAAGATGTACATGTAGGAAAAGGGTGTATAAAAACCCCCCATCCGAAACAAACAACCAGAACCACAACACCCCCTCCCCCCAAACTAACAAACCAGGCAACCCACCCTAGCTCAACCCGCAAAACATTCACCCACTCACCTAATCCGAAGATCAAAGGTTGGAGTCCTGCATCGTCCATTGCAGGAGCGCCGGAGGAACGGAGGAGATCAAGTATAGCCAGGGCCGCCGCCCGGGAGGTGGCGGGGATAGTGACTAGCATCTTGTTGGTGCTATGGTACCGTTAGCGGGGTGTGAACATATTTTTTAGGTTTTAGAAGGAATGTTTTTGGGTAGCAAAGCATTGGTGGTGGGAGCAGTGGAGTCAATTTTTGCAAGAACTGTGTTCCTTTTCATGTGGAGGCTTAACTAGGGACGTGCCTGACATATCAGCTAATTTGGTGAAGATTCGCCAGGTGTCGTATTACCTGGTTTGAAGGCTGAAAAGTAGGGGAAAGAAGGGGAGTACGGGACGTAGCTCTCGGAAATTCCCATCTCGCTCTCTTCAGCTACGTATGACAGGCTACCAACTGAGTTTTACCAGGCTAGTAGGCCTGGGCGATAAGATAAGGTAACGGCAGACTTGTAGCGGCTAGCAGTGTTTGGGCTCTTTGGGTTATCAAGGTGTAGTCACCCTTTGCGCTTTTGCTATTGCTAGTGGGTGATTGACATCTATAATAGGCGTACCAGATTCTTAGCATTCATCGAATCCCGTCGTTGCATTGGCCGGTACTCAAGAGCTGTCTCTCTTGGCATTGAATCGGGATGAGGCTAGGAGGATGTTTCCGTATACCAGATTAGCTTATTCACTGTCGACGAGTCCTCAAACCTCCAAAGTCTCGTGAGCCTGGTCGACATCGTGGGATCTATTTGAATCTGCTGTCAACAATACTTGACCATGTTCTGTTCGGTAGCCTTCATGATACCAAGGCCGTCCTTTCAGCTTCGGGAGGCATTTGAAACCATCCGGTCCGTGGCATGTCGCAATACTTGACTCGCACAAATTGGGAGGACTGCACTATGAAATGATCTGTGGCAGCTAAAGTTTCTTTCAAAGGTTTGTCGCAAGGTCTTTGTGTTCTTAGTGGTTGAGATTTATCGCTGGGTCGATGTCTGGAAATGGCTCCTAAGCGCTGGCGTCGGGATGATCCGAGGAGCCTCAACTTAGACTCGCAGCACCATTGGACAAGACAGGCCCAACTCAGAATAACGTGAAACTGGTCGAGAACTTGGATCAAGACATTCTTAGAAACATCACTGATGCCAATTGCTAAGACAACATGATGGCTGGGAGTGCTGTGGTACTTAAGAAAGGCGACGGCACCTGACTATGTTTTCCTCATCCGCATAACATTCACCGTCCATCAGATATTTCCTCAAAGTCTTGTCTTTCCTCTTTTGTCTGAAGCATTGTTTCTTTCCTTGCAACGATCATTACGAAGAAGCCTGCTTCTCACTAAGTCAGTATCAACCTGCCACGACTTTCATTGACTTGAAATCTTTCCTTGTCCCATCAGCCAATTTGAAATCAACGCTCCAATTTCGACCCTTCTTCCCTACCACCTCACCGCGGAATATGGCTGGACCCGACTATGGTGCTCTTGGTGCGACTTTCAAGCTTTGCAGGATACTCCAAGCCATATCTCTCCTCGGCATTATCGGAATGGCTGCGAACTTTATATCGGAGATGGTGTCCAACAACAATGCACCGTCAGATGTCCTTGTTGGCACGTTGAGTGTTGTATGTAACTACAGGTCCGGAAGCTGCTTCATCACTAACGAGTCTTCCATAGACCTGTATAGCAGTGCTTTACTGCACAATCACCTATATCCTGTACATTGACAACATCCTCCCCTTCCTCATCACCACTGGCATGGACAGCATGTTGCTCGTTGCCCTTGCTGTCGTCGCCATCGTCGTCGGCAAGCCGCTTTCCTACTTGAATTGCCAGGTCATCGGGTCAGCAAGCGTCGCTGAATCAGCTCAACAACTCGGCTCCGAACTGAAGGCTAGTTGGAATCAGAGTACGGGCAAAGTAAATTACAGCAACTGGATCGGCGCCAGCAGGTCAACCTGCTACGAAATGAAGGCCATATGGGGGTTGAGTATTGCCATGTGGTAAGCAAATTCAATTCCACCACATCGCCTACATCATTTCGCTGACCAACAACCACTAGTATCCTTTTCGCGTTTTCTGCAACCTGCACTGTATGCCTCTGGCGTCGCAGCAAAGCCTTGGCAGCTGCACCCAAGAAGGACATTGAGGGATGAAACGTTGGACATGGTGGAAGGATTGGATTTGCATTTGCAGGCGGTGAGCGTGTCGGTAGTGGAGCAGGGGTTCTTTAGCAGAAACAGTGAGCTGGTAATACAGTAGGGAGTACATAGCATGGATCCGGCGTTCTGGTCGGCTTAGAGTAGCATGAGCGGGGTTTTGCCTGCAATTCGAGGCGTCGGTAATAGACTATGTAATATGTATAATGCAGCATACCTTAGACATAAGGGCCACAGAACCGGTATAACCCTTTCTAACCCTTTGATTGGTGTCGTCGACGTGTCTGTTTGGTTGGCTGCAGGTCTGTGATTAAATCCCATGTCCGCTATCCGGTATTCGGACGGCTGTTCGAGAAGCTATCGTTGCACATGCCGAAGCTTATCGTGCAGCACACCAAGGAAACAACCCCCTCCCCCCGTGAGCGCAAAAAGGACCGTGGGTCAAGGAGTAGAGAGCAGTCGAACAAGCACAAGCGGTGTGACTCGAGCCGTCTATCCTGTTTCGCTTTGAATCATCACATTGGCTTCCTCGGTACTGTGTAAAAGGATTGAAGCCACCGATCTCCAACCGCTGGCGATGGCGATGGCGAAACCCATAGGAGTGGTAAAGTTGGCTGATAACGTTATCCCAGCCCGCTGTCCCGGTAATCCCCGTACGACCCCTCGGTACGGATTAGAACTAGACGATCCCAGTTCTTCAGGCTCGGCCCACACGATCGTCACCCCCCACATTGTTCTTATTGACGGTCCCAGTATTCCGTGCTCCGTACCCGCTAGGTATCTACCTAGTATCATCCAAAACTCAGGTGCTACATACGTACGACTAGTCTAATTACCGTTTATTACCTACCTACCTACCTACCTACCTACCTACCTGACTCGCACCATAATCATGCTATTACTTACATCCCAAGTTCCCAACGCACTTCCTCCAGCTGGACACTCCTCTTCGTATGAGTATACCTACAATCGTTCTTTACCTGCGGATAGAACAAGCATGATCCACTCTCCCGCGAAGAAGATGCATCGTTGAATCGAGGCAAGAAGCCCCACATTGCAACGAGTCCAATGCGAAGGAACTGTCTATTTGAAAATTGGAATTATACCTCCTTTGGTCTCGGTCACGGAATGTCGGTACAACCCGATAAAACTCCATGGATGGCTTCCTGGAGTGACCGGATTCCCATCGTAAGGCAGTTGTCCCAAGTAGGCCAATCTCGAACGACCACTGACAAATCAAAGGACGATGGGTACGAGAATGACGGATCCAGCTTGGCCGACCTATCGTGAGTGCCCCTCCTCATACCATTTCCTTGGAATCTTACTAACCGAGATGTTCTCTGCAGCCGAATGTCAATTGCAACCTCGATCACCCAGTACCGATACGAGAATGGAAGAAGATATCACGTCTACCGTACGCCCGCTGCCCCCGATCAACAGCCGATTCAAATGTATTGACAAGACTAGGGGAAGGTCAATACTGGGCTCCCAACGACGAGCAGGCTACGGCTTTGGACGACATTGCGTCAGTCTCTTGTCCTACCGGATTGCTTTTCCTACAACTGCCGCGGCTGACCAAGTCTATCTTCTTGCAGCCATCACATGTTCCTTCTGACGCTAAACGATAAGTTGTTTCTCGCGCCGTTGGATCACAAACCCCCGAGGAGAGCCTTGGATGTTGGCACTGGGACTGGGATATGGGCTCAGTATTGCTACCCCGAAATACGGCTCCAATTGTCGAGCTTATTCGTTTTAGAGACTTTGCGGACCATTTCCCACAAACAGACCTTATAGGTTAGATTGCAGATGTTCCACTTGCTCTTCGCCTACTGCTTCTAACAGGTTCTCTCAGCAACTGACCTCTCGCCCATTCAACCTGGCTTTGCTCCTCCAAATCTACGCTTCGAGATTGATGATTGCTGTAGCGAATGGGTCTACCCCAAGAACCATTTCGACTATATCCACATCCGTCTCATGTATGGGAGCGTCGCCGACTGGCCGGCCTTTTACAAAGAAGTTTATGAGTATAACCTAGTACCTACTAGATCATCCCATGCCAAATCTAACCTAAATTCACCGCAGACATCTCGCCCCCGGCGGCTATATCGAACAAGCCGAAATCTCCCCCGTTCCGAAGTCTGACGACGGCTCCATCACGCCAGGAGATGTGTACGACGAATGCGGAAAACTGTCCGTTGAATGCGGCAAAGCATTTGGCAAGACACTGCAGACGCGAGATATCATGAAAGACTTGATCACACAAGCTGGGTTTGCGGACGTTGTCGAGACGAAATATAAGTGGCCTATCGGGCCATGGAGTAACGATCAGAGACTGAAGGATCTGGGAAGATGGAACATGAATCATTGGGAGAATGGGCTGGAGGGTTGGACGATGAGAGTTTGTACGAATTATTTGAATGTAAGTGAAGCTGCCACTTCTCTTTTCGTACCTTGAATCGTCTCCCGGTTCTTTTACTATTCGTTCTTTCGTAGGAGCTCGTGCTAACAGCCAGTAGTGGACCTACGACGACGTAAAGGATTGGAATAGGAAAGTGCGCACTGCTCTACGAGACCGCACCAAACATATATATCAGGACGCGTAAGCTACCTTCGTCTTTACTTTCCCTCCCTACTTCTCTTTCCACTTCTTCTTCTAAATGATCTCTCCAACCCTGGAGATGCCTCCAAAGTCCCCAAACTAAACCAATATCACAGAAGCGTCGTCGTCGCCCGGAAACCGCTATAACGCGCCTGGACCCTTTTCGCGATGAATGATCGTACTTTCTTGATTACCTTGGCGTTTTGGAGAATCCCAGGGCGGTTATCTGATGGCATCACGGCGTTTGTGCGTAAAAGGAACGGAATAATCGAGTGAACCTTTCTTGGAGAAAACTTCCTACTAAGGGTTGGGGAGAGAGCAAATCATGCCCTATCTTTGAAAATTACCTCTCTTCTTGGGGGTTTAGAGGTCTTGATAGATGGTGTTTGGAGTTGGATATGATAGCGGAGTATCTAGTACTATCGCTAAGGGTTTTAAAGCGTATATCGCTACCTTCAATTCTTACCTTGCAAGTGATTATCCTATCCATCAAACTATCATCCCCATTCCACGCAAATCAAAACCCCCCTTCTCACTGCCACTTCTGCACCGAATCTAACACGATCCTCCCGCATCTCCGCCGGAAAGATGCTGAAAAGAGAAAGGACCGGGTTCGGAGCCATCAATTGTTCCAAAAACAATACAACAGTACAGATCCGCCCCGCCCCAACCACAACCCATCGAATCTCCACCCACTAACCTAAACATACGATCCCCAGTCCCCCCTAAAAATCTCTGCTTCCACACCCCCTCACTCCCCTCCCAAAGCCGAGGAAAGAAATCAAATAAATGAACTATATACAACCCATATAAAAAAGAAGTTAACGAGCTCCAGCCGTCTGCAGAGATAACTGGAATCGTGTGTCAAAGCGGGAATGACTTGATGCTGGTGTAGGTGATAGAAGGGCGGAGGATGAACGAGAGGGGGTGGAAGAGTAAAAGGAAAGGAAAGGAAATGAGAGAGATGGGCGTGATGATAAGAGATGAGGAGAGATGGAGAAGGCGTGAAGGCTCGAGGAAAAAAAGGGATAGTGGAAAAAGACGGGACGGGACGGGACGGGACGGGACGGGACGGGACGGGACGGGACGAGAGAGTGTGAAATGCAGACTTGATCGAGGGGAAGGAGATTGCGTGAAAGATGAAAAGAATTGAGATAAAGGAAAAAAGCACTGTTTATCACTGCGAC
>JAABUS010001750.1_pt1 | contig 45222 bp, 52 predicted proteins | sample 5560161 | NCBI WGS metagenome assembly JAABUS01 (sample SAMN10711885, study PRJNA513376) | rock metagenome | isolation source: Antarctica rocks | place: Antarctica: Victoria Land, Trio Nunatak nord | collected 2016-01-04
CTGGGGGTGAGGCCGGGGTTGTTGGGGGAGGGGCAGGAGGGGGGAAAGAGGGCGTAGGGGTTTTGGGGGTGGTAGGTGAGGGGGGGGCGGGGGCGTTTGTGTTTCTACGATTTCGTTCCCAGATGCTCTCTCAGACTGGACTACGGGGCGTCAAGTATCTCACCAGCCGATGGGGTAATGATAAATGGTGCGCCGGTTTTTGAGATTTTGTGGGAGATCGATCGATGGATTGATGATGGTCTGGTTGACTGAAAGTGACCTATGGCAGATTCCAAAAACCCGTTTCTTGAGTGGAGCATCGCATGTCGTGACACGCAAGAGGGGTTCAAAAGATTCCGATGTCGTGGCGCCAAGCCGCTCAGGTGTGGCAATTCCTGCGAACTTCGTCATACATAGCATCAACAGCTACACCGTGATTGGATAAACATCTTCAACGTTTATACCTGCTACACATTCCGAGCCAAACACATTCTGTTCTAGCTAACACGCTGTTCAAGTGCGGCGAAGTTTCTTCATGAGCAACGGCATTGAGCCGTTTACAAAGTCAATACTCCGTACCACGGTTCGCTTCGGGAATCTGACGGAGTAGCAGACCGTTGAACTCAACTCATTCCAATCAAGGGCCGGTTGTACCGTCTTCTTGTTCATACCATACACCGTCCAGAATTAATGCCATCATCACTTTGCTGCCTGACCATATATTCCCTCCAGCCTTTACAGCTCAAAAGTCACACAGACCAGAATGTCGACCAGCCTTTCCTTCCCTCCCGAAATCCTGGATCTCATCTTGGACACTTTCCGAGATTGTAAAGGTCAAGATGAGCTTACTCACCTCTGGACGACAGTGCGCTTCGTTTGTCGCCAATTCAAAGCTACAATTGAGGATATGTTCGAGTCTGAGCACTTACCTAAAACTTCAATATACGTCGCATATGGTAAGATCTCATAGTCTCAATCATCTGGCAGCGATCATCCGCCAAGCCTATTGTGCAATAGCGTCTTTATATCACTTGCTGCACTCATACCTGCATCGCTGCTTTTACCAGAGAAGCCACTTCGAAACACACAATTTTCTGAGCTTAACCCATCATAGAAGGTCGAATTTCATGACTGACGTACTCTGATGCTATAGCCGTTTCAGATCGCGCGCCTCCCGTCACCTATGCTGATGGTCTTAAATTCACTGGCTTCAAGCCGGAATGTCCTGAGAGGGCTGAGTTCTCTACTACATGTGCTCAGCCAGACGCCGATAGAAAACCGTGGGATCGGATCTTCGGATATGTCGAGGAAAGATTGGGGACAGGGAGGCTCGGCAGAATCAACACTTCCGGGCCAAAAAGTCGTTTGCGTATGTACGATAACACTCGTGGAATCTTTCTGACGCAGGTCCGCGGTGGCTTACGTGATTGCGCGATGCCGAGCTTGACCATTGAACCCAAGAAGCACAAGATATCCGTTGATTGGAAAGACCTCTTCACACAATTCTTCGGTGAGAAGAACATGGCAAAGGAGATACTAAGCCAGCCGTCTGCAAAAGAACTTATGGGTCTACATCCGCCATTCTCGATTGATCCAATCTCTGAAAGCCATCTTGCAGGCGTGACGCCAAGCCTACAAGCACTTGCCCGTTCCGATATGGAAATATTGCAGCGAAACATCATGGAGGAGCAAGTTGACAGAAACCGGTATCATCGTCTATTAAGGCCAGCTCAATGGTGGAGTCTTGCCGTGGGCAGTACGAACACAGGCGGCACCTCTAGAAATTTGGTTGATCATTGCCGGATTCGCCGGAAGGCCGACCAGCTGGTCAATCTTGATGAGGATGGCGATGTGATAGAGACGAATGTCAATTCAGCACGCGATAGTGCTCAATCAGCCGCAACTGCCCGCAATCACGAGGTCCAGAGAAAAGCTAAGACATGCGATCAATGCCGCGAATTGAACATAGTGTGTGCCCGACAGAACGGAGCAATTTCCTGCAACTCTTGCGTGGCGAGTAACCTGCAATGCCACGAGGAATTAGCAACACTGCATCGAAACATATCATCTGCTAGACCGCGAGCGTATCATATACAGTTGATGCTTATGAGGCAGGTCGCCATGGAAAGACTTAATGATCAGACTTTAAGTATCTAGTCTTGTTGTTTCATCCGCCACTAAATCTTGAAATGAACAAATCCTGGCCAACAGGCACTCTTAACCTTAGGAAGATTCTCACCTTATACGAAAGAGTAATCGCCTCATAATAGCTCGTTACAAAAGAGGCAAACAATTGAAACGTATCTTATCCTTCGTAATGACGCCAATTTTTCGATCCGAGGGAATGTAGGAGGGATGACACAAATGGTCATGATGACGAAAAGGGGTCTTACTGAGACAGTGCAGTCCTCCTTGCCACGCATCAAATTCATGTCAGAGCAACGGCTGGGTCGCTCCAGATCATTGAGATGCCGAAACGGCCACTCCTCGTTTTCAATCAGGAACCTTTGAAGTCTAGAAATCGAAGCGCGCCCCCAATGTAGCTCTGGACAAGGCGATCAAACAGCTAGCTATCTCGCAGCCATTTCCCCTCGTTGATAATGCTAGTGGCCAAGATATCATCATTTTCCGAGACAACGTTTCTCATGATCTGATGTTTTTCTCCCACGCACCTCGACTTAAGTGTATAATGCCGACCTGACCTTCGGGCTCAATAAAAGGTGTCATCGAGGACATACTCACTCTTGGATCTGTACGCACATATGCTTATATATCGGTGATGAGGAGGCGAGTACGTTTATTCACGTTCAGTTGGCTCACAGGGCACTGGTCATTGTGGCCAGAGTTGAAGAAGACTTGGAGATTGTAAGGCACAAATCTAAAGGCAAAATCTTCGATTAATCGTTCTGTCCTCCTAATGGACCCGCTATATTCGTGTCTATTCGTCAATACACATGTCCTCGGTTCTCGCTACTATTTCTTCCCATCCCGACTCCATGCGGTATGTGGTCAATGCTCTGTCGATATTGACCTGACCTGCTGGTTGTTCCTTTACATTGATAGGATACCCTGAGAGAAACACAGTGATCTTCTTATTCCATGTAATTCTCTTGCCCGAATATGGCCAAAGTCCTTGTCGGAGATACCATTCTTGCGCAACCTCTACCGCAGGTATTGAGAGTAGTGCGCACTCATAAATCCTCGTTCGATCTTCAGCGGTGGGTGTAACAGCTTCCCAATCAGCCCAGGTAACTTTTGCGGTACGGAATGATAGTGTCACAGTCTCGAGGTCCGCAAGTGGGATGTTGGCGGCATGAGCGAGGATTTCGCCTTTATCGATGGGTTCCCGAACTCTCCACAGCACTGGCATTTCTCGGGCTTCTTTCAGGTATTGAGCAACGTCGATCGACTGGCGGACACATATCGGTAGTGGCATCCTTTTCCCGTAGATTTGTGGTTGTGGGTATGGTTTCGGGATGGATGATCTTGCGTTTGAGACGTTGAAGGTCTGTTTCACCTGGATCGTTGAATTTGAGGATAGAAGCTAAATGTTTGAAAAGGCTTTTGAGTTCAATGTGGCTGATTCTTGTTAGAAATCTGCGCGATTTTCCACTATTTTCTGCTTTAGCTCCATCTTGGCATCCCTGCCACGGTTTTTCAGTCAAAACATTACATCTAATGTGTAGCTATTGACGGGATACAGGATCACCTTGCCTTTAGGTCAAGACGAACGCCATCTCGTTCAGCCAACACAGGCGTGGTTGTGCCTTGGGGCTAGCAATTCGCCCTAACATTAGTACTACGACACCGAAGCCGTTGCGTGTCTTCTGGACAATTATTGCTCAAGATAACGAATATGCACGGTCCATCGACAGGACGTCAGTTCGTCTCGTCTCTGGTCGGATCTAAGATACACTAGGTGCGTGGCACTTAGCACAGTGTGAGATAAGGTCTGAGGCCATGAATAGTTTTACAATCCTCAACCCCCCTGTTTCTGTACTATATATCTGCTTACACACCCACCATACCTTATCAAACTTACTCTAAACTACGACGGAGTATGTTTCAAAGCATTCAGCCTCCCCCGCTTCAATATTCATGCCAGATCTCTGTGAACGAGGTCATTGTTCAAATCAAAACTCTCAATAGTAATCCGAGTTCTAGGGACAGTACCGTACGGCTAGCTGTTCAAGGATGTCACATCTGCATTGCTGGTCTCACAAAACATTAGAGCCTATGATGACTAGCGTCGGTCTTTAGTGTTAGAAAATTTCTTCTTTAGCTCGTTCTCCAGCATATTGTTGAGTATCCTGGAGAAGAGGCTGTACGACCAACGCGGAAAGGGGAAGCGCCGTCACAAGATCTTCGCTTCGTCCATCCAACGGTGGATTCGACGCCTTTGGTCGCTCAAGAATCTCATTAACCCTATCAAAATGACAATCATTGATTCAGTCCATCATACGACCACTCGTCTGCCAACGCATTTTCCCACCCAGAAGGCATACCTTCCCAGACAGCGTGCATGATGTATACTGTCGACTCTGATTGTGTATATTTCCAAATTGCGTACAATCATGGCAGACGACGATCTCAATGCTCAAAAGGAAAACATTGTCACCAGCTTCTCGCCTTCAGATCATCTACAAGAAAGCAATTGGTCAGGGCCGGCGTCTATATAATGAGTCAAAACGGGATTCCCAAAGGCTTCTGACACGAGCTCCGAGATACTCGAGAACTCATACAGAAACTTATAGAGCTCCGACAGGCAATGACATGACAGGGAGGCAGCTGGACAGATGCACAATGTGTCCCTGACCCTGCTGAACACAGAAAACCCGAGAGGCCCACAATCTCTTCATATTCACCTGCGTGGAAGTCTCGCGAAGCGACGAACTAGGCTTGATTGCATTCATCCGGCGCCCCAAGCAACAGCGAGGTTTGTAATTATTTCAACTTCGTGGTGAGAATGTGACGCAGTGAGTCAGCAGAGCCGTTCTATGGGACGAACTCCGCTACGTCGACTCACCCTGCGGCCGTTATCTGGCTCCATTGTCTTCTGCAGGTTTGATTTAATTTCGTGCTGGCAATGGCTCGTGTTTTGCAATCCCGGACCACAAGCCATAACGTCGAACGGTTCTTGCTTCGCAGGTGAAACATCCATCGTCGTTTCGGGATTCCTTACAGATACTGGCAGTTCGCTCTGTACTAACCTTCCGCTCCACATCGTGGAGCACACCGATGTCAGAGAGTTCGTTGCTAAGCGAAGATGGGACAAACGGTTAAGAGAGATTACAAGCCCACAGATGATGGCACTGATCAGTCAAGTAGAGGGATTATCAAGACATTACTATCAAGCCATGATCGTCGCTTATTCTGGGAGAGCTTAGACCAGAACAACGCTGCAACTCAGATTGGTTTGCACAAGAGTATTTCGCCGAGGTCAACGACAGGGGTTGCAATAGTGCTCTAGCCTCTGGGGGATTGATCTGTAATGTATTGCACTCTCCTTTTGGCAGTTGCGCTCCGGGATTGATTATTCGTACTTGCGGTGCTTATTTCAAAAAACTCTCACTTGCTCAGCTGGGGTACACAGAAGGCTGAAAGTGGATGATTTGCAACTGTCACAAGTAAAGATGGCTATGCCTACGACGCAATACTCGCTCATTCGAAAGGTGCAATATCTATTTCAGGCTATATAAGTACCAATAGCGAACCTGAAACGGCGGAAGCGGAGAAAGCATATAACTGAAGTCGCTCGCACGCTTAGTGACAGTTATGATGTGTGGAAGAGATCAAGGATGTTTGGGACTCAGGCATATGGCACCAAGGATATTCGCACACGTGCTCGCAAGGGGGAAGCGGACTTACACGACAATGCGGCTGGTAGGTCTTGGGAAGGGATGCCATAATCATGTGTCACCTTTTCCTGGAATTTTCGTCTGGAAAGCTCACGCAAGAACCCAATGAGATTCTCCACTTCTGGTTAATCTCTACGACATCATCTCACAGGCAAGATAATCCTTTTCGTTCTTCGATTTCTTACATCATATCATCTATAGTGCTAAATATGGTTCTAAAAGTCTCCTTATTCTATACACTCTGTTGAAGAGACCCTATGACCCCGATGTGGCACTTCACGTCCTAGTTTAGGCGACTCATGCCTTCAGAGAACATGAGCAGATCTGGGGTATGGAGATCATCTGGCGGTGGAGTGCCAGGGATGTAGAACGAGCAATATGGCAAGATTGAATAGACACTGCTTCCAGAAACGCAGTAATCAAGGAAGATTTCAGAGATGAAACGGCAAGAAAAGGATATATATGAATGGGCACACGAAAGTGGACTGCAAGCCGGAGAGCCTCGCCCACCTACACCTTGGCTTAAAAGCATCGACAAGGCGGCCAAATCCCACCAATGTGAAGCCAGCGGATGTCCGATTTGAGATTCAGCATTACGCGAAGAGAAACGCTTTGGCCCATCCTCTCATCTTCACCCACTGCTAGCCTTTTGTCCTTCGCACCTGAGAGCTTCAGAGCTTCCATTGCGCCTGTTTTAGCCATGCTTCTTCACCAAGCCAGGATGTCCATTGTCATCACGCCCACCGACAGCTAGCCAGCGTCTCCGTAAGCCACTTTCGACCAGACATCAGCACAGACCATTTACCAACATCTACGTTTCAATACCCCTACGCTATCTTCCACTCATCTAGCTATTGTTATCAATGCGCTGGCAATGCTCAACGAACAGGACACCACAATCACCAGAGTCTCTGGTTGAGAATTTGTAATTATAAGCTATGGGAGCCGATAGGTCTCGAGAACGGCTTTGGATATTCGCAAGTCGGCAGAGAATGATGGTTCTGAGTAGAGGCTCGAACTTCTTGGGGCTGGAAATACGGCAATGCGTTGAACTCACATTACTACGATGCCAAAAAAGGTATACGCTTTGTGTTACGGAATGACTGGTCTCTGACCGAAGACCCTCACTGGGAGAGGCTCTTCCGACCATGCAAGAATTGGTAGCCAAGAGCGATGCGATGAAGGTGTGAAATGAGATGCCGAATCGGCGGATGAATTCACCGAAGATCTCATCGGGCATTTCCCTACGTTGGTTATCACGGGGTCTACAAGAATTATAAGCGAGAAATGCTTAGGCGAGAAGCATATGGATGCTCTGCCGGGCATCAAAACCTGTACGGGTATAGCGAAATTGGTGATGTCGAAAAGTATTAAATGTTTCAATCCCTCCCGGGCAATATGGTTCCAACGGGACTCGGTAAAGCCATCCAACCTGTGGGCGGACGTCCTCTCTAAGGTTCCTGCAGCCAGTCGCTTAAACCTCAGTGAGGGGTTCGGAAGATCACGCATCTTCCTAACCTCACTGGATTGCTGACCGAGAGACGTTCTGTTGTCACTGTTGACGATCCTACAGCGTGTATTCAGAAGAAAGCTGTTACCCTGGAGGATTTCGACTTCGCATGACGCTTTACTTCTCTCACTACGACAATGTTCACCGTACTGCACAGAGCACTGGGTTATTGACGCTCGCTAGGTAGTCTAAGTATGCATGGCCTACAGCAGCAGAAGCGGTCGTACTTGAGGGATCTAGGTGTCCATAGTCAGACGGAGGTGAAGCCATATCGCACCATTAGAGCCATCCGAGATGGGAAAGACATTATACAAGAGGTGATCAAGGACAGAAAGATTCAAATACATGACAAGGCAGTAGGAAAGCATCTTCGATCTCTGAAACAGCCCATCGGTGAGACAGTAATAGGATATGGGGATATAAAGGACACACCACGCTATGAGGGGCGGTGATCATTCAAAGACTTACAAGTCAGAAACCCGTGTAGTGCTGCAAGTCTCTGCCCTGAGCGAGGTCCGTTCCGAGCGACTTATCAATAGTTAACCACTCGACTACCTTCTATCACAATACGCTCGCTGAGGACTCTGTATCCCAGGTCCCGAGGGTCCTTGCATTCGTCACATACCCTCGAGGCATGGCAAAAACATCCGATTCCGGAGAAGACTACGAAGCGAGAGTCATTGCACTTCGCAATCTCCGAAAGAAGCACGATGGGTATCGTAAAGAAGTTATAGTGAATTGCGGAAGAGCATTCAATAGACTCGCCCTGTGCGATGCGCGACTTTTGCCCGAGTAACGGACCTCACGGTCAACATCTTGAGTGTGCCAGGACATCACGGTCAACATCTTGAGTGTGCCAGGACATATGGAATGCAGGTCTACGTTTCCCAACCCTACCATCAACATCTGGCCTCCTCTCTACTTCATCTTCAGGGCTGACGGCGTTCGCGGAGCGATGCCCGTCTGCAGAGTGACGACGTGACTCGCTCGCTGCGAATGGCTGTTGAGTCACGGGGTAAACATCAAGGTCTAGCTGTCTGGCTGAAGGGTAGCAATCGATGCTTCTGGCGAGCACTGGTCCGAGCTTACAAGAAGAACGGCTACCGCTGTAACGTGGATCGAGAATCCCAGATTTCAATGCCAGATCGTCAGCCTCGGTTGTAAGTTTTCTTCAAAGATAATAACGTATAGTCGAACGCGTGGAGATATCTGCGAGGAGACTCACGCGCGCAAGAACTCAGTACGAAAGTATGATGATCGATATAGTGAGCGCTCTATACTATTGCTCTCTGCTTATAGAGACGTTCCTACTCTTGAGACATTCTTACTTACGTCCACAGTTCTCTGATCCTGGTATTTGAATGTTATACGCATTACTCAATTCCCATTTCTAATCCTCTATACTGCTGAAGGACAATTCGAAATCACACTATACTAGCTGATAGATGGGCATTACGCAGGTGTTGCAAGAAGACACGCTAACGAGTGACTCTTAAATTGCTACTTTACTACTCCGATTTTCAAGCAGTAGTTACGAGATTTTAGAGCCGTAGCACTGCAGCTGATGAGTCGTGGGACTATGATGGATGGTTTGAAGCTCGATTCATTGAGACTAGTCGTCGACTCAACAACACCATGACCTGTAACGGAGAGCAAATCTACTTTGGGTCGCCGATGTAAGTCAGCGTCATTTGACGATGCTTCGTGAGCTAAGTAAAGCCTATTGTCTTAGCGATCTACCATGGGGGATAATGATCTCCTGTAACGGGAAGTGACTGGCCCTTCCTAGATACCCGATGTTGCTACAAATACCTCACCCAGAGACCGTGCTTCGAGAACGCTCATACCATCAACTCTATGCAGCCTTTGCGTTATTGAATGGGAAGAGTGGACGACTTGGTTCGTCTAAGTCTCAATGTTCGCTATATTCCTATATGTCAATTACATCGCAGAGAAGGAGAAAGAAACTATTGTCGGTGTTCCCTGCGAATACAGCGCGACTTTAAGAAACGCTTTCGCTCGCGGACATCAGTACTATTACGAACATCCTCTCGACAAGGACCCTACAGAGACAAAGGTCGTTATTTTTCGGCGCCTCGACGAGATAGGATTCGAACGCTTGAAGGTGCTATACTATATCGTCCTATACAAAGCTCACCACAAGATGGGAGTCAAGATCATCCAAAGCATCGAGAAGTCACTGGATGTATTCAATTCTTACAACGAAGGATGGATTACTCCTCACGGTACCGACAATCGGTTTCCAAAATAGCACTATGAGAGTAGCCCAGTGGACGTTTCCAGACACGAAGCATCACTATGTCACAGACTTCGGTCCAAGACTGACCAGTGTGTCTGAGGGCGATGAAGAGGGTACACTTATGGACACGTCAAACAATTACCTCTTAACCGTCCCAGTATAGATGGGTGTTAGCTTGTTGTCAACGTATTGTGTGGAGAACGTAAATAAATACGCTAGCACCTCGACGAAGAAACCCTGATCGACGGTGTGTTTGAATGGCTGTGGGACGCAATCGGCGTAAAGAGATCTTACCCAGACTGCAGCATTGGAACGCTCTTCGCATACCCCTTCCGCTGTCTCGCTCGAATGCTCAAATTTCTCTCGATTCACCTCACGATGCAGCAGCTTCTCCGTCTTCTCCGATGCTGACACGATCGTATAGCTACCATTTCAAAATGAGTCCAGTGTACAAGATACAAGTTTACGAGCAAGTCTGACAGACACATTGATAACGCGAGAGGAAGATTACATGGATGGTATAGATTCAAAGACAATACGCTGAAGTGAAAGAGGTACAGCAGCCTGAGCGAAACAAGACAGAATGCAAAATATGTCGACGAAGAAACTTACCAAGAGCTGCAAAGAGATGAATGCTTGTCAGCTATGCGGGGACCCGATCAAGGCCCTCGCATGGAGTAAGAAATCCGGCCATCACCAGAAACTCAAGTGCCCAAGACAGCATGACAGCCTACCGTTATTGTGAGGATTGATCATAAGGCTTATCCCTCACTAGAGAAGTCGTGGAGTCTCGGTTTGTCTGCAATGGATGGGAACCTGAGAATAGTGGCATCTCCAAAGAAGGCTTTAATCTCGCCGCAACTTCATGGATGGTTGCCAGGAATCTGGTATCACAGGAAGAGAGATTCGAATAGTTGGATCTAAAGTCCACGGCTATGACTGAAGACTGCCTTTTTTCTTGGCCCATATCCTCCCGATACCATGTTCGCCTCCAAAGAGACACTTTGGCGAAGAACTCTCGATTGATAATGCACAGAAGGTTCAAAATAATCAAATCGCAGTTATCATAATATAAATTTAATATACCTCAACGATTAGCCAAACTGCCTATATGCCAATGAGGCTTATGGCATCTACAGCTAGACTCTTCCTGGGGCCCAGGCCATTCTTCGCAGAACTCGCAGCATTCGTACCGCTGCAGCAACAAGTGCGGAGTGTCCAATTCAGCATCGCAACGGTGCCATTCAGTAAGCATGCTCTTTTCTAGGCCGGGATCGAGAAGTACACTAATCACGGAAAAGATGGTACACATCGTGTGGCTTGGGTAAGAGCCAGCAACAATCTGTGGCTATGTTGATAGACTCGTCGGTGAGACGAGCTGTCGATTTCTCGTTAAAATCTCAATATTTATGGAAGATAATCGCTCCTACTTAAGCTGCTTTACATGTGCGCATCAAAGATCGGTTTATACTCTATGTTAGAAATGCGAATAGGGGTTTCTACGGATATGAGTTCATCTTACAATTCAATGCTTTGGAAATTTATGGCCTGGGTTGTTCTGGTCTTTTGATAGCATAGGAACATCAATTGCCTTCGATTGTACAACAGTGACTACGTCTTAGACCACATTCTGGAGGCCAAGAATGAGGAGTCTTAACGACAAGAGAGCAGGAAAGCCGAGACGGGGCTAATTATATTCAAGATTAAAGTCATCCGAACGTACTATTGAGACTCAGAGTTTGAGTCGAACAAGTACAACCTAGGAGATGCGACCCCGCTGGTAGAGTCATTCAGACTCATCCACGAGAGCATCGTCGATCGAGTCGCAGAGGCTGGAAGCATCCAGAACAAGCATCCACTTGCGAGGCTGTGAACTCCCATGGAGTGCCTCTGCAAAAGATCGTCGAAACGATTGCTTCAAGGAATGGAAGGGAATGATCGCCAGCGCACCCTTTGAGAGATTGGATTTGGGAGGAGTGAATGAATCTCCGGTTCTGTGGGGATCTCTACTTCAAAGACGTAAGCCGCTACGCCTCCCCGAATCCGAATGAACATCATCGTACTCTACAAAAACCCCCAAAACCACTGGACGTTAGAAGAGGATTGCGTCCTATGGGTATGGCCGCCGCTAAGTCCGAAGGGCACTGTGAATTTGGGTGTTGTAAGTCCCCGCTTCAAGGCCAGAGAGTACTGGGCTATGGACGGATCGATCCAGAAAAGGCCCAGCTCAATGCCGATGCAGCCGTGAGGCCACCGGTGCCATTTCTACTTCAGACCCATGGGTACAGACATCCAGCTATGGCAGGATATAGCAAATGTACGAAATGACGCTTTGGAGGAAGCACCCTCGGCTTTGGCTCGCTTTGAATATCTCTCTTTCTCTTCTCTTCACCATTCTCGAATTCATATACGACTCGCTTAGGAGTAGCGACCTTTCAGGAATGTGCAGCGTCTCAGGGGATGCTCTAATCAAAAACACATTCCAAAACGAAGTTGGATCTTGGCTCCCACCTCATTTACTCCGTATCGAAAGGGCCGAAAATGAACGGCCCCTGCCAATTCTCGCATCACCATTGGCGAAGTAGCCGTTGCAGCGCTTCAACACCGTAGTGACCACCAACGTGGCTACACTAACGAAGAGGTGCGTCGAAAGCTCTAGCCTCTGTTCAAGATACTATTATTAACCAAACCCACATCGAGAAGCGCTAGCCCATATGGAAGGCTCAGTATGGTGGCTGGTATGTTGGAAGCTATGCTCGTGTCGCAGGAGAACAGGTATATGAATAGAAAGAGGTCTGCGTGTCACTATCCTCGTATCAACATACTTACTCCTAAGATGTTCACATCGAGAGAGTGGATCCGCCGACGAGGCGAAGGGCACCCAGATCGAGCGCAGCAAGCCTTACGCAAGGGACAGATAATGGACAATTTACAGTCTGTGCACTAGGTGAACTGCATCTTGGTGGGCACAAGATTGAAGAATGCATCGTCGCTTAGAGCTTTGGACTTGTGAATTGAGTCGAAGCTCTCGTTCTATCGACAATCTCGATGAAATGTCAGACAAGACAGCCGTCGTTCTGATGAACCGAGAAAAAGAGGGTTTTTGCCGAGCCTAATTCTCCGAACGCGAAGACTGCTGAAGCAGACTCGTGAAAAGCGTGTCGAAGCGCTCAAGAATCCATCAGAGACCAACAGATACGCTGTCAGCACGCTTCTCGAACTCTACTACAGCGATACCTTTCTTGCAAAAAGCAATACGTCAAGAGAAATCTATTATTAGCAAGTTATCACAGATACCGAGCGAAAGCTTAGAGAAATGAAAAGGTTTAGACTTCTGAGCGCCTATAGTGATTACAACACCCAAATTCCTCGATGATGTACGCAGAGAACACAGACGACCTTTTGATGGCTACCAGAATAAGCTCGATAGACCGAAAGTCACAAAAAATGCAAGTCTTTACTGAAGCGATGTATACCTACAGCTCGTCTCCGAGGACCTCGACGAGAGCTCGGAAAAGGCGACCTTAAGTCCTCATTTCATTGTGCAAGACTTCGAGGTGCCTTACCATTACACTGAAACAATAAATCAACCAAGAGATTTCGATGCTTGAACGCTATTGGGCAGCAGCAAACCTAAGAATGTTCTTGGCAAATAAAGCCTGTTGCAGACGAAACAGCAATTTGGCAGCGCAATAGATTTTGTGCCTAAAAAGATGTTAGTGTCGCCAATGCGTTGGAAGGTCGCCCTGGAGTGGTGGCAGTGGAAGCATATAAGCATAAAGAATCAGACAAATGACATGCCTCTTCGACCAAAAGCGGACGACAAACGCAATGACATGGAACTCTATAAGCACTGCAAGAATTGCTCAGATATCCCTGGACTTGGATGTTAGGATCTTCCACGGTTGAGATATTCCAAGTCTCGTGCTGCAGAACACTCGAAACGCTGGGATGAACAGCTAATCTGGGCAATGAGACGTCCAGTCTCCCCGGTACAGCTGGAACAGTAACGCGGGATTCCAAGGTCCTTGATTGCCTGTACCATTGTGGGCTCTCACCTCAGACGTGTTCCCCCATTTAACAACAGAAGTGGGCGAATCTTATTATAGATACCCGAGACCCCTCTCTACCCAGTGGCTAATCGCAGCTCCTAGTACAATCTTCAAGGTCAACATAATTACCTTCTGAAAGGGGTGGCGCAGGCGGATTATCTGTGCAAGAGTCGCCTCCGAGCAATTGCTGTGTGGGAACCAAAAGAGGGGTTTGCAAGACATTTTGAGTCATCTTCGAGATGTGGCTGCTCGAAAACGGAGCGGGAATCTTCTTGGTTGTCGCTCCCAAGGAAATATGCCTCAGGGGATCAGTCAGATCGAGGGATGAGGTCAGGACAACTCGGCAGTGTGGATTTCAAGCATTACTGAAGACATGCACGGGGACACGGTCTTTACCCGCTCGAAGAGCTAGAAGATGAACAAGATATACCTAAAGAGTTGAGTACGTGCTGTCGACCAGATAAGCTGAAGTAACGCATCGGATCTGGTAGCACACTCATGGCTGTTGATCGGAATCGACGAGAATCATTGTTGATCTCAGGGCGAAGGTGACAAAACTTGCTGGCGGATCCTGACCGACCCAAGAAGCCCCCGAGGAGATAATAAGGAGATTAGAAAGCATCGACATGGAGCGAAACAAGATCCTCGTTTTACGACAGATTCATCCAGGGAATCTAGAAGCGTTTTTGCACATCTCGAAGACTCGCAGGCAAGCTAACTCGAGTCGTGGGTATAGATGACAAAACGCCCTTATCAGCCATTTGCGAGACTCCCAACTGGGAACACATACGTGCTACTCCTGGTAATTAAATTGTTGTGAGTGTGGGAGTGTTCGGTTGAGCGCTCTGTGGACTGTGGGGCTCATATTTGATATTGCAGGCATCTGAGACTCCAGATTCACCAGCTAATGCACAAGACAAACCGACTAAGAAACTGAAGGTGGATCGTCACAGACGTAAGATGGATATATGGCATTACTTGCAAAACAGCAGGAGTACCACTCAGATGTCAACAAATCACGCGGCGAACATCGGATCTCGAACGATAGAAGGATCTTTGTGCTTAGAGCTGAGCTCATCAGGCCATTGACTGTAGAGTGTTTTTAACAGCCGAGTACTTGCTTGCGATGCTTGTGTCCCATCGGACCACGCGGATCATGGGATAATACGTTGAAGACGCATCTCCAGATTACCGGGATTCAAGACTTAAAAGCAACGCGGTCGATAATCGAACAGGAGTCGTCGCAACCCAGATCCAGAGCATTCACTGTGAAGACTATCATAGATCAACGCTCCGCTGGCGTATTTTTACAGAGCCCGAAAATTTAAAGCGTAGGATAGTGCGATGCTGAATTCGCGTTCTATGCGAGGGAGACACTGTTGACTGTATCTCATGCTTTCTTTCTGCCACGCGGCTGTTGCCAGCTTGACATACAAATCCTGGCGTTCCGCCCTCCCGTTTAATGTATATAGAGGCCTGGTATCAATAAGTGAGAAAGCGATGACTAGGGACAGCAGAACAGCATCAAACACGACGCCTCAGAGACAATCATAGCGATAGCGCATAGATCATGCCAAGTCATCAATGATGATGCCTCAACAATAGGAGATTCACTGTAACCCAACTTTCACCGACGCATGAAGTCTGTGATATTGCCACCCTCATCCAGCCGTAGCTCGCGCGTGACTGAGTGAGTAACACGCTTCAACGGTTTACCTTTGGAGCAGTAAGTCCCTCCCATTAGCCCTGTCAGTCTAAGAGCAGAGAGATCCAACAGGTAGAAGTTTAACAACGCTCTTCAGAGGTAGGGCACGATTGGAGATGGAGAATCCATCATGAAAGACACCTCTTAGCTGGTGGCTGCGTCCATGCGCACCACGACAACAAGTGAAAAGCTGATACAGTCGGAGCCGGAATTATGATTTTTTGCGAGCAGGGCACATTCACCCAAGATGGCATATAGAAATCTAGTCTGGCATTGCACTTCCAATAAGCAACTCACATTGCCAAGATCCGTACGTTGTGTGGGATCGATGTTGAATTTTCGAAGTCCTCCGCGGAAACGCTCCAAATGTTGGGCACCCAAGCTGTTTACTGTATTATCTGCTTAGACCCTTCAAGAGCGCACACCTCTTTCCGATGTTGTTAGGTGTGGCGTAGAGAGGGGCTGAGCCAACTGTGACTACAGCATTCTCGTCTGCTAGGACTTGCAATCATTTCCCCGCGTCCTCCTTCTGACCCTTCTCGATCAGCCCACTCACCTCCTTCGCAAACCGTTCCGTCGCCTCCTTATCCTTCAACAGCTCCTTCATCTTATGCGGCGTCGGGACATGCCTCCCCCTCTCCACCCCTGGCCTCTGCAGCATTCTCTCCTCCCACGCCTTCAGCGCTGGAAACTCTTCGATATCGACACCCGCCCAGCCCGCGGCCGTGACCCAGCCCCAGTGCGCGATATCGGCAATGGTGCACTTATCGCCCACGAGGTAGCCAGAAGTTGAGGTCGCAAGATGCGTGTCCAGTACACGGTAAAGACGACGTGTCTCGTTCTGGTAGCGATTAATGGCGTAGGGGATTTTCTCGGGCGCGTAGCGGTAAAAAACATTCGCTTGGCCTTGCATCGGTCCGACGCCGGCGTTCAGGAAGAACAGCCAGTTGTTGACTTCGTAGCTCTCGCGCGTGCCGTGAGGATAGCTGATCAGGTGTTGGGTATCGTACTGCTCGACGAGATACTGCATTATACTCCCGGACTCGAATAGGTGGATTATCTTGCCGTCATCGAAGGTATCGGTCAGAGCGGGGATACGCCCATTGGGGTTGATGGCGAGGAACCAGGGTTCTTTCTGGGTGTTTTTGGAGATGTCGATGGCGTGCGTTTTGTAGGGGAGACTGTCGGTTGCGTTAATGATCGTAGGGAGTCGGTGATTGAGCAGGGAGCGACGAACCCAAGCTCTTCCAGGACAATGGAGATTTTGATGCCATTGGGCGTTTGGGTAGTGTACAAGTTGATGTCAGGCGACTTGGATTTGGACGCTGCGGCCATTGGGTTTGTGATGTGTCCTTGAAGCTGAGAGATTCTTTGGAGCATGGAAATGAAGAGGCATGGTGGGTCCCCAGTTGATTTCTAATAATTTCTCGAGTGAAGCGGAACAGGAGATCTTGGGGATGATCTCATCCCGCATGCTGATTGCGAAAAGTATGAAAACAGCAGGACTTCAATGAAACCGAGCTCAATAATCTTGACATAATAGAAGCTTTAGTTTTATGTTATGCGACCCTTCGTACAGCGAAAATGAATTGGTACTGCTGGATAGAAGTAGACCCTTGGCATAGCAGAGTGCAATACTGGGACGCGGAAGACCAGCGCGCATTTCTTTGCGAGCTCAGCATCTTGCACCATTCAGTCTTCGATATAACGAGTCCACGATATGGTGATGGTGCTAATCCATCCTCATGAATCTTGTGGCTTGAGATGCAAGTGTGTCATCACGTAGGCGGGCATTCGAATAAGAAAGCGACGACTGGTTCGGACCAATCTGACAACACCTGTAGATGAACGCTTTCAGAATAGGTCAAACGCTATGAAATACACTTGTGCAGATCCATGACCGATCTCAAAAACAGAACTTCTACATACCATGACTCTGCAATCACACCTCGAACTGTATGCCCCTGTTAATGCTGTTCGCTAGCCTTCCATCTTCCCAGACGCCCCGCTCCTTGATGCAATAACCAACAATGATGGGTTTGTGTAGTGCAAAGCGCAGAAAAAATCCTACAACAGCTGCACCGTTTCATTCGCTGTCACTCGCGCTCCCAGTTGGGCCCTCGTCCTCTTCATCTTGGTTTACAATGTCATCTCCGGCAGTCATTGTAAATTCGGCATTCTGCAGCATGGCTCTCAGGCTGGTGTTCCTTGGATCAACAAGCTCTTTTGGGGTCAGCTTGGCTTTGTTTCGTATCCTGTAGCCTGCTGTCAGCTCCTGTATATATATACAATTTCTCGGAGATAGTTCGGCTCCCCGTTCTACCTTGGATCGGCGCCAGCATCTAGTAGCAGATCCGCTATTGATGCGGCACTCTCCCATTCTTCCTGCGATAACCCATTGATGAACCTGACAGCCTTATGCAGCGGGGTATCTGACTCCATCCGATCTATAGGATCGACTTCCAAGCCTTCTTGGTCTAGCAACATGTCAAGGACATCATCTACGCAGGCCAGCCAAGTGTCAGCAGGACCGTCGATCACAGCACTTCCCAAAAGGAGAGGACCAAGCTACACAACATCAGACGTACAGCTTCCATAGCTTCCCGCAAGGTGCAGACAAGTGTTGCCTAGACCGTCCGTCGAAGCATTCAAGAGCTGCGCTATCTTGCTTGGATGTGACTGGGACGTTAGGACTTCGGAGAGGAGAGAGGTATTGTTGCGGCGGGATGCTTCTAGTAAGAGCTCACGGGGTGAGGCGCCCTACAACCGGGTAAGCATCATTACAGAGGAAACGAAGCTGCTGAACCAAGGATAAGATAGGAGAACGGCCTACCTCATCGCTCATAGCGTCTAATTGGGAAAGCTGTCCAAATTACGGTAGCCCAAACCTGCCCCTTTCCTCGTCCTAACCTGTGATAACGGCGAGTATGACAGCTGAATACCCCGTGCTTCTAGGATTGTTTCCAAAGTAAAGAAAAGGGAGCTTCAACAGGTAGATCGTAGGGGAAAAGTGCGATCTTGCTCTCTCAACCTGGTGGTCCACTTTCTTCACAGATCAGCCAGGCACGGCAGCACCCAGGCAACGTGGTACCCCTGCTCACGATGCTTGGCGGACGGGCTTGGCCAGCCCCACATTTTCCTGGTGATGCTCGCGGTCACTTTCATCAACCATTACTCCGTCTGATGTCACGTCAAGACTGCGCTATCTTTTCGAAAGCAATCTGGGGGTCTGCAATGCTTGTTTCTATGAGGCAGTCTGGATATCCACATCATTGGGGTCTTTGACTCTCGGGACGAGACGCCTTGGATCGCCGTTATGTCGAATTTATCGACATTGCTCAACCCAGCTTCGCCAGCTCCACCAGCAGACTTCCAGTCTCCGATTATCATCAATCCGGCAATCGGTGCCGGAGGCATCGCGACCGATTATCGAGAAGGCCACGACAATATGCGACCAGCGAACATCTACACTGGAGGCTCTCCTCGCCGCCCTTCACTCACCTCCCCACTTGACGCCCTTGCAGAAGCCGCAACCAGCAGCGCTCCTTTACCCTCGCCTTCACGACCAGCCCATTCATCAATTAGCTACGACATGCATCACCCAAACCTTCCTACGTCTTCATCTCGGCCAACTTCAAGCCATACCTCACCCCCCAGATCCTTCGAGCTCCCGCGTCCACAACAGTCTATGGAGCAATTCTCACCAGGCTTGGAACAATATCATCATAGCTCGAGCAACGGAGTGAATGCGCGTCGAATCTCTGATATCAACACGTCGTCCGAAGTCTTACCTCCATTGCGACGATCACTAGCTGATGAGAACATACCGCCGACGAAGGGCTTGCCTGCTGTAGAACCGCATACCGAGAACGACATTAATGGGAGTGGCTGTACTGTCGCGGCGCCTTTACCTGCCTCACCTCCCACTGAGCCCGCAAGGCCTTTACCAGAACCGCTCTCGCCGGTCACAGCGCAGATCCGACAGCCCTCACCGAGCGTTATACGCCCTTTAGACGGTCCAGAAATTCCAGAGAAACAGGCGGAACAAGTACAAGTGAAGACTGAGATGGCAGAGGTCCCACTCGAGCTTTGCGAAGTGAGCTCTCAACGGGATGCGACGACCGTTGATGGCTCGACGGATGCTCTCGAACCATCTAGCTTAGGAGGCGAAGCACCTATGACATCGAAGGCCGTGGCCGACCTCAAGAATGATGCAAACTACAAACCGTCACCTACAACTACCATGACTGACCCTTCCACCCGAAGCCCATCGGCAAAGCCCAAGCAAGCTCCGTCCAAGAAGCGACCTGCGCCTAAAAAAGGAACAGCGAGTGCAAAGAAGCCTCCAAGCAAGAAGCGCAAGATCGAGAATGACAGTATCGCAAGCTCTCCTGCTTGGCCCCGCACAGGTACGCCAGCTTCAAGTCGCGCGAGCAGGACCCCTGCTCCCAAAGGAGGACAGCAAGGCTCCGTCACCCCCGCTCGAAGCTCCTCCGTGGCAAACGCAAAAGATGAAGACGAAGACGAAGAGATGGATGAGGGCGACTCATCGGAGCTTTTCTGCATATGTCGCAAACCCGATGACCATACTTGGATGATTGGATGCGATGGCCCATGCGAGGATTGGTTCCACGGCAGATGTGTGGATATGAGCGAGCGAGACGGTAAATTGATCGATAAGTATTTCTGTGCGTACCTATCTCCCAATCAATGTCCGCTCCTACGCTAATCACCACACTCCTAGGCCCCAACTGCACCGAAGCAAGCGTAGGCCAAACCCTCTGGAAGCGCATGTGCCGTCTCGAAACCTGCCGCGAGCCTGCTCGGGCCTCAGGCCCCAAACCGTCGAAATACTGCAGCGACGAGCACGGCATCGAGTTCATGCGCCAGCGCGCCCTGAAAGGCGAGCCCGACGCCACCGAACCCAAGATACCGACCTCCCCCGCCACCGGCAGGCGCAGAAGCAGAAAAGACAACTACACAGACAACATCTGCCCCAGCAGCGACCATCTCATCTATGAACCCGAACCCGACGACGACGCCCACCTCCGCGGCGGCGTCCTCCGCCCCGCCGAACTCAAAACCCTTGCCAGCACCGCCAAATCCATCACCGAGTTCCGCAGCCTGGGCGAAGGCGTCCTCAGCCCGCCCGACACCGCCAGCCCCGAAGAACCCACCTACACCCCCGCGGAAGCGGTGCAACTGGCCACAATCACGACCCGCACCGACGCCCTCAAGCAGCGCAAACAACTCCTCGACGATCGCGATACCTTCCTCTCCCTCGTCAAAGCCCGCGCCAAAGCCGCGCTCGACGACCTCAAGAAGAAGGGGGAGAAGATCGCCGGCGTCTGCGGCTTCGATGCCCGCCTCGCGTTCACGGACGAGGAGTTCGCGGCGTGGCGCTCCTCGTCTGAAGGCCAGGAAACGTTTCGCACGGGACAGCTGGTGGCCAGCACGACGGCTTCGGCGGAGATGGATGCCAGTGTGGTTGTGGGGTCGGAGGGAGAGCCGACGCTGACGAATGGTGTTAAGGAGGAGGAGCAGAAGATCGAGGAGGGGGTGTGCACGAAGAAGCGGTGCAAACGGCATGAACTGTGGCAAAAGCTGCAGATGCAGGAGGTGGCGTTTGAGAAGGATCTGGTGAGGCAGGAGATGCGGAGGTTGATTGCGGAGGAGAAGGGTATCAAGGAGAGGGCGGCTGTAAGGAGTTTGGAGGAATGATAGGCGTTAGGAGGTGCCGAGGTATGGTGGCTCTTTGATAGTTTTTTCTTGCCGGGGGGGGGGGAGCTGCGAGTGCTGCTTTTGGGCCAGAGGTGGATTAACTGCACACCCACCTACTTACTGCTCGAAAGGCCTTACGATTCTGGTAGCGAGGCGTTCAAGGGATGGGGGATTATTAATTGGGGGCGCTTTGGGATGCTGGAATGGAAATACCCCGAAGCTGTTTTTTCTTGCACATAGCTAGTGCGCATTACATGACGGACGAAGCATTGGAGCATATCGAAATTGCAGATGATGCTCGTGCTCAGAGGTATGGAAGAATGATGGTGTTACTGTGGAGATTGCGTAGTTTGACTGCAAGAGCTGATTTATATATCTTCTTCTGTTGGACCCCCCACTTAAGGGTTTTCGAAGGGTCATTGCCGAAATGGTCAAGGGGAAAAAGTTGAAGGGTTCTCTGCTGTATTACCCGATGTCACGATCTTGAGAGAGATGACTTGTCGAGCGCCGTCCAGGTGATATTCTTGCAGGCCTCGGTGTGTCGCTGGACGTAATAGATGCGCCATCAACTATAAAATAATAACTATACTCCAGTCTGCCTATGACTTCGATCACGAGGGGGAAAGTGTTCCCATCAGGGGTGTTAGGTCATAATGCTTGCGTTTGGGTATCGATCGTTTAATGCTCAAATCAGGAGGATATGAATGGTGTGTGTATCCGATGATAAATCTGAGAGGTCTTGTTTTGAGTTATCAAGAGTACGAGTTGCATATAACATTGACCTCAAGACCTGTGGCCTCGAGCGAACACTTCGTCCTGAACACCCACGTAGTCCCACACACCTACATGGTGCATGTTCCAAGGGTCGGTGGAGACCCCGTCTTGTCAGCCCCATAAGATGATTGTCTCCTTCGAAGTTTTCTTGTTTGGATGTCCTGGCTCAGGAGTAGTTTTCCTTAAAAGATTGACTCATGCCCTGACAGTGTTGCATGGCCGGTTGGTCTTACGGTGAGCCTCTCCCTTCGTTTTTGGGGTGACTCCCGAGGAATGAGCCCATCGCTCCTTGCTGGTCTACGGAAGAGTAATGCTGCTCTTTTTTGCGCCGTGCAGATGGATACAGAGGGTTTCTGGGCACTCTGAGCAGGCCTCCAATATGTCGTTGCGATAAATTGAACGTAGCATCAATTATTCGACTCACTGCTCGACAGACTCGACGTTATCCCGGAGACCCCCTTGGCGAGATCGGTAACGAAACTCAGTCTGACGACAAGTTTGGCATCCATGGTGTCGTGAAGGTACACCGCGTGGTACATTGACGCGAATCCCATGTTCGTCATGGTCAGCAAGTTGCTCGCGAAACTGTAGACGATATGCCATGGAATGCCCTCGCCGGACGGGTCGTAGAACTGGAGCATCAGTAAACCCTGCGTAAGGGAGAAGCTGCTGCAAGGCTGTGTGTCACTGGCCACGGACAGGACATGGAGCATCACGTCGCCGTAGAATTTGGCGAAAAGGGGAGCCGTGACGGAAGAGGGCAGTAGGCTATCGAAGTATTCGTAGATCACTTTCCATCCACCTTCTAGGAGCTCCGAGGCGAAATCGCGATTGATCAGGGTGGTCACATTAGCTTTCCTTGTGTCTAGGTGTTGCAATCGGCTTCTTTTGACATCGTCCGGACCTGAGCTTTGATAGATTTCCGTTCGGTGGTCGGTGATTGAAGTTGGAAATGCATTCGTAAGCACTTGATACAGAAGCAAGCCTAGGACTAGCGATTGGGGCAGCCTGAACGGTCGAAAGACTTGCGAAAGCATTTTCTCTTTGGTGTAGAGTCTCTGTCGTTAGTTGTTGGTAGGTGTCAATGACTATACCTTAGCAGATTATGCCGCAACCTCAGGGACTTATATGTGGCATGCCGTTGGGCATGCCGTTGGGCATACTGTGGGGGAAGCTGTGGGGGATCGCTGTGAGATGTGGGCAATATCCGACATATGCTTGAGCTATTTTTCCTCCAAGCTGTGTGGTTCATACCGATGCGATGTCGCTTCTCCTAATTTAAGTGCGCTGGATTGCAACAAGCGAATGAAGACCCTGCATACCACCTCACCCTGACCGAACTTCTCCGTGAAATAAAGAGAGCATGATAACAGTAACCGAAACAAATCCTGCCATCTCGTACCTGAAGCGCTATCCCAAGTCTAAATGCAGAACCTTGAGGAACGTAGAAGCGTTGTAGCATTGGACAATATATAGGAGATACAGAAGCAGCAATAGCATTCAGTACGATGTGCGAAAAAACCCCTTGCTTGACGCCTACAACCCGCCCTTGAAGTTCGGGAGACTCATACCTTGATAATTCTAATTAGAAGGTAAGTCGTCAATTACATGGCAGGCTTGTATTTCTATAACCCGCAGTCTGCGAGTTCAAGCATGTTGCGCCTAGAGAGCATAGCCGACGCGTTGAAGGCACATAACACAGCGAAGGATCTTCCAAGCTCATGTCAGATGAGACTGTCGGCGGATAAACTACTGCTATGATAGTCTTGATTTGACGAGGGAGGAGGGGAACATAACGTGTAGATGTATAGGCACGTAAAGATGAGATGAGAATGTGAACTAGAAGACGGCAATATATTGCCGCTACGCCGAAAGCAATCAAGTGCAGCCTGGCTTAGCGAATTTCGATAGAAGGTCCCTTCAGAAGCTCCATCGATACCAAGGCAATTACTATTAGGATGTAGCAAGCAAAGAGCGTAGAGCTTACATTGAACATCAGTCTTATCAGAACAACACGACAGAGGAAGCTCCTAGACATGCAACGAGACGATGACACAAGCTCAGTTACGCCCTCCTCCCCATCTACAACCTCATCCGAAAGCTGTACCAACATTGAGCGATTCTTCTACGGCTGCACGAGTCTTAAAAACAACTCCTCCTCGTCTTTCAAGGCCACCATCGCAAAGCCGCGAAGCTTCGCCAGCTCGCTCGCATGTATCGCAACCTGATGCATCAGACAAGGCTGTACGAGCCTTGATTAGACGCGTGCTCTGCCCTAACGCCCATGCCGGCGCCACAGAGCAATGCCCAATTGAGGGGCTCCTACCACCGCTGACAAGCAGCAACGACACCGATCTGCAGCTATATGCCATTATTGCAGTTGTTGTTAAAGACTTGGTGTATAGCTGGTATGGAAACATTACTTCAGACCAAGTGTTTGTGGAAGAGGTGGTGAGGATCATTGCACATTGTACGAGGGCAATCGAGGGGAGGCTCAGGCGTGTGGATTTTGAGAGCCTCGTTTTTGATGAGATCCCAGAGCTGATAGAGAATCATGTACGTGGTGAGTGCTACAATCTGCTCAAGTGCTACGGCGGAGCTGATGGAGGATCCAGCGTATCGAGTTAGCCATTCATTTGCACACGAGTCGGCCCTTTTAACCAATCCAAGGGTCATATACCACAGTCTATACCCACAACCAGCTCTATCGCCAGTGCCGGATGCTGCCACCCCGTTGACGGTCGCCGAGCAGTCGGAGTACGAGACCCAGTACAGGCAGTTGCTCGTACAAAGCGCACTAGCTGTTCTTCTACCGACAGAAGATCTAGAAAATGCCTGTCTCCGCACGCTTGTCGCAGATGTTCTTGCCGAGAGCATCCTGGGCAATGCTATTGGAGGGAAATCATCTGAGGGGTACTTCATCTGGGAGACCATAACCAGGATCGTCACGCTGGTCAAAACGCGGATTCAGCCTAACCTAACGGGGAAAGAGATCGAAGTTGACACTCGAAGCCGACTAGAAAAGTTCGGCCTGCTCTCGGAGAGAAGTGAGGCCACGGGATCGCAGAAAGACGGCAAAGTTTCCGCCTTTTCGACCATTGTCTGGCTGGTCCTCCAATACGTCTACATGCTATTTGCTGCCATTCAATTCGTCATACATGGTCTCATTGCGGCGTCATCTGGGCCTGCGCGATCGGCATCGCCATCTAACAGAGCGGCAGCATCATCATTGTCAAAATCCGTTCAAGCGCACAGGTCAGCTCGTCCTCTGCTCAAGTTTAGATGCTTCTCGCTCATCTCCGCTATCCTTGATCTTCCCCTCCGTATGCCTTGGCTCTCGGGATCACTGTCTCTACTCCAATACCATCTCACCGGAGTTTTTAAGCTCGGCGCCACAGACGGAATACTCGACAAGTAAGTCCGCGAATCGTCTCTTCTGCGATACTGTTGGTTGCGCAGCCCCTGCAGATTCCTGCGCTGCCGTTATCCCTCGCATGAGCATTCAGTCAGATGACCTGGAAGTGTATGCTTGCGGCCGATGCAAAGACCCATGGCTGACCGACTACGGGCCGCTGAATGGCTTGTCGCACCCCTTTCCCCGTTATCGTCCCGCATTTGCAGACTAGCAGACATGCACGAGTCCACGTTGGACGTGCGCCACGCGCGAGACGGTCGGGACTGGTTGCCCTTCTCTTGTCTTCCACACCTCGTTACGACCCAACTGTCTTTTATAAATTGAAACGATACACTTCTTTACGCTAGGCGAAAATCCTTCCTGGGAAACTCAATCAAGAATCCCCATTCTCCCACCCGATTTACTTTATCCTACGGCGACATATTGTCGAATTGCACCTCCCTTTGGCCCTCCCTAGCATATCTCATGCCTAAGCGCCGGTCGATCAGCTAATGTCGCCGAATGATCGACTGGATCGGCCCTCCTTTACCCTTCCTTTTCCCCCCAAACTCAGAATCTTCCGAAATGCCTAGTGCGCTTTCGGTTAGGAAAAGATTACTTTTCACGTCATTGCTCCCAACCACCCGCAATCATTTTCCGCTTATTTTTCTTCTCCTCGCTTTTTAAGAAAAGCCACCATTTGCTGCACCACATGAGAGAGTCCGATTGCGGCGTCAAAGCACCTTCGTCAAAAACCTGCCAAAGCAAGTTTCGCGTGATGGGCCGTAAAGCTTCACTTCAGCCCTGGCGCATTGCGAAATGCATCCCCACTCTGGTGCTGCAAAGCTTACGCTTACCTGCTTGCACGCATGGTCACAAGATGATTATGCAATGCAATTTCCCCTCCAGACCTGCAGACGCGGAGACGCTTTAGATGATCTGCCTGCAACCGAGGGCCTCAAAGCCATGGTATGGATGTCTCCGGATGAAGCTTCACCGACAGGGCTCTTGCAATTGAATGCTTGCAACCGCATTTTTCTTGATACTTGCATCTCAAACCCTTGTACCGTCGTCTGGGTCAACTCCCAACAACTATGTTGATCTTACTCCGAGCTCCTCAGAGACGGGTCCGACCTTATCTCTTCAAGCCAAATCATCACCGTTGCACCCATCCCACTTCTCATCTCCTCAGATGCGGCAAATAATGGCATAGAGGGTGCAAACCGACGTGCATTGCAGCCTTATCTGATCAGGCCAAGCCGAATGCCCCTCGACGATCTTCATTCCCTCTCTGCAGCACCAAACCCCTGTCGCCTCTCTATTTACTCACACCATCTTCCACACCGCTCACCAAACCCCATCACAGCCATACTGACCACCCTCCCTCCAGATTCCTCCACCACCTGCTGACCCCCCTCCTCACCCCCACCCACCTCCCCCCCCTCCTCACCGCCCTCCGCACCACCCTCTTTCCGCACCTCAGCCTCCCACCGCCCTCTTCACCCGCCCCCTCGGCCTCCGAAACGCTCGCCATAAAACGCACCTGCGCCATCGCGCTCCTCGATCTCCTCCCCCCATTTCTCCTCACGCATTGCTTCCCAGGCTTGGAGCCGGAGCAGCGGATCAGGGAGGTGGAAGGGGAGTTGGATGTCTGGGGGGATGCGTATCTGAATAAGCATCTTCTGTATGCGATCGTGGAGATGGTGGTTGTGAGGGTGTTGCCGGAAGTGGGGGAGAGGGGCGTGAGGGAGGGGATGGAAGGGAGGGGGTTGGGTTTGATGTAGCTAGAGGTTCAGAATAGAGAGTTTGACAGAGAGAATGGATAATGATGTCAATGAATCCACGTCTGCTTTCACCTCCTTTGAACGTGACTTTGGAATGGGATTTGAGTTCGTAAATACACACTGCGTCCTCCCGCCCCAACCTGCCTTCTTCCTCTTCCCCCTTCCACCGGACATATCCACAACGAACACCCGAAACATCATGCACCTCGAAATTCAAAAAGGGTTCAGAGCCGTGGGGCTGGGGTATGTCTTATAGATCGATGATTGGAAAAAACCCGGAGAAACGAAGAAATGCGAACCAAAAGACCTGGAATGCACGCCGCCGCCCATGTATATACGTGTGTATCCCCGTACCTGCCGGTTTACCTGATGCTGTTGTCGATGTGAGGAAAAGTGAGATGAAGGATCGTCGCCGAGGAAATGGGGTATGCATAGGAATAGTGAAAGAAAGGACCGTGAGAACGTGGGATTTCCTCTGCAAGGATGCCGTCCGATGGGTAGAGATAGGCTGAAAATGGGGCTTCCGAGAAGCAGTGAAGGCTCCTAGGATGTGGTTCCGGCTTTCGAAGCTTTGGTCAGAGGCTGTGGATGCTCCTCTTCCGACCGATCGGCAGCGTCCCGTCGCCACGCTCAAGCGAGTGCATACCGCCGGGGAGGGAACCGCCCTGGAGCTTCAGCTTCTCCATGAGTTTCCCCATGAGGATGTACTCGTGAGGGTCCACTGCGTTGTTGGGCTGGTTCTCGAAGAAGGCCATGAGCGTCTCCATGGCGCGGCGGGCTTCGTCCTGGGAAGGGGGGTTGGGAGATGAGTGGCCGCTAGGTGGCGGATGCGGAGGAGGACCCATTGACAAGGGGCTTGGCGAGAGGATGGGTGTGGTGTGGTGGGATTGTTGCGTTGAGTGATTGACAGCGGAGTCCAATCCTAAGGGTGATTCTTCCATCTCTTCGAGTGGAGATTCTAGGGTTGGGATCGCCATTGAGGAGTGCGAGTATTTCATTGGAGGTGGGTCGGAGACCGGAGGATCGATTACAAACGCCCCGGCGCCGATGGCGGGGAAGGTCTGTCGGCGGGGGCGGGAGGCAGCACTAGCGAGGGGTGGGAGACGGCTGTGTTGAGAGGGAATCAGCGGGCTTGGCCCACAGCTTGAGTCAGGGGAGAAGAAGGGTGATGTTGGACTCCGGATATCGGGAGAGAAGCAGGTGCTGACGGTCGTTTCAGAGTAGCAGCTGGCCAGCGATGTCGCGCTTTCCGAGTGTATATGCTGGTAGCTGGTAGGGAAGTCTAAATAGCCGTCCGGTTGCTCAATATGCTCAAGCTTAGGCGAGCGTGAATGATGTAGTGCATCAGGAGAGATCGGTGACATGCCGTTGGGCGTTTGGGAGCCAGACTTGGGCTCGTTGATGGGGATGCCGTCGACGGCGTCAAAGTCATCCGCATCACAGGATATCTTTCGCGCCTTTGCCCCGTTCCCATTCAGATAATTTCTCTGCTTGAATTTCTCTAGCCAAGCGCCACTGTTGACTTTGGCGTGACACTCAGAGCTGCCAACAGTGTGCGCGAAGAACGTTGCTTTGTCTCGTATCAGGTCGTCGTCCAGTGGCAGACCTAGTCGCAATTGATTCCTTGCCCAATTCGATAGCGCTCTTTCAATATCAGGAAATTTCCCTTTTGTTCGCTTCATGGGCGACTGATCGCCATTATCTGCTGACAGAAATTTATCTTTCTGTCGCAGAACTTTGGACACAGTACTACAACGATTTCAGTACTGATCAAGATCACCAGAGAGTATGCAATCCAAGTACCTTCGCTCCACGCCGAACATTGCTGAGCCACCTGTTAGTCTAGATTAGGAAGTGCATCAATGCGCATGCAACATACCTCCAATTTCGGTCTGCTTTATAGTTGGGTTTTCTTCATGGTATTCGCACATCCGCCGTCGATCACTGTCTGTGAGAGTCCTTCGAGCAGTCGACTGCGCCGGTTGAGGTGCTGGTATTGGTGCTGGTTTGACTATTGGAGCCGTCACAGCCTGCACGGCAGCTATGCTGGTCGCCGGCGCAATCGGGCGCACTGCGGGCATCGGGGCGGGCGGAGGACCCTGAGAAGGGCTCGTCAACTGACTCGGCCATTGTGGTATATACAAGGTCGTAGGTGCCGAGTATGACGTTTCTTGCGCTCGATCATGTATCGAGTCGAACGGGATGTACGAGGGCGAAACAAAACTATAGCCATTGTACTCGTGTAGAGGCGAATTATGCTCGTCCGTTACCTCCACCCAGCGATCCGACCCAGGATTCCCCACTTGCCCAAGCCCAGAATGATGTTCGGATTTCATAGCGATGAAGAATGTTCGTGGCGGCACACTTGAGCGTGGGAAAGCTCAGGCGGGCCGTTGGCGCTTTCTATTGCAGGCACCGTTGCTCAGGCACGCACCCGATGGTGGCCCAAGTAATCCGAGACGTTCCCCGCGGTCGCGATCCTGGTTCCTGCCTAGGACCCTGGTTACATAGGTGCTGGACGGCAATCTGCATTGGACATGTCTGTCTTCGGTCAGTAATGCAAGCCGAGGGTATAGTGTGGGAGCGGTATGGTGGGTATACCTGTCCCACTCGGCCGGGGGGATGACAGACTTTGCTGAGCGAGAATATGTATCAACACACTCAATTGGCATGCGAGCAACGCACACAGCTCAATGAGTGTGGAAAGGGTCCATGGCAGGCGGGCTGCGGGTCGTCCTCAGGTGTCAACGCAGGAGCTGGGTGCGGAGAAGGTGGTAGGTACCATATGTACCGTAGAATCTTTGGCGAGTATATCGCTACGTGCAGATTGGTAAGGCGAGAACGGCCAGAGAGCTCGGTCGAGTGTGACCTAGTGACCTTCTCATCGCTTCCCACCCATGCCCATTGACCGTGGACGCTACGGCCTGCAGACCTTGGGTAACAGCCAACAGGCGGGAGCGGATTTAGTTTGTAAAGTCAAAAGTCCAAGGTCATTTACTTCTACGGATCAACGGGCTTTGGCTTCGAAGAAAGCGAAAGTGGAATGCCCTAGCCCTCAGACCCTGCCCAGCTTGCTCGCAATCGACTGGGCCTGACTTGCGGGCAGTGGTAGCCTCGGCCCTCGCAGCAAATAGGATTTCCGAGCCGGTCTAGTCGTTAGTGCTCACCAGGATTTCTGGCACAAAAGAAGCCTTTTCATTCGTTTCGCCCGCGTATTTAATTCACTTATCGCCCTCGTATTTTTGCGTGATAAAAAGCGTGGGATGACACCAAGCTCGCGCTGATAGGTAGCAGGCATGTTTAATGATTTCCGCATTTTGCGCATTTTCGCCTTCGCGCCAATTGATACCTATCGAGATCGCTCGTGAGACCAGACTCGGAGCAGAAAAATTACTGCCAATGAAGACCTCTGTGAGCTCCCTACTGGTTGGTTCCATTCGGCACCTGATCGGTGCTGATCAGTACCCTAGCCATTGGAGGGCTGGAAGGAATCCTTTCGCGCTGAAAGACCTGCCTTGTGCGCGTACCAGATCATACAAAATACTACCTCTCTCAAGCGGTGGACATGGAGTGAGTAGGCTGGCTGAGAATGGTCGATCCCCACACCCAATTGTCTGGGAAGCCATCTTTTCGTCATGAGCTGCCGTCATATCTCTATTGTCTTTGAGAATTTGACTGCGCCATCTCCTTCGACACTCTAGAATGGCCAGATGTCCTCGTAGCGCCGAAACAGAACGACTCATTGAACGTCGAACAGCATGCTAGCATTGCTGATCTTGGACCTCACATCGTTATCCGGCATTCGTAGCTGGGCCGAGAGTTAAATTAGTCTGCAATCGGCGTTGATTGAAGCAATCTTCTCGTTGTAGAGATATTAATACTCCCCCGAGGCTCTTACCAATTACACCTATCTTCCCTTTGGACTCCACGTAGGGAGGTCAATGCGTTTGACCTAGTCTTGTGCTACTGTGCCGTCTGCCACTGTCAATTTTCCAGTAAAGATCGAGGACACAAGAATTTCCATGTTTTGCACGGATGAGTCTAGAGCATCGCAACATGTCCCGCATGACCTTCGATCAATGACAGTGGTGGAAGCCCTTCGACCGGATGTGCAGACCCAAGTAACCACATGATATTTGGTGTTGGTGGTGGAGAATACTTTGTGCCAATTCATCGTTTGATGATGGTTACTGCTGACAGTCAGTGAAGGCCTCGGTGTCCTCTCCGCCTGGGTGGATTCCTCACTGATATCCTCGTCTGCAAGCTCATGAGTGAGCCCAACTCTTTGTGGTTGATGCTTCACCGATCGACCATATACAATTGCCTGCTTGAATTGCTCAACAATCGTCTTGTGGATCGCATTGCACTGCGCCTTGTCAGCTTACTCGCAGGAGTCCAGTGACTGACTTACGAAGTCTTCCACGGTACAGGCATTCTTCCGAAGAACAACGGGCGTCTCATAGTCAGGAGATTTCCCTTTGGGCTTTGTATAGATCCTTCTCAGACTAAGTTTCTCCCACATCTGCTCCAACAGCTCATCGATATTCCATCCATGCTCAGAGCTGATAGGGCACGCGTTAGGTATACGGTAGATCAAATCCAGCTCCTCGATCGATATCGAGTCGATCTTGTTGAGGGCATATATCACGGGAAGATAGCTCCTACTCTTCGCCTCCAGAACATCAATCAGGTCATCGATGGTTGCATCGCAACGTATGGCAATATCTGCCGAGGATATTTTATACTCGCTCATCACAGCTTTGATCTCCTACATCTTGTTAGCCAGTCGATTCATTCATCCCGACACCTAAGATGACTGACATCATGGTCGATATGGGTCAGCGGCACAGTATTGGTGATACTGACACCGCCTTTATCCTTTTTCTTGAAGACGATATTTGGTGGCTCTTTATTGATACGAATACCGAAGCCTTCAAGCTCATTCTCGATGATCCTCTTCTCCGTCAGAGGCTTATTGACATCGAGAACGATGAATATGAGATGACAGGTTTTGGCAACGGCGATGACTTGTCGACCTCTGCCTTTGCCGTCTTTGGCACCCTGAATGATTCCGGGAAGGTCGAGCATCTGTATTGCAGCGCCATTATATTGGACTTGGCCAGGAACTGTAGTCAGAGTCGTAAATTCATAAGCAGCAACTGTAGCACCAGTTAGCTCTCAATTCTGAGCATATAGAGTTGGTCAGTCATGCCTTCTGAATGCTGGCCTGTTAATTTGCTCATGAGGGTGCTCTTTCCCACTGAAGGGAACCCTATGAAACCCACACTTGCAACACCGGTGCGCGCAACATCAAATCCAGCTCCAAAAGGTCAGACATCTAGCTACTCTGAGCATCTGGCCTTACTCACAACCACCACCGCCGCCACTTGATTGAGGGGTAAGCAGTTCACGCTTCAACTTTGCAAGCTTCGCCTTCAATTGCCCTGCAACATATGAATTAGGAACACGTTCTTTCTTATTTCTTCAAGCCCATACCTAAGTGATAAGAGGTGGCTTTATTCTTCTGTGTTTTGGCCATTTCGGCCTCTATGTCTTTGATCTTGGAAGTGCATATCAGCAAGAAAATATGTCTTTCGTGGTGCAAATCAGAATTTACTTTGTCTGCTGTTGTCGCCATGGTTATGTATGGTCTGTCCTTTCAATTACTATGGTTTCTATTCTCGAATTTTGCGTTTTGTGTCTTTGTAAAATAAGGATAAGAATCTTTGTCGGGATGGTTGATCGTTATCGATAAGCGGATCTATCCGCGATGATCATATTCCTCTGTTTGTTGATCGTGTGTTTACAGACTCATCCTCTCTATTCTCTTTTGCATCCCTACAGTATTTTGGGTCAGCATACATTTCCTTACATGATAGCTTCAACTGTGCTTCTCCTGCGAATGCTTCTCACTGCTCCTTTGCTTGGGAAAGCATGACGGCTCCGGAGGCATCCTTCGCTCATGCTGGGTCTCAGACCATCCTGAGTGGCTATCTCCATGATTCCCGTGGAGATACTGATTGGCTCTGGAAGACCAAGTCCAAATGTCAAGATACACCGTGTATACCTGCCTTACGTGTTCCGAATCCTGAAGCTCCGTGGACTACGGCACGATGCAATAGACTCATCCGTCCATTGAACTCGAAGATTGCCGCTCTGCGCAAGCTAAAGAAGATCGGCTCAAATGAACTCAAGGTATCTCAGCTGGACTCGGCTGGGATTGCGTCTGCTAGAACAATCAAGAGACCTAAACGCGTGCGGTCGAACGAGATCGCCGAGGAATCGTGCAGTATTGTTGCGTTCCTACACTCGTCGAGTCCTTCGGAGCCAATAGCTACGAGCACAGTATCAAGCATAGATGCTCCGGAACCTAGCTCCACTGACGAGGAGAAGGACCCATGGTCAGATGTCCTAGGCGAGGAGAGGGCGCGGAAGAGGTTGAAAAGCACATACTCGACTAAGAGGAATATTCAAAGTTCTAGGGATATTACACATCCCTCTTGTGTACATGATCAGGCCCAAGAACCTGATCAGAGGCACCTCCGCGAAGACGCACTCGCTCTGAGCCGACAAGGTGTACCAAGCAGACCGCTTCTGGATCAACAGGGAAAAGTAGTAAATCTTCAAGCGAATGCGATCATCGAAAAGGTCGACCCTGATTCCATACTTCCAGGAGATTTCCGCTCTTGCACAAGAAATCTATTACGTAAATTCCGAGAACTCGCGAAGGAACTGTTACCCACCAATTGGAGGCTAGTTGAGGGTGTTTACGAGCACTTGGATTCATTATTGAGGGCGACCTCGCACGATCCGACCCCAAAGAATGGCCCAAAATCGTTGTTCGCGACTTGTCTAAAGCAGATAACGGGTTGTATCAATGAAGAACAACTTCGCATGTCCGAAGAAGACCCAGATGACAAATCTGATGCGGCAACAATAGTCTTTGGCGAGCTTGAAGCTCTGAACATGTCTAGCAAGGAAGGGTGGAAACCACTCAAAGAGGTTGTGCGAGCGCATGGCATACGCCTTCTAGCTGACGCAGTCGAGGAATCCTTGATCAGTTTACCTCTTGCGCGCGGCCTGGTCATTCTTTGTCTACATCGCCACGCAACCAATGAGGCTCAGGTCATTGTGAAAAGCATGATTCGCATGATGCGACCTCTCTCCAGACCAACTTCCATCAAAAACAAGATATTCGCTTTTGGACACTCAATAGCTCTGCATACCATGGCTTTACTGCATGATTCCGCTGCCTCAGATGGCCTGGCTTTCACATACCAGCAGCTGGCGATGCTGTTTAGAAGCGGCATTCTACCGATAGAATGGGTCGCTTGCCGAGATGGGGTTACCTTGTGGAATGGAGTTGTTATTTCCATCACTCAGGGGGCTGCTGATGCCGCGGAGGCCGCGAATTTACTTCAAGCCATCGTATCGCTGATGTATGGTGACTTTGGCGGACCAAATGAGGAGATCGAGCAATTACGCATTGGCGAGGATCCTTCAACGCAAAGACGTAAAAAAGAGGCTACGCGATTATCTTCGGGCTCCGAGATGCTCTCGAGCTCCAACGGTAGAGACGCATCAAGCGACAAATTGGAACCCTTTGAACTTCGTTCAAGAGCTTGCAGAACGGTTACTAACATGTTGACGGTTCTCAGCTCGATAGAAATACTCCAAAAACCTCAATGGAGCATTATCCAGAATATCGGCATTGAAGCTCAAAAAGCTCAAGAATTTGCTGTCCGGAATTTGACGCGAACGGGCACGCCCACACTCGATTGGATTCAGATGGGTTTGACGATACTGGCGTTCAATTTGGTACAGGCGCAGATTGGTCAAGATTTCCAGAAATTCCCCAAGGGCAACTTCATCCGCCTTGACGCGCAATATGCGGTACATTCCGAATTCTTTACGTCTGCTGGGTCACTGATATGCAATGTTGCGCGTTGCTGTGGGAAGGCAGTCACCCAGGATCCCTTCTATTACCTTCAGAAGTTGCTGAAAGGCCTTGACCTTGTGTCATCGAGCCTCGACAGAGCAATCCAAAAAGTCTACGATGGGATCTCCGTTGCAGCAGCCTTTGAATTTGCAGAAGGGACAGGCCAGCCTAGACACCTGGAGTGGGCCTCGGCTTTGGAACGACAAGTGGACGGCGGTACACCAGGACAGCCTTTACGCACCCTTCGCAAAATGCGATCGAATGACCCCAAGTCAAGAAGAGACGGTTATAGATGGGAAGAAGGGATTTGTGAATGGGTTGCCAAGACTCCACCGGGCAATCTCAAAGCCCTCAGACAAGATGGCGTGGGTGATGGAGAAGAAGATAGCTATGGTAATGGTACTGGTGATCCAGCCCATTCCTCGCCATGGAAGGAGCTTCTCGACCTACCAGATATGTCGCCGTGTCTAAAAAAGAGAAAGAGGGGAAGCCAGGAACAGTCACGAGCATCACAAGAGTGTCGTAGAGCCGAGATAACCGCCCTTGTTTGTGATCGGAGCATTGATGACGAGAGCCCCGAGGATCCAGTGTCCCATAGGAACCGCGGGAGCAGTGACATTGAGGATCTGTACAGTGCCGAGGCAGACGAACTTTCTGCCTCTCCAGGTCCATCTTCATCGAAGTCTTCTCAGCACTCCGCCGACACACCGCTTGAGCCTGGGTCGATCGACTCTACTAGGGCCAATCGACTACTCAAGCATTCTGCTGGACGTCTGCAAGGGAAGAGAGCTATGACGACTGGACAGCTTTCTCGTGTAACCAGCCATGCCACGAACAATCTTTTCCAGCCCGTGCGTCAGGTAGAGGAGAGCGAAGACGAACTAAGCATCGCTTGATGTTGAAACGAATGTGATGTTCAGGGGGCAAAAGATCTCTTGATATGGTCCCGCTGAAACTGGAAACATACAGGCGTTGATGGAATGGTCAAGATATGTGAAGCATCATGCAGACTTCAGCGGCAGGGCCGGAACGGAGTCACCGACGGCAAATGCAGTTAGAGAGAGTCACTGAATCACTGCTTGTACCATTCGTTTACCTTTACCTGAGCTTCAGCACCAACATGCTGCCAAACCATGCACCATGAAGACCTTGTGAAGTCCGCAATCTGTTGTTATTTCTGATCTTGGTGAGAGTGTACTTCTGGATGTAATTCATGCTCCGTACTTCTACTTAATCTAGAGATACACAGTCCATGAATCGTATCCGCCTACAGGTACTCTACTAGGATAAGTAGTAGTCAGGAACAGCATTTGCGGGTATTGGGTACATGTAAGCTTCCATGGGCCAATGAGAAGAGCAAGCGCCGAAACAAGCATTCTCGGGCCTGTTTCCACTGAGCGCCAAGCCAGCCAGAATAGGCAAGAACGTAAATCACCAGGGGCAATCTCCTCGAATGCTTCACGCCCAAGGGCTTCCATCCTGCACCGTCATCTCTCTCTTCTTCCGCCCTCTCCAACGTCCTCCGTCTTCTCGTCTTGCCACTTGCTCTCAACAGTCCTTCCTAGCCACGCTGGCTCGACGCTCTTTGTCTTGCGCTTCCAAATCCATCGATTTCGCTCGCTGTGTTGACCACAGCTTTCACTCGTTTCACCCCATAAATCACCGCCTCACAGCCTACTAAAGCATTACTCTGCATTCTACAACACATCTTCTGCCCGTTCGTCGACTGATCAAGCTTAGCCAAACGCCTCGCTTGGGCCTTTCGTCAAGGCTCTTTAGTCGTCAGTGACAAAGACTCTTTGTTTGCAAGATCCGTCCGTCGTAATCCGCACGTTATGGCTTAGGTTCGCCCCGGAGGACTCGATCGATTACCACAGTAACCGTTGTCTCCTATCTCAGATATTGGAGGAAGGAGGCTATTCACGACTCTCTGCATTCTCTGTACTCATTGTTGAACCCATTGCTGGTCAGCAGACCGTTAGCACAACGACTTTACGTATACTTATGACTTCACCAGCCTTTGGATACCTCACTTGAAACTAGACATCGGCCTCGGGGGGAAAAGATTTGGAGGTTCTCTCGGTATTAAACACAATCACTTCTGTCATGTCGCCACTCGGCACCTGGGGCCTGACACTGTTCTCTTTGGCTACCATGGCTGCCGCCCGAGGATATGGGCAGACTCCACCGCAACTTGCAGCCGCTGCCTTGGACAACGCTCTGTTCGCTCACTACCTTCTCATCCTCCTGGCAGGCATCGTGTTCGCTTTGGGCATTTACCGCGTGGTCATCTACTTCGTACAATATGTTCGTACGTTGACATGTCTTAACAATGATACTCAACGATATTTCAGAGAGCCAAACCACGCCTATGGCAAATTCAAGCAGCACCTTATCTACGCACCGCTTCTTCGGAAACGTCATAATCGCGACCTGCGTATTTCTTTTCTCAGCTTTGGCATCCTACCGACCCGGTCCCAGAGCCTTTTCCTGACTGGGGTCATTGTGATGAACATTATTTTCTGTGTTTATGATATGGAAACGCACGGAAACCAAACAGCTCTCTTGAACCATCTTCGGAACCGTACCGGCACTCTTGCCGTCGTCAACATGATTCCTATGGTGATCATGGCTGGTCGCAACAATCCCCTGATCGCTCTTCTCAACATCTCTTTCGACAACTTCAATCTCGTCCATCGCTGGTTTGGGAGGATTGTGGTAGCAGAAACCGTAGCTCATACTCTAGCATTCACTATTATGATGGTCAACAAAGGTCAGTCATTGCTCGGCCTAGATTTTGCTGCAGCTGACATAGACCAGGTGGCTGGTCATCCTATGGTAAATCTATCTCCGAAAGCAAGATGCTCTACACCGGTCTTGTCGTAAGTAAACTCAATCAAATACGTTGCTTTGCTCACAACATTAGGGCACCGTTGCCTTGGTGGTCATTGTCCTACAAGCATGCAAACCTTTACGATCCGCTTGTTACGAAGTGTTCCTACATCTCCATATAGCGCTCGTTATAGCTGCTCTCATCGGCACTTGGATCCATCTAGACGGTCTTCCCTCGCGACGTTACCTAGATTATGTGCTCATCGCCTGGGCCTTGGAGCGCTTTGTCCGTCTCGCCACTCTTGTATACCGCAATTTAGGTCACAGCAATACAAAGGCCACGCTCGAGGCTCTGCCTGGCTCTGCTACTCGCGTGACCCTTCAGCTTGCGCGGCCCTTCCGCTTCCGGCCCGGCCAACACGTCTACCTCACTATCCCCACGCTCGGCCTTTGGACATCTCATCCTTTTTCCGTCGCCTGGTGCGATTCCTCATCCACCGCCTCCGACGACTCCGAGAAAGGCCTTCCCCCATCCCCCTTCGCTCCAATCACTACCACCGTTTCTCTTATCGTTCGCTCGCGGGATGGCTTTACCTCTAAGCTACACGACAAAGCCCTCCAGTCTCCATCCGCCACAGTTCCCCTCAAGGCCCTTGTCGAGGGCCCCTACACTTCAACGCAGTCTCTCTCATCCTACGGCACTGTCCTCCTAATCGCCGGCGGCGTCGGCATCACGCACATTCTGCCTTTCATTCCCCACCTCATCGACGGTTTCGCCAACGGAACAGTCGCCTGCCGTCGCCTCTCCCTCATCTGGGTCATCCAATCCCCCGAACATCTCGAATGGATCCGCCCACATATGACCAGCATCCTCGGCATGGACCGCCGCCGCGACATCCTGCGCATCTCCCTATTCATCACGCGCCCGCGTAGCACCAAGGAAATCAAATCCCCGAGTGAGACCGTGCGTATGTTCCCCGGGCGCCCGAATATCGAGACCGTGGTTGGGCAAGAGGCAGAGCAGGCGGTGGGTGCGATGGGCGTGATGGTGTGTGGACCAGGCGGGTTGGGGGATGATGTTAGGGGGGCGGTGAGGAGGAGACAAACGGATGGAAACGTGGATTTCATCGAGGCGGGGTTTGGGTGGTGATATGCTTGACTTACCTTACTGGCTTGAGGGGATCTCACAAGAGCTTGGGCGGTTGGGGAAGAAGAGAGCAGGACTCGACGAATGAAAAAGCTTCGAATTACGATCCTGGGATTGGAATTCCCTGGTCGCAAAGTTGAATAAAAGAGCGGACTTGATCAGGCCGTTTGGCTGGCTAGGGGATTTTGTACATAGGATTTGCCATTCGATCTGGATCATGGATGCATGCAACTAGAGCGCGAGCAAGCATCTTCAAACCCTTCAGAGCATACATAAACAAGCCTGTCTCAGAGACTGCTGGTCTTATATGGTTTACTGGCTATCTAAGTACTCTTGCCTGGTAGCGAAAGCCGTAGCTACTCCTGAGTCCTGGATTCTCCTGGAGGTTCATGATCCATTTCAATAGCGCATCAAACCCTACATACGGTAATGTAGGGGACAATCTTATCCTGGACTGACACAGAGACTCAGGGAGGCAACATGGGAATGCATGTACTGAAGACGAGACTGGTGCGTGGACATGGTGATATCTTCTCTGCGTGAACCTCTCGCTGGTTCATGACGTGGGTTGATGATAGATGATAGATGAGAGGGGGGTCGGGCATTGAGTTTCGGCTATGAGATGGATGGTTTGAGGACGGCTTTTGTGGGGTTTGATGCCATGAAGGGAGGGCGCAGGGTGGTGGTGGTTTTGAGGGATTGTGGAGTAGATGGTGAGATAATCGTTACTGCTCGATTTGTGCTACTTGGCGGGTTTGCGACCCGTCGCGAGAGGTGCTCTGTCTACGAGAGGGTGTCACTGGTAGCGCGACGATGATGAGGGCTTCTGGAAGCTTGCGGACGGAGATATGTGGTGTATCAGAGCGCTGGTCGAGTTACTGGAATCACTCGCAGTGGTCAAGCGCGAGCTGTCGAGGTAGGGACGCGAGAGCTATCAAATTGCGATAGGGTAACGTCCCTACACGACTTCGACCGTCCTCCTCACCGCAATCGCCTCGCCCGCCGTCACGGCCCCGTTTTCCAGCCATGCGCCACTCCGCGAGTTACTCCCCTCGCTCCACCTTGCATCCGCGTAACTGCCTTGGAGATTGTCTTTCTTCGGCTGCATGACAATTCCCTCAGTCTCGCTCTTCCCATGCTCGTTGGCCTCCCGGAACCTACTCTTCACATTGTCCAGCACGCTCCCACTCTGATCTGTCGTGTAGGAACCCTTGCGCGAACTAAAGCTTTGCAAGAAGCTCGAGCTGCGAGAGATGAGGGGGCGGAAAGTGGGCAGGCAGGCGGAGATGATGCCGGTGCCGAGATGGACGTTGAACCAGATGTCGCCTTTGGTGAGGTCGATCTCGGGCTTGGTGGGGCGGTAGAGGATGGACAGGCGGATGATGGCGGTGATGATGACGAAGCCGCCGAGGCTGAAGATGATGGAGAGGAGGTATTTCTTGCGCCGGGAAAGCTGTAGGCGGGCGATTTCGCGGAGGGGGAGCAGGAGGATGATGATTTCGAGGAGGGCTTCGATTATGCCCATGGCGAGCCAGAAGGTGAGGTAGGTGACGTTGAAGGTGGTCGTCGAAGCGCTGGGGAAGAAGGAAGCGATTGTGTGGCCCGGGAAGCCGATCTCGATGACTAGGGCGGCCGTGCACCAGGCGAAGCAGACGGCGGCGAGGACGAGGGAGGTGTAGCGGATGTGGGACGGGTAGAAGATGTGGCGGTAGAAGAAAAGAACGGAGGCGAGGGCGAGGGCGATGATTGGAAAGTAAAAGACGCTGTAGATGTAGACAAGCTGTAGCTAGATTAGCTAAGGCGTCTTTTCGTTAGAGGAGAATGATGTCTGCGAACCTGAAGGTAGACCTTGTATCGGTGGTCGTCTGGCGATACGGCTTTGCGGCCAATGATGTCGGCTGAACGCAGAAGATCAGTTTGTATATCATTGCGAAGATGATACAACCTCTAAAGCACTCACATCTTATGACCATGACCTCTGCGACAAAGTATAAGACCAGTGAAGCCAGGAGCAGCCAGTCATCCAACCCATATCTCACACCGGTAATGCGCTTTGAGGTGAATCGCAGACCAACAGCGAAGACCGCAAGAATTGTAAATGCCACACCAGTCCCTATGATGGCAGGACCGTTGATATTGAGACCATGGATCGTCTCCATCGCCGTCCGAACGAAATGTAGTCGCTCCCAAAGGAACCCTCAGGAAGGGGAATATCACTCATACTGGACTTATATCATCGCTACCTCCATCTACTTTAGGGCCGGCTTCAACTGGACAATGCTGCGCCGTAAGCTTAGAAGGCGAAGTTCGAGCAAAGTGTGCTACACTCCCCGGGGCGATCACTTGCTCCAGGACATGCCAGCTTACCGAGCACGTCGGCCGAAAGGTTCCCATGGCCAAAGAAGAGGCACAGCGTGGTAGAGAAGATGCTTCGTTGACTTGCAGCAAAGCGGTCGAGAGGCTTCAGGATCGCAGTCAGGCATGATATCAACGACGAACGTCAACCGAAAGACTTGACGCCCACCAAAGGATTGGATGAGCTTTTCCAGCTATATAATCGCATTCAAAGCTAAATGCGATAGACGAATTCGAAAAAGGAGGGAGTAAGAGAGCTAGCTAGCACTCTGCAGATTCCGAGGCTCCACTACCTGCAAAGCTGAGAACATTGAGATCCGATCTTGAAGAAATGTGTCAACGCCGTGCATGCAGAGAGGCACGGAAGGATGAAACAGCGCCGTCCACTTCACTTTGAAGCGAAGGAGCGAACTAGGCATCGGCAAAGAAACGGACCCCAAAGTACCGAAGGTACATCTGAGGCTGGCCCAGTATGAAAGAATTGTTTGAAGCGACCCGTAGCGAGAGTAGGATTGGTGAAATCGAGCTCAGCCCTCAGCTTGTATGGAGAAGGGAAAGCTCGGACCAACTGTATCTTGAGATACTAAAGTATGAAGTAAAGTAAGCATGGCGGTCCGCCGATCTTGCATGTAGCCAGGGGCTTTGGCACAACACAGCTACCAACGAGCACAGTACCGACCGCTCTCATTAAGCTTTATCTGTTCATTGCCTTTGCGATGGTGTATCTTGGCCCACGTGGTGGCGGCAGTTCGCTGCGACCCGTTCTTGCCATGCATGATAAGTGAATAGATTGGTTGGGAAGATTGAACAACACCCTCGTCCAGCAATGGCACAGAAGCCAATCTTTGTTGCTACCCATACCAGGTCTTGTTCGACGGCTTTCGAAAGGGTGAGTCTTGTGCCATGTCCGCATGCACCGAATACTCCTGCCCCCGAAGCTGATCGCATACGCAGATTTTCATAACCCGTGGAGATCTGGTCACGTGCTTTCATGAACCATTTGGGGATGCATTTTACTTCGGTCCAGAAAGGATTTCGCCAGCCTGGCTGCGCTGGCCTGCCGATAAGATCAACAAAACAGGCAGAGCGCACTACACCTACGACTATGTACTACAGACAATCCTCGATGCCATCAAGGTAGGGCAAGCTATTCGTTCGTTCCGTTCGTCACTGCTCACAGTGGGAAACTATGATCAGGAGCCAAGCAAGCGTGTATTTCTCAAAGACATGTCGTATCATATTATCCCACCTTCTCATTCTCCCAATGCCATTGCCCCGTCACTCCAACACCTCTTTGGCCCCAATGATGCTCCGAATCCAACTCTTCTTCCCACATCCCTCCTCAATACCTTCCAATTCATCTTTCTTATCCGTCGGCCGTCCGTCTCGATGCCTTCTCTCTACCGTTGTTTCATTCCACCGTTGAGTGAGAAGACGGGAGAAAATACATTGGATCCAACAGAGCTCGGCTACCGTGAGACTCGTCTCCTCTTCGATTACCTCTCCCCTCCGGCCTTGCGTCCTGCCATTTCTGTGACCAGCATAAGATCCTCGCATGGCGTCCAAGATGCTCTGCCCATCCTCATCGACGCAGATGATCTTCTCGCCAATCCGGAGTCTATACTACGTTCTGTCTGCACACGTCTGAATTTCCCGTACTCCTCTTCCATGCTCTCATGGTCCACACCAGAGGATCACGCGCATGCGGGGTCCCTATTCAAGAAATACGCAGGCTACCACGAGGATGCACTCAATAGCACAGGTCTGAGACCAAAGACAGCAGATCGACAAGCGACGGGTAGGGACGCGAAAACAAGAGCAGAGGAGGACCAAGAGTGGACGGAGAGATATGGCAGCGAGGCAGCTTCGCAAATAAGGAGCGCGGTCGACCTATGCCAAGAGGACTATGAATACCTGAGAGGCTTCAGAATCAAGCCAGAGGATGGAGAGGATGGGGACATCGATTAGCTTAGAACCCCATATGAAGCCATGTCTCCGGTATCTTCATCCAAATACAAGAATACAAAGACAATCAATCCCTCATCAACCGCCAATCATAGAGCCTCGCACAGCATCGAAACTTCGGATGATAGTCCTGCGGCGCCTGAAACAGCTTGTCTATAAGCACCAGCTAGTCTAGGACCTTACAAGTAGCCGTGCGTTCAATCTCTCCACCCCAGCGCAAACACCAAGATATACCTCCCTCATCGACCACCATAGGGCCTTTTCAAAACTTCGGCTGATAGTCCTGCGGCACCTGCAACAGCTTGTCCACGTTCTTCCCCTGCAACCACCCATCAATCGCCTCGTACATATCATAAAACGCTTGATTATCCATCGTCGGCAGCCCCTCCAATATCTTATGCCCCAGCCGCGCCTGCGCCGCCCCAAGATACCGATACCCCTCGGGATACCGTCCGAGCTCCTCGGCCGTAAACGTCGGTGCCGTGCGCCCGCCGTCCACGCTGACGACTTTGTCTTTTTCGTAGAAGAGCTTCACGTACTGCGTCTTCCATTCCCGCGCCGAGGAGGTGGCAGGGGATTTGGTGCAGAAGAATATGAAGCGGCAGTCGCATTCCACGTCGTAGGTGAGGGCTTCGGTGATGAAGCGCTGTGTGATGGTGGCTTTCATCTTGCCGACTGCGCGGGAGGTGGACGGATTCAGGTCGACGAGCGAGCCATTCTCGCGGTGCATGATGAAGTCGCCGGCGGCGCGTCCGCGCTTGGAGACTTCGATGAAATCGTCAATCGAGAGGCCGCCGGACCAGGCTGGGAGGGAGAAGAGAGCGTTAGTGAGGAATAGAGGTGGAGGGGCGATGGGATGTACTGGTGAAGATGAAGGCGCCCTTCTCGGCGAAGATGTTGCGATAGTTGCTCCATTCCGAGGCGTCGCGGTAGACGGGCCAGCCTTTGCAGAGCTCGGAGACGCAGTAACGGTCGAGGATCTCTTCAAGGGTGCCATTGATGTGGACGTAGGTGTTTGGCTGGGTTTCTTTCTCGGTGATGTTGTACATCTTGACGGACCTTCACAAGATTATTTGATCCTCACGTGGCTGGAACGATTCCGAGAATTCTCAAGGAAAGACTTTTAAGAGGGGCTCAAGTTGAGCTTATAGACATGATGGATTGACCGTCTTCCTTATGGGACGTTCCCACAGCCGCTGGATCTGTCGGCTTGCGGTTCGGCACTCCCAGGTGCAGTGACACGGATGAGCCTGGAGCTGCCTTGTGAAGCAGCCGGGAAAAGGCATGATCCGAATGGATCTGCCCCGCGGTGGTGAGGGGCAAGTGCCTGCCGTGTGTTTTGCCGGCGTGGTTGGAAAGATAAAGTACTCGCGCCACCAGCGGCTCCACTGACAGTGGCTTGAAAGAGTGTGCGCTTGCAGAATGGGGGTAACGGCTTGGCCACGGAATCGCGCACACACCACCGCAGGTACGAGAACGATGATATGAGTTGCTAGTTGATGTTGTGTCGTACAGTACGTATGAGTGCAAAATGGTACTCAAGTTCTGTACATCGAAGACAGTTTGAAAATGCTGTTTCGAATCGTTATGTGATCGTTTGGAGGTTTGCAAGGCAACCTTTCGTCGGGATTCTGCAACCCGCCAAAAGAAGCCAATCTGTTCGGGTGCTATCCACTTGAGCGGTCGGCGACTTTTGTTGCCTCAGTATTCAGACCTTATGCTTACTTATTATTTCGCATGACTATCACGTGCAAGTGCTAAATCCGGTAAGGTGATAGCTAAATTCGATAAGGTGGCAGAACCTTTTTTTTCGCATAAGGTCTGAGGGCGAAACCCCAAAAACCTCTTATTCTAAAAAATGAAAAAAAACTTTTTTGCTTTGATGCTAGCACACGTGTACAACACACTATTAGTATATAACTTGATTGAGAAAAATTAAAACTTATT
>JAABUS010001751.1_pt1 | contig 45214 bp, 27 predicted proteins | sample 5560161 | NCBI WGS metagenome assembly JAABUS01 (sample SAMN10711885, study PRJNA513376) | rock metagenome | isolation source: Antarctica rocks | place: Antarctica: Victoria Land, Trio Nunatak nord | collected 2016-01-04
AGGAAGGCACGATCGAAGAAGCAACGCCCGGCACTGCTTGCCGACCTGGAGCGGCGCTACCGAGAATCGCCGTCATCTTAGCTCTGTTGCGGATCGTTGGAAAAAGTCCGTCAAACCGTGCCAACATCCTGAGGGACTACCGAATGTTACGGCCGAATCCGAGGTCGTGGTGGGAATCGGCACGGGGGTCGACCGTCAGTGCTGGCGGATGATGCACCCTGGTCGAATCCATTCCGCTCAAATAAAATCACCTGCCCGCGGTAGGGCATCGAATCGCCTTCGCTTCCCCCCGAATCAAACGGTTGCGGTGCCAACCGCATGGGATATCATGCCGAAGATCAAGAACATGTTGCCGGGATCGCCCGAACCCTTGGGTGCGACGGTCAAGGACGATGGGATCAATTTTGCGATCCATTCCGCTGGTTCCATCAGGCTGGAACTCCTCCTCTTCGACAACATCGCCGATCAGCGACCGACCCAGATCATTCCGCTGTCCCCCGACACGCATCGCACGGGCGACGTCTGGCACATCTTCGTCGAGGGGCTGCCCAACCGGACGCTCTACAACATCCGCGCCGATGGCACATATACGCCCTCGGTCGACGGGACACGGTTCAACGGGATCAAGACGTTACTCGATCCGTATGCGACGGCGATCACCGGGGATTACTACTGGCAGTCGGGCGATGCCCTCGGCTACGACAACAGCGACCCGACGGAGCACGATCGTCACCTGCTGCCCGGCGGAGTCGACAACGTCGCGGGGGCGCCTCGCTGTGTCGCCTACCGGAGCGACTTCGATTGGGAGGGGGACCGGCATCCTGACATCCCGATCGAAGAATCGATCATTTACGAGGTCAATGTCCGCGGCTTCACGCGGCACCACTCGTCCGAGAGCGACCTTGCCGGGACGTACCGCGGCTTCATCGAGAAAATCCCCTACCTGAAGGGGCTGGGGATCACGGCCGTCGAGCTCCTGCCGGTCATGGAGTTCGACCAGTTCGACGGCCCCTTCCGCGACCCGATGACGGGCGAGCGCCTGGCCAACGCGTGGGGCTACAACACGGTCGCCTTCTTCGCCCCCGAGTCGCACTACAGCTATTACGGCAAACTCGGAGAGCAGGTCGACGAGTTCAAGATGCTCGTCCGAGAGCTCCACAAGCACGACATCGAGGTCATCCTCGACGTCGTCTTCAACCATTCTCGCGAGGGGAACCACTACGGGCCGACCGTCAGTTTCAAGGGATTAGATAACAATATTTTTTACATGCTGGAGTCCGCCCCGGAATTCTACAACGACTACACGGGCTGCGGGAACACGCTGAACTGCAACCATCCGGTCGTCCGCCGGTTCATCCTCGACTGCCTCCGGTACTGGGTGACCGAGATGCATGTCGACGGCTTTCGCTTCGACCTGGCGGCGGTCTTCTCCATCGACGTCGACCAGCGGGAGAAGGGCAAGACTCCGATCATCCACGAGATCGAGACCGACCCGGTGCTGTCACGGATCAAGCTGATCGCGGAGCCGTGGAGCATCCGGCAATACCTGCTCGGCTCCTTCTCCGACCGCCGCTGGGCCGAGTGGAACGGGCGATTCCGCGACGCGGTCCGCCAGTTCGTCAAGGGAGATGCAGGGGTCGCGGGCGAGCTTGCCAACCGCGTCGCGGGTTCCTACGACCTCTTCGCGGGCGGCGAGTCGGAACGGTCGCCGTTCCATAGCATCAACTTCGTGACGTGCCACGACGGTTTCACGCTCAACGACCTGGTCTCGTTCAACGAGAAGCACAACCTGCGCAACGGCGAGGAGAACCGCGACGGGGCGAACGACAACCATAGCTGGAATTGCGGCATCGAGGGGTATACCGACGACCCCGAGATCGAGAATTTGCGCCGCAAGCAGATCAAGAACTTCCTCACGATCCTCTTCCTCTCGCAGGGGACGCCCATGCTCCTCTACGGCGACGAGATGCGGCGGACGGCCGAGGGGGACAATAATACGGTCTTCCAGGACAACTCGCTCAACTGGATCAACTGGGAGAATGCCAAGGCCAACGCGGAGATCCTCCGGTTCACCCAGCTCATCATCGCCTTTCGCAAGCGCCACCAGATCATCCGACGCTGGCGGTACATGACCGCTGACGAGTCGGATACCCCCGTGCTACGCAACATCATCTGGCACGGAGTCAAGCCCAGGCAGGCCGACTTCTCGGCGTCGTCTCGGTTACTGGCCTGGGAGCTCGAAGCCTTCCGGACCGATCAACGCTCCGACGTGCCGATCTACGTGGCCTCGAACGCGTACTGGGAGCCGATCACCGTCGAGTTGCCCGACGCGAACGGCGCCCGTTGGTATCGCGTCGTCGACACCACACTCTCGCCGGGGGAGGACATTGTCCCCGAAGAGCAGGCCGCGTTCCTGCACCTTCCGACGTACGAGATTCAACCCCGGTCCACGATCGTGCTCATCGCGCGCTGAGGGCCGGGCGGCCGGAGCCTCAGTCGATATAGACAAACTCGTTGATGTTGAGCAAGGCGAGACAGAGGTGGGCGAGTTCCCGGCCTTCTTCGAGGAACTCGGCGGCCAGCCGGCGCTCGGTCGGGTCGGGCTCGCGTGACAGGGTGAGGCGGTAGGCCCGACGGATTCGCGCATCGCGGTCGGTCCCGGCGTCTCGTTCCACCCGCCGGGCGAGGAGTCTCGCCGTCTCGCGAGCGAGCCCGCCGTTCATCAGGGTGAGCGCCTGCGGGGCGATCGTCGTTCGCGCCCGTATGGGGCAGCTTGCGTTGGTATCGGGCCGATCAAAGGCCTCGAAGAAGGGATAACGTAGATTCCGCCTGATGAAGACGTAGAGGCTACGCCGGTTACGGTCCTCGATCGAGGGGGAGACCGGCCAGACGTCTCGTTTGCCCGGGGAGCGGGTCAGTTCGTCGGGGAGTTCCGGGAAGACGCAGGGGCCCCCCAGGGCCGTGTTCAACCGACCCGAGACGGCGAGGAGGGAGTCGCGGATCGCTTCGCCGTCGAGACGTCGGCGCGGGAAGTGACTGAGGCGGATGTTTTCATGATCGGCGAGCACCGATGCCCGTTCCGTCCGCGACGTCTGGCGATACGAGGCGCTGGTGACGATCAGACGATGCATCGTCTTCAGGCTCCAGCCGCCCCGGACGAACTCGGTCGCGAGCCAGTCTAGCAATTCGGGGTGCGAAGGATCGTCGCCCATGGTGCCGAAGTCGCTCGGCGTGGCGACAATCCCCCGGCCAAAGTGCCCCTGCCAGAGCCGGTTGACCATCACCCTTGCCGTGAGGGGATGGTCGGGCTTGACGAGCCATTCGGCGAGGGCCCGGCGGCGGCCACTGGATCGTGAGCTCGGGGTGACCGTCGGGCTCGACGCCGATTCTGTCGCGCAGAGGACGGACGGGAAGGCCGGCGTGACTTCCGGCCCTTTCGTTTGGAAATCGCCGCGACGCAGGAGGAAGGTCGGAGGCGCCGTCGCGGTGGCCTCATCGAGCCCTCGAGCTAGGGGCAGCGCCGGGGGGACGGCCTTCCGCAGGCGGTCGAGCCGGGCGAGCAAGGCGCCCCGAATCGTGATCGAGGTCCCGTCGAGCGCCCACCTCCAGACCTTAAGGTCGATTCGCCGGTCTTTCGCCAGAGCATCGAAGACGACCCGTATTTGGTCCCGAGTCCGCTCCGACTCGGGCGTCTGGAAGGCGGCAGTCGCGTCATCATTCAAGCCCGGCGGAATCCCGGGCCGCAGGGCCTTGCGGACGGGTGATTCCAGGCGGATGACGGCGGCCTGGGTCGCGGCGACCTTGCCTTCCCATGGCTCACGCTCCCTTTCGGACGCCTCTCGCTCCGCAGTCGTGGCGATAGGATAATCGTCCCGGAATCGCGACGGCGTGAAGAAGGCCTCGAGCCGGTAGAAGTCGGATTGCCGGATCGGGTCGAACTTGTGGTCGTGGCACCGAGCGCAGCCGATCGTCAGACCGAGAAGGACCAGGCCCGTCGTCTCGGTGATGTCGTTCAAGGCGTTCTGGCGACGGAGCCCCTGGTCGTTGAGGTCCACCATGTCGGGGTAGCAGCGGCTGAAGCCGGTGGCGATGAATGCGGAAGGGTCGTCGGGCCGGACCTCGTCGCCCGCGATCTGGAGACGCACGAATCTGTCGTATCCCATGTCGTCGTTCAGGGCGCGAACGACCCAATCGCGATATCTCCACGCATCTGGCCTCGCATGGTCGAACTCGTAGCCATCGGAATCGGCATAGCGTGCCAGGTCGAGCCAGTGTTGCGCCCAGCGCTCGCCATGATGCGGACTGGCCAGCAAACGGTCGACTTGATCTTCATAGGCGTGCGGCGAGTCATCGGCGAGGAACTGATCGACCTCCTCCGGTGTCGGCGGCAGGCCGATGAGGTCGAAAGAGAGCCGACGCAGGAGCGTCGCACGGTCCGCCTCCGCCGCGTGCGACTCGCCATTCGCTTCCAGGACGGACAGGATGAAACGGTCGATCGGATTTCGGACCCAACCCTCATCCCGGACGGGCGGCAGCTCGGGACGTTCGGGCGGGACGAAACTCCAGTGGCGACGATCTCCGTCGGTGATGGCTTTTTCGGCCACCTTCGCCGCGCCAGGAGCCGAGGCCGTCGGCTCTCCCCCGACGGAGCGGAGGGCCGAGACGAGCACCAGCAGGGGGAAGAGGCGGGGGATCGAAGGCCCCCCGGGACCTCGAAACATCGGGTTTTGATGACTTGATTTGTACATGATTTTGGTGAGGAAGTGCGTCACGCCAGGATCGACCGGACGACCTGGCCGGCGGTGTCGGTCAGCCGCTCGTCGCGGCCGTTGTGCGGGAAGGTGAGCTGGGTGTGATCGATGCCCATGAGGTGGAGGATCGTCGCGTGGAGGTCATGGACGTGGACGCGGTCGACCTCGGCGCGGAGGCCGACGGCGTCGGTGGCCCCGTGGACCGTGCCCCCCTTGATCCCGGCGCCCGCCATCCAGCAGGTGAAGCCGTGCGGGTTGTGGTCCCGGCCCTTGCCCCCCTCGGACATGGGCATGCGGCCGAATTCGCCCCCCCAGACGACGAGCGTGTCATCCATGAGCCCCCGTCGCTTGAGGTCGGTCAACAGCCCCGCAATCGGCCTGTCGGTCCGGGCGCACATCGTCGCGTGATTGGCCTCGACGTCCTCGTGGGCGTCCCAGCCGTTCACGTCTCCCGAGTAGAGCTGGACGAACCGGACTCCGCGCTCGACGAGGCGGCGCGCCAGGAGGCAGCGAGTGCCGAACTCCGCGGTTCGGCGATCGTCGAGGCCGTACAACGCTCGGGTCTCGCTCGACTCGCCCGCCAGGTCCACGGCGTCGGGGGCCGCGCTTTGCATCCGATAGGCCAGCTCGTACGATTGGACCCGCGCGGAGAGCTCGGGGTCGTCGCCCGATCGCTCGCCGTGGTGGGCGTTAAGCCGCCCGATGAGGTCGAGAGTACGCCTCTGTTCGGCTCGTGAGATCGCCTCGGCGGGGTTGAGGTCGAGGATGGGTTTCGCCCCATTCCGGATCACTGTCCCTTGATGGGTCGCGGGCAGGAACCCCGCCCCGTAGGCAGGCGTACCCCCCTTGATCCCGCCACCGGGGTCGGACAGTACCACGAAGGCAGGGAGGTCCGCGTTCTCGGTCCCCAGGCCATAGCTGACCCAGCTCCCCAGGCTCGGCTTGCCCATCAGGATCGAGCCGGTGTTCATCTGGTAGACGGCTTGAGGGTGATTCACGCTGTCGGCCCAGCACGACCGGATCACCGCAAGGTCGTCGGCGCACCGTGCCAGGTGGGGAAGGAAATCCGAGACCTCGATCCCGCTCTGGCCTGATCTCCGGAAGGTCCGCCTGGTGGCGAGCAGGGGGTTCGCGGCCACCTTGCGCCGGGTGGCGACGGGACCGAAGCTAGGCGGCAGGGGTTTCCCTGCCAGGCGTTGAAGGTCGGGCTTCGGGTCGAACGTCTCCAGGTGGCTGGGACCGCCGTGCATGAACAGATAGATCAGACGCTTCGCCCGGGTCGGGAGTTGGGGTATCGAGCCCGGGAGTTCGCCGCTCGCCGCCCGGACTTCTGCCTGCTGACCCAACCAGGCGAGGGCGATCATCCCCAGGCCACCTCCCGCTTGTTCGAGGAAGGCGCGACGCGATTGACCTTGGGGGGAATGGAGGCCCCCATCGAGTATTTGCATGCGCACCTCGGCAGGGGACGGGGTAGGACCATCCTCAGAGTGCATGATAAACTAACACAATCCTCGGGCCTAGGACCTCGAAAAAACTCGAGCTTTCCAGAGGGTGATCCCTCATGGGTATTCGTTCCCGTTTCTGGACTGCGGGCGTCCTGGTCGGCCTGCTCTTGGGGTTGGCGATACCCACTCCCGATGTCCTCACAAATCAGGCTATCGCCTTCTTTCTCGGATTGTTTTCGATCGGACTCCTGGGAGAGTTGTTCGTCCTCCGCCTCGTGAGACGTGCAGGCTCTCTGATGACCCACCCGTCCGATACCCGTCCCGCCGACGGGATCGTAGGCCTCGTCCCGATGGAGGGGGTCTTGAGCGAGCCGAATGAGGACCAGGCACGACTCCGTGCCTTTCGGACGCTGGAGCCCCGCTCGGGACCGCTCCCCCCGACCAATGTGGGCATGCCGCGTCTGCTCGGCCGCGTCACGGTCCTTTCACTCTTCCTGGGGCGGGATGGAAAGGCATGGTCGGATTCCGAGATCGCTCGGGCCTACGCATCGATCGAGAGGGCATGTGTCTGGATCGAGCGCGAGGCGATGCGCTGGCGTGCGCCCGTCAATTTCGAGCTGTCCGACACCTATTTCGCCGATCTCGACCCTGAGCAGAGGGACGTTGAGGTCGCTTTCATCCCCGAGGGTGACACTCAAACCCCGTACGAAGCGAAGGCCGTGACCAACGCGTTGGTCGATACTAGCCGGACGGCTGCCAGGCTCGGGTTCCGCGACGCCGCAGACATGTTCGCCCAGATCAACGTTCGGGCCCCGTCCGATGCACGAGTCTGGCTCGTGCATCCGAGATGCGCGGGCCCCTCAATGGCCATCCCCGTGTACCTCACGGAGTTGATCGGTGTGAGCCTTGCTCTCTGTTACGCCCGCGAAGCGAATTTTCCGGAGCCTTTACGTCGCCCACCGTATACCGATCCGGTCACCATTGCGCATGAACTCCTCCATCTTTTCGGCGCATCGGATAAGTACGCAGTCCCCCTCACCGTATTTCCGCCAGGGTCGGTCACTTCGCGCGACGTCATGCGTCTGGACTCGTCGAGACTCCAGCGGCTGCGGATCGACCACGCGACCGCCGTCGAGATCGGCTGGACGACAAGTTAGCAGCGTGGCCGACAGGACCGGGTAGAAACGCAAATGGCCGCAGGACTTCCGGAGAGAGTCCTGCGGCCAACTATTTATCGAGTCCGCTTTGCGGATCGGATGAGAATCAACCCTGCACCTAGTTCGAGTCCACCACTGGAGAAGGCTTGGCGAGTTGATTGGCAAGATGCGCGGCGTCTTGGGCACGTCGTGCGTCGGCGTACTTGGCCAGCGGCGCGGAGCATTTCCCGTCGCTATAGATCCCCACGACGGTGAACAGGCCATGTGATTCGGCAGTCTCGGCCCTAGTAAATAGGCCCGACCGGATCAATGAGGCCAAGTTCTGCTGCCACAACTGGGTTTCAGCCAATTTCGCGATCATGGCCAGCCCCTTTGGGTTGGTAGTGGAAGACCTGTCCTTGGCCGAAGAGGGCAAATGGAACGAATCACCCTCTACTTTAGACGCTCGAAACGGGGAGAATGTTTTCAACAATCGAAAATCCTATTTTTCTCCCAATCCACCCGACCTCCGCGTGTTCCTGCTCTCATTATGGTCCATGCCGTCAGCTACGCATAGTGGATGTGGCGACAATTACTCTAGAAATTAAGGGGTCATACCTTCCTGCAACCCGACGCCTAAAGGAATCGCACCCCACTATAGGCAAAAATAGGGCCAATTTTAGATTCACTCGCCGATTCCAGGTAATTTCATCGCAATGAACAGATTCGGGGCGGAAAAGACGGACTATAATCAATCCGCGACCTTTTGACTCCCTTCCCAAACCTTGGAAAGCTATCCCAAGAGCGACTTTGCCTCGGGCTTCGGTGTTCGATGCTATGAAGAACTTACTGGCGACGAGTCAAATCGGGACACGCTTTTCGTCCGGATCGCATATCGAAATCTCGCAGACCAGTCCGAGAGATCGCCGTTGCCAGCGCCTATACACGTGAGAGGAATGCCCCCAACTAGATCAATTTCTGCTTCAAAGGTAGGCACGACCCGGAACCTCGCTGACTAATGTTCGAGCCGACGCCAGTGCACCATGGATCACGACGAGTTCCCCGAGGGCGGCCGGCACAATATCGAACGTACCTTGGAAAGGGGCGAAGCCTGTGTTCATCATCTGCTGACGGATCGGGTCTAGCCAGAGTCGTTCCCCCATCAGCGAAACCCCTCCGCCAAGGATGATCCGGCGGGGGGCAACCAGTGTAACCGTGTGATTCAAGGCTTGCACCATCGCAGCTACGGCGCTCCGTATATGATTCGCAGCTTGCGGGTCGCCTTGGCGGGCGGCTTCACCGACATGCGCCGCCGTGATCTGGTCGGGATTGCCGTCGGCGAGGTTGAGGACGAGGCCGGTTTGTCCCTCGCCAAGAAGTCGTCTTGCGTCATCACGTCCCTTGGCACCGATCGCCCAGCCGGATGCAACACGTTCGACGGTCGTGATTTCTAACCCGTAGTCCGAGCAAAGAGCCACTTCCAGGTGGCCAATTTCCATCGCTCCCTTGCCGCCCCCCCGGTAAATCTCGCCGTCGATGATCAGGCCACCGCCGATGCCACTGCCCACGGTCACGTAGAGTAGGGGGGAAAACCCCACCCCGGCACCAAACCAGGCCTCGCCCAATCCGGCCGTGTCCGCATCGTTCTGGAGTGTGACCAGGGGGACGCTCAATCGTTCCATAATCCATGCGGCGAGTGGAAATCTGTCCCAACCGGACACCTGGTGCGACGTGGACACGACTCCCCGTCCAGAGTCCACGGGGCCTCCGAAGCCGATACCCACGGCGGCGATCGCCTCGTGGCCATCGTCCCAGGAGGAGAGCATGGGCCCCGCCATCGCGTCGATTTGCGCGAGGATGCCTTCGGCGCCCCGGGCGGGCTCGATCGTCCGCCGGTCGAACGCGAGGATGCGACCGTCGCCGCGTCCCAAACCGAGCTGAAGCTTGGTACCGCCGATCTCGATGCCGAGGAAGAGGTGTTCGGGCATCGAATCTAATCCGCCCGAGCCGCTGCGCCGACGGGACCGGAAATGCGCCGATAGAGGTCGTCGATGATCCAGTGGAAGACGACCTGGTGCAGCGACTCGACGATCCCCATGTCGTCGATCGCGACGTGGAAGTTGTGTCGAGCCAGGCTCTTGAGTTCGCCCCCTCCGAAACCCGTAAATCCTACGGTCGTCATCCCTTGGCCATTGGCCCATTCCACGGCCTTGAGGATGTTGGGACTGTTTCCAGAGCCCGAGATTGCCAGGAGGACATCACCCGGCGAGGCGAGGTTCTTGAGCTGTTCGATGAAGATGCGGTCGTACCCTTCATCGTTGGCCCAGGCCATGATCGCGGCGGAATTGTCGGTGAGGCTCAGGACTTTGAGCCGCTTCTGAGAGTCGAAGTCTCTCAACGTGCACTTGGCCAGGTCCTCGCTGAGATGTGAGGCATTGGCCCCCGATCCGCCGTTGCCGCAGATGAAAACGAAGCGGCCGGCGTGATAAGCATCCTCGATCAGGTCACTGACCCGGTCGAGTTGAGCCGAATCCAGGCGCCTGATCTCGCTACAGACCCGTTCGAGGTAATCCCGCGACCCCAAGGTGGCTCCCAACATCCGTGCGTCTCCCGTTCCTGGAGTTCGGCATCGAGACGGGTCGCGACGCCTGTTTGACGGGCCGATTGTACCGCCTCGGCGTCCGGCCGAGAAGGTCGACGACCACCGCGCGTTGCCAGTCAGACGACGGCGCCGTAGTAGGCTTCGACGGGGACCTGGACTCGGGCCCGGACTTGATCGGCGATCGCATCGACCTCTGCGGGGATGAGTGGGCTGACGTAGGTCTCCGTGGGGCGTCGGGCGATCGTGTAGACCTGGACGCGGAGGATCGACCCCCCCGAGTCGATCACCTCGCGCAGGCGGTCGCAGAAGGCGGTGATCTCCTCGGCCGACGGCCCCACCCCCTCGACCCGCATGAAGAGGCTCTGGATGACGAGGGGGCGGACCTGGGCGGCGTCGCGGAGGTTGACCAGGATGCGGTGGAACGGGATCGGCGTTCGATCAATTCGATGGAAATACGCGTCGGTCCCCGCGTCGAGCTTCGCCCAGATTTCCCCCCGATTGGCGTCCAAGGTCTCCAAAGCCTTCTGCACGGTCGGGCGATGGAACATGCTGGCGTTGGTGATCATGACCATCTTGACCGTGTCGAGCCCGCGCCGCCCCTTCAGTGCGGCGACGTCTCCGACGATCGAGTCGATATTGCGGAAAGTGGTCGGCTCCCCATCCCCAGAGAAGGCGATGTCGTTGAGCCGTCTCAACGCTTCGGGGACTTCGGCGAAGGGCTCGTCGCGGTAGAGCTCCCCGGACTCGACGAGGTCGAGTGTCCGGTCGAGCTCGTCCAGAAGCCGCTCGGTCTCGACGAATCGAGTGACCGCCGCGCTCCGGCGATCCACCTGGCAGTAGATGCAGTCGAAGTTGCAAATCTTGTCGGGGTTGAGATTTATACCCACGGATATCCCTTGACTCCGCCGCGAGAGCACGGGATAGACGAACTTGTTGCTCTGGAATAGCCGAGGGTGGTCGGAGTGTGGGCTCAAGACCTCCGGCCCGTCGTCGGGATCGGACATGGTCGGCTCCTTTGGGGGGCCATCGTGATGAGGCGGTGGGCCAAAGCGGCGAAACCGGCGGTGTCAACCTCTCGCCCGCGAGCGGGCCGTACATCATTATATCAGGAGAGAAAAGCGGGCCCGCGCCGAGATCGGGTCGGACCGCCGGGGGAACGCGTCCGCATATCCAGAAGCGGAACACGGCCGAGGTGGGAGAACGCCCCTGATGTCCCTGCTCTGGACCTTGCTGATGAACGGCCCGCTCGGTCTCGGGGCGTATTGGGTGGCCCGCCACGGCTTCCGCGAGCCGCCCGGCCTCTCCAGATTCCTGGCCTCGGTCGTATTGGCCTGGTCCTGGATCACCCTCGGCATGGAGGTGCTCGGGAGCCTGGGATGGATGTCGAGGGGCCCGCTCGCCCTCCTCTCTCTCGCGGCAATGTCGTTCGGCATGGCGCTTCGGGTGATGGACAGACGCGGGGTGAATCCGGCCACGGCCGAGCCTGGTGGCCCGCCGGTCCAGGGAGAGGCCATCGTCGCCCTTGGGCTGATCCTCTGGGCGTCGGCATCCCTGACGATTCCCTCCTTGTTGGGGCCGGTCAAGGTCGTCAGCGATGGCCCGATTTATCACCTCTATTTCGCGGCGCGATGGTGGCAGGCGGGCCGGCTCTTCCTCGTCGCCTCCCCCTTCGGCGAGAATGCCGCGACCTATTTCCCGGCGGTCGGTGACCTCTGGTTCACCTGGCTGCTCGCGTCGTGGGGGGGCGATCGCCTGGCCAAGATCGGCCAGGCCCCTTTCCTCCTCGTGTGTGCCCTCGCCGCCTACGGACTGGCTCGCCGCCTGGGTGCAGGTCGTTCCTCGGCGCTCGTCGCCACCTCATGGTTCGTCGCATCGACGCCATTGCTCTTGTTCTCCTCCGAGCCGAACGTCGACACGATCTTCGCGGCCGGCTATCTCCTGGCCGCCTATTTTTTCCTCCAATACGCCCTGGAAGACGGTGGGCCCGGGTCGCTCTCCCTCGGAGCCCTTGCCGCGGGCGGAGCCTTGGGGACCAAGGCCACCGCGGTCGTCTTCATACCGATCCTGCTCATCCTCGCAATCCTGACCGTGCTACGTCGACCCGGCCCCTGGTCCCGAACGGTCCTTCACGTCGCTCTCGTCTTCACCTTGCCTACGGTCATGGCGGGTTATTGGTACGGCCGCAATGCGCTCCTGTCGGGTAACCCTCTTTATCCCCTCCACGTCGAAGCATTCGGGCGAGTCTGGCTGGCGGGTTGGTATGGCTCCGACGTGATGCGGCTGAGCACCTACTACGTTCCTCGCGGAGATTGGAGGGCATTGACCGATACGCTGCTCGCCGTCCTGGACCCCCGCATGGCCCCGGTCTGGGTGACCTCACTCGCGGGGATATGGGCCGTCGGGCGGGACTCGCGGCCGTACAGTCGATGGATATGGGGGTGCTCGGTGCTGGCGGCGCTGAACGTGGCGCTCTACTGGCTCGTCATCCCGTATCGGACCCAGCAACGATTTATGCTGCATGCCCTCGGACTCGCCGTCGTCCCCCTCGCGCGGACGTGCGACCGGGGCCGTCTCGTGCGCCTGGCCGCCGTCGTCCTGCTCGCGCTGCACCTGCACACGCCGCAGCCGTGGCCCATTTCCCCCGCCCGGGTCGACCCTCCCTGGGACCTCTCCGCGTTCATACCCAACGCAGTGCCTGCACCAATGGCGGTCCTGTGGACAGGGGCCGGGGGGCCGAATCTTCACACGATCGCGATCGGCCTCGCCGCGTTTGGAGTGGCCTGGGTGTGGGGTCGAACCCTTTGGATGGCGACGGCCAAGCGTACTCTGCGGGCCCTGGCTGCGACCGCCATCCTGGGAGGGATCGTCGTCGCCGGAACGATGCCCTGGAACGTCGACCCGCGCCGGCTCTTCTACCCGAATTTCCCCGATTACGTCGCTGGCTGGCTCCAGCTCGAACTCCGCGCCGGGCCGGCGGGGACGCGAGTCGCCTACGCGGGGACGAATTTGCCCTATTACTTGCTGGGCGTGGGCCTGCGTAATGACGTTCGCTACGTCAATGTGGATGCCCATCGCCGCTGGCTGCTGCACGACTACCACCGAGCCGCCCGCTCCGAAGGAGCAGAGATCTGGCCGCATCCGAGGCCGGGATGGGACCGCATCCATCCCGATTATGACTCCTGGTTGGCCAATTTGAGAGAAGAGAAGGTCCGGATCCTGGTGGTCGCCAGGGCAAACCCTGCGGAAGGCCCGCACAACATCGTCGACCCCACCTGGTTTCCCATCGAGCGAGTCTGGGCCGAGACGCACCCCAACGCTTTCGAACCGATCTACGGGGTGGCCGAGAACGACCCGTTCTTTCGACTCTACCGCGTGCGGCAGCAGCCCTTTCGAGGCTCCGAGGGCGTCTCCTCAGTCGGGACCATCCTTCGCCCTTGATCAGACCTTTTTTTGCATTCGTGCGAACAATTCGACGGATCGGCCTGTGAGCTCGCACTATTAGTGTATGAGCCGTCGGGTCGAGGCCGGTCTCGACCCGATTCCTGCACGGCGGGCCGCACCCGCGATCGAGGGAGGGAACGATGCGACTGACCCTGAGGACGTTGCTGGCCTGGCTCGACGACACGCTGTCGCCGGCCGAGGTACGCGAGATTGGTAAACAGGTCGCCGAGAGCCCCTTCGCCCAGGAACTCAAGGATCGAATCCACCTCGTGTCCCGGCAGCGGAGGCTCACCATCCCGCCGAGCGACGGGCCCGAGGCGACCGATCCCAACCTGGTCGCGGCCTACCTGGACAACGAGCTCGCCCCGGAGCATGTCGCCGACTTCGAGAAGATTTGCCTGACTTCGGACGTGAACCTCGCGGAGGTGGCGAGCGTCCACCAGATATTGAGCCTCATCGGCCAGAAGGCGAAAGTCCCTGCCGAAGCCCGCCACCGCATGTACAACCTGGTCAAGGGGCGGGAGACCGTCGGGGTCGACACCCCCCGGGCCCCGAAACGCTCCGAGCCCGCGCCCAAGACCAAGCCGGTGGAGGACTGGGCCGCCACTCGGGCCTCCGATCGATCGGTCTGGGATCGCTACCTGATCCCGCTGGGGGTCGTCGCCTTGCTGATGGTTTTATCCTGGTCGGCCTGGATGAGTATCTCGCCGACCGGTCCGAAGGCGAGGACGAGTCGACCAGGCCAGGTCGCCCTCGGACCCGCGAATGCTCCTGCCCAACACGAGCCCGCCCCCCCCGCCGGTCCTCCTGCAGCGGTCGTCCCCACGCCGGAGGCGCCGAAATCCGCCGAACCGGCGAAGAACGACCTCACAGCCAAGCCTGTCACCGAGACCCAGACTCCCGCGTCCGAGCCCGAGCCGAAGGCCCTCGCCAAGGCGGGCGCGCCGTCCCCCGCAGATGCGGCGAATCAGGCTCCGCCTCGGGACGGTCTGCCCGAAGGTGCGATCGGCAGGGTAGCGACGTCGTCCGGCCCTCTGCTCAGGTGGAACACCGAGCGTAGGGAGTGGGAGCGATTGAACGATCTGTCCCCGTTGAAGGACCGGGATCGACTCCTGAACCTCGCGCCGTATCGCGCCTCGCTCGTGCTCGGGATCACGCGGGTGGAACTAGTGGGCGGTACGGAAATCCACGTCTCCACGCCGTCCCCCGACCAGCAGACTCGATTCCGCCTGGAGCGGGGGCGCGTCGTCGTCCACGGCGGCTCTTCCAGTAACCCCCTCGCGGTCCAGTTCTCCGATCGGACCGTCCTCCTCACACCCCCCGCCGGGAGTCTGGTGGGCCTCGAACGTATCGATCGGCGCGAGCAGGGCTCGCCCCTGCCTTCGCCCTCCCTCCTTCGGGTTCACTCGACGCAAGGCGAGGTCGCCCTCTCGGTCGATGATTTGAAGGAGACGCTCCCCAGTTCGGGGTCGATCGCGTTCGAGCCCCCAGGACGATGGACGGACAAGACGGAGAAGCCCGCGCCAACCTGGGTCGACGACACCACCCCTTCGCCTTTCGACAAGCAGGTCGGCGACCAGTTCTCCGAGTTCTTCCGGGCCAACCGCCCCATCGTCTCCAACCTCGTCGAGGCGCTCGACGATGACCAGAAGGATGTCCGAAGGCTGGCGATCGAGGCGTTGGGTGCCCTGGGTGACCTCTCCATGATCGTTCCTGTGTTGAGCAAGGCACAAGACCCCTCCTCGCGTCGCGCCGCCCTCGCCGTCCTGCGGAACCACCTCGCCCACGGGCCGGATACGGCCAAAGCTGTGCAGGCGCAGTTGATCAACGACTTGGGCGAAGCAGTCGCGGCGGACACGCACAAGCTCCTGATCGGATATACGCCCCTGGAGGCAAAAGAAAACTCGACATACGCCTCGCTCGTGACATTTTTGTCCTCCGACGATGTCGGCGTTCGAGAACTCGCCCTCGACAATCTCCAGTCACTGACCGGACGCGACACCCTTGATTACGATCCTGACAAGCCGGAAGGGAAGGGAATGAAAGCGTGGAAGGATCTCCGGCGCGACCGCGAACTTCGCCCGCAAGCGACTCGAGGCGAACCCTGAGGCCGGGGTCTGGAAAGGAACGACCAGTCGTGCGAGAGAAGCACGTTCCACTCTCGAGCCCGGGTGCCCAACCCGGGCTTTGTCATCGGCAGCGGCGAGCTCAGGGCCGCCGGCTGAGGACCGCACACCGATCGGAGCGATGATCCGGGTAGGGACGGATTCTGGACGATGCCGGATGGTTAACTTGAGAAGTCGCGTCCCCCCGGATCGCCGCTCCCTGTCGCGGGTCGCCGCAGATACGTCCGCATCATATTCTCGAAAGACATATCGCTGGAGTTTGTTTCTAGGCCAGGACGAGGAGACCGAAACTTGAGCGACGATTACCGCAAGCATCAAGCCGTGGCGGAACAGGTGGCGGTCATGGCGGGCGAATTGCTATTAAATGCCTACGGGCGGGTCGAAGCCCGCGAGAAGAGGCCGGGCGACCTGGTCACCGACGCCGACACCGGGAGTCAGAGGCTCATCGCGGAACGCATCCTCGATGTCTTCCCCGAGCATACGATCCTTGCTGAGGAAGAAGGACTCGTTGCCGACCCCTCCCGGACGTGGCGTTGGGTGGTCGACCCCCTGGACGGCACGATCAATTTCGCCCACGGATTCCCCTTCTGGGCCGTCTCGATCGCGCTGGAGCACGAAGGGCGTTTGGTCGTCGGGGTGGTGCACGATCCGCTGGCGGGTGCGACCTACAGTGCGTCGCAGGGTCGAGGTGCCTTTTCCAACGGTAAGTCGGTGAGCGTCAGTGCTGCCGACCGGCTGCGTGACAGCCTGATCGCCACGGCGTTGCCCGTCGACTTCCGGGCGGACGTAGGCCGACAGATGAGCCTCTTCCGTCGGTTCTCCACCGGGACCCATTCGGTTCGCCGCACCGGATCCTCGGCGATGAACCTCGCGTTGGTCGCTGCTGGGGGCCTTGACGTCTGCTACGCGACTTTCATGAATCCATGGGACGCCGCCGCCGGGGTCGTCCTGGTCCGCGAGGCGGGGGGATTGGTCACCAACCTGCACGGAGCGACTTACGACGTCTATGGCGAGGAGATACTCGCCACCAACGGGCGGGTGCACGAGGAATCCTTACGGTGGATCGATGAGTGCTATCCGGGCGTGGTCCCGTGATGCCCGCGTGCGAGTGTGACGGTGGGGCAAGGCCGGTCATGGCGGGCGACTGGTGGGCGTGTTATAGTGATAAGGTTGACGTCTTCTATGGTCACGACATGTCCGTAATAATTCTGCGAAGAGAATCCTCCTAGCCGGTGCGACTCCCCCCGGGAGAGGCGGTTCGGACACGTCCGATCCTGACGCCGAGAGGTGACGCGTCTTGCGACCACTCCAGCGGATCATGGCCGGTAGCGTATTCGTGTGGGGGGTATGGATCCTCGCATTTACGGCGCGCGCGGCGGACAAGCCGGTAGCCTCGCCCGCAGACGGTCCGGAGAAAAATGCATCCACCGCAGAGGGCGCGGGGGCTTATATCTTCCTGGACACTCCGGCTGACCTCGATGCGTTCTGGCGACGTCTGAAGGAGCCCGACTTCGTGCTCTTGCCCGGGGGCGAGCTGAAGAGACTCCTCGACGCTGCGAAGTCCGACGCCACGCGAGTGCGACCGAAGGGGTTCGTAGTCGAGTCGGTCGCGGCACGGGGCGAAGTCACGCTCGACATGGCCCAACTCTCGCTCGACTTTGGTGTCACCCTCGAAGAGGCGGGCCCAGTCTGGGTCCCAATCCGGCTCGATGGCTTGAAGGGTCTCTGTAAGGCCAGCGAGGCGGAGCACGAGCTTCCGCTCCGCACGGTCGGCGGAGATGCCTGGGAGGTCGAGTTGCGTGACCAGGGGCACCATGCCGTCCGCGTAGATGTGAACGTCCCGGTCCGGACGACCGTCGAAGGTCATCGCATCGAGTTTGCGACACCCGAGGCCGCGACGACGTCCGTGGAGTTCGAGATTGGGAGCCGCGTGATCGACGCCCGGGCGGGGGATGGTCAGCGGGCGACGGTCGCGCCGATCGCGGGCGGGAATCGCTCGCGAATCTCCGCACACCTGACGCCGCGATCGCGAATCGAGCTGAGCTGGCGGATCGTCGCGGACCCCGGCTTTCAGCTCGCTCCCCTGCTGTCGATGCGAGGGAACATCGCGATCGACATCGACCCGGGATCATTCCGGACTCGATCCTCTTGGTCCATCTCGCCGATCCGCGGGAACACGAGGACGCTCGAGTTGCGGCTCCACCCCGAGGACGAGGTCCTCGAGGTGGAAGTCGATGGACAGCATCTGCCCGCGGGCATCGAACGCGCCGATGGCATGACCCGATTGACGATCCCCTTGACCGAGCCGTTGCGGACCGACCCGCCCACCAGGTTGGTCATGATGACCCGTCGTCCCTTGTCGTCGCCGCGTGTGACCTTTGGCGGATTTCCCCTCACATATGCCAAAGATCAGTCCGGCGCGGTGGGGATCACCCCCAGCGCGAATCTCTGGATCGACCAGACCGCGGGCAGGTCCCTGCGGCGGATCGACCCCGGGACGGAGCTCCCAGAGGAGTTGCGGTCGCGCCCGAATACCGTCCTGGCCTATCAGTTCTTCGATCAACCGTTCGAGTTGAAGCTGGGCGTCGAACCGTCTCAACCGTCTGTCTACTCGGAATCCAGGACGACACTTCGTCTCGATGCGGGCCAAGCTCGCCTCGACACGTGGGTCGTCTATCGGTCCGGAAAGGGACGGCTCTTTGAGGTGAATCTGCGCATGCCCCGCGGCCTCGAGCTGGAGTCGGTCGGCCCCGACGATGTTGTCGAATCGTCACGCGTCACGGCCGAGGCGGCGGGAAGTGGAGCCCCCTTCAGGACCACCGAAGTATCGCGCGCGGTGACGGTGAGGTTGACCGAGAGGGCCCGCGAAGGGGGCGATTTTCGCCTCCACCTCGTCGGCCGGCAGTCTCTTGTCCCGTCTCAACCGGTCTCGGTGGCGCTCTTTCAGCCGGACGGGACGAGCATCGGAGGGGGCCGGATCGCAATCCTGACCGAGCGCGACGTGACGGTCGACCGTCCGGATTCTCCCGTGGGAAAATCCGGGGAGCCGTTCCGCCCCGAGCCGACCGAGCCACCTTCGGACTGGTCCTGGCCCGCCGACCACACCGCGGCGTCCTCTCCCGTGATGTGGATCCAATACGATGGGCACCCTGCCCGAATCCCGCTCAATGTCACAGTCCACCCGATCTCGGTCTCCCACGCGACCCGATTGAATCTCACGGTCACGCCTCGAGGCACCGATCTTCGCCAGGAGTCGGACGTCACTGTCCGCTTCGGCACGCTGGGGTACATTGAGGTGGCCGTTTCGCCGGCGCTCGATGGGCGTTGGGAGGTCGAGAACGGGGACGTCGTGAAGAGAGAAGACCGGGGAAAGACACCGGAGGGGTATCGTCTCGTACGACTGACTCCGGCCCGTGAGATCGTCGATACCCTCCGCTTGAAGTTCCGCATGAGACTGCCGATGCGGCCGGAGAACGACCGAGCCACCGAACTCCGCATCCCCTGGCTACGCATCATCGGGGGGACGAGCGAACCGATGCGGGTGCAAGTGGCCTCCGATCCGGGGGTCCTGCTCAGGCCTCGAGGGCAGGGGTGGTCCAATATTCGCCGAGAGGATGCAGACGAGGCCGGGGAAGGAGGCCCGCCGTTCCAGTTCGTCCAAACCCGGGCGGAATCCGAGACGGCCCCGCTGCTTATCGAGGCCACGCGACGCGCCGTCGCGGAGCTCCCCTCGCTGGTCGCCTCGCGACTCTGGTTGAAGACGTGGCAGGGGCCGGAAGGCGACTTGCAAACCCGGGCACGCTACTGGGTGGTCAAGCACGAGTTGGAACTCGCCCTGGTCCTGCCGATCGGCGCCGAGTGGGTCGGTGCAAAGGTGATGGGCGAAGTCGTTGACGAGTTCGAGCCGCTTCCCAGGCCCGGTGGTTATCGGTTCGCGTTCCCTCCCCACGTCGGATCGGATCCCGTGCTCGTCGAGCTGGAATATAACGTCCCGGCCCGATTCGTGGGGTCGGATTGGCGTCCCCCCCGACTCATCGGCGGCGGAGTGGTCCAGCAGACCCTCTGGGAAGTGAGGGTGCCCTGGGGCCGTGCCCTCGTCGGAACCCCATCCGGCTGGTCCGATGAAAATCAATGGTATTGGGACGACTACATGTGGAAACGACGGTCTTCAATGAGTCCGTCGGCGCTCCCCTCCTGGGTCGACGGACGATCCTCTCGATCGCGAGGGGAGGCTCCGGATGAGGCCATACAGGGCTCCAATCAGGGATACCTGTTCGGCCGGCCGGGGGGACCTGTCGACATGCCGTTGCTCATCGCACACCGCGCGGTCCTCGTGGCCGTGTGCTCCGGAATGGTGCTCGGCGTCGGCATCCTGGTCCTCGCGTGGTATCCCGCCCGAAAACTAATGGCGGCATCCTTGATGGCCATGGCCATGGCAGCGGGGGCCGCGATGCAGCCGGATATCACCTTACTGGCCGTGCAATCAGCCTTCTTAGGGTTGTTCTTGACGATCCTTGCGGCTTTGATGCAGCGGATGCAGAACCGCCGCCGTTCGAGGCCCGCGACGTTTGGCGAGGCAAGCGGTCTGGCGTCAGCCTTGATGCCCATATCCTCGCTGAATCGGTGGTCGGAGCCCGGCTCGGACGATTCGACGGCCATTCGCGTGCGGCCAGCCTCGACCGTCGATCACGTCGTGGTCGCCCGGCCCGAGGCCTCGGAGAGTGGGCTGCCATAGCCCTCGCCTTGAATCCGACCGAGTCGTCGGTCATCGCGGCGCGGACTCCGGCGCCCTGCAGCGACGTTAATCCGGACAGGGGCATGTATTGGTGATCATGAAGACCTCGGCGGATCGGCCCACGACGTCGCGATGGACCCACCCCACGCGTTTGTGTGCCGCGATCGCGCTGGTGCTGTCGGTCATCGGGGCGGGCCCTCCGGAGGTCGTCAGGGTCCGCGTCCCCTCGGCAAGGATCAAGGCGTGGTTTCCGCCCGATATCTCGCTGAAGGGAATGCCCGCGGAGGAGTTCGAGAACTTGGTCCGAGCCGCCTCCGCAGGCGTCCGGCGCAAGGAGCGTCCGCCCGGTCCGCGACTGCTCCGGGCCCGTCACTCCGCTCGTTGGGAGGCTGGGGTCCTGCTTGGCCGATCGGAGTTCGTGATCGAGCCCTCGGGCCCGCGTCCCGCCCGGGTGGGGCTCGAGCCCTGGACTCCGGCGATCGTCCCTCCGGAACATGATGTCAGCCCCGTCTGTACAGACCAGCAGGGAAGAACGGCGATCTGGCTGGAATCGACTCGTACGACGACCGTGGCGTTCAACTGGCAGTCGCGTTCATCGCCCGGTTCGGATGGGCGGTCATTTCGCATGGCATTGCCGGCAATCCAGCCCACCAGCCTCACCCTGGACTTGCCGGCGGGTTGGGTTCCCGACGGCCCCGAAGGATCACGCCGAGGGCCCCTCGAGACTTCGAGCTCGGACCGGCAAAGCTGGAACTTCGACGGGCTCGGGGGCCGCTTCGACCTCAGACTCCTCGACGCGGGAGGACAGGGTGGTCACCAACCGGGAGAACGGCTCTGGCTCGGCGGCCCGACCCGGATCGACCTCCGAGGGGCCCTGGCGCATTGGGAGACGGAATGGACGGTGGAGGCGCTCTCGCGCGGACCGCGCATCCTTAAGGTGGAGCTCGACCCTGGCCTCGACCTCGTCGACGTCACCGGCCCCTTAGTGGAAGGTTTCAGGACAGAGACGAGGACGGAGGACTCCACGACTCGGATCGCGATTCATCTTGTTCGAGGGGTCTCGGGGCCGACGCAGGTGACGATCCGGGCCGTGGCGAACGTCCCCCTGCAAGGCGCATGGACCGTTCCGGCGGCCCGTCCCCTCAACGCGGTCTGGACGGGCGGGACGACCACCGTCGGACTCGACGCAAATCACGTCGTCGAAGACTGCCGCGAGCGAGCCGGCCGCAGGACATCATCGAGGACGGGCGCGGAGAGCGAATTCCCGTCGCTCGCCTTCGAGGCAAGCGTCCCGGAATCCGTCGCCGAGCTCGTCTTCCGCGGGCCTCGGACCGCCCTCTCTGCCGAGGTGAGGGGTCAGCTCTTGTTGGGCAACTCGGCCCCACGGCTCAACTCTCGCCTGACATGGCAGGTCGTCTCGGGCCGGTTGCTCGACCTCGTGGTCGACCTTTCTCCCGCCTGGTCGCCCGACCGTATCGAGATCGACGGTCAGGCTCAGCCGTCGACGTGGCACTCGGAGGCTCAACCGGGGGGAGGGTCCCGCGTCCACGTCGTCCCTCCGCCAGGCGACTGGGCCGGAAAGTCCCTGATATTGAACCTTACCGCGACCGCGTCGATTTCGGGGGGCCGCGGCCCGTTAGAACTCCCCAGGGTCCGTCCGGTTGGGGTCCAGATCTCCGATGAGCTCTGGGTGGCCCGCACGGATTCGAGCCTGACTCTCCAGCCGACCCATGCTCGTGGGTTGGCCTGGATCGACCCGGCCTTGGTGCAGGCAAATCCGGACGAGCCACCCTCAAAGCCGGACGGGACGCGAGATTCGCTTGCCTGGCGCTGGATCACGGAAGACGCCGAGGCGAGGGTCGACCGTGATCGGCTCGCGGCCGACCCGATCGGTATGGTCCACCTGTCGGCGACGGTGAGTTCCGAGCAGCTCCTGCTCGAGTGGGTGATCTCCATCCAGGCCGGGACCGCTCCTCTGGGCTCGATCGTCCTGGATGCGGGCGGAGAGACCGAGAACGTCCCGGAATGGCGGTTCACGGACGAGGATACCGGCCTTGATGTCGCCACTCGACCGATCGATGCCTCGCGACGAGCCGCACTCGGGTTCCCGGGGAAAGGCCAGGGCTGGGAATTGACTTTGCCCGACCCCGGCCGAGGGCAATGGACGCTGAAAGCGACGAGCTTGATCCCATGGCAGGGGCGAGGGAATATCCCCTTACTCTCACTGGCCCCCATGTTCCAGCCACGAGGGACGGTCCTGGTCATCGCCGATCGCGCGACACGCACCTCGGTCGAGAGCGAGGGGCTCTGGAGGCTCGATCCCAAAGTGATGGGGGAAGGAGCCCGGCTAGGAGTCCTCTCCAAGGCCGACGATCGCCCGAGCCGAGGATCGAAGGAGAAACGCGAGGCTCATTCCTTCGGTTACAACGAGCCGGGAGGTCGGCTATTCCTGAGCACCGAGTCCCTTCGGCCGGCTGCCACGGGCGTGCTGATCCGCGATGCGGTCTTGACCACGTTCGCCAACCCGGGCACGTCGAGCCGCCAGCACCTCGCCCTTACGATGGCGGCGGAGGGAGGCCAGTCGCTCGAATTGACGCTGCCGGAGGGTTCGAAGCTCCATCGCGTCCTTCGCGATGGCCGCGAGGTGAGTCCCACTCAGATCGGGCCTCGCCTTTCGATCGCATTGCCTGGTGTGGCTGGCACTCTCTCGCCGAGCACGCTTATCCTCGATTATGAATCGGGGGGCGTAGGGACCGCCGATCCTTACAGGGTCGCTCCGCGACATCCGACCGTCTCGGCGCCTTGTCTGGAGTTCCTCTGGCAAGTCGTGGTCCCGGAGCCGTATCGTGTCCTCGAGGCCGGACCGAGGCTGGTCGCCACCGAACCCGTACCCTCCCCTTCCTGGCTCGATCGGATTCGGGGCGCGTGGAATCCACTCCGCCACGGAGTCAGAGCCGAGCCGAGCCCTCTCGACGCCGCGATGCTGGGCACGCTGCATGAGCATCTCGAACGCGGGGGGCCTCGGGAACTCACCCTGGACGAGTGGTTCACGCGCCTGGATGCGGGGCCATGGCCCATCGTGATCGACCGGATGGCGCTCGCAAGTGCGGGATTCGCGCCGCATTCGCGATCTACCCCGACTCGCGGAGAATCCGCAAATGACGCGAAGGTGATCCCCTCGTTCCGTCCCCTGGGACTTACGGTGATTCCGATCGGGAACCTCCACCTGATCACCACGGCGGCCGAAGCCCCGAAAATTCGAGAAAGTATCCTGGGCCGCGCCGGAGGAGTCGCGGCATGGAGCGTCGCTCTGAGGAAGGGGGTGATCTGGGGTTCCGACGGCTCGGATCGATTCCAATCGGTCGGGCGCTGGCGGGGTAATACGAGCCCCGCCGGTGCACGCACGCGAGAAGCTTCTCCGGATGAACTCGCCCCGGAAGGGGGGCGAGTCTGGCGATTCACGGGCGCAGGTTGGCCGGGCCCCTTGACCTCGGCTCGACTCGTCGACGATCGTTCGACGACGGCTTGGTCATGGGTCATCGGCCTGGCAGTCTTGCTTGCGGGCCTCGCCACCCGGCATCGTCCCACCCCCATCCGGGGAGCGTTCATCGCGGGAGTGATGGCGATCACCCTGGTCTTGATCGCGCTGGATTTGTCGGACGCAAGGCTCGCCGAGGGAGCTGCGGCCGGCGCCGGCGCGATCCTCTTCGTGTGGCTCGGACAGTCGCTCCGACAAACCGGGGTTGGTTCCGGCCCCGGGCGGAGAACCCACTCCTCCGCGCGCGTCCGTTTCCCGATGCCTCCCGCCGCGGCGGGCCTCGTGCTCCTCCTCGTGGGCCTCGTCCCGGTCGTCGTCGCAGAGGTGGGCCGAGGCGCCACCATCCTCGCCCTGTTTCCCTTCGACGGTCCCGCCGACCCGAACGCGCGGGGCGATCGGGTCATCCTCCGGTTGAGCGATTACGACCGCTTGAAGACCTCGGCCGAGTTGGAGGCCCCAGCCTCGCCCGTCGAGCTGAACGCCACGGCCGCGACTCACCGAGTCTCCTGGATCGACGAGCGTGATCTCCTCGTGGAGAGCGAGTTCGAGCTGGTGGGTGCCGGCGCGCCATCTACGTCTTGGCGGTTTCCCGTCGGTGACTCGCGGGATTTGTCCGCGAAGCTGAACGACAGCGAGGTCCCGATCTACATCGAGCAGGGCGGGAAATTCGCGGCCGTCGCGGTCACTCGGGGCGACAAGCATCGGCTCAGGATTCGCCGTGTGGCCACTCCACAGAACAACGGGAGCGGCATGAAGCTCAACCTTCCCATAAATCCCATCGCGACGGCCAGGTTCAAGGTTGAGGGTCACGGCAGCCCCACTCAGGTCGAGATACTCAGCGCCCGAGGTGGCATGGCATCGAGCCCGGCAGGGGTCGACGGGATTCTCGGGCCCGCCGATCGCCTGGAACTCCGGTGGGCTTCCAAAGTCGCGGCAGGTCAGATCACCCCACGAGGGACTGCCGAAGGTCTGATCCTCTGGGATGCCGAGCCAGCGGGCGATCACGTCCGGGTGAGGATCACCTACCGAAACCCGGAAGGGACGCCTTCGGTTCGTCTCTCCGTCGAGCCGGGAGTTATCCTCCGCGACGCGACCATCCCCGGCGTGGTCGACCTTCGCCGGGAAGGGACCGCCGAACGCCCCGAATGGGTGGCAAGCGTGGACCCCCCCTTGCCAGACGGCACCACGATCGGCCTGGAGTTCTGGAGGCCGATCACCTCCCCGCCCTCGCGAGACCCGAAGGCCACAGCGGCACCTCCCGCAGGCGGGCACGCCCTTCGTCGAATCCCTCGCATCGAGCCCCTGGACGTCGACCGCTACGCGGGATCGCTGGGTTTCCGGAGGCCGGCCGACTGGTCCGGACGGCTTTCTGCCGGTTTCGGAGTCACCCCGATCAGCGACGAGGCATTCGTCAAATTATGGGGTAACCTCCCGGACGAGCCGCTGACATTATCGGGAACGTCCCGCTTCGTTCGTCCCCCGGAGATCGCGTTGCCCACCGGTCCGCTCCCGGGCCTGCTCTCCGTGCGGCCGGCTGTCCAGTTGGTGATCGGCCCGGGACGGATCGAGGTCATCCTGGAGGCGGACCTCGCTGACCTCGATATTTCGTCGCGAGAGGTTATTCTGTCAGTCCCCCCCCAGCTCCAACCCGTCCGGGTCGAGGCCGATGGCATGACCGACTGGAGCCGGCCCGCCCCGGATCGGTTTCGGCTTCGATTCGACGGGCCCCAGTCCCTGCGGCGCAAGGTCCGCATCCGGGGATGGGTCCCGGTCCCTTCCGACCCCCTCGCCACCTCCACCTTGAAGGGGGGGGCTCAGGTGCCTTGGCCTCGTTGGATCGGGGCCGAAGTCGAGTCCGGGACCCTGGAGGTCTCGTCACCGACCGAGTTTCAGCTCGCCCCTGCGCAAGGACTGACCATCATCTCATCGGAGCAATTGGGGGGGGAGTCCACCTCCGACGTCCGGTTCCGGAAATCTTACCGGGTCGACCAGCCCGAGGGTCTCGGTCGCCTCACCTGGGATTTCCCCCCTCCGCGGGCCGGTGTGACGGTTCAGAGCCACCTGACGATCCATCCCGAATCGGCGGAATGGGTCGCGGTCGTCACGTATCAAGTGACAGGAGGGGCCTACGATGCCATCCATCTGGAGCTCCCGACCGTCTGGGCGGCACGGGCGCGGGTGAATCTGGAGGGGGAGGGCCATCAGTTGACGTCCGTCTCGCGCCGCGATGTCACAACCTGGCTGATCCGTCCCGACCTCCCTTTCTGGGGGAAGAGGCGATTGGTATTACGGTCGTACCTCCCGTTCGAGGCGGCAGGAAGCTTGGCGTTTCCCGATCTGGTTCCCCTGGGCCACGGGGGGGATTCGGCCGAGACGACATTGGCGATCGCCAATGCGACTGGCGGTGTCCTCAGGCCAGAGGCATCACCGGGTTTGCAATCCCTCACCGACTCCGCCCCCTTCCGTTCGCGGGACTTCCTCGGGCGTGGCGATTTCCCGACACGGATCTTCGCGGTGCGGAAGGAGGGCTGGAAGCTCAAGGTCTTGCTGCCGAGCGAACGGACCACCACCGACGAAGGAGGCGTTCTCGGGGCCGTCGCGGCGGTCGTGACGCTGACCCTTTCGGATGATGGGTCCGTTTTCGGTATGGCCCGCTTCGATTTCGAGACTCGCTCGAGGCTTTTCTTGCCCGTCGACCTTCCTCCCCGATGCGAGGCGCTCTGGGCCTCCGTGGATGGGAATCCTTGCACCCCGCTGAAAGGCACGCCCGGACACTGGTTCATCCCGCTGGAGGATACGAGCACGTCCCGAGTGGAGCTCGGATGGAGGACGGCAGCGGTCGACGACCCGATGATCGGGAGCCGCCCGCTCCCCGTCCCCGCCGTTCCCATGGCCACGGCGACCACCTTTGTCACGGTCTTCGTCCCTCCCTCGGCCGAGGTCAAGAGCAGCGCGGGAAGCTTCGAACGCGTAACCGCCGATCGTCAGTCGATCGAAAGCGCCGAGGCGCTTGCTCGACGCACCTTGGACAGGCTGCCCGAGCTGGCCCGCACTTCGCCGCGTAACCCGGAAGGGATGGGCGCCACGCTGGAGGAATTCAAGGGCTTGCTGCGCCAGGCGGAACGCGCCGCCTCTCTGGAGTCCGTCGCCTCTCCCTCGGCGCGTGACGAGCGGGTTCGCCGCATGCGCGAACGGATTCAGGTCGCGCGGTCGGCCCTACAGGAAGCACTCCAGTCTGCCGGTTTCGATGAACTCGTCCCAGACGAGGATACCATCCGTAGCCCGGCGGGCCAGGGTCCACACAATCTCCCCACAAAGACGTCAAGGACGGCACCGTCGCTCCGCATCGCGCTCCTGGGAAAGCCGACCGATTTCTTCAACAGGGGCGGCGAGTGGAGACCTGGGCACTCGATCTTCTGGACACCGGTCCCGCCATCGAGTCTCCCGAGGCGACTTCGAGACTGGGCGATCGTCTTCGCGGCACTTGCAACGCCGCCGTTCTTGTACGGCGTCGTTCTTCAGGCCACCCGGCGAGGAGGCTGGGACCTCCTTTTCCTGACGGTACCACTTGCCGCGTTGGTCATCGCTGGCGGTCCGTGGGTGCTTTGTATCGGGGCGGTCTGCACGGCTCTGGGTTGGTCGTCAACCACAAGAGACTGATTTTCCACTCCGTCCATCCCCGCGCTCGACTTCTCGGGTCGACGACAGTCGGGCGGTGACGCCGTGCCCCTGACAGGCTCCAACGGGTTCGTCCGCGTCACCAGTCGGGATCGAGATCAATCCCGACGGTGGACGGCGGTCGAGTGAGGGATTTGCACACGTCAGACGATGAGTTCGACGATCGGCTTGCCTTCGTCGACCACCTTGATCGGCCGACCTCTCGGGGTTGTGTACTGTGTGGCAATGTCGATGCCCATCGTCTTGGTCATTGTGGCGACGAGGTCCATGACGCCGACGGGACGGTCCGTGATGTCGATTCCGTCCTTATCGGTCGCCCCGACGACCGTACCTCCCTTCATGCCGCCGCCTCCCATGACCACCGACCAGCTACGCGGCCAGTGATCGCGCCCCGCGTTCTGATTGATCCTCGGGGTCCGGCCGAATTCGCCCATCCAGACCACCATCGTATTTTCGAGCAGGCCTCTACTGGCGAGGTCGGCGACCAGGCTCCCCATCCCCTTGTCGAGTTCGGGGAGGAGGCGATTTGAAAGGGTCTCGAAGGCGTCGGTATGCGTGTCCCAGCCGCCGAGCGAGACCTCCACGAACGTCACGCCTTGCTCGACCAATCGCCGAGCCATCAGGCAGCCCGACCCGAAGGACCCGCGGCCATAGGCGTCGCGAACCTTGGCGGGTTCGTCGTCAAGCCGGAACGCATTGCGGTATCGCGAGTTCATCATCCGCACGGTCTTGGCGTAAACGGCGCGGTGGTCGACCGCCGCCTGGCCTCGCTTCTGAGCCAGGAAATTCTTCTCGACCAGGCTCAACATCTGCAACCGACGATCCATGCGCATCTGGTCGATCCCCTTGGGGGGTTGCAGATTGGCGATTGGTGCGTTCGGATTTTGCACGACGAACGGCGAGTGCGCCATGCCGAGGAAGCCCGCCCCCTGGCCCGGCGAATTGATGGCGATGCAGTGCGGAAGGTCGAAGTTCTCCAGTTTCTCGCCCAGTTCGTATGAACAGACGGAGGCGAAACTCGGATGCACGACGGTCGGGTTGGGGGCATACCCGGTGTGCATCATATACGTGCCGCGATCGTGGTTTCCCTCTTTCGAATCGACCGATCGGATGATATTGAGGTGCTGCATCTGCTTCGCGACGTTGGGCAGGTGCTCGCTGATCTCGACGCCGCCCGCCGAGGTCGAGATCGGCTTGAACGGGCCGCCGTTCTTCTCGCTCTGGGGCTTGAGGTCCCATGTATCCATGTGGCTGGGGCCGCCCGACATCCAGAGCAGGATGCAGCTCTTGTTCTTCTTGCGGAGTTGCTGGGCGTTGGCTTCCATCGCTCCGAAAAATTGGACGGCCGGGACCGCCAGGGTGGTGGTCGCCATGTGGCCCAGGAAGTGGCGGCGGGACATCCCGTCAGGAAAACGCAAGCGGTCTGGCATGGGTCAAAACCCCCCTTTTGCCTCGCGTGCGAGGCGTTCTCGAGTCGCCGCGACGTGACCGTCGCCCCGCATTCCCTGCGGAATCATCGGTTCAAGACGAACTCGTTCGAGTTGAGCAAGGCCCAGAACATGTCTTGCAGGACATGGATCGTGTCGGGATACGACGCGAGGAATTCGCGTGACTTGGCCATCTCGCGGGGCGAGGGGGCACGGCTCAAGGCGGCCATGTAGAGACCGTTCACCATGGTCACTTCGGGGGAACCTTTACGCTGCTGGCGGGCCTGATCCAGCAGGTCGGCCAGGAAGCTCCCCGCTTGGCCCCCGACGGCTTTCTCCATCAATTCCCCATTCATCATCATCAACGCCTGCGGGATCGTCCCCTGGAAGCTCGACGACTCTTCCCCCTCGTCGTTGGCGAAGGCGAAGATGAACTGGCCCATCCATGCGTCTCGCCTCCGATCGGTGTCGCCGCCGCCCCCGACCTTGTGCGCCGAGGTGGCCACCAGCAGCGAGTCGAAGAGTTGTTCGGGAGTCATCGGCTTTAGCGCCATGTGGCTGAATAGCGAGTCATCCTTCTCATTCGTGGGGTTCGTCACGCTCGACAGGTTGTACGCATCGCTGGCCATGATCCATCCGACCAGCTGCTTCAGGTCATACCCGCCCGCCTTGAATTCCTCGGCCAGCCGACTCAAGAGCTCCGGATGGCTCGGCGGGTTGTGCGGCCCGAAGTCATCGACCGGGAAGACAAACCCACGTCCCATGAAGTGGGTCCACATTCGATTGACGAGGGCTTGAGCGAAGGCGTCATTCTTGGGATCGGTCACCATCCTACCCAGCTCTATGCGTCGATCGGTGTCCGCCGCTTGACTGATCTTGCGCCCGTCGAGGAAAGTCGGGAATGCGATCCCTACCAATCCGTTACGCTTGTCAAAGCTCGCATAGGCGTCGGTGGGCTCGTCGCTCACCTCCGTGTGGTCGTACACGTCGGCACCGCGGACATCGCTCGCCGTGACCTCCTGCGACTTGATCCCCTTGAAGAACGCGTTAATGCCCCAGAAATCGGCCTGCTTCCAGTCGTTCGAGGGATGGTCGTGGCATTGGGTGCATTGAATCTGCTGCCCGAGGAAGACACGAGTGGTCATCGACGTCAAGGGTACGGCGCCGAACTCCAGGTGCGAGAGCGTGAAATTGACCGCGCCGTTCTCTTTGTTCGAGCCCTTGGCGGTGATCAGTTCATAGGCCATCTCGTTCCAGGGCCGGTTCTCGTTCAATTGGCGTCGGAGCCAGGCGGTCAAGGCGGGACGGTCGACCATCCGCTCTTGCCGCTTCCGGCCGACTAGGGTGACGACCCAGTGATTGGCGAAATTCTTGGCGTAGTCCGGGTGGTTCAGCAGGTATTGGACCAGCTTGCCCCGCTTGTCCGTCTCCCGAGAGCGGAGGAAGGCCGAGGCTTCCTGGATGTTGGGAATACGACCAAGGACGTCGAGATAGGCGCGTCGGAGGAACTCTTCCTCCGACGCGGGTCGCGACGGCTTGACGCTCGCCTGATCCCAGGAATCGCGGATCATCGCGTCGAGGAAGTCAGGCTTAGCACCCGTCCCCGTCGGGGCCTTCGATTGAGGACGAGCTGCGAACGCCTCACGTCCGGTCCCCAGGACTGCTAGCCCTGCGCAAGCGGCCAGGAGGCCGAGAGCAAAAGCGGGTGACCGCCAGCCACGAGCCATTTCCATCGTCGCTCTCCCCAACGCCGCTCGCGCCGGATGCGTCTCGTTTCTCAAACCTTTGCATCGACGTGATGTCGACTAGTTTAAGCGAATTGTCGGTAGCAGGTCAAAATAAATACGTGGCGGAAATGCAAAAATACATGGATGGGGGCATTGCACCACGTCTGGCGTCATTGCTTCGCGACTGGCACACGGCGCGGGGCGGGTGGATCAGGCACTCTCGCGTTGAAAGTGGATCTCGTGGAGGCGGCGATAGAGGTGAGAATGCCGGCGCAATTCGCTTTCGGTCCCCACGGCCTCGATGCGTCCGGCGTTCATCAGGACGATGCGGTCGGCGAACTGGAGCGAGCCCAGGCTGTGGGTGACGAGGAAGGTTGTCCTGTGCCGCGCGAACTCCTCGATGGCATTGCGGATCAGCGCCTCGTCTTGGATGTCGACGGCGCTTGTGGCCTCGTCGAGGATCAGGATGGCCGGGTCGAGGAGCATGGCGCGGGCCAGGGCGAGGCGCTGCCTTTGCCCGCCGGAGAGGCCGATACCCCGCTCGCCGATCACCGTGTCGTAGCCGTTGGGCATGGAGCCGATAAACTGATGCGCGAAGGCCCGCTTGGCGGCGGCCTCCACCTGGTCGCGTGAGGCGTGGCGGCGACCGTAGGCGATATTGTTGGCGATCGTGTCCTCGAAGAGGATGGTCTCCTGGATCACCATGCCGACCTGACTGCGCAGGCTCTTCAACTGGACGTCGCGGATGTCGTGGCCGTCGATCAGGATCGCCCCCGACTGCACGTCCCAGAACCTGGGCAAGAGACTCATCAGCGTCGACTTCCCACATCCGTTGGGCCCGACCAGGGCGATCGTCTCGCCGTGCCGGACGGAGAGTTCGAGCCCTCGGAGGACAGGCTCTCGTCCATTGTAGCTGAACTCGACGCCCCGGAACTCGATGCTCTTGCGATGCCACGGGAGCCGCGCGGCCGCCGGCTTGTTGACGACGACCGCTTGGCGATCCATCAGCGAGCAAATCCGGTCCGAGGCCGCCGCGGCGCGCTGGATGCGCGAGTGGACGTTGGCCATCTTGCGGACCGGGTCGGCGATGCTGGCCAGGGTGGCGTAGAGGGAGAGTAAGTCCTCGATCTTGGGCACGCTCGCGGCGAGTTGCAGCTTGAAGAGGCCCAGGTCAAGGAAGATCGTCCGCCTCAGGACCAGGTACGAGCCGGTCAGTAGTGCGATCGTGACGGTGGAGAGGGCGAGCATCTCGAGCACGGGGTCGGAGAGGGCGTCGATCGTGGCCACACGGACGCTCTTCTTGTAGAGGCTCTTGGTCTCGTGGAAGAAGCGACGCCGCTCGTGCCGCTCCGTCGCGAAGGCCTTGACGACCACGATGCCTTGGAGCGTCTCCTGGAGAATCTTGTAGATGTTCGACATGCTCTCGAGCGAACGCCGGACGGCCTGCTTCATCACCCTCCCGGTGCGGTTGGCCGTCAGCACCGAGATGGGGACGAGCACCATCGTCAAGAGTGTCAACCGCCAGTTCATCCAGAGCGCGAAGCTGAGGCAAGAGGCCGCGCGGAGCGGCTCGCGGATGACCTTGCTGAGCAAGGTGTTCAGCCCCTGACCGACCGAATCCATGTCATTGGTGAACCGCGAGATCAACTCGGCCGACCCCTGGTCGTTGAAACTCGAAAGGTCCAGCGCCATCGTGCGGCGGAAGAAGTGATTGCGGATGTCGAAGAGCGTCAACTGCATGACGTCGGCGACTAGGACCTCTTGCAAGAAGAGGAACAACCCCTTCACGGCGACACCCGCGACGATCAGCGTGAGTAGGACGAGGAGGGTCCGAAAACCATCGCGCGGGAGGTATCGGTCGATCCGGGGCTGGAGCCAGAGATAACTCGCCAACCAGGCCGAGGCCACGCGACGCTCGGCGACCAGGCTATCGCGACGTCCCGCCAAGACGTCGGAGGTCGGGTCCGCGGCGTGACTCTCCCGGAATCGCTTCAATTCGCCGAGGCGGGCGGAGGCGACCTGCTTTTCCCGGCCAAGGGCGTCGAGTTCGTGTCGGCTCTGCCTCTCCGACGGAGCCTGCGCGCCGAGGGGCCCGACCTGGGTCGACGAACCCTCCCCCTCGCGAATCCGGTCGAGAAGACCTTGGTACTCTCCGTCGGCGCGCTTGTAGCGGTCCCCAAAGGCTGGACTCTTCGGATTCCCGACGCGCTCGATGAAATCGACCTCCCCGAGCCGGGCGTCGATCGCCCGGACGTCGGTCTTCATCGCGACGATCTTCTCGGCGATCCATTTCTGACAGTTCGAGTCATCGTAAAGAAGGATTTTCAGGAGCGGCAAGACCGCGCTGATGTTGGCCACGTAGAGCAGGGCCACCATCACGGCGCAGCCGAGCGAGAGTCCGAACCGGACCCGGTATGGCCAGGCAAATCGCACGAGGCGGACGAAATTCTTCATTGTTGGCGAGCGCCAAGGACGGGGAACCCAAGAGCGTCCATGCCATCCCCGGGGCGCCTGGAACGGACGCCCGGGGTTTGGGCCGGGGCCTGGTGTACCATGAGATAGGGACCTCGACAATCCGAAAACGGCGGACGGTCACCGGGGGACATATCCGTATTGGAAAACGTGACCGCCACGGGTAATATGCCCTCTCACGGGAGTCCACTAGGCCCTGGGATGACCGCATGACCGTCAGGGAGGACGGGATGAAGTCACTCGCGCTCGTCGAGGCGACGGACCACGTCTGTCTCCGCTACCGCATCCGTGCCTTCGAGCCGAGCTTGATCGCCGCGGGAGGCTCGCTGACGATCCAGGCTCTAGAACGGGGCCCGATCGCCCGCCTGGCCCAGTTCCACCGCGCCGGGCAGTTCGACAGCGTGATCCTCCAGCGCAAACTTTTGCCGGGCTGGCAGTTCGGCGAGCTCCGTAGGCGGTCACGCCGTCTGATCTTCGACTTCGACGACGCCGTCCTCTTTCGCGATTCTTATGACGACCGGGGCCCCCACTGCCCCAAGCGGGCCGCACGATTCGCCCGCACGGTCCGCGCGGCTGACTGCGTCATCGCCGGTAACCGCTTCCTGGCGGAGTGCGCGCTCCGCGCCGGGGCCGTGGCCGAACGGGTCCACGTGATCCCGACCTGCATCGCCACGGACGGGTATCGACCCACCACCTCCGACCCGGGCGGCGACGGTCTGGACCTTATCTGGATCGGATCCTCGAGCACCGTGCAGGGGCTTGAGCGCCGCAAAGACCTCTGGAGACGCCTGGCGATCGAGGTCCCGGGAGTCCGGCTTCGCCTGGTCTGCGACCGCTTCCCCGACCTTTCTCCGATGCCCGTCGTCGCCATCCCCTGGGGCGAGGCGACTGAGGCCGAGGCGTTGGCGACGGGCGATGTCGGGATCAGTTGGATCCCCGACGACCTCTGGAGTCGGGGAAAGTGCGGGCTCAAGGTCTTGCAGTATCAGGCGGCAGGGCTCCCCGTCGTGGCCAACCCGATCGGCGTGCATCCCGAGATGATCGAGCCGGGAGTTTCTGGCTTCTTGGCGACGACAGCCGACGAATGGGTCGATGCGGTCAAGGCCCTGGCCGACGACCCCGTCGCACGTCGTAGGATGGGACTCGCCGCGCGAGCCTCGGTGGTCTCTCGCTACTCGGTCGAGTCCTGGACCTCGTCATTCCTCTCGGCAATCGGGCTCGTCCATCGGGAGCGCTCGCCCATCACGTTGGCCGAGGCCCACGGCCATGGTGCCGCCACCCGAGGACGATGGTCCGACCGCCTCGCCACCCGAAAAGGGCCGGAGACGGCACCTCGATGAGATAGGTCACGGCTCCCGCAACTCGGCTCGACCGAACTCCACAGGAAACACGGATGAATATTCCGTTCCGAAAGGCTCCGATCCTGGGTTTGCCCGATCGATTGTTCCAGCCGCCCCGTTGGCAATGGACTCAGGCGGGCGAGGTGGGCTGGTGGGTCTGCGGCGACTGGCGTGACATCCTCCTTGGCCCGACGGGCTTGCGCCTCGAAGAATGGCGTCGAAGAGGGAAGCTCACAATCGTCAAGGAAGGGCCCCATCGCACGGTCTACCGCGCGGACCTGGACGAGGGCACGGTGTATGTCAAGCATTTCCTGGTACCCAACCTGCGGGCCAAGCTCCGCCAGTGGTTACGCCGCGGAAAGGGACGCAACGAAGGTCGACGGGCGCGCCACCTGGCAGAGATCGGGGTGTCGACCATCACCCCGATCGCCCTGGGTGAGCAGCGCAGGCATGTGCTCTTGCTGGAGAACTACCTCGTTACGCACGCCATCCCCGAGGCGCTCCCTCTCGACGAATTCGTGGAAGAGCGGCTCACCCAATGGCCGGAACCGAGGCAATCGCGTGTCCGTCGCCTCCTTGCCAATGAGTTAGCTGACCTGACTGCCCGCATGCATGATGCCGGCTTCGCCCATCTTGATTTCCATCCGGGCAACATCCTCATCCGTATGGGTCCCAGCGATCAGCCACGGCTTTCCATGATCGACCTTGATGCCTTGCGGGTCACACGCCCGCTCGGCTGGGCGGACGCCGAAACGAACCTTTCGCAACTGAACCACTACTTCTGGATGAGATGTAACCGCTCGGACCGGCTCCGATTCCTCGCGGCCTATCTCCAGACGAGGAGGAGCCATCCCCCCGACGTGCGTCGGTTCGCTCGATCCATCGAGAGCGCGACCCGAGACTGGGCCGAGAGGCTCTGGAGGCGTTGGGGTAGGCGATGCCGAGGGAGCAACAAGTATTTCGAGGCCTATCGAGGCCCGAACGCCCGCGCCATGGCCTCGCGAGACCTGGACCCGGCGACGGTCCGCGTACTGCTGGCGGACCCCGACTCGCCCTTCCGGCGCGAGGGGACGGTGCTGCTGAAAGACTCGAGGACCACGACCGTGGCCGAAACGACGATGGCCGTCGGCGGGAGGTCGGTTCGGGTGATCTACAAGCGATTTAACCGAAAGAAATGGCTGGACCCCCTCCTGAGCCTCTTCCGCCCATCGCGCGCCTGGCAGGCCTGGCAGGCCGGCGGACATCTTGCGAGCCGAGGTTTGCCCACCCCGCAGAATCTGGCGGTCATCGCCCGGTGCCGGCCATTCCGGTGTGCGCCGTTGTTCTGGCTCCTGCCGCATGAGACATATCTGGTCACCGTCAAGGAGGAAGAGGCCCTCTCACTCGCCGAGTACGTCCGGAAATTCCTGCCGACCCTGGACCCCCGGACGCGCCGGGTCCAGATTTCGCGGCTGATCGCGGCGCTGGCAAAGCTGCTCCGGACCCTGCACGAGCGTTCGCTCTCGGACCGCGACCTGAAGGCCTCGAACATCCTCATTCGCACCGACCCCTCCGACGGGACCGTATCCCTGAGCGTGATCGACTTGGTGGGGGTCCGCCTCGTCCATCCCCTCCCGCGTCATCGCCGTGTCCAGAACCTTGCACGGCTGCAGATAAGCCTGTCCGACGTCGCCGGACGAACCCGGACCGACGCGTTGCGGTTCCTCCGGGCGTATCTCCCCTGGGGACTCTCGACCCGCAACGACTGGAAGGGTCTGTGGCGTGAGATCGCGTCGAGCATGCAATGCAAACGGGAGCGCAATCGCCGCCGAGGGCGAATCCTGTCGTAGCAAAGCCCCTCCCACCGACCGCCGAGATCACGACGATGCACGACTCACGCCCGGCTCGGCCCCGTCTCGCTCTCTGGCTCATCCCGCTCTTGGCCGCTCCCGGCTGCGCGACGCTCGGTGATCGGGGCGAGACGCTGGTCCCTACCCGTTACCAGACCCGGACCGGCCCCTACTCGGTCTACACCAACTTCCCGATCGAGCCCGGGGCGCCGGCGATCCGCAGCCTCCAGGCGCTCGAGGTCGACATCGAGGCCGGCCTGGGCATCCGCGTCGAATCGGAAGAACCGCCCATCGAGGTCTACATCCTGGACGACCGCAAGGCATTTACCCACTTCCTGACATTCCATTATCCGGAGCTCCCCCCGCGCCGGGCGTTCTTCATGGCGCACGGAGACCGCCGCGTGGTCTACACATTCCTGGGAGACCGCCTGGAAGAAGACCTCCGCCACGAGGCCACGCATGCGCTCCTGCACGTCGCGGTGGGAGTCTTGCCCCTCTGGCTCGATGAAGGGCTGGCCGAATACTTCGAAGGGCCGGACGGTCGCCGGGGGGTCAACTCCGAACACCTGGCGCGGCTTCCCGCCGACCTCGCCTCGGGATGGAAGCCGGACCTCGCCAGGCTCGAGATGCTCAAGGCGGTCCGTCAGATGTCGCCGCGCGACTACCGCGAATCATGGGCCTGGGCCCATTACCTGCTCAATGGCACCGAGACGGGGAAAGTCGCCCTGCTCGACTACCTGGCCGGACTCAGTACGAAGCCCGATGCCAGGCCGCTGACCGATCGACTGAGTGGCAAAGATGTGGGCTCGAGCGCCCAATTGCTCGCCCACCTGGATCGCACACGAGCCCCCTCGCCAGCGGAGACCCCCGGCGCGGACGAGCCTCTCGTCCGGCTGCAAGACCAACCGCTGAAACCGGCACGTGCGACCGGGTCACGTCGCGGCTTCTTCGGCCGTTTTCGTAGCCTGTTCGGCCTCTGATCGCTCAGCGTTTGAGCGCGATGGGGAGTTGATCGATCTTGGCCGCAAGGATGAAATCGTTCTCGGACAGGCCGCCGATCGCGTGGGTCCAGAGCTCGACCGCGACGCGTCGATACCCCTCGAGATGAAGGTCGGGGTGATGCCCTTCCCGCTCGGCCAGTGCGGCGACGCTGACGAAGAAGTCGATGGCTGCCTGATAGTTCTTGGCCGTCCATTCGCGACGTATCCGGTTCCCCTCGTGGCTCAGCGCCCAACCTTCGATACGCCCGAGCAGGGATTCCGCCTCGACGGCGGTGAGCGAAGGGATTCCTCCTTCGCATGGGACACACGTCTTCCGAACCAGTTCATCCGCGGTGGGCAAGTTCATCGGGGTCGACCTTTTCGGACTCGGGTGCATCTTGACGTTACTGAAAGCTTTCACTCTCGGCCGGGAATCCACCTGCACGGACGTCCGCGACGTAAGCGGAGGCGGCCTGGCGAATCAGGACGCCGAGTTCGGCGTAACGACGGACGAACCGTGGGTGAAAGTCTTCGAGGAGTCCAAGGAGGTCGGGCGTGACGAGCACCTGGCCGTCGCAACTCGGCCCGGCGCCGATGCCGATTGTGGGGATCGGCAGCTCGGCCGTGATGCGGGCGGCCACGGATCTCGGGACACATTCGAGGACCAGGGCGAACGCGCCGGATTCGGCCACGGCCCGCGCGTCGGCGAGAATCTCGTCGCCGTCGCGCTGGACCCGGAACCCGCCGAGGCTGCGGACCGATTGGGGAGTGAGCCCGACATGGCCCATGACCGGGATGCCGGACTCGACCAGGGCTCGGATTGTCGCGCCCATCCGCCGTCCCCCTTCGAGCTTGACGGCCTTGCATTCCGTCTCCTTGAAGAAGCGACCGGCCGAGAGGATCGCCTGCTCCGGCGATCCCTGGTAGCTCAGGAAGGGCAAGTCCGCCACGACCAGCGCCCGACGCGTCGCACGGGCCACCATCTCGGCGTGGTACACCATCTGGTCGAGCGTCACGCGCAACGTGGTGTTCCAGCCTTGAACCACCATTCCAACCGTGTCGCCCACCAGGAGGCAGTCGACGCCGGCGGAGTCGAGCAACCGGGCGGTGGTGAAGTCGTAGGCGGTCAGGACGCTGATCTTGCGCCCTTGCCCCTTCCACCGCGCGAAGTCGGGAATCGTCACGACGGACTCATCGCCTGGCATCTGTGGGCTCCCCGTGCTCGACCAGCGCGGCCAGCAAGACATCCGGCCGGTCCACAAGGATCTTGTAGCGGCGTCGGATCGCTTCATGCAAGGCCAGTCGAGCCGGTTGAGCCGACCCGACGTCGGCACCGACGTCGGCGAAATAACGCGCCCCCCGGCTTCGGTAAAACTCCACCAGGGCAGGGGGGCCGTTGCCCTGGAGCGTCTCACCCCATTCGCCGGCAGCCCGGAGCACCGAGCCGCGCGAGAACTCCAGCCGACACCCACGCCGATCCGACGCGAACAGGAGGGCCTCGGGCGCCACGACCCACGCGCCGGCGGGGACGTGGGCACGGACCGCCGCGGCGGCTGCCGGCAACGTGGTCCACTCCGAGGGGGTTCGCCAGGTGCTCGATGATTGGAAGCATGAGAGCCCCACCGCGACTCCCCCCAGCGCGACGGCCAGGCGAGTCCCCCACATCCCTCGGGCTGAGAGGTCCACCAGCCCTCTCCCCAGCTCGACGGCCACGACGGGCGCGAGGGACAGCCAGTAGTATTCGTGGTGCAGCTTCCCGGCCAGGATCCCCAAGGTGATGAGCGTGGACGCTCCCCAGACCGTCCACATGCGGTCTCCCCCTCGACACCGCGACAGCCCCCACGCGGCCAGCGCCGCGCCGACCGGGGTAAAGGCACGGACCCCCACCACCCACGCCGCAGAGCTCCATGTCGTCCCGTGGAAGAGGGCCGACGGGACCAAGACGCTCAGCCAGATCGCACCATTATCCCCCGAGGCCTTCGATCCCCCCCCCTCCGACAGCAAGACCGCGGCGTGGATGTACCAGAGCAGGGCGGGCAGGACGGCCGCGAGGGCCAGGGCCGTCTTCCAGCCTCGGCGCGGCCGGAGTACCACGGCCACCAGCGGAATCAGGGCCGAAGCCCACACAATCTTCAGGGCGAGGCCCGTCGCCAGCGCAAGCCAGCCGAGCACAAGCCAACCGCGGCCGTTTCCGAACTCATATTCATCCCAGCACCGCAGTCCGACGAGGACTCCGCCGAGCATCATCGCATCGGGCTGGAAGGCACGTCCGTATCGGATTGTGAGCGGAAAGAGGGCGAACGCGGCCACAGCCAGCAGGGCGACGACCACGCCTTCGCGGCGACGGGCCAGGCCGTAGAGGCCCCAGGCGGCCAGGGCGGTCGCCAGGGCGGAGATCAGGCGTCCCGACCGCTCGAGCCCGAAGTCCGCCACGCGACTCAGCCCGAGCACCGCGGCCGGGTAGAGGGGCGGCTCGACGAGGAAGAGGTTTGGGAACGGCGCGGTGTCGAGCTGGGGTTGCAAGAAGCCCGAGCCTCGATCGAGGTTGCGAGCCACCATCGCCGTGGGGATTTGCCGACCGACGTAGTTCTCGACGATCGGCTGATCGGCCCCGGTCGCCCGCAGTCCGAACGTCAACAAAAGCAATCCGGCGAGGGCGGCGTATTCGCGAGCGGAGTTCAGGGGCGGCCTCCTGACCCCGGGTCAAATCCCTTTTCCCAACGCCTGAAGGGTCGTGGCCCACTTCCAGGATGGTAGCGGGCACCGAAGCCCCGGGTCAAGTCGGGGCGCCAGGGGTTGGACCGGCGATCATGGCACGGAACCTTGCATAGCGATCGCTGATGGAACCCCGACCCGCCAGGACCTCCGTGAACCGCCCGGCATCCTGCGCGGTCACGTCGGCCCTGAGCGCATCGAGTTCGTCTGTCAGCCGCCCGTCCCAGGTCGAGACGATCGAGGCGCGGTCGGCCCGATCGACCCAGCTCGGTGCGCCGAACCGGACGAACGCCTCCGGCCGCTCATCCTGCCAGAACTCATACCGCAGGGCCGTGGCGACCACGCGGACCCTTCCGGCTCGACCGACCAGGGCACGCAGGCCCTCCTGGAACCCGAGCGGGCGGATGTCATTCCCCACCATCCTCCCCTGAGGGAATATCCAGACCCCCGCTCGCGGGCCGCGGAGCCGCCCGACCGCGTAGTCGAGCGACGCGCGGACCGACCTCGGATCGGTCCGATCGATGGAGAAGGCCCCGATCCGCCGGAAAAAGCGGAATCGGACCATGTTGAAATGCTCCATCATCCCGTAGCCGTCGACCGGGATGTGCTCGTTGAGCATGTGCGCCAGGAAGAGGTCCCACCAGCACGAGTGATTGGCCAGGAAAAGGACGCCCCCCGGCTCGTCATCGAGGGCGACGCGGAGGCGATCCAGTCCTTGTACCCGGACGCGAAAGAACGCGCCGCGAAGCTTGGCCATGATCATCCCGTGAACTGCAAGCCGGGGCCAACCGCGCTTGTAGGCCTCGACAATCCGGGGAGGAGCCGAGGTCGCTCTGACGGACGACGGATTCATGGGGGAGTGACGGTCCGGGAGTCGTAGATGCGCTCTTTCCACAGGACGCGGCCCCGGTGGTGGTGCCAGACGCTCGCGGTGGCGATCGCCACGTAAGCGGTGATGCCCGCGGGGAGGCTGAGCGCGAACGGGGCGGAAAGCTTCAAGTAGCGGATCAGTGGGGCCGAGGCCAGGGCCTGGGCCATCCAACCCCAAAGCCCGAGCCCGATCCAGATCGCCGGCCCTCCGCGAGCGTCGAGTGAAGAGGCGATCGCAAGAAGTCCCCAGGCGAGCGTGACGGGGGGGGCCCATGCCATAAGCAATGCGACGACCGACCCGACGACGTATTTATGGAACTGGTAATCCATGCCGGCATAGGCATTCTTGCGAAGTCCTCGCCAGATGTCACTGAAGCTGCCGTACATATGAGTCCAGACCAGGTCGGGGGCGAGGTGGACCGAAAGCCGGCCGCCAACCTCCTTGATCCGACGCGATAGTTGGATGTCCTCGATGATCTCGCGCCGGACGCCCTGATGCCCATCGGCACGTTCGTACACCGATCGGCGGACGAGGATGAACCCCCCCGCCGCGATGGCCTCGGCGCGTCGGGGATCGTTGACGCGATCGAGGGGGAAGAGTTGCGCCAGGACCTGCATGAAGGAGAGGGCGATCGTGCCTTGCCAGAACGACTCGCAGGCCGGTCGGGCCAGGAACGAGACGAGGTCCGCTCCCGTTTCCTGCGACTTCCGCCAGGCGGTGGAAAGCGCCTCGGGATGGAGGTGGATATCACCGTCGACGAACAGGAGCCACTCGGCGCGAGCGTCGGCGACCCCTTGGTACAACGCCCACGTCTTACCCACCCAGCCCTCAGGCCGCTCGACTCCGTGGATCACCCGGAGCGAACGCGTCCCGACGGGCGCCTCCCGCTGCCGGAAAGCGAGTCGGTCGACAATCGCGCCCGTCGCATCGACGGATTGATCGTCGACGACGGTCAGTTGCAGGACAGGATAGTCCTGGGCGAAGATCGAGCATACGGTCGACTCGATGTCTCGCTCCTCATTGTGCGCGGGCACGACCACATCGACCGGAGGGGCATCCATCGGCGGGGGATGGGCAGAGGCCGAGAGGGGTCGGTATGCGTCCACGCGGCCGAGCAATCGCAGTGCGAGCCCCGTCCACGCGAGGGCCACCGCTCCCGACAGCAGGGCCAGCACAAAGGGCACGGTGGCCATCAGCGTCCAGTCCCCGCGGACTGAGCCGTCCTGGTGAGCGAGCTCGACAGATCACGCACGAGCTTTTGCGCGGTGATCTTGCCGCCCTGGACGACCATGGGCATCCCGGCACCAGGTTGGACGCCCCCGCCGACGAAGTAGAGCCCCGGAACGTCGGCGCGGTAGTTGAGGGGCCGGAAGCTCCCCCCGAGGACATTGTGACGGTTGCCCAGCCCGTAGATTGCGCCCCGAAATGCGCCGAAGCGGTCACGCCAGTCGCTCGGGCCGGTGATGTGCCGGGCCACCGTCGCCGCGCCAAGACCGGGCATGCCGGACCTCTCCAGCCGCTCGATCATCCGGTCAGCGTAACGCGACTCGAAATCGCGGTCGGACTCTTCCCCCTCCCTCAGAGGCGGGGCACCGATCACCACGAACGGGTTCGAGCACCCCGCCGGCGCGTCGCCCGCGTCGGTCACGCAGGTGGCATTGACGTAGATGGGCGGGTCGGAAGGATACTCGCCGCGCTCGAACAACTCGTCATAGACTCGCGAGGAACCTTCCGTCAGCACGAGCAGGTGATGGGCGAGGCCATCCCACGTCCGATCGGCGGCGAGCTGGATCGTGAAGAAGGAACTCGAGGGCTGCGCATCGCCCGCCCGGAGCCTCTCGACCTCGGGCGAGAAGCCGCTCCCCCCGCGGAGCATCCGGTGTGTCTGCACATAGTCGGCGTTGGAGACCACCGCGCTCGCGGACAAGAAGCCGGAACTGGTCGCGACCCCGCGAACGCGCCCCTGGGCGTCGCGCTCGATCGCCTCGACCTCGATTCCCGTCCGGACGTCGACTCCCAGGTCGCGGCACGCGGCGAGCAATGCCCGGGGGATCGCCGCAACGCCTCCCGAAGCGGGATACCAGACCCCTTCGCGGATGATCGTCCAGGGGATGATCGCCAGCGAGGCCGGGGCCGACTTCGGGTCAAATCCCGAGTAAGTGGGAAACCCGTAGAGCAGTTCGCGCACCTCGCGCGAACGGAAATGGTCGTCGATCTCGCTCGCGTAGCTCTTGGCGGGGGAGACCAGGGCGGCCGAGAGCATCAGCGGTGAGAGGAGGACCTGCGACCAGTTCTCCAGCATCCGATCGCAGTAGGCATGGCCGATGCACCGGGCGAACCGATCCATCTTCGCGAGGAACCGATCGAGCCCGATCCCGTCCGCGGGATCGATCTCCGCGAAGGCCGCCCTCAGCCCGTCCGCGTCCGCCGGGATGTCGAGAGTCCGGCCGTCGGTCAAGACTACGCGGAAGGCGGGATCGAGCCGGCGGAGGGGCAGGTATCGGTCGAGGTCGAGCCCGCTCGACTCGAACAAGGTCCGATACACCCAAGGCATCACCACGATGCTCGGTCCCTCGTCCCAGCGATAACCCTCATCGAACCGTTGGCTCGCCTTCCCTCCCACCGCCTCGTGGCGCTCCAGAAGGCTGACCTCCATGCCGTGGCGGCGCAACTCCATCGCGGCGGCTAGCCCACCCAGCCCGCCTCCCACGATGACAACGGGCGATGATTCCAGCACGATCGTCCCCCCACGAGCGGACCGACGACTCACCGGACTGGGTCTTCTCCCACGCAAATCTCGTCCGGGCCACTTTCATCTTTCATCTTATCCGAGCGGCCAGGGAGTGAGGATCGAACGACGAGACTGCGCAGTGCGGCGGCTCCCGCCGAATCCCTTTTCTGCGACGATCTCGGGCCAGGTAGGATGAGGCGTGATAAGCCGTTGCGGCCCAAAAAAAACTTTGCATCGGAGAGTGCCACATGGCAGTATGGCGAACGATCTTCTCATCATTTACACATCGTGAGCGTGGCCGATCGAATCAGGGTGAGGTGCGGGTGCCGCGCCTGGCGACTGGCACGGGAGACGAGTCATGCATGTCCGTGATGTCCTGATGGCCAAGGGAAACCGCGTGATCTCCATCGAGGCCGACGCGACCGTGAACGAGGCGATCGCTCGGCTCGTCCAGAACAACATCGGCTCGCTCCCGGTCGTCGATGATCAGGGTAAGCTCCTCGGGATGCTCAGCGAGCGCGACGTCTTGCGTGGCCTCCATAACCGCGGCGAGGGATTCGGACAGACAAAGGTCGTGGATGCCATGACTTGCCACCCGGAGACATGCGAACCCGATGCGGACGTCAACGACGTGATGGGGCAGATGAGCCAGCGCCGGATCGCCAAGGTCCCCGTCATCGACCAGTCCAAGGTGATCGGGATCGTTTCCGTCGGCGACGTCATCAAGGTGATGTACGAGAAAGTCAAATCGGAAAACGATCACCTGATGACCTACATCCATGGGACGCACTGAACGTCGCCTTGGAGTACCCGCTTCCGGCAGACCTGCGCCGTTCGCCGGAGACGGGGAGGGAGCGGGGACATCCTTGTCCGCCGGTCCGAACGGGACGCGTCTTTCTCTCCCTCCTCACAGTTCCTTCAGGTAAATGTTGCGGAATTCCAGCGGGTTGCCGTGGTGCTGGAGCTGGATATCCCCCGTGGCGGGGATGGGCTTCGTCCGGTCCTGATAGTTCTCCATCTTCGCGCCATCGACCACGCGCTTGCCATTGAGGTCGACTGTGACCTTGTCGCCCCGCATTATGATGTGGAAGGTGTTCCATTCGCCAATCGGTCGGTCGGCATGGATGAGTGGGTCCTTGCCCGGGGCCCCAGGACTGAGGTTCCAGAGCCCGCCGGAACCCTTGTCGGCCCCGAGCCTGTGGTAGCCCCCCGCCTCGGTCGTGTCCCATATCTGGACCTGGGGCAGTCCGCGCAGATAGACACCCGAATCTCCCTTCGCCAGGATTTTCCAATCGACGAACAGTTCGAAGTCTCCGTAATCCTTCGCCGTGACGAGGCTGTCTCCCTTGCCGTCGTAGTACAAGGCCCCGTCGCGGATCGTCCAGTGTCCTTTCGCCTTTCCCTCGTCCTTCCAATTCGTCAGGTCTTTCCCGTTAAACAGGGCGAGGAATCCCGGCGGGGGGGTATTCAGTGGGGGTTCGGCCCCTAGAACCGTGGTGGCGAGGACCAGTGCGAGCAGCGGCATGTGACGATTCTCCCTTGCGATTCGCGGATCCTGGTGCGTCCGTCGCCGGCGCAACGCGACGACCGGCCGATGCTCTGGACGCTCCTGTCAGACCACTAAAACCCAACCGGCGACCAAAGTCATCCCCCGACCTCCCTCCCCGGCG
>JAABUS010001752.1_pt1 | contig 45206 bp, 37 predicted proteins | sample 5560161 | NCBI WGS metagenome assembly JAABUS01 (sample SAMN10711885, study PRJNA513376) | rock metagenome | isolation source: Antarctica rocks | place: Antarctica: Victoria Land, Trio Nunatak nord | collected 2016-01-04
TCGGCACGCTGGTCAGGCCGATTGTCGCCGCGCCGCGTGCGGCCGCCTCAACGATCGCCTCTTCGGTGTCCATGGTGGCGCCGGTATGCGAAATCCCGATCATGACGTCCGACGGACCCAGCAGCGCTGCCGCGGTCAGCGCGGCATGGGTGTCACTCCAGGCGAAGGCGATCAACCCGATGCGGTGTAGCTTCTGCTGCAGATCGAGGGCGACGACCGCACTTGCGCCCACTCCCACGATGTCGATCCGGCGCGCAGCCACCACCGAGGTGATGGCCCGCGCGAGCGCGTCGCGGTCCAAAGTTCTTGCCGTGTCGGCGATCGCCTGCTGATCGGCGAAGGTGACGCTGTCGATGATGCTGTCGATATCGTCTGTCCGTCCGATGTCGCCGCCGACCTCTCGGGTATCGGACAACGCCTGCTCCCGGCCGGATTCCGCGGCCACTGCGACCCTGAGTTCCCGATAACCCCGGACACCGAGCTGCCGGCAGAGCCGCAGAACGCTGGCCTCGGAAGTGTCGGCGCCGCGAGCCAGCTCGGAGATGGTTTCGGTTGCGGCTCTTGACGGATCACCCAGTATTCGAGTGGCAACCCGATGCAGCGACGGCACCAGGGTCGGCGCCAGCCCCCGCAGTGTGACGAGCACGTCGCCCGAGGCGGCAGTGGACATGCGGTTCACTTCGCCTTCGTGATCGATAGCGGAACGATGGCATCGGCGAACTCCCGTTGGCGCACGTGGCACGCGAGTCGATAGCTGCCCGCCGACGGCAGCAGGGCAGGCACCACGGTACGGCAGATGTCCTCGGCCAGTGGGCATCTGGGATGGAACCGGCACCCGGGTGGTGGGGCAGCCGCGTCCGGTATCTCACCGCGGACGGCTGCGACCTCACGCGCCGCCTCGACCACCGGGTCCGCGACCGGCACAGCTGCCTGGAGCGCCTGGGTGTACGGATGCAACGGATGATCCGAAAGCTGCTCCCAGTTACCGCATTCGACGATCTGGCCCAGGTACATGACCGCGATCTGATCCGCCAGGTGGCGCACCATGCCCAGATCGTGGCTGATGAAGATGTAGGTCAGCCCGAGGTCCGTGCGTAGTCGGCTCAGCAGATTGATGATCTCTGCTCGCACCGACACGTCCAGTGCCGACACCGGTTCGTCGAGCACCACCACATCGGGCTCGACCGACAACGCCCTGGCGATCCCGACCCGCTGGCGTTGCCCGCCGGACAGCTCGTGTGGATAGCGGTCGGCGGTCGACCGGACCAGGCCGACGGTGTCCAGCAGATTGCCTGCTGCCGATCGAACCCCCGCTCGCCCCGAGGCCAGCCCGTGGACGGTCAGCACCTCGCCAAGCGCCTCCCCGATGCGCTGCCGCGGGTCCAGGGAGGCGTACGGGTCCTGGAACACCATCTGCACCGAGCGATGGAACGCGCGAACTCCGTCGCGATCCAGCGTGTTGAGGTCGCTGCCACCGATGCGCACCGTTCCGGACGTAGGCCTTTCCAGCAGAGTGAGCAGCCGAGCCGCAGTCGACTTGCCGCACCCACTCTCGCCCACCAGCCCCAGCACCGTTCCGGCAGGAACGGACAGGTTGATGCCGTCCAACGCGTGCACCAGACCGCGCCCTCTGGTCGGGTAATGCTTGAAGACTTCGATCATCTGGACCATCGGTGTCCCGCTCAGCGGCGTTTCAGGCACCGCGGACCACCTCGACCCGGCGGTCGGCCGGGTGCCACTCAGGCGGCGGCACCCAGCATGCCGCTGACGAGTTGCCACGATCCAGCAGTGGGGGTTCTTCGGTCGTACAGCGGTCGCGTCGCTGCGGGCATCGCGGTGCGTATGGGCAACCGATCGGCAGCGCCGACAATGACACCGGGACGCCGCCGATCTGCGGCAACGTGGCCTGATGTGGTTGCGCCAGCGTGGGAATCGACCGTATCAACCCGTCGGTGTACGGATGCGCGGGCTGCGCGAACAACGATCGGGCCTCCGCCTCTTCCACCACCCGCCCCGCGTACATCACCGCCACCGAGTCGGCGATCCGGGCTACCACGCCCAGGTCGTGGGTGATCCACAGCACCGCGATCCGGTATTCATCGCGGAGTGTCGTGACCACCTCGAGGATCTGCTGCTGGATGGTCACATCGAGCGCCGTGGTCGGCTCGTCCGCGATCAATACCTTCGGTCGCGGCGCGAGTGCGCAGGCGATCAGTACCCGCTGGCGCATTCCGCCGGAGAGCTGATGCGGGTACAGCCGGGCGAGTCGGTCGGGAGCCGGCAGCCCCACCTCGTCCAGCACCTCGAGGGTGCGTTCCCGCGCGGTGGCCTTGCTCCATCCGTGTGCGAGCAGACCTTCGATCACCTGCTTCCCGATCCGCATCACCGGGTTCAGTGCCGTCATCGGATCCTGGTAGACCATGCCGATGCCGGCGCCCCGCAGGGTCCGGCGCCGGTTTTCGCTGAGCTGCACGACGTCGGTGCCATCTAGTAGCACCTGCCCGCCGTCGACCCTTGACCCCTGCGGCAACAGCCCGGCGATCGCCAGCGCCGTGAAGGATTTCCCCGAACCCGACTCGCCGACCAACGCCAGAGTCCGGCCGGCCGCGACTTCGAAACTCACTCCACGCAGAATCTCTACTCGGCCTCGGGGGCCCGGCACCGAGGTACGCAGGCCGTTGATCGAGAGCACCGGATCTTTCGTGCCTTCCCGCAGAATTGCTGGGGAACTGTTCACGAGCGCGACTCCTGACGGGGATCCAGTGCGCTTCGTAGCCCGTCACCCAGCAGGTTCAGGGCGATGACCGCGACTACGATCGCCGCGGCCGGGAAGGCAAGGGTCCACCAGGCATTGGCGAGCGTGTTCTGCGCATCGGAAACCATGAGCCCCAGGCTCGGTTCCGGCGGCTGGGTCCCGAGACCGAGGAAGGACAGCGCGGATTCGGTCAGCAGGGCCCAGGACAGAGCCAAGGTGATCTGGACGACGATCGGTGCGCTGACGTTGGGCAGTACGTGGCGCAGGAGCACTCGCCAGGTCGGTATGCCCAGCACCCGTTGGGCTTTGATGTACTCCGCCTTCGCAACTCCCAGCGTCGGCCCGCGGGAGACCCTGGCGAAGATGGGCGTGTAGACGACGGCGATCGCGATGGCGGTGTTCTGCCAACCGCTGCCCAGTGCGCTGACGACGGCCAGGGCCAACAGGATTGCCGGGAAGGCGAACAACACCTCGACGAACCTGCTGATGACCTGATCGACCCAGCCACCGAAGAAGCCGGCGCAGATGCCCAGCACTGAACCGAGAATGGCAGCAACGACCACAGCCGTCACCGAGACCCGCAGCGAGGTCCAGACTCCGGCCGCCACCCGAGCGGCGATGTCCCGGCCGAACTGATCCGAGCCGAACCAGTAGAGCCGGGACGGCGGCTGATTGCGGGTATCCGGGAACTGCGCGATCGGGTCGTGCGGCAGCAGTCCCGCTGCGCCACAAGCGCCGGCGGTCAGTAGGGCGGCGGTCAGGATCAACCCGATTCGCCCGTTCGGATCTCGCCAGATGCGACGAATGAGACTGCCGGAACCCGGCGGCGCGCCGGCCGACCCGACATCGACCGAGATCGGAGTGACGCTCATGCCTGTCGCATCCTGGGGTCGACGAGCCGATACGCCAGGTCGACGAGCAGATTGACCAGCACGAAAGCGGTGGCGACGATCAGCACACTGCTCTGCACTATGGGGTAGTCATGACCGGTGATCGCGGTGAGGAGCAACCGACCGAGTCCGGGTAGCGCAAAAATTTGTTCGATGATCACGGTGCCGCCCAGCAGGTATCCGAACTGAATGCCGGTCAGCGTCAGAATGGGGATAGACGCATTGCGCAGGACGTGCGCGCCTCGAATCCGGCGGGCATGCAGGCCCTTTCCCCTGGCCGTGCGGACATAGTCGGCCTGGGCTGTCTCGACGAACTCGCTTCTGGTGGTACGCATGACGTTCGCGGCAAATCCGACCGATAGGACGAGCGCTGGATACAGGATCTGGCTCAGGTTGCCCGACAACGACGTCGTCAAGGGCACGAACGTGCTGGTGTCCGGAAAGTAATTGAAGAGGTTGGCCAGCAACGCGACCATCAGGGTCCCGAGGACGAATTCCGGGATGGCCAGCCCGAGCAGCCCGAGGCCCTGGGTCGCCGAGTCACGAATCTTGCCCGGCCCGGAGCCGGCAATGGTGCCGAGGACCACGCCGACCACCGTGCCGATGAGACCCGCCAGCACCGCCAGTTCGACGGTCACCGGCAGGGCGGCTCCGATCAGCGACGCCACCGAGTTCCCACTGCTCAGCGAAACACCAAGATTGCCCTGGAACAGCTGTCCCAGCCATGAGAAGAACTGTGCGTACCAGGGTTGATCGATGCCGTAGAAGTGTTTCAGCGCATCGATCTGAGCCGGCGTCAGGGTGCCGGATTCGATGCCGAGGGTAGCGGTGATGGAGTCTCCCGGAATGGCTCGAAGCACGACGAAGACGACGACGGTCACCCCGAACAGAGTGACCAAGGCCCCCCCGATCCGGGCTCCGAACCATCTCCAGGACAATGCCATTCCAGCGCCTGCTCAGCTCGTGGCGCCCAGTGACGTCAGCAGTCGATCCGCCCTCGGCTTGAAGCTGGTGGCCGTGGAGGAGACGAGGTAGTAGTCGTCACTGCGGAACAGCCAGACCCAGGGCGACTCGGTCAGTAACTGCCGCTGCAGATTCTTGTAGATGGCCTGCCGGTCGGCGTCGACGGTGCTGGCATTGGCCTTCATCAGCAGCCCATTGAGGGCCGGGGACTCCAAACCTGCCGGCTTGGCGAGACTTCCGCCGGTGGTGTAGTACCGGCCGTACATCAGGAACGGGTCGTAACTGCCTCCGTTGAGCGCGACGGCCGCGTCGAAATCCGCTGCTAACCAGGCTTTGACGTATGGGTCTGTGGTCAGCTGTTTGAGGTTGAGAGTGACGCCGATGGCCTTGAGCTGGGATTGCAGGTTTTGCCCCTCGGCTACCGCGGTGGCGTATTCACCGGTCTCCACGATGGTGTTCAAGGTGATGCCGCCGCCGAACCCTGCTTGGGTCAACAGCGCCTTGGCGGCCGCCGTGTCTCCCGGTTTGCAGGGGAGGCCATCGGTGGGCGAATACACGAATCCGGGGCTGGTGATCGGGCCGGTGACGGTGCCGTCGCCGTTCGCCGCCGTCTTGATGACCTGATCGCGGTCGATGGCACAGGCGATGGCCTGGCGCACCCGAACGTCCTTGAGCGGACCGTTCCGCCCGTTCAGCATCAACGCGTGGTAGGCCAGGGTGGGCTGCTTCACCAGCGAGAACTTGTTGGAGCCGCCGGCATTGTCGGCCACCGTCGGGTCGGACAGGAGTCCGACCTGAAAGGCACCGGCCTTCATTCCGGAGACGATCGAGGATTCCGCCGGGATCACGCGGAATTGCAAGGTGCCGATCTTCGGTGTTCCGCCGTAGAACTTCTTATTGGCCGTGAGCACCACCTGCTGGCCCTGGTCCCACTTGCTCCAGACGAAGGGACCGGTGCCGTTGGGAGTCTTGGCGACGGTGTTCGCGGCGATGTCCTTGTCGTGCAGGATCGCCGCGTTCAGCGAGGCAAGCGAATACAACAGCGCGGTTGACGGTGCGGACAGCGTCAGCTTCACCTGATCAGTGCCGATGGCGTCGACGGCGGTGATGGTCTTGAGGTTGGATCTGGCGACCGCTGCGTTCTTCTCGTCCAGGATCCGTGCGATGGACGCCTTCACATCCGCGGCGGTGAACGGGTCGCCGTTATGCCAGGTGACGCCCGTGCGCAGGGTGAAGGTGATGGACTTGCCGCCCGCCGCGGTTTCCCACTTCGTCGCGAGATCCGGCACGAGCTTGCCCGCTTGATCCAGCGCGACAAGACCCGAGTACACCAGGTCCAGGGTCTCGGTGGTCTGGAAGGCGGTGGCCTTCTGCGGATCGAGCTGGTCGACGTCGCCGGTGCGCGCCACCACGAACGTCTCGCCGCTCGGCTCCGGCGCGCCGGCGCCCGGCGAACCAGCAGCGGCTCCGGAGCCACCGGCACCGCTCGCTGCCGATCCGGCAGCGTTGCCCGCTGCCGAGGTCGAACTGCTGGAGGCTCCGGAACCGGCCGGGGAACACCCGATGACCAGCAGAATTGCGGCTACCGCAACCGCACTCGTTGCTCGCTGCCTTACCTTGCGCCCCCGTACACCAGTGCCGACCAGAACCACCACTGCGCCTCCTCAGCTGACGATGACTGGATGTTAGTCATTGACACGGGCGACGCACAAGAGGTTACCTATTAACATGCAGCTCATGGTTCCGTTGCGGCGCAGGCCGAACACGGCGCTGCAGAATGCCGATGCCACGGAGCCGGCTCCATCACCGCAAGCGGGAGATCCGTCGCGATGAGGGTGATCGGGATGATCAGTGGGACGTCCTACGACGCCGTCGATGCCGCAGTGGCCGACATCTGGCAGGAGGGCGACACGCTCGTCGTGGTTCCGCGCGGCATGTACAGCCGCGACATGCCTGCCGATCTGCGGGCAAATATTGCCGCTGCCCTGCCGCCCCATTCGACGACCGTTGCCCGAGTGTGCCAGCTGGACACGGTGATCGGTCAGCTGTTCGGCGAGGTGGCGGTGGCCGCCAACACCCAGTACGCCGATGGCGCCGCCGATCTGGTGGTGTCCCACGGGCAGACCGTCTACCACTGGGTGGAGGGGACGCGAGCGTTCGGTACGTTGCAACTGGGCTCTGCGGCCTGGGTAGCGGCCGCTGCCGGCGTGCCGGTGGTGTCCGACCTTCGCACCCGCGACATCACGGTCGGCGGTCACGCCGCCCCATTGGCCTCCACCCTTGACGCCTTGCTGCTGTTGCAGGGCGACGCGCGCCGTGGAGCAGTCAATCTCGGCGGCATCGCCAACATCACCGTCAAGGACGACCACGGAGCCGTCTTGGCGTACGACATCGGGCCGGCCAACGCGTTGATGGACAGCGTGGTCGTCGATGCCACCCACGGCGCCGAACGCATGGACACCGGCGGCGCTCGCGCCGCCCGCGGCAGGGTGGATCCGCTTCTGCTGAAAGGGTTGCTCTCCGAGCCGTATTACGCTTTGCCGGCGCCGAAGTCCACCGGCAAGGAACTGTTCCACGCCGACTACGTCAGCGAGGTCGTATCAACCCACTCGCCGCGGATCAGCACGGACGACTTGCTGGCTACCCTCACTGAGCTCACCGCCGCTCTGATCGCCACAGCCTGCCGGACCCACGGGCTCAGTGAGTTGGTGATAGCCGGCGGAGGTGCCCGCAATCCAACATTGATGGGTCGAATCGCAGCGCTTGCCGCCCCTACCCGCATCTCGTTGATGGACGACTACGGTCTCCCGGCGCAGGCCAAGGAGGCATATCTTTTCGCCGTACTCGGTCATCTCACCATGCACGGGCTTGCCGGAACGATTGCCTCGGCGACAGGCGCTCGGGTCGGCTCGATCCTCGGTTCCATCACCCCGGGGGCCGGTCCATTGATACTCCCAGAACCCGCGGGCGTTGCGGTGCAACGGCTTCGGATCCAAACGCCGTGAACCGGTGATCCGCTCCGCGGTGTCGGCCGACGCGAGCGAACTGGCCAAGGTCTTCGTCGCGGCCTGGCAGCACGGTTACCTCGGTGTCGTGCCGGCCGACGTTCTCGACAGACTTGATATCGAGGAATGGGCAGAGGGCTTCGCCCATCTTCTGCGGACCGGTGACCAGAAGTCGATCGTGTGGGCCGATGGAACCGGGGGAGTCCTGGGATTCGCCATATTCGGAGCAGAACCAGACACCAACTCTCCTACCAAGGGATATCTGGCGTCCCTCTACGTCGATCCGGCGGCGTCCGGTCGTGGAATCGCTACCGCACTGTTGGCCGAGGCGCTCGATTCCTTGACTGCGCAAGGCCGCAGTGACATCACCCTGTGGGTATTCACCGAGAACGAGCGGGCCAGGAACTTGTACGAGCGAGCCGGCTTTGTCGCCACCGGCGAGGCCACCACCGATCCGCGTTGGCGGGCGCCGCAGGTGCGCTATCGCCGGGTCGCCGACTGATTCCATCCCGTCGGTGACGGATCCTTGCCGATGGCGCGGGATATCGCGAGGATAGTCATCAATGCCCACCATGACCTGTGGATCCTGACGCGACGGCACCCGGCCTTCCGCTTCGTAGGCAGATCAGCGAAGCGGGCGTGCTGGGTGGGCCAACCCGTCAACACACGGCGTTCGATGGTCGTGCACGTCCTGTAGCCACTTCGACAGATTCAGATAGTCTGAACACATGAAGATCATGACAGCGTCCGAGGCGTCCCGGGCGTTCTCCGCGGTGTTGGATGACGCCGAACAGGGCGAGACCATCATCATTACCCGCGCCGGCCGCCGGGTCGCGACGATTGCCCCGGCGAGCGCCGCCACCTGGAGTACGTTCTGCGACGCTCTGCGTGACTGGAAACCCACCGACGATCCGACACTGGAATCAGACGTGGCCGCCGCCCGGAATGCCGTGACCCTCGATGGGCACCCGTGGCCCCCGAGCGTCTGATTCTGGACACGTGCATTCTCATCGCGGCCGAACGCGGCTCTGTGAATCTTGCCGGCGCGGCCGGTGGCGACGCTGACGCGGCATTGCCAGCAATCGCGGTGGCCGAGTACCTTGCCGGTGTGCACCTGGCGGCCACCGAACAACAGCGCCAGACTCGTCGGGCCTTCTTGGAGCGGGCACTTGATGCCCTGCCGATCGAGGACTACACCCGGCGCGTGGCCGGTCGGCACGGCGAACTGCTCGCTTTTGTTCGAAGGAGCGGCACCACCCGCGGAGCGCACGACCTGATCATCGCCGCCACCGCGCTCGCCACCGGCCGCACCATCCTGACCACCGACGACCGCGCCCGATTCCACGAGCTGCCCCACGTCACGGCCCGCGTCCTCGACCGCTCGTGACACCGGCCCGCCGGCGATGACTGTCCACCAGCTCTCGTGCAAGGACGCACGCCGCATCGCCGTGCGTGCTCAGCTCCTGGACAGCGCTCGTCCGACCGCGCTCCTGGACGTCGTACGCCACTTGAGCTTGCTGCATATCGATCCGACTGCATCGGTCGCTCCGAATGTCGATCTGGTCGCGTGGAGTCGGCTCGGCTCCTCCTACACACCGGCGGAGCTGCAGTTACTGCTCGAGAACGGGACGCTGGTCGAGCTGCGGGGGATGATTCGGCCCCGCGAGGACATGGTGCTCTATCGCGCCGACATGGCCGACTGGCCAGGTCGCGGCGAGCTGCCGGATTGGCGGGAATCCAACCGTGACTGGGTGGAGGCCAACGACGCCTGCCGCCTGGACATTCTCGAGCGGCTGGAATCGTCCGGCCCGTTGCCCTCACGCGAACTCCCGGACACCTGCGCCGTGCCCTGGGTGTCGAGCGGCTGGAACCACCACCGCAACGTCGCACAGTTGTTGGAATTGATGGTGTCGCGGGGAGAAGTCGCGATCGCCGGCCGGCGGGGTCGGGATCGGTTGTGGGACCTGGCGTCCCGGGTCTATCCGGACGATCCGGTGGTCCCGGCCGAGCGGGCGCTGCGCCTGCGCAACGAGCGGCGGCTGCGCGCTCTTGGCATCGCCCGCGCGCGCGGTACCGAATGTCCCGTCGAACCCTGGGATGTGGGGGACGTCGGCGAGCCGGCCGTCATCGATGGCGTCAAGGGCACCTGGCGCGTCGACCCTTCCCAACTGGGCCAACCGTTCTCGGGGCGCGCGGCCCTGTTGTCGCCCCTGGATCGGCTGGTCCACGACCGCACGAGGATGGTCGAGCTGTTCGAGTTCGACTATCAACTGGAGATGTACAAACCTGCGGCGAGACGCCGCTTCGGCTACTTCGCCCTCCCGGTCCTGTACGGCGACCGGCTGGTCGGCAAGATCGACGCCACCGCCGATCGCCGAGCCGGTGTGCTCCGGGTCGACGCGATCTACCAGGACGTCCCCTTCAACAAGACCATGACCGCCGCCGTCGGTCGCGAGATCGACGATCTGGCCCGTTGGTTGAGACTGGACCTCACCCTGCCCAGTTGATCTGCGGTCGAACGACTCCCACGACTCGGATTAAGGATGGTCGCAGGCGTAGAGACGGATAGCTTGCCCGGTTTCTGCCGACACTGGCACGCTGCAGCCATGGCGAAGGCGTTGAAGGTGCCCGCAGTGCGGGTCAAGATCACCATCCGCGACATCGATCCGCCGGTATGGCGGGAACTCGTGGTGCCCGGTCACTAGCATCTGGGCATGGTTCATCGGGCGCTGCAGATCGCGTTCGGGTGGCACGAGGCGCACCTGCACAGCTTCCAGGTCGGTGATCGGAGATACGGCGAACCGGATCCGACCTACGACAGCGGAACGCAGCGGGAATCGCTGATCCGCGTGCACGAGGTGCTGGCCGCGCCGGGCGACGTGATCACCTACTGGTACGACTTTGGTGACGACTGGTTCCACGACATCGTGGTGGAAGAGCTGCTCGATCCTCAGAAGCAGGCACGCTGCCTGGACGGACGGCGGGCGGCGCCGCCAGAGGACAGCGGCGGGCCGTGGGGCTATCAGGATCTGCTGCAGGCGCTGGCGGACCCCAAGCATGAGGAACACGAAGACCAGGTCGAGTGGGTCGGCGAAGGGTATGACCCCGAACTGGTCGACATCCAGGCCATCGACGGAGCGTTGCGCCGGCTGAGCTGACCGGATGGCAGGATCGATCCCTGTGACGGCAACTGTTCTGGATGGCAAGGCGACCCTGCGCACGGTCAAGGAGGAGCTCCGCAGCAGAGTGCAGGCACTGGCCGCCAACGGCGTCGTCCCGGGCCTGGGCACGCTGCTGGTGGGCGATGATCCGGGCAGTCGGGTGTACGTCGGGCTCAAGCACAAGGACTGCGCCGAGATCGGGATCAACTCCATCGAGCGGAAACTCCCGGCCGGCGCCACCCAGGGCGAGGTGCACGCGGTGGTCGACGATCTGAATGCCGACCCGTCCTGCACCGCGTTCCTGGTGCAGCAACCTACCGGCCTGGACGAGTTCGCCATCCTGTCCAGGGTCGACCCGGGCAAGGACGTCGACGGTCTGCACCCGTTCAACCTGGGTTCGCTGGTTCTCGGCGAACCGGCGCCCGAGCCGTGCACACCCGCTGGGATCATCGAACTGCTGCGCCGCTACCGGGTGCCGATCGCCGGCGCGCATGCGGTGATCATCGGCCGCGGCACCACCGTCGGCCGCCCGCTGGGTCTGCTGCTCAGCCGGCGCAGCACCAACGCCACGGTCACGCTGTGCCACACCGGGACGCTGGACCTGGCCGGCCATGTCCGGCAGGGCGACATCGTGGTGGCGGCCGCCGGAGTTCCCGGAATCGTCACGGCCGACATGGTGAAGGCCGGAGCCGCCGTCCTGGATGTGGGGGTCACCAAGCTGGGCACGAAGGTCTCCGGGGACGTAGCCGCCGATGTTGCCGAGGTGGCCGGGTTCCTGGCGCCCAATCCCGGCGGGGTCGGGCCGATGACCAGGGCGATGCTGCTGGGCAATGTGGTCGCCGCCGCCGAGCGTAATGCCCTCGCCGCCACCGGATGATCACTGCTCGGGGGCGGCGGGCGATTCCGATCACCGTGGTTCTGGTGATCGCGGCGATCGGGTTGCTGCTGTTCGCGACGGCGCACTGGCGCCGGGGCTCGGTGCTGCTCGGCATCGCCGCGCTGGTCGGCGCCGGCCTGCGTGCCTTCTTACCGGATCGGTCGATCGGGGTGCTGGCCGTCCGCGGACGCACATTCGATGTGATCTTCATGCTGGCGCTGGCCGCCGGCTTCGCCGCCCTGGTGCTGGTCCAGTAGCCCGGCTCCGGTCGGGTCGGTCGCTGAGGGGTCCGCCGTCGACCTGGCAGTACGCTCGCACGGCGAACCACGGATAACGGTGAGAGGAGCCGGGGCCACCCATGTCGAAGATCACGGTCAGCGGAACGGTCGTCGAACTCGACGGCGACGAGATGACCCGCATCATCTGGAAGTTCATCAAGGACAAGCTGATCCTGCCGTATCTCGACGTGAACCTGGAGTACTACGACCTCGGCATCCAGAACCGGGACGCCACCGACGATCAGGTGACGATCGACGCCGCCAACGCCATCAAGGAGCACGGCGTCGGCGTGAAGTGCGCGACCATCACCCCGGACGAGGCCCGCGTCAAGGAGTTCGGTCTGAAGAAGATGTGGGTCTCGCCGAACGGGACGATCCGCAACATCCTGGGCGGTGTCGTGTTCCGGGAGCCGATCATCATCAGCAACATTCCGCGCCTGGTGCCCGGGTGGAACAAGCCGATCATCATCGGCCGGCACGCCTTCGGCGACCAGTACCGCGCCACCAACTTCAAGGTGCCCGGCGCCGGAACCCTGACGCTGACTTTTACGCCGGCCGACGGGTCCGAGCAGATCAGCCAGCAGGTCGTCACCTACCCCGAGGCGGGTGGCGTGGCGATGGGGATGTACAACTTCAACGATTCGATCCGCGACTTCGCCAGGGCATCGTTCGCCTACGGCCTGCAGCGGGGCTATCCGGTCTACCTGTCGACGAAGAACACCATCCTCAAGGCCTACGACGGCGCCTTCAAAGATATTTTCCAGGACGTCTTCGACGCCGAGTACAAGACCGAGTTCGACGCCAAGGGCCTGAGCTACGAGCACCGGCTGATCGACGACATGGTCGCCTCGGCGATGAAGTGGGAGGGCGGGTACGTCTGGGCCTGCAAGAACTACGACGGTGACGTGCAGTCCGACACCGTCGCCCAGGGCTTCGGCTCCCTCGGCCTGATGACGTCGGTACTGATGACGCCGGACGGCCAGACCGTGGAGGCCGAGGCCGCGCACGGCACGGTGACCAGGCATTTCCGTCAGCACCAGCAGGGCAAACCGACCTCGACCAACCCGATCGCCTCGATCTACGCCTGGACCGGCGGGCTCAAGCACCGCGGCAAGCTGGACGGGACAGCCGAGGTGGTGCAGTTCGCCGAGACCCTCGAGGACGTCGTGGTGAAGACTGTCGAGAGCGGCACGATGACCAAGGATCTTGCGCTGCTGGTCTCCCCCGACCAGCAGTGGCAGACCACCGAGGATTTCCTCGCCACGCTCGAGGAGAACCTTAGGGCGCGGGTGGGCTGAGCTTTGGCAGCGGAGATCCCGGCTGCGGATCGGCCCGGCCCGCCGGGCGGCTAGCGTGGAAGTCGGTGGGGCGAGGGATCTTCCCGGGCCGGGACGTCCAGGAGTATCACGGGGAAAGGAGTCGGCCATGGGTGACGCCGTGCCGTCAGTGACGCATTCCCATGAGTGACGGACACCAATTCAGCGGTGAATCGGTGTCCATCGCACCGGACACCGTCACCGTGCTGGACGGTGCAACGTTCGCGCTCTCGTACACCAGTGGTGACATCGACACCTCGGCCCCGTTGGGCTTCTTCCATCAGGACACCCGGCTGGTCTCCCGCTGGCTGCTGTCGGTCGACGACCAGCCCTTCCAGCCCCTCTCGCACATGCTGGACGAGCCGTTCCGTTGCCGGTTCGTCGGCCAGGCCATGGTGGGGTCATCGCGGCTGCTGGTGGAACGGGAACGCTACATCGGCGACGGCATGCGTGAGGACATCGTGCTGAGAAACCTCAGCGCGAACAGGCTGAGCACCACGGTGAACCTGCAGGTGGGTGCCGACTTCGCGGATCTGTTCGCCGTCAAGGAGTGCCGCGTCTCGTCGGGCAACCACTCCCGCGGGCAGATCGAGGGCGACTGGCTGACCCTGACCGCCGCCGGACCGGACCGACCGGGTCGGCCGGTCGGCGTCCGCCTGCATGCCGTGGGCGCCACGGTGAAGAAGGACAGGCTGTCGTTCCCGGTGACCCTGGATCCCCGCGGGGAGTGGCGAGGGCGGGTGTACGCGCTGCCGATGATCGACGGGAAGCTCGTCCCGACGATGTTCCCCGCCGAGCGCCCGCTGTCCAGGACCGGGCCGGGGCGTCAGCTGGAGCGATGGCGGGAGAAGGCGTCCCAGTTCCGGTGCACGAACGAGGCGGTCGACGCGGTACTGGCCCGCAGCCGTGAGGACATCGGCGGCCTGCGAATCTTCGACGGCAAACTCGCACCGGTGGTGGCCGCCGGCTCACCCTGGTTCATGACGCTGTTCGGACGCGACTCGCTGCTGACCTCCTACCAGGCGCTGTCCCTGGACCCGAGCCTGGCCATCGGCGTGCTGCAGAGGCTGGCCCGGTACCAAGGTGCCCAAGTGGTGCAGGACACCGAGGAGCAGCCGGGCCGGATCCTGCACGAGGTCCGCTTCGATCCGGACCACACGCTGCAGCTCGGCGGCAAACGAATCTACTACGGCACCATCGACGCCACGCCACTGTTCGTTGTGCTGCTCGGGGAGTGCGCCCGGTGGCACGGGGCCACCAGCCAGATCCGGGAGCTGCTGCCGGCGGCGGACCGGGCGTTGAAGTGGATCGACGACTACGGCGACCTCGACGGTGACGGGTTCGTCGAATACCAGCGGATGACCGACAAGGGCCTGGCCAACCAGGGCTGGAAGGATTCGTGGAACGGGATCACATTCGCCGACGGGACCATCGCCGAAGCGCCAATCGCCCTGTGCGAGGTTCAGGGCTACGTGTACGCGGCCTTCCAGGCCCGGGCCGCGCTCGCCGACCTGTTCGACGACGCGGCCGGCGGCCGGCACTGGCGGCGTCGAGCGGAGAAACTGAAGAGCGCCTTCAACGAGCGCTTCTGGCTCCCGGACCGGGGCTGGTTCGCCCTCGGGCTCGACAAGGACAAACGTCCGATCGATGCCCTCGCCTCGAACATGGGACAGGCGCTGGCTTTCGGGATCGTCGACGACGCACTGGCCCCGCAGGTGGCCCGGCACCTGGTCGCACCGCCGTTGTTCTCCGGGTGGGGCGTGCGCACGTTGGCGACCACGATGGGCGCCTACGACCCGTTGAGCTACCACAACGGCTCGATCTGGCCGCACGACAACGCCATCATCGCCTACGGCCTGATGCGGGCGGGCTTCGTGGGTGAGGCCCAGACGATCGCCCAGGCGATCCTCGCTGTCGCCGACAAGGTGGGGGGCCGGCTGCCGGAGCTGTTCTGCGGCCTGGAACGTGACCGCTACCCGGAGCCGGTGCCCTACCCGACCGCCTGCTCACCACAGGCATGGGCGGCCGCCGCGCCGGTTCACATCTGCCGCGCGCTGCTGGGACTGGAGCCCGCGCTGCCCGAACATCAGGTCAGGGTGCGGCCGCACCTGCCGCCCGCGATGGCCGGTCTGGCCGTCCGCGGTCTCTCGCTGGCCGGCGGCACCGTCGACATCGAGGCGTCCGAGGAGAAGTGCAGCTTGAGAGGTTTACCGGAAGGTATCGACGGGGTAACGACGGGCTGAGCCCTCTCCACGAGAGGACCGAACTGAAGGACACCCGCATGACCCGCCCACTGCATATCGCCATGATCGCCCCGCCCTGGACGGCTCTGCCGCCCCCCCGTTACGGCGGAATCGAGTCGGTGTGCGCAGCTCTGGTCGACGGTCTGGTGGAGCGAGGCCATCAGGTGACCCTCTTCGGGCCCGGCAGCAACGGCACCAAGGGCGCCTTCGTCCAGACCTACGCCGAGCCCCAGTACGCCCGGCTGGGGCAGAGCCTGCCTGACGCCGTCCACACCGCCGCGGTCGCCAGGGTGGTGAGCCGGATGCGGGTGGACGTCGTCCACGACCACACCATGACCGGGCTGCTGCTGGCGCCCGGCAGATCGGTGCCGACGGTGGCCACGATGCACGGTCCGCTCACCGCGGAAACCCGTCGGTACGTGGAAGATCTGACCGCCCTGACCATCGGTGGTTCCAGCCTGCACCTGGTGGCGATCTCCGACGATCAACGTCGCCGAGCCGCCGACCTGCCGTGGCTCGGGCGAGTCCACAACGCGGTCCGGGTGGACGAATTCCCGTTCGGTGCGCACAAGGACGACTTCGCGCTCTTCCTGGGCCGGAGCTCGCCGGAGAAGGGGATGGATGTCGCCATCGACGCCGCCCGGGCAGCCGGATGCCATCTGATGCTCGCCGCGAAGTGCAACGAGCCGGCGGAGAAGGCCTACTTCGAGCAGCACGTCCGTCCCAGGCTCGGCCCGGACGTGACCTGGCTGGGGGAGGTCGGTCGTGAGGCGAAGCTGGATCTGCTGCGCCGCGCTCGATGCCTGCTCTTTCCCATCCAGTGGGACGAGCCGTTCGGGATGGTGATGATCGAGGCCCTCGCCTGCGGCACCCCGGTGGTCGCCCTCAGCCGCGGCTCGGTACCCGAGGTGATCGAGCACGGCGTCACCGGGCTGATCACCCAGGATCCCGGCCGGCTACCTCAGCTCCTCGCAGACGTGGGAAGCATCTCCCCGGCCGCCTGTCGCCGGGCAGCGGTGGACCGGTTCGACGTGACGCAGATGGCCGCCGGCTACGAGGAGCTCTACCGGCGGCTGACGAAGTCCATCCTGCCGGCCGGGATGAGGATCGACCGAGAGCAGTCCTGGTCGCCTTCCTGAACGCAGCCCCGACGGAAGCTCCCGACCCAACAAGGCAACCTCCTCAGGTAGGCGTAGCGACGTCAGTCCTGTTCGGCCCGTAGCTGCCATTCCTGCCGCCCGTCGATTGCCTCCCGCACCAGATCGGCGTGCCCGGCGTGCCTGGCAGTTTCCTCGATCAGGTGCAACAGCACCCAGCGCACATTCCAGTCCGGCGACCCTTCCGGATAGCCGGGCACCCGATGGTCCAGCCCGAGCCGGCGGATGGTCTGCTCCGTGTGCTCGGCCTGCGCCGTCCAGGCGTCCAGCCAGTGCTGCACCGTCTCGTCCGGCTGCAGGGTGAATTCGTCGTCCCGGTCCCTGGGTTCCTCCGGCTCGCGCAGGATGTCCGCACGGATCCAGGAAAGTTCCACCGCCACCAGGTGTTTCAGCAGGCCACCGAGGCTCAGCGTGGTACTCGGGATCGGCGTCAGCCTTGCCTGATCGTCGGTCAGGCCGCCCAGCGCCGCCCGCAGTCCGCGACGTTGCATCTCCAGGAATCCCAACAAACCGGAAATCTCGTCGGGCGTCGTCGGCGCGGTGTCGGTCATCCCTGGCACTGTATCGGTGACGGGGTGCGACCCGGCGGGATGGAAAGATCCACCGCATGAGTTCGTCAGCAGGCCCAGCATCAGCCGTCCGTCCCCGCGTCCTGTCCGGTATCCAGCCGACCGCCGACTCGTTCCACGTCGGCAACTACCTGGGGGCGCTGCGGCAGTGGGTCGCGATGCAGGACACGCACGACGCGTTCTACACGGTGGTGGACCTGCATGCCATCACCGTCGACACCGACCCGAGACTGCTCCGGCAGCGGACCAGGGTGGCAGCGGCGCAGCTTCTGGCGCTCGGGATCGATCCCGACCGATCGACGCTGTTCCTCCAGTCGCAGGTGCCGGCGCACACCCAGCTGAGCTGGGTCCTGGAGTGCCGGACCGGGTTCGGCGAGGCCGGCCGGATGACGCAGTTCAAGGACAAGTCCGCCCGGACCGGAACCGACCGCACCAGCGTCGGCCTGTTCACCTACCCGGTGTTGATGGCCGCCGACATCCTGGCCTACCAGGCCGATCGGGTCCCGGTCGGGGAGGACCAGCGGCAGCATCTGGAGCTGACCCGGAACCTGGCGCAGCGGTTCAACTCTCAGTTCGGCCGAACTTTCACCGTTCCGGAGCCGCACATCCTGGCCGAGACCGCGAAGATCTACGACCTGCAGGAACCGACGGCCAAGATGAGCAAGTCATCGGCCGCCGGCACACTGGACCTGCTGGCGCCGGTCAAGACCTCGATCAAACAGATCAGGAGCGCCGTCACCGACGCCGAACGCGAGATCCGGTACGACGAAGCGGCCAAACCCGGGGTGTCGAACCTGCTCACGCTGCTCGGCCAGCTCACCGATCAACCCGTCGCCGGCCTCGAGGAGAGCTTGCGGGGCAAGGGGTACGGGGACCTGAAGGGCGCACTGGGCGAGGCGTTCGCCGCCTTCGTGACCCCGTTGCAGGCCCGGGTGAACGGCTACCTGGCGGATTCGGCCGAACTCGATCGGGTACTGGCCAAGGGCGCGGTGAGGGCGCGGCAGGTCGCCGATGAGACGGTGGCCGCGGTCTATGACAGAGTCGGCTTCCTGGCCGGATGAGTTCGACGCCGGCCGGAAGGAGGAACCGATGACCCGTCCGGCACCGGATAAGGGGTCGGTGACCGATCATGCATCGGCCGTCGAGGATCCGTTCGCCACCGGCAGCACCTACTCCGAACGCATGCGGGATGCCGAGTCCCGTGGCTCCGCCGGATCATCGGGCACCAAGGACACACTCGGGGCGGCCGAGGAGAAGACCGCCGCCGAGAAGCCGAAATCGTTCTGGGCCAAGGCGTCGGAGCGGCCATGGGTCGCCCACCTGATCAAGGCGGGCGGCCGATTCGTCGACCGGCTCGGCACCGAGTTCGGCGCCGCGATCACCTACTTCTCGTTCCTGGCCGTGGTACCGATCATGATGGTCGCCTTCTCGATCGTTGCCTTCGTGCTGAACGGAAATCCGGGTGTCATCGGCGATCTCAAGGCGAAGGCGAATGCCCAGGTGCCCGGTGGTCTGCTGACCAGCGCGATCGACCATGCGGTGGCCAGCCGGGTGTCCGTCGGGCTGATCGGCCTGGTGGTGGCGCTGTACTCCGGGATCAGTTGGATGGCCAACGTGCGGGATGCGGTGCAGGCGCAGTGGCGCCCGACCTTCGAGAAGACCAAGGTCGAGAAGGATCAGAAGTTCATCGCGCTTCTCGGCAAGAACCTGCTCACCATGGTCGGGTTGGGGGTGGCTCTGGTCATCTCTCTGGTGCTGACCACCGTCGGCGGCGCCGGACAGCGGGCCATCCTGCGCCTGTTCGGCCTGGACAACATCGGTTGGCTGGTGCCGGTGTTCTCGGTGGTGCCGTTCCTGCTGGCCATCGCCGCCGACGTGCTGATCTTCACCTGGTTCTACTGGATGATGCGGATCCCGGACTTCACCCCGCCCAAGGGTGCGGTGCTGAAGGGCTCGGTGATCTCCGCCGTCGGATTCGAGGTGCTCAAGGTGGCGATGACCTTCCTGATCCCCAAACTCAGCAGTTCGCCTACCTCGGCGGTGTTCGGAACCGTGATCGTGTTGCTGTTCTTCTTCAACCTGGTGGCCCAGTTGGTGCTGTTCGTCGCCGCCTGGATCGGGACGGCTCGAAGGACCGACACCGAGGACGCCGGCGAGCTGCCGGAGATCGCCGGCGGCCCCACCGCGCCGACGCAGCCAGGCGTCGGCAGTCCGCGAGCGGCCGGCCTGGTGGGAGCCGGCGCCGTGATGGGATTTCTGGCCGGCCGCCGCCGGGGGCGCCGCTGAGCGGCGGGATCCCTTGGACGTGGATCAGGGGTCGCCGGAATCGCGCGAGCCCGGGCCGCGCAGTCCGATGACCACCGCGCCTGCGGCCATCAATGCCAGCAGCACGATGATGATCCACACGATGACGTTGCTACCGCCGGACTTTCCGCTACTGGTGCTGACTGCGGCAGCGGACGTGGCAGCACCGCCCGCGGTGCGGTGGGTGGTCGCCTCGTCACCGGTGGATCCGCCGATGGTGCGATCGGCGCGAGAGGTGGCCGGGGGCAACGAGGGGGTGCCGGCGGCCGCGGTGGCCTCCGCTTCCGAGGACACCAGCCGCCCGACCGGGGTGGTGCCCGGCGGCAGGGTGAATCCCCAGTCCAGCAACGACGCGGCCTGCATCCATTGTCTGCGCGGCTGCTGGGTTCCGGCCAGCATGGTGACCACCAGCCGGCGGCCATCCCGCTCCGCCAACCCGACGAATGTGTTTCCGGCGTCGTCGGTGAAGCCGGTCTTGCCGCCGAGGGCGCCGGGATAGCCGAACAGCAGCTTGTTCTCGTTGGCGATGCTGAAAGCCGGGTATTCACCGAAACCCGGAACCTTCGCGTACTTGGTGGCGGTCAGCTCGCCGAACGGGCTCATTGTCATGTCGGACCGGGCGATCAGCGCCAGATCATAGGCCGAGGTCACCTGCCCGGGTCCGTCCAATCCGGATACCGTCGCCGCCCTGGTGTCCAGCGCACCCAACGCCTTTGCCTGCGCATTCATCTGCTGAACGGTCTTGGCAACCCCGCCGTTGGCGATGGCCAGCGCGTGGGCGGCATCGTTGCCGGAGCCGAGCATCAGGAACGTCATCAACTGCTTCACCGTGTATCGCCCGCCCGGCCCCAGACCGACCCGAGAACCAGGCTGATCGGCGTCCTCCTGGGTCCCGATGACCACCCTGTTGAGGTCTTTCATGGTGCGCAGCAACGCATTCATGGCGAGCAGTTTCAACGTGCTCGCCGGCCGGTAGCGGCCGTGCGGATCCTTGCCGGCGAGCACATCGCCGGTGTCCAGGTCGGCGATCATCCAGGCCGCGGCGCTGATGTCAGGCGGCAACGCCGGACTGCCTCTGGGCACGGCGAAGCCACAGGCACCCAGCCGGCTTCCGCCCACCGGCGCGCTGGGGACCGGCAGGGGTGGCGGGGGTTGCTGCCCGCTCGGGACCGCCTCGGACTCGTCCTGCGCCGGCGGTGGCTCGGTCTTCTGGGAGCAGTCGGCGGTGTCCGGGCTGCTGACCGTTTCGGTCGGCGAGAGCACCGAGGTGGAATCATCCGGAGCCGACGCACCGGATGCCGGTGCCGCGAGCACGGCCAGCACGGCTAGGACGGCTAGGACCATCGATGCGTACCACCGCTGCCGGGATGGCCGGGTGGTGGCGGGCCGATGGCGCCGAGCGCCGGGGTGAGCAGTCATCGTCTGGCAGGCTACCCAGCCTGGTCAGCGCAGATCTGCATTGAAGCTGACCACGGCGATGGTGCCGACTGCCAGCAGCGCGAGAATCGCTGCGCCACCAGCGATTGCGAACATTCCTCGGCGGCGGTCCCTGCGCCCACGCACCCGGTCGCGCAGCAGCAGCCCGGCGTACAGGCAGGTCGCCCAGATCAGCAGCAGGTCCCAGCCTCGGCCGAACGGGAACGCCCAGCGGGCTGCCATCAGGTTCCAGTCCAACCGCGAGACCCCCCGGCCGGCGACGAACAGCGGGAGCAGATGTCCCAGGAGCAGCACCGAGACCAGCAGCCCGAGCAGGTGCCGGGTGCGGTCGGACTGCGTTGTCGGCGGCACCGGCGGAACCCGCGGCAGCACGGGCGTCGGCGGGACGGGCGGCGGCGGGACGGGCGGCGGCGCGGCATCTCCGGTCACGGCGGGGTCCCGAACAACATCCAGGCCGGGTACCACAGCATCAGTACCGCGGCGCCGGCGCCCGCCGCGAGCCATAGCCAGACGGCGACGAGCAACAGCCGCCTGCGGATCCGATCTGCGGGCCGCAGCAGGTCCATCAGCACCAGCCGCAGGCTGTCCAGCGCGAAATAGATGACCCCGGACACCAGCGCGACTGCGACGACGGCGGCCGGCAGCGAGCGGTAGACGTCCACCAGCCGCAGGAAAGTGGCCGGCGACAGCCGGACGAACAGGAAGCCGAGTATCAGCAGGAGCATCGTCGCCAACACCGCGACCTGCCCCGCGCGGTGCGCGCGGACCGGCCAGCGGGCGTTGGGCCCGGTGCGCGGCATCCAACGGCTGCGACGGCGTGGCTGCGCAGGCGGGGCAGCAGACACAGCGGCACCGGATCCTCACGTCTCGGCGGTCGCCTGCCCGACCGCCAGACCAGGTTATCGGTGATGCGGGTCGGCGCCGCTCTGGTCCGGACCGGCGCCGGGCAGCGCGCTGCAGGAAGCGGTCCTGGCTGGCGGGCGGTTGTAACGATCTCGTCGCTCATCCAGTGCGGGGATACCCGTCGCGCCGATGAGGCGGTTACGGTGACACGTCCCTACCCCACCGGTAACGATCCGGCTGACGTGGGAGGGCCACCGACGGTCCGCACACTGCGGGTGCCCGAACGACAAGGATGGTGATGACCGTGCGCTGTGAGCGCAATGGCTTCCGGCGGTACCGGGCGGTTGCCCTCGCCGGAACCGCCGCAGTGGCGTTGGTACTGAGTGCCTGCGGCAGCAAGGGGGGAGCAGCGGCGACATCCGCCGGCTCCGCGGCCGGCTCCGTGCTGTCCTCCGCCGGATCGGCGGCCCAGTCGGAAACCTCCGAGATGGGTTCCTCGTCCGAGATGGGCTCCTCGTCCGACATGGGCTCCGGGTCCTCGACGATGAGTTCCTCGTCGGACACCGGCTCGTCGTCGGGAATGAGTTCGGAGACGGCGTCATCGTCGAGCTCGTCAGACACCGGTTCAACCATGACGAGTTCGTCGGAGAGTTCGTCGACCGGTTCTGCGATGAGCACATCCGAGACCAGTTCCCCGAGCGGCAGTTCGGCGCCGGCGGGTCCGATCAATGTCCCGGCCGGGTACAAGGCATGCATGGTCACCGACACCGGCGGAATCGACGACAAGTCGTTCAACGCAGCTGCCTGGGCGGGCATGCAGAACGTCACCGGTGGGGAGAAGTCGCAATACGTGGCGTCCAAGGCAGCGACCGACTACCAGCCGAACATCGAGTCCCTGATGTCCCAGAAGTGTTCGCTCATCGTCACCGTCGGCGGCTTGATGGCGGACGCCACCACCGCTGCTGCCAAGAGCAAGCCAGACCAGCACTTCGCCGGAATCGACTTCCCGGGCAACGGCAAGAACGTCCGCGGGCTGGAGTTCAACACCGCGCAAGCCGCGGTACTGGCCGGTTACCTGGCTGCCGGGTACTCCAAGACAGGTGTGGTGGCCACCTTCGGGGGTCTCCCGATCCCGCCCGTCACCATCTTCATGGACGGCTTCGCCCAGGGCGTGTCCATCTACAACAAGGAGAAGGGGAAGAACGTCAAGGTTCTGGGTTGGGATCCAGCCACCCAGAAGGGCAGCATCGCCGGCAGCTTCACCGACCAGAACAAGGGCAAGCAGCTTGCGGACAACTTCATCCAGCAGAACGCCGACGTGATCCTGCCGGTGGCCGGCGGCACCGGGCTCGGGGCAGCCGCTGCAGCCCAGGCAGCCGGTGACACCTCGATCATCTGGGTGGACTCCGATGGTTACATGACCGCTCCGCAATACAAGAGCGTTTTCCTGACCACCGTCTACAAGAACATCTCGGCTGCGGTCGAGGTCGCCATCAAGGATTCGGCTTCCGGCACCTTCGATCCGACGAATTACGTCGGCACCCTGAAGAATGAAGGTGTCGGGCTGTCCCCGTACCACGACCTCGAGAGCAAGGTACCGGCGGACCTGAAGGCCGGAGTCGACAAGCTCAAGGCCGACATCATCGCCGGCACCGTCAAGATCGAGTCGAAAGTGCAGCCGACCGGCTGACCGTCGCGTCATTCATCTCGCCCGGCCCGGGTCGTCTTTGCGGCGATCCGGCCGGGCGAGATGTTTCTGGGGGCGTTCCGCGGTGTACGCGGGCATCGCTGTTGCGTAGATTCACTCCGACCGAGCGACTGGTGGCGTCCATGCAGCGGTGCCGACGGTGCACCTGGAAGGGCGCATCGCCCCGGCAGGGTCGTCAGAGCAGGGACAGGGAGATCGGATGAAGCTCGAGTTGCGGGGCATCACCAAGCGGTTCGGATCGCTGGTCGCCAACGACTCGATCGATCTGACGGTGAACCCCGGCGAAATACACGCGCTGCTCGGCGAGAACGGAGCCGGCAAGTCGACGTTGATGAACGTGCTGTACGGCCTGTACCAGCCTGACGACGGGGAGATCCTGCTCGATGGCCGACCGGTGCACTTCGCCGATCCGGGAGCGGCGATGGCCGCCGGCATCGGCATGGTGCATCAGCATTTCATGCTGGTTCCGGTCTTCTCGGTGGCCGAGAACATCATGCTCGGCAACGAGCCGACCGGGCCGTTGGGCATGCTCAATGTGCGAACCGCGCGGCGGCGGGTCGCGGAGCTGTCCAAGCGGTACAGGCTGAAGGTCGATCCCGACGCGATGGTCGAGGATCTTCCGGTCGGCGTCCAGCAACGAGTGGAGATCTTGAAGGCGCTGCTACGGGACGCGGAGATCTTGATCCTCGACGAGCCGACCGCCGTGCTCACCCCCAACGAGATCGACGATCTGATGCGGGTGATGAGTGAGCTGAGGGACCAGGGCAAAGCGATCGTCTTCATCACCCACAAGCTCCGCGAGGTCCGGCAGGTCGCCGATCGGATCACCGTCATCCGCCGCGGCACAGTAGTCGGAGAGGCGTCGCCCTCGGCATCCCAGGCCGAGCTGGCCTCGATGATGGTCGGCCGATCGGTGTCACTGACGGTGGACAAGGATCCGGCGAAGGCCGGCGAGATCCGACTGGAGATCACCGGACTCACCGTGAAGGACGATCGTGGCCAGGTCACGGCGGACGCCGTCGAACTGACCGTCCGTTCCGGTGAGATCGTCGCGCTGGCCGGGGTCCAGGGAAACGGACAGGAGGAGTTGGTCGAGTGCTTGCTGGGTCTACGCCCGGTCGAGGCCGGCTCCATCGCCTTGCACGGCCAGGACATCTCAGAGGCGACACCCAGACAGATCCTGCGATCCGGGGTCGGTTTCGTCCCCGAGGACAGACAACATGACGGACTGGTCAGCACCTTCACCATTGCCGAAAACCTGATTCTCGACCAGTTCGACAACAGCGACTACTCATCCGGGGCAGCGCTCCGGCGCGAGGCCATCAACGCCAATGCGGCACACCGAGTTCAGGAATTCGACATTCGGCCGCCGAGTCCGCAAGCCTTGGCAGGCACCCTTTCCGGGGGTAACCAGCAGAAGGTCGTCATCGCTCGGGAGCTGTCCCGCCCGCTGCAGCTGTTCGTGGCATCCCAGCCGACCCGTGGTGTCGATGTCGGAGCGCAGGAGTTCATCCATCGGCGAATGATCGCCGAACGGGACACCGGCAGCGCTGTGGTTCTGGTCTCCAGTGAGCTGGACGAGGTGCTGGCGCTGGCCGATCGGATCGCCGTCATGTACCGCGGGAAGATCATCGGTGAACTGCCCGGCGGCAGCACAAGGGACCAGGTGGGTCTGATGATGGCCGGGATCACCGACGCCCCCGCTGCGCCTGCCGATACCGATCCGGTCGAGTCTGCCCCAGCCGGCCCTCGGCCGTCCGTTGCACACCCGGCGCAGGCGAAACGGTCTGCGGGACCGGAGAAGCAGGCGTGACCGCCGATGTGACCTCACCCGATCGGGCGCCGGTCGAGCCGACGCTGGTGAAGCCTGGCCGCAATCACTCGGGGTGGCTGCTGACGCTGATCTCGGTACTGATGGCGCTGATCATCGGTGGCGTCATCATCGCCCTGTCCGACCAGGTAGTCCGCAGCGAGCTGCCGCACATCTTCTCCGAGCCCGGGCCCTTCATCCGCGACTTCTTCCTGTCGATCAGGGACGCGTACGCCGCTTTGCTGCGCGGCGCCATCTTCGACATCCACAACGACGGCAGCATCAGCGGTATCTTCGGGCCGCTGACCAGCACACTGCACCAATCCACACCGCTGATCCTTGGCGGCCTTTCGGTCGCGTTGGCCTTCCGCACCGGATTGTTCAACATCGGCGGCGAGGGGCAGGTCATCGCCGGGGCCTTCTGTTCCGGCTACGTCGGTCTCTCGTTGCACCTGCCGGCGATCGTCCAGCTGCCGCTCGCGGTGATCGCCGGGCTCGCCGGCGGGATGTTCTGGGGTTTCATCGCGGGTTGGCTCAAGGCCCGGGCAGGCGCCCACGAGGTGATCACCACGATCATGCTCAACTGGATCGCCACGTACCTGTTGCTGTGGCTGATCTCGCTCGGGCCGATCGTTGATCCGAACAACCCCCAGCAGTCGAGGTCGATCGCCGCGTCGGCGCGGTTGCCGCACATCTTCGGCGGCAATCTCCTGGTGAACTGGGGATTCGTGCTGGCGATCCTGGCGGCGGCAGCGGTTTCCTGGCTTCTCACCCGGTCGACGCTGGGATTTCAGCTGCGCGCCGTCGGGGCCAACCCTGCGGCCAGCCGCACCGCAGGTATCAGCGTCGGCGGCATGACGATGCTCGCCATGACGCTGGCCGGTGGGCTGGCCGGCCTGGCCGGTACGACGCTCGCCCTCGGCGGATTCACCTCGTACGCGCTGACCCCGTCGATCTCCTCCAACGTCGGGTTCGACGCCATCACCGTCGCGCTGCTGGGCCGCTCGTCACCCTGGGGAGCGGTGGGGGCGGGCCTGCTCTTCGGAGCGCTCAAGCAGGGCGGCTCGGTGATGCAGGCAACCGCCGGCGTCCAGGTCCCCATCGACATCGTCACCGTCATCCAGGCCCTGATCGTGATGTTCGTCGCGGCGCCGAGACTGGTGCGCTCGATCGTCCGTTTCAAGGGTCTGGCCGGGCCGGCCATGCAGACGGCGACCACCAACCTGGTCACCACCGTTGCGCACGTACGCAAGGCTCGGCTGGCCCGGAACATGTTCGCGGGCGGCCTGCAGATCGTGCTCGGGCTGCTCGCGCTGGTGGCGTTCGCATTTCCGGACCGGTCCTCCGGGCAGGCGGCTCTGAGATTCACCCTGCGCGGAGACAAGGTGAACATCCCGAACTGGACCTATACCGCCCGTCCGGTGATCATCGTGCTGTGCCTGCTGGTGATCGTCGTGGGCGTCCTGCGGATGCTGAAGCTACTGGGCGCGCGGACCGCAGTGGCGCTGGTGGCAGTGCTGCTGGTGCTCGTCTTCATCTCATGGTCGATCGCGGGCACGGGTAACGCATTCCTGTTGGCCCGACTGCTGCAAGGCGCGCTGTTCCCGTTGGCGATACCGCTGATACTCGGCTCCCTCGCCGGAGTGATCGGCGAACGGTCGGGCGTGGTCAACATCGCCATCGAGGGCCAGTTGCTCGGCGGCGCCTTCCTGGCTGCAGTGGTTGGCACCGTGACCGGCTCCCTGTGGTTCGGTCTGATCGGGGGCCTGGTCGCCGGTCTCATCGTCGCCGCGTTGCTGGCCGTGCTGGCCATCAAGTACTTCGTCGACCAGGTGATCGTCGGTGTGGTGCTGAACCTGTTGGTCCTCGGCCTGACCAGCTACTTCTTCACCAAGCTGCTGTCACCTGACCAGGAGGGTTTCAACAGCCCCGGCTACTTCCCGGTCTGGAAAGTGCCGGTGCTGGGGGACATCCCCATCCTGGGCAACGTGTTCTTCAACGGCACCGTCTTCCTGTATGCCACCTACGTGTTGGTCGCTCTGGTGCACATCGGCCTGTTCCACACCCGGTGGGGGCTGCGCCTGCGGTCGGTCGGCGAACATCCACGGGCAGCGGACACCGTCGGGATCAACGTGCTCCGCACCCGCTATCGGGCTGTGTTGCTCGGCGGTCTGCTTGCCGGACTCGGTGGTGCGTTCCTGGTGCTGGGCACCGGATCCCAGGGCACCTTCGGCATCAACATGTCTTCCGGCCTCGGGTTCATCGCGTTGGCTGCGGTGATCTTCGGCCGTTGGCGCCCTCTGGGAGCGCTGGCTGCAGCTCTGCTGTTCGGCTTCACCAACCAGCTGCAGGCCCTATTGGCGCAAGCTGGGACGCCCATCAACTCCTCGTTGTTGTTGACCCTGCCTTATCTGGTCACACTGGTGGTGGTAGCCGGGTCCGGGGGCCGGGTGAGGGCTCCGGCCGCCGACGGCCAGCCCTACCGCGTCGGATGAAGGGCGCCGGCATGTCCGACATCGATTGGGAAACGTTGCGTGCCAAGGCGATCGAGGTTGCGAGATCCGCATACTGCCCTTACTCGAAGCTCCAGGTCGGCGCCGCGGCGCTGGTCGTCGACGATTCCGGAGCCACCCGGGAGATCACCGGGTGCAACGTGGAGAATGCCTCGTACGGGCTGGGAGTGTGCGCCGAGGTGACGCTGGCCGGCCAGCTGCGGCTGACCGGCGGCGGCCGGCTGGTCGCGCTTGCCTGCCGGTCCGGAACCGGGCAGCTGCTGATGCCGTGCGGTCGCTGCCGCCAGGTGATCTATGAGTTCGGCGGACCGGACCTGCTCGTCGACACGCCCGACGGCCCGCGCGACATGACCTGGGTACTACCGGCCGCCTTCGGGCCCGAGCACCTGCCCTGACCAGGCCCGGCCGCCTTCGGCCCCGAGCACCTGCCCTGACCCCCGGCGAGGATCAACTTTGCTGACGAGGATCTGATTGGCTACAGCAGGCACACCTGCCACAACCAGTACGAAGCCGATCCTCGCCGCCGGCGAGCGCGGGGCGTCACAGAGCAAGGAGCAGAGATGGCCGGGCAGGGAATCGCTGCGGTGGACGTGATCGCCGTCAAACGGGACAACCAGGTGCTGTCCGCTGAACAGATCGACTGGGTGGTCGACGCCTACACCCGCGGTGAGGTCGCCGAGGAGCAGATGTCGGCGCTGCTGATGGCGATATTCCTGAACGGCATGACGCCGCCGGAGATCACCCGCTGGACGAAGGCGATGATCTCCTCCGGCATCCGGATGGACCTCCGCGGCGTCGGCCGACCGACCGTGGACAAGCACTCCACCGGCGGTGTCGGCGACAAGATCTCGCTCCCGCTGGCGCCGCTGGTCGCCGCGTGCGGGGCAGTGGTGCCGCAGCTGTCCGGCCGGGGGCTCGGGCACACCGGCGGGACCCTGGACAAGATGGAGTCCATCTCCGGCTGGAACCCGATGTTGTCGCCGGATCGGATGCTCGCTCAGCTGGGTGACGTCGGCGCGGTGATCTGCGCGGCGTCTCACGATCTGGCTCCCGCCGATCGAAAGCTGTACGCGTTGCGGGATGTCACCGCCACCGTGGAATCGATCCCGATGATCGCCGCGTCCATCATGAGCAAGAAGATCGCCGAGGGCACCGACGCGCTGGTCTTGGACGTGAAGGTGGGGTCCGGCGCCTTCATGAAGGACCTCGAGTCAGCACGCCGGCTCGCCGAGACCATGGTCGAACTCGGTGCGGCGCACGACGTCTCCACCTCGGCACTGCTCACAGACATGTCCGTACCGCTGGGACGTGCGGTGGGCAACGCCGTCGAGGTGGCGGAGGCGGTGGAGGTGCTGTCCGGTGGCGGGCCGGCCGACGTGGTCGAGCTGACGCTGGCGTTGGCCGTCGAGATGGTCGGCCTGGCCGGGTTGGACGCCGACCCGGCGCAGGTGCTGGCTTCCGGCAAGGCGATGGACTCGTGGCGGCAGATGGTGGCCGCCCAGGGCGGCGACCCTGACGCACCGCTGCCGACACCGCGACAGACCCACACCGTCAACGCGGAGACCTCAGGAGTGATCACCGGCATGGACGCCCTCGCCGTCGGCACCGCTGCCTGGCAGCTCGGTGCCGGCCGGGCGCGCAAAGAGGACCCGGTGCAGTACGCCTCCGGGATTCTCTGTCGGGCCAAACCGGGGGACACCGTCACCGAGGGCGATGTGGTGTTCGAGTTGCACACCGACACGGCCGAGCGGTTCGCCGATGCGTTGGCCGCCCTGCGCGGTGCGGTCAGCATCGGAGAGCGCGCCGAGAGGCGACCGGCCATCGTGCTGGAAGCCGTTCGTCGTTGAGACCTACCAAGCTGGAGCGTCGGGGTGCACCTGTGCCGGCTTCACAGCACCTCGATCTGGCAGCGGATACCGGACGCCCGCGACAGGCGGATGTCGGTGGTAACCAACGAGGTAGCCTCGGATAGTTCGGTCAGCGCCACATAGGTGGCGTCGTAGGCGCTCAGGTGGTGCCGTAGATCCCACATCCTCCGGCGTAGCCAGTCGGCCGGATATCGTTCGATGAGCAGCTCGGCAAACCCGCGAAGCGCCTGCAGCGCTTGCTGTTCGGTGAGTTGTTCGCGTCGTACCAAGCCGCGTAGCACGTTGGTCACCTCGCTGTCGATCAGATGCGGCGCCGCGAGGGCCCCGTCGCCGAGCAGTTCGGGGTCGAGCCCTCCGGTGAGTAGTTCGACGACGACGCCCGCGTCGACCACCCTCAACGGCTTCTGCCCTCGTCCAGCGCCGACCGGATCTGCTTGCGGTCCACCGTCACCCAAACTCTAAGCCGAATGGGTGCACAGTGCACCCATCACCGGCGCGCCGACCCGCCGCCGGACGTGTCCAGTACGGTCGGTCCATGTCGAACGCCACCGCTGCCGGCCCGGCGGCTGCGCTCACCGCGGACACCATCCGCACCGCGCCCAAAGTGCTGCTGCATGATCATCTGGACGGCGGCCTGCGGCCGGCCACCGTCATCGACCTGGCGCAGGAAACCGGCTACCAGGCGCTGCCCAGCAACGATGCCGATCAACTCGGCCGGTGGTTCGTCGAGTCTGCCGACTCGGGATCGCTGGAACGCTATCTGGAAACCTTCGCGCACACCGTTGCGGTGATGCAGACCCGAGAAGCGCTGGTCCGCACCGCCGCGGAATGCGCCGAGGACCTGGCCGCGGACGGGGTGATCTACGCCGAGGTCCGGTTCGCTCCCGAATTGCACACCAGCAGGGGTCTGCCGCTTGGGGAGGTGGTGCAAGCGGTACTCGACGGCTTCGCAGACGGAACCCGGACCGCCGCGAACGCCGGCAACAGCATCCAGGTCCGGGCGCTGCTGACCGCGATGCGGCACGCCGCCAGATCCCGCGAGATCGCAGAGCTGGCAGTTGCTTTCCGCGATCGGCAGGTGGCCGGCTTCGACATCGCCGGTGCCGAGGCGGGTTTCCCCCCTAGTCGACACCTGGACGCCTTCGAGTACCTGCGCAGGGAGAACGCGCACTTCACCATCCATGCCGGTGAGGGTTTCGGGCTGCCATCGATCTGGGAGGCCATCCAGTGGTGCGGCACCGACCGGCTGGGCCACGGGGTACGCATCGTCGACGACATCGACACCAGCCCGACGATCGACGGCAGTGGCCCGACTCTCGGACTGCTGTCGCAGTACGTCCGCGACAAACGCATCCCGTTGGAGATGGCTCCCACCTCCAACATCCAGACCGGGGCCGCGGCCTCCATCGCCGAGCACCCCATCGGGCTGCTCACCGACCTCAAGTTCCGGGTCACCGTCAACACCGACAACCGGTTGATGTCCGGCTGCAGCATGACCAGCGAAATGTCCGCCCTGGTCGAGGCTTTCGGCTACGGCTGGGACCGACTGCGGTGGTTCACCATCAACGCGATGAAGTCGGCCTTCCTGCCGTTCGACCAGAGGCTGGCACTGATCGACGAGGTCATCAAGCCTGGATACGACGCCCTCGCCGGCTGACCTCGAGTCTGCTTCGGTAATGGCGGCATCAACCAACCGAGAAGAATTGGCCCCTGGATGCCGCATACGTCGGCCGGGCGGCCTCTAGCGCGATCCAGGGGCCAGAATTGTTCGCCGAGAGGTCAGGGCCGGCCGGTGCTCTCGGCGTCGGGTGCGGTGTCATCGTCGGTGTCGAAGGCCTCGGCCTCGTCGTGCGCGTCCCAGTCCAGAGTTCCGGAGAAGCGTTCGGTGAGTACCTGGAAGGCGTCCGCTTCGTCCTCGAACGGCGGCGAAGGAATCTGTCGGTCCGGCTCCGGCCTCACGATCGAGGTCACCAGATATCCCAGTGGCGACGACGATCCCAGCGCCTCCAGCGTCTCGTCGTCCCCACGGGCGGCGGCGGCGTCCGCCAGCAGCTCGGCCGCCAAACCGAGCTGCCTGCGATCCACGCCACCCGGACCGGTGATCAAGGCCGCATGGATACCGTCCAGCCGGTAGGTGTTCTCCGGCCCCGCCAGCACGGCCGCATCGCCCTGCTTGACCGCTTTGCCGATGTCGCCATACGCATCCAGGTCGGTCATCGAATTGGTCACCGAGGCGTCGGCCAGGTAGTTCTCCAGCCGCTCCGGCGCGGAGAAGATGAGTATCCGGCCGCCCTTGGACAGGAATACCGGGTGGTCCTCGACGTAGCAGCGCAGCGTCCAGCCGGTGCGCTCCTCGACGGTGATCTCCACCGGATCGACACCGATTCCGTCCCAGAACTCCAGTTCCGGGTCCCGGTCCTGCGCTTCCTCCTCCGCTTCCGCCTCGACATCCGCGGTGACGAAGGCCTGGGTCGCGGCCAGCTCGGCTTCCGCGGTCGCCAGTTCGGCAGCATCCACCTCCGGTGTGCTCACGATGGCGTCGAGGGCATCGACCACCCGATCCCACTTGGCCACCACCACCGCGCCGATCTCGTCCCACAGTCGCTCGCCGTTGCGCCCGGTGAAGGCGGCCTGGCCGTGCGACAGCAGGGCGAAGCCGTCGGAGGAGGCGAGTACGTCATCGACAGCATCGAGATCGCACACCTCGGCCAGCGAGCGCAGGATGGCGACGGTGTCGGCCAGCTCGGCCAACGTCCAGACGTCGGCGGCCTCGGCGACGAGGTCGGGCACCCCCACGATGTCGAACCGATGGTCCTCGTCCGGCACCAGCTCGTCGGCCAGCGCCGTCACCGCCGTCTCCCATTCCGGGTGGTCGGACAGGTCGTGCTCGTCGGTGCTGCGGATGAACGCTGCCAGATGGGCGGCCGTCGGGAAGACATACAGGTTCTCCTCGTGCCCGAGGAACGCCTCCCATTCCTCGCCGTCCTCCAGCCACCGCGGCGCCCACAGGGTGAACCCGTTGCCCTCGGTCAGGCCGAGCTGGATGGGCACGATGTCGGCGGCCACGTGGTGTTGGTCCTTCCGGTCGGGATCCTGGGATGAGGCGAGTACCGGGCGACGCAGCGCGCCGGCCGTACGAGGGTAATCCTAGGAGTGCGCCGGCCAGCGCCTTCTGGCGACACGTTCGACGTGCCCGCTCGACCGCGCGACTGGGCGGCCCCGCGCCTGGCCGGGCGGGGAGCCGGTGATCGGCAACTACCCCGAACCGAGCCGGAACGTGACAGACCCGTTGCGGCCCTGGGAGTCCCGGGTGCACCGGTTCACAGCGCACTCATCACATGCTTGATCCTGGTGTAGTCCTCCAGGCTGTACATGGACAGGTCCTTGCCGTACCCGGAGTGCCCGAACCCGCCGTGCGGCATCTCGGCGACCAGCGGTATGTGGGTGTTGATCCAGACGCAGCCGAAGTTGAGGGCCTTCGACACCCGCAGCGCCCGGGCGTGATCGGCGGTCCACACCGACGATGCCAGCCCGTACCTGGTGCCGTTGGCCAGTCGGAGCGCCGCCGCCTCGTCCTGGAACCGCTGCACGGTGATCACCGGGCCGAAGATCTCCTCGTTGACCGCTTCGTCCTGCTCCTTCAGGTCGGACACCACCGTCGGCGAGTAGAAGAAGCCTGGCCCTTCGACGGCGGCGCCACCGGCGACCACGGACGCATGATCGGGCAATCGGTCGATGAAGCCGGCGACCCGCTCCCGCTGAGCAGAACTGTTGAGCGGCCCGTACAGCGCATCCGGGTCGGCAGGCGGACCGGTGACTGTGCTCTTCGCCTCCCTGGCCAGCGCCGCCACGAACTCCTCGTACAAGCCGGGCGCCACCATCACCCTGGTGGCCGCGGTGCAGTCCTGGCCGGCGTTGAAGTAACCGGCCACCACGATTGCCTCGGCGGCCGCGGCGGTGTCGGCATCGTCGAACACCAGCACGGGCGCCTTGCCGCCGAGTTCCAGGTGCAGCCGTTTGACGTCGTGACTGGCCGCCTCGGCGACCTGCATCCCGGCTCGCACCGACCCGGTGATGGCCACCATCTGCGGCCGCGGATGCGAGACCAGGGCGGCGCCGGTCTCCCGACCGCCGGTCACCACGTTGAGGACGCCGGACGGCAGGAACTCGGCCGCCAGCTCGGCCAGCATGAGCGTCGTCGCCGGGGTGGTCTCCGCGGGCTTGAGCACGACGGTGTTGCCGGCCGCCAGCGCGGGCGCGATCTTCCAGATCGCCATCATCAGCGGGTAGTTCCACGGCGTGACCTGACCGATCACCCCTATCGGTTCCCGGCGCACCCACGAGGTGAATCCCGACATATACTCGCCGGCCGACCTGCCTTCCAGCACCCTGGCGGCGCCTGCAAAGAACCGCAGCTGGTCGATTGCCGGCGGCAGCTCCTCCGATGCGGTGAGCCCCAACGGTTTTCCGGTGTTCTCGCTCTCCGCCCGGACGAACTCGTCCGCGCGGGACTCGAGCGCGTCGGCGATCTTGAGCAGCGCCAATTGCCGCTCGGCCGGGGTGGTCCCTCCCCAGATCTCGAACGCGGTCGACGCCGCGCCGTACGCGGAGTCCAGGTCGCCGGCGGCAGAGACCGCGGCCGTGGCGTAGACCTCACCGGTCGAGGGGTTGACCACGTCTGCGGTCCTGCCGTCTTCCGCATCGACGAATCGGCCACCGATGAAGTTGCGAAAGGTCTGGCTGGTTGTGCTCATCCGTTCAGCCTGCCATTCCGGTCCGGCGCTCCGGTACTGAATCAAGATGGGTAGCATGCGATGCCCGCTGCCGCCATGATGGGGTGACGCGCGCCGCCCGGCCGGCGTCCGAAGTCGATGCCATCAAGGAGCCCCAGAATGGCCACATCCGGTCAGCACTCGAACGACATCTCGGACGGCTCGGCGGAGCCGGGCCGGATTGCACCAGCCGCCGATGACTCTCCGGTCAGCGAGTCGACCAAGAGCGGGATGGCCGCTGCATTGGAGCGCAAGAAGCTGGCTGCCCAGAACCACGGGCAGCATCTGGACGGAAGTGCCAAGGTGGGCGGGGCCACCGAGAATCACAAGGCCACCCGCACCTTCCGCCGCAAATCCGGCTGATCGACGCCGCCGGCTGACCGCGGCCCTGTCCGGTTGAGCAAGGCCGCGGTCGCATGGACAGTCCTACCCATCGCCCGCTGACCGGTGCCGGCCTACCTTCTTGTCACCGGATTCCAGCGGGCCGGAACGAGCCCCGCACCGGCTGGGTACGGTGATGCCGTGCCATCGGGAGCGCAGCCGGCCGGGCAGCGGCGGACGGCCACCGCCCATGCTGCCCATCCTGCCCCTGCTACCGCTGCAGCCGTGCCGAGCGACATCGACCCAGGGCCGAAGGAGGCGTGCGCCGTGCAGGTCATCTGGGGCTCCTCGACGGACCGCGGCCGGATCCGGCGGACCAATCAGGACGCGCTGCTCGCCACGCCGCCGGTGTTCGTGGTCTCCGACGGCATGGGCGGGCACGCTGCCGGTGACGTCGCCGCGGCCGTCGTCATCGACGAGTTCGGTGCTGCCATCGGGACCGACACCGGATCCGGGGCAGGGTCGGAGTGGGTGCTGGGCTGCATCCGTCGGGCGGGCGCGAGGATCAGGGCCGGGTCGGGAGGGGGCGCGACCGTTGTCGGCGCGGTCGTCACCGAGCAGGACGGGGCGTCCTATTGGCTGGCGTTCAACATCGGCGACTCCCGGATCTACCGCTGTTTCGAGGGTGAGCTGACGCAGATCAGCGTTGACCATTCCTATGTCCAGGAGTTGGTGGAGGACGGCCGGCTGGAGCGCGAGCAGATGCGGCGGCATCCTCAGCGGCACGTCATCACCAGGGCGGTGGGACTGGTCGGGGACGGCGACCCGGACTGCTGGTTGATCCCGGTACGCGAGGGCGAACGGTTGATGCTCTGCACCGACGGCGTCACCGGCGAACTGAGCGACGACGAGGTGCGCGCGGTCCTCGCATCCCAGGTCGATCCGCAACTGGCGGCCGAGGCGTTGGTCGCCGCGGCGCTGTCCGCCGCCGGCCGGGACAATGCCACCGCGGTGGTGATCGACGTGCTCACCGTCTCCGGCAAGGCGACAGGCGAAGTGACCCGGCGGCATCCCGAGCCGTCCAGGTCTCCCGCCGACGACCCGGACCGGACCCTGCGCCCGGGCGAGTCCGGAGTGGCGTGATGACGGCCGTCGAGTACCTGTCGGGTGACCGATGGCTGGTAGCCGGCCCGACATCAGTGGTGCAACTCGCCGGCGAACCGTCGGATGCGCTGCGCTGGTGGCCGGCGGTGCGGGCCGGCGCCGGCGCCGGCGAGTTGATCGGCCACCTCTACGCCGACGGCGTTCTGGGCACCGGTATTGCGCTGGCCATCGTCTGCATCGAGCCATCAACCGGCGACCGGGCTACCCCCGCCGTTCGGGTGCTCGCCCAAGGATCGGCGACGGTGGTGGTGGAAACCGTTACCGGAGAGAAGGTTCCGGTATCCGGCGCGGGCCTGCTCAGCTGGTCCGAGGTGCTGGTCGAGGGCGCCGCCACGGTGTACCTGGAATGCCCGACGACTCTCCCGGCGGCCGGTGATCTGCTGCCGATGCCGGCCGGCGTGGTCCGCGCCGGCGCCGTCCGCTGGCAACTGACGGACCGGCGGAGCGGGGGAAGCGGAGTGGTTCCCGAGATGTCCGGCGCCGAACCCGGACCCGCACCAGGGGTGCCGGCCCGGCAGGTGCCGGTCGGTGCCGACGATGCCACCGGCGATGACCCGAACGCGGAAGGGTTCGCCGGGCGAACCGGAATGACCCCGCCCGCGTCGGCGCTGGCCGCGCTGGCTGCCGGGTCCAGCACCGCCGTCCAGGACGCCGAGGTCACCCAGAGCGTTCCGGATCCGGACGACCAGGACATCGGCCAGGGAGATTCCGGTGCCGCCGACCCCACCGAGGAGGACGACGACGCCGGCGCACCCGGCAGCGAGCAGCCCGCACCGGCGGACGGCGGAGTCGGCGACGCCGCCGATCGGAACGCGCCCGGCCGCATCGATGATCATCGGGTGGGCGCTGCGCCGGCGGCCACGGCTTCCGGCCGGCCGGCGGTGCAGGCGTCGTCGGGTCGACTCAGCCCGGACAACCCGTTCCCGCCGGTGGTAGTGCCGCCGTTCTCGCCGCCACCGCTGCCGCCGCAGGTGGAGCCGCCGCCGCTCACCCCTCCGCCGCCGTTCGTGCCGGCGGCCACCAGCCTGCCGCCGATCATCGGTGGTCCCGGCCGGAACGATCCGGTGGCTTCCGACGAGGACGGCGCCGCGTACCCGGGCGGCGCCGGTGACCACGACGGCCATACCCAGCTGGCGGAGGACCTGCCGGCCGGCTACCGACCGCCGCCCATGCCGCCCGCTCCGGCGCCGGGGGAGGTCTACGCCTCGATGTGTCCATCCGGTCATCCCAACGCACCGCACACCGGCAATTGCCGGGTCTGCGGTGTGCCCATCGCGGCGGCAGAGCCGGTGCTCACCCGACGGCCGCTGCTCGCCCGGATCAGGCTGTCGACCGGAGCCGTGGTGGACATCGATCGCCGGGTGGTGATCGGGCGGGCACCGTCAGCCTCCAGGGTGTCCTCCAGCGACCTGCCGCACCTGGTCACGGTGCCCAGCCCACATCAGGACATCTCCCGGTCACACGTCGAGGTGCGAACCGAGGACTGGCACATCCTGATCACCGATCTTCACTCCACCAACGGCACCGTCGTCCGCGCGCCCGGCCGGCCCGAGCAGCTGCTGCACCCGGCGCAGCCGGTGGTGGCGGAAGCCGGTTGGACCGTCGAGCTGGGTGACGGCGTCAGCTTCGTGGTGGAGAGCCCTGCATGAACCGGCCGCCGGCGCCGCCGCCCGATCTGCCTGGGTACACGGTCAGCCGGCTGCTCGGGTCCGGCGGCTTCGCCGACGTCTACCTGTACGAGCAGCATCTGCCGCGCCGATCGGTGGCGGTGAAGGTGTTGATCCCGGGCGCCGCCGACCGGGAATTGCTGTCCCAGTTCGACGCGGAGGCGAACCTGATGGCCGCGTTGTCGACGCACCCGGCCATCCTCACCATTCACCAGGCCGGGATCTCCGGGGACCGCCGGCCCTACCTGGTGATGGAGTTCTGTTCCCGGCCCAACCTGTCGGCGCGGTACCGCGCCGAGCGGCTTTCGGTGGCCGAGGTGCTGCGGATCGGCGTACTGCTGGCCGGCGCCGTCGAGACAGCCCACCGGGCCGGCATCCTGCACCGCGACATCAAGCCGGCCAACGTGCTGACCACCGATTTCGGGCATCCGGTGCTGTCGGACTTCGGCATCTCGATCCAGCGTTCCAGCAACGGCGGGCCACAGCCAGGTGGATCGGTCGGGATGAGCATCCCGTGGACCGCACCCGAGATCTTCGCCGAACAGGTGGGGGGTGACGAACGGGCCGACATCTATTCGCTCGCCGCAACGCTGTACACGGTGCTGGCACGACGCTCGCCGTTCGACCGACCGGGCGGACCCAACGGCTCAGCCGATCTGATCGGCCGGATCCGCAGCGCGCCACTGCCGGGTCTGGGCCGCAGCGATGTCCCGCCAACCCTGGAACGGGTGCTCGGACGAGCGATGGACAAGAACCGTGGAGCCCGCTACTCGGCTGCGCTCGACCTGGCCAGGGCCCTGCAGCAGGTGGAGTCCGAACTGCGGCTGGCGCCCACTCCGGTCGACGTGCTGGACGAGGATCCGGCTGCCGCCGAGCAGATCGGCCAGTCGCCGGTAACCAGGGTCAGGGCGCTGACGGTCATCGAGCCGGAGCCGGCGCCCGGCCGGAAAGCAGCTCCCGGTCTACCGCCGCCGGAATCCATGCCGCAGTACGGGCCGCCTGGCCTCCGCCCGGTCGGCTCGGCGCCGAACGAACAGACCGTGCGCCGCCTGGGGAACCCTGCCGGTCCAGCCGGCAACGGCGGACCGGACAATCGGGCGCCTCGGCGGCCGCGCCGTTCGCCGCTCCTGGCCGTGCTGGGCGGCGGGGTGCTGGTGGTGGCCGCCGTGGTGGCCGTGCTGGTCGGCACTCGCGGCACCGGCACCGGTCCGGCACCCACCGGGATCGGCGGCAGCGGCATCATCACCCCACCGACCGAGGCCGCGGTCCAGGATGCGCCCAGCCGGGTGGCCGCGCTCACCGGCCGGATGGTGGGCGGCGGCCAGGCGCAGTTCAGCTGGCGGAACCCCGATCCGCAAGCGGGGGACTACTTCCTCTGGAAGCGAACCGACGTCACCACCGGGCCGATGGCCGTGGCGCACAAGACCAGAGCCAGCACGGTGACCATCACCAAGGTGTCCGACGGGCCGTGCATCCAGGTCAGAGTCGTCCGGGACAACGGGATGTCCTCGGACGCCGACACCGCGTGCGCCGATCATCCTCGATCACCGGACGGCAGGACGTCGAACTGAGATCATCGGTACCCCAGCGGTCCGCCGTGAGAATCGCCGGGGCGCTGTGCCGCTGTACCGCACTGCAGGCGACGGGGAGGACACGAAGCTGTGAGCATGCACGTGGAATTCTGCGGTGAGTGGACCCAGCTGGACGAGCAGACGCCGTTCACCATCGGCCGCGGTGGTGACCTGCAGATCGACGACAACCCTTATCTGCACCGGCATTTTTTGCAGATCACCTACACCGACAGTTTGTGGTGGCTGACCAACACCGGCTCACAGCTGTCGGCGACGGTCAGCGATACCGCGGGCTCGGTGCAGGCGTTCCTGGCACCGGGTGCCCGGCTGCCGCTGGTGTTCGCGAACACCATGGTCTTGTTCACCGCGGGCCCCACCACCTACGAACTGACCCTAGTCGGCACCGAACCGACCTTCCAGCTGAGCGACCCGGCCGGCGCCACCTCCGGGGAGACAACCATCGGGCCGGTGCTGTTGACGGATTCGCAGAAGGCGGTGATCGTCGCGCTGGCCGAACCCATGCTGCGCCGCGACGGCACGGGCAGCAGCGCCATGCCGTCGTCCAGGGACGCCGCTGCGCGGCTCGGCTGGGAGATGACCAGGTTCAACCGCAAGCTCGACAACGTCTGCGACAAGCTCGATCGACGGGGTGTGCGCGGGTTGCGTGGGGGACCGGGGCAGCTGGCCACCAACCGCAGGGCGCGGCTGGTCGAGCACGCCGTCGCGTCTCGGATGGTGACCCCGGAAGACCTGAAGCTGCTGGAGTTGCGGCTGTGAATCTGCCGAGTTCGGCGTTAGGTCATCGCCGTTCAGGAAGGTGTGCGATTCTGACTCGTCGGCCGGCCGCTGGCGCGCCGGGCCGGCACCGCGAAAGCCCCCGCGACAGTCGCAACGGGCGACGGCGTCCGGTGAACGCACAGGTGGCCAGGGCCGGCGGCAGTTCCCGTACCGAGGAGATCGAGTGGAGTCAGGTGTCGCGCGCCGTTTCGTGACGGTTGCTCTCACCCTGGCGGCGGTGCTGGGCATCGGCTCGGTCGCCTTCTTCGCGGCGCGCGCCCCCGGGTATGCCAGCGCGTCGGTCCGGGCCGATCAGCCCGCCGCCTGGGTCACCAGCAGCAAGGATCTGATGATCGGCCTGCTGAACCGGCAGACGAACGAGGTGCAGTCGCCCGCCTACCTGGAGAGTCCCGACACCGACGTGCTGCAGAACGGCGACACGGTTGTGGTGGTCGATCGCCGGCAACACAACCTGCGCTCGCTGGACACCACCGACGTGGTGCTCTCCGGAAAGCTCACCCTTCCGCAGAGCAGCGATGTCGCGATGTCGGCGAGCACCCTCGCGGTGGCCGACCGCAGGTCGGGGAAGATCTGGGTACTTCCGACCGCCGGCTTGGGCAGCGGCGATCTGACCACCGAGGCGCCCAGCGGCAGCGGCGCCCCCGGCGCGGTGGTCACGGTGTCCGGCGGGGTGGTGACGGCGGCTGCGCCCGGCGGGTCAACTCTGACCACCCTCACCGCCGGGGGCGACGGGCCGCCGCAGGTGGCCACCTCCACGGTTCCCGGCGGCCCGCTGTCGGCTGCCGGTCCCGGACACCCGGATCCGGTGTCGATCACCAGCGTCGGCGACGTCCCGGTGGTGCTGGACGCCAGCGCCGGCCGGCTGGTGGTACGCGGCAGGTCGTTCCGGTTGCCCGACGGGGTTCAGAATCCTGTGCTGCAGCAGGCCGGTCCCGCCGCCGCAGAGGTACTGGTATCCACCGCAACCGGTCTGCTCACCATCGACCTTGCCTCCGGGCGGGTGCGGAGCCGATCCGCGGCGGTATCCGGTCGCCCGGCGGCGCCGGTGCGGGTCGGCGACTGCGTGCACGCAGCCTGGGCCGGCCGCCGGCCCACCTACCTGGCCTGGTGCGGATCGACGCCGCCCAGCACCCGCCCGATCGACAAGGTGGCAGCCACCGGCACCCTGATCTTCCGTGTCAACGAGCAGACGGTCGTCCTCAACGACACAGCCACCGGCAACGCGTGGGTGCTGGACGACGGGATCACCCTGGTCAACAACTGGGACGAGATCCGGTCCAGGGACTCAGAGTTCGCCACCTCGGACTCCGGTGGCCAGGGCAAGGCGGAGCGGCTCAGCACTGCGCGCAACGACTGCTCCAACGGGATGGCCCCGCCGGCCCCCAGGCCGGACGCCTACGGGGTGCGCCCCGGCCGGCCGCGGGTCCTGCGGGTGTTGGACAACGACGACAGCTCCAGCTGCTCCGTTTCGCTGGTCAGCAAGGTGCAGGTGCCGGCCGCTGCCGCAGCCGCCGGCACCACGGCGTTCGTCGTCGATGAGGGCACCGGCGTTCAGGTCACCTTGCCCAGCGGCGCCACCGCGCCGGTCAGTCTGACCTACACCGTCACCGACGGCGCCGGTCACGAAGCGGCACAGCGGGTTGTCGTCACCCCGGTGACAGATCCGAAACCGTTGCTGCCCAAGAAGATCCGTGATTCTGCGACAGCGGTGACGGTCGGCGGCACGGTCACCAGGAATGTGCTCAGCGACTGGATCTCGCCCAGCGGCGACGACCTGTTCCTGGTGGGCGCCCGCAGCAGTGTGCCCGACGACAAGATCTCCTACAGCGCCGACGGCGCGATCACCATCGGCGACACCGGAACCACCGGCGCCACCAAGAAGGCCATCAGCTTCTCGGTGTCGGACGGGCTGAACACGGTGCCGGGCACCCTGACCGTGGAGGTGGTCGACGAGGACAAGGCCAGGCCGGTCGCCTCGCCGGTTCATGCCGCCGGGATCGTCGATGAGCAGATCCGGATCGCGCCGCTGGAATCGGTGCTGTGGCCTGGATCGGAGAACCTGACGCTCACCAAGGTCGCCGCCAAGAATGGCGTCGCCGGGCTCACCGTCACCCCCGATCAGCAGGGCGGCACCGTGACGGTGACCGGCGCGAAAGCCGGTAGCTACTACCTGGACTATCAGGTCGCGGCCGGCGACAAGGAGGCGAAGGGGGTGATCAGGGTCGACATCCGGGCGGCGCCGGACGCCGGCGGACCGCCGGTCGCGATGACCGACGTCGCCTACCTGCCCAGCGGCGGTCAGACGCTGGTGGACCTGACCCGTAACGACACCGATCCCGCCGGCGGAATCGTTGCGGTACAACAGCTGTCAGCGCCAGAGGACTCCGGGCTGGTGATTCAGGGGGCGGATATGCACCTGGCGAAGATCTCCGCCCGCCGGACACTGCCGCCCGGCGGTTCATGGGTGCCGTACTCGGTCTCGGCGGGCGGCGCCACCGGCCAGGGCTGGTTGCACGTCGTCGAGGTGCCGCCGCCCAGCGAACCGATGTCGCCGACCGCCGCACCGATAGCGGTGACGGTGCGGGCCGGCGACGCCGTCAGCATCCCGATCGCCGGCCACGCCACCGATCCCGCAGGAGAGCCGGTCACCCCACTGGCCTTCCCCGGCGATGCGATCGGAGCGGACCAGGGCCTGCTCTTCGTCACCGGCGATGCGATCAGGTACATGGCGCCGATCACCGGGAACCTGGCCGGCGGCAAGACGTTACGCACCCAGTACACCGTCACGAACGTGGCCGGCCGGAAGGCATCGGCGAACCTGTCGATCACCGTCATCCCGCGCGGCGACAACAGCGCGCCACGCCCACCGCAGACCGCGCAGGGCCGGGTGTTCGCCGGTGGCACCGTGGACATCCCGCTGCCGGTCGACGGGATCGATCCCGACGGCGACTGGGCGATCGCCTCCACCATCGACGGTCCGCCATCCGCCGGCAGCGCCGCGGTGTCCGGCACATCCACCGTCCGCTACACCGCATTCGGCAAACCCGGGGCCGACAGCTTCACCTACACCGTCACCGATGCGTACGGCGGATCGGCCACCGGGACGGTAGACGTGCTGATCGTGCCGCTGCCGCAGACCGCCGAGCCGCCGATCGCCCCGGACCTGCAGGCAACGCTGGCGCCGGGCAAGTCCATCGCGGTGGACGTGCTCGACCAGGTCAGCGACCCGGCCGGTGGCCCGGTGATGTTCCCGGACAAGGCCTTGCAGTTGCCCAGTGGCACTCCCGGCATCTCTGCCAGGGTCAGGGACAACGCGGTACTGGTCAGGGCGGGACCGGTGCCGGTGACAGTGCCGGTGCAGTACACCGTGCAGAACAGTCGGTTGCGGTCGGCTTCCGGCACGCTGACGGTCAAGGTCGACAAGAACGCGCCGAAGGTACCGCCCACTGCGCGCGACGTGCTGGTCGTCGACACCATGCTGAACGCCGCGAAGACCGCGGCCGAGGTGGATCTCTCGCCCTGGGTGGGTAACCCCGGAGGAGTTCCGCAGGACCTAAAAGCTCAGGTGCCGACGGTGTCGGCCGGTCGGCTGACCGTGACCGGCCCGCGGGCGGTGACGGTCAGGATCGCCGAACAGCGACAGGTGCTCGCCTATCAGGTGGCAAACGCCGAAGGGTTGGCAGCGCAGGCCTTCCTGATCGTGCCGGCCCGCAGCGAACTGAACATCGCCGCGCCGCCGGTCCAGGGGCCGAAGCCACAGGCCCAACCAGAGCAGCCCAAGCACACGCAGCAGCCGAAGCCGCCGGAGGTGTTCCGGCCCAAGGCGTTGAAAGATCTGGTGGTGGACGCCGGCAGCACGGTCCGGATCGTGGTCGCCGAATACGTCGGCGGGCTGAAGCAAGGCCGTTCCGTGACGGTTCCGCCGGGCGCTTCGGTCACGGCGACCACCGGTGAGCTCAGCCGCATCGATGCCGCAACCCTGCAATGGAAGGTGCCGGCGGATGCCGCTGGCAGGGCGCAGCTGAACCTGACGGTTTCCGACGGGGTGGCCACACCCGCGAAGACCGGTATCAGCGCCACCATTCGGCCGCGCACACCGGCGGCGCCGGTTTTCCAGGGTGCTCCGGTCGAGGTGGAGCCGGGGCAGGCGTCGGCGCCGATCTCGCTGCTGCCGCTGGTCAGCTACGACCCGGACAAGAAGGGCAGGCTGCGCTTCTCCAGTCCGGCCGGCGGCGCCTCCGGAATCACCGCGACGGTCAACGGTGACCAATTCATGGCCGCCGCCCAGATCTCGGTGCCCAAGGCCACCACCGCGTCGTTCCAGGTGACGGTGAGCGACGGGGTGAACCCACCGGTGCCGGCCATCTTCACCGTCACCGTCATCGGATCGACGAAGCCGCTGGCGACCGTCTCCGGCCAGGCGGTGGACGCCCTCGCCGGGCAGCCCGTTCACCTGAACGTGCTGGACGGTGCGTCGAATCCGTTCGGTCCGCGCCAGCCGCTGACCCTGATCTCGGTCGGCGACGGCAGTGCGCAGAACTACCGGGCCACCTTCCTGAAGGACGGGTCGGTCAGCGTCACGCCGAAGGCCGACAGCTCCGGCCGGCTGACGATCCCGTTCGTGGTAGCGGACGCCTCGGGCGATGCCGCCCGGAATGTCACCGGCACACTGACCGTCACGGTGCGCGGGCGGCCCGCAGTGCCGGGCGTTGTGACGCAGCTCAGGGTCGGCAACGGCGCGGCCGTCGTCCAGTGGAACGAGCCGGACGGCAACGGCTCGCCGATCAACGGTTATACCGTGTCCGGCGCCGGCTTCTCGCAGAACTGCCCGTCATCCCCGTGCACCCTCAAGCCTCTGACGAACAACATGACGTACACCTTCACCGTCGTCGCGCACAACGCTGTTGGGGATTCGCCACCGTCCCGGCCGTCGGCTCCGATTCGTCCGGACACCGCCCCGGATCCCCCGCCGCCGCCGGTGCTGTCCTTCGGTGACCGGCAGCTCGCCGCGGCCTGGAAACCGCCGTCCAACAACGGTTCTCCGATCACCGGCTATCAGCTGCAGATCGTTCCCGGTGCCGCCGCCGGACCGGTGAGGGTGGGCGCCGATGTCCTGCAGCGCACCTTCACCGGCCTGCAGAACGGCACCGAGTACTCGATCCGGGTGCGGGCCCTCAACGCCTCCGGTACCCCCGGCGACTGGTCAGCACCGGCTT
>JAABUS010001753.1_pt1 | contig 45189 bp, 43 predicted proteins | sample 5560161 | NCBI WGS metagenome assembly JAABUS01 (sample SAMN10711885, study PRJNA513376) | rock metagenome | isolation source: Antarctica rocks | place: Antarctica: Victoria Land, Trio Nunatak nord | collected 2016-01-04
ACACTTCAGAATCAGACTCTGCATCACGTAGCAGAAGCATTCAAAAGAGTAAACATCAAAACTCTAGAGACAGAAACATACATGAGTTCGCTACATGTTCATCTGAACATGCTACAGAACAAGATCACGCTACACAGTCGAGTCAACGATCGAATGCAAGAGATCAGACAAGCATGTGAACTAATACGCGCTTGTTTGACGAGAGTTAATCGCGTCATTTCTCGCTCACTTGTCATCAAGAAAATAGTACTTCTGAATGTCTTCATTTGAGAAGATGCAAAGATACAGTTGAGACGCAAATGACACACTCTCTTCTTCACAATGATTTCAACAAGCAATAGCATCGCAATAACGCAGTATCACAAAGATCAATGAAATCAACGATGGAAAAAGTACAGAGAACGCGTCGCAGACATCAATGCAATCTCAGCACAAAGATTGCATCTGAGCAATAAGATGATAAAGATGCATGATGATCTTCAGAAAGCAGAAAGCATTCTTGCAATGCACATCAGAATTGAACGCATAGATCTGAATGCTTATCTGCACTCTAGAAATGTTTCAGGCATGAATAGCTCGTGATGCGACTGCGAATGAAGTCATCAGACGACGAAGCATGTACTCATGCACTGCTCAAACTGATCGCATCTGCGATCAAGAATGCTACAAGATGCTGACTTCTCAAACTATTGAATAATTGTTATCATCATGAAAAGTCTCAAAGCAGTAGCAAAGATGATGATGAAAACGAAGCTCTTGAAGCAATTTAGAGTGACTAGAACACTCGTTCTTTAACATGCAATCAACGCGAACAAATTTGATACATAGTCTCAAAACTTACTGTTTCGACTGCGTGAAGCAGTCGTGTAGACTGCGAGTGATTTTCTACTTCAGAGAGTTTTGTTCACTCAATACAGATAGCATAAAGTTTCTCATGAGTTGATTTAATCGATGTCACAAGAATGTATGAATTTATTATTATTATTATTATCTGACTCAGATCTTGCTCAGATTTGACTTAAAGTTAAAACAAGAATTGAAAGTTAACAAAGATTTAATTGAAAAAGTGATTTTTATTCAGAATCAAATTATAGTTGAAAATTAAATGAATTAACTGTGTATTGATATTCAAACAATCATGAAACAAAATAGAAAAAATTGTCAAGATATTAATCTGAACAACTGTGAAGTACTTGATAAAGTATTTTGAAAAGATGATAAATTATGAATTTCTCAGTCAATGATTACTTGATTAATAAGAGAAGCATATTATTTTTTAATCAATAATCATTCTGACATAAATTGAACATTAAACTTGTTGAGATGATCATACTGCTAATTGAAAATGAGAATGATAATCAAACATTACATTCAAAACTGTTATGTTTATTGTAAATCAAAAGCATTGAGAGATTGAATTAATAAACTGTTGAAATCATTGCTCATACTTAAATAATGATGATAAAACATATTCTTGAACTTTATTATTAATTTATCAGAAAGTAATAAAAGTAATGCGATTTTAACAGTCATAAATCAATTGTTTAAGAAATGATATTATATATCATGTTAATCAAATGATGAAGAAATCTTTGCAGAATAAACAGTTAAGCTGCTGTTGATATGAATCTTCAGAACTCATGAACTATTGAGATTAATAATATTCAATTATGATTTTTTATTTATTTATTTTTTGATTCTTACTCAATTCAACACTCATTATGAATTTATGCAAGATTTTATATATTGTAGCGAACGCTACGCTAGCGTAGCGCTCTTTTCATATCTACTATCGCTTTTTTTCTGCACTTTATACTATAACTATTTTCAATATGAGAACTCTATAAGCTTACTTCTTCTTTACTTTCTCTTTCTTTCATCTGACTTTTTGATGATGTCACAGTCTGAAATTGATTCAGTATGCTTGTCGAGAGTATTATTTGAATTATCACTGTCATTACACTCATGATTTCTAGAAGCTTTCTCAAGTTCGTGATGTTCTCTTTGCATTGCATTGTCTTTCATTCTATCTTTCATTTGAGACATGTTAATAAAACGTGCTTAATCAACATTTAATCTCTGTCACACTTGCATGTTATTGTAGTAACATTAAGTACTCATCTTTCATGTAGAAATTGATTGAAATCAATTTTTTCTGTGCATAGCTGCGTCAATAATGCACTGTAAGACTTCATATAATTTTTATGCAGTTGTAAATATTGATGTATCATCTCTGATGTCAAATATTAAAAATGAGCTGCATTAAATCTCTCTTTTCAGATTACTCTTCATGTTTATTTGATCTGTTTCTGTATGAGCATCAATCTCATCATCACTTCAGTGCGCTGACACTTAATCAGCAATAGAGACAAATTATGTACATCATCAGTTATTTTATTCATCGTTTCATTTTTGAGTACTTCTGCATGTCTCACTACTCAATGTAGCTTCAGCGTAACTTCTCAAGATTAAATGCTTTCATGTGTGATTTAAACTTGTTGCAAACGTGTTTGATCTTTTGTTGATATCATAACTTTCACTGTTTTCAGAGAAGTCTGATTATCATTGTATACTTTGTATATCTTTTCATGACACTCTTGATTTGCTGTCACTACATCTGCAAGATGTTTTATTCTTGCAATTAATTCTTTCAACTTATCATGATGAGTGATGATTAAAGTCAATTCTCTCAGTCTTTTATTTAGCTCTCAGTTCATTCTCATCATAATCATTGTAACATCATTTCTGCTGTCGTTATCATTTAAGTAAACTTTTTGCTTCAATGTGAACATGTTGAGATTATGTTGTTTTATTGACATTTTCTTGTTTGCAACTATAACTATCTTTGATAACTTTGATCAGAAAATCACTGTGTAAAAATGATTTCAATTCATCTTCATCTGTTTAAGTGTTTCTTTCATTCACTTTCGCTTTAATTATAAAAATGTTTTACACAGCTTTAATTTTCAATCTCTTTTAAGTATCAAGTTGTTGCAAATTCAACGCATTATCATTTCAATAACTTTATTTGATTTTTGAGAGTTCATGTTTATTATCAATCTTTGTATCAGCTTTTGTAAGTGAATATTTATCAACATCATGTTCATTTTCATCTGTAAAGTCTTTGTTGATGTTGCTTGATAAATGTTAATGATTTGTTGCAATGCTCTTTCTTGCATTAATCTCAGCTTAATGCTCAGATTCTTTCAATGATCTTTTATTCTCTGTGATGTATATCATATGATGACTTCGTGACTAAGCAGAAAGTGCATCATCACGAAGTATATTTGCTTACTCATCATCATTGACAAGTTTCAAGTAGACTTAATGATTGTTTGCATGATCTTTTGTTTAATCACTAGTTTGCTTCAACATAATGCATGTAAATCATTCATTTCAGCTTGAAGTTCAGTTAAACTTTCAAGATTCTAATATCTGATTTTAAGTTAATCTGATGTTTTATTAACTTTACATCAATTTTCATATTGAATCGTTTAGAAGTTCTTGTAAAGTGAATCAGCTTATGCTTTGTCATTAAGAATTTGATGTCATACATTTTTAATCACTGTTTGCATTTATCATAGATCTCATTAAGAATTCTGCAGTTGCATTTTATAAACTCTTCATATGTCAAGATATTGATGTCATTCATGAAGTTTATGAAGTTAATTCTCAGCTTGATATCATCACATGCTTCTAACAAGTTCACATTGTAAAACAGATATAATATCAATGATAGTGAAGAATTTTGTGATATATTAACATTCATGCTGCATTTCATCATCATGTAATTATTAATTATGATCATGATGCATTAATCTTTCAGAAAGTTCTTCACAAACTTGAGAAGCAGTTTAGAAACTTTTCTCTTTTTCATGTCATGTAAGAGTCTGCTGTACATCACATTATTAAACGCACTCTTTTCATTCAAATTTAGTAGTGAAACTACTCTTTTTCTCATATCACTTTACACAATATGTATCTTTTTTATAATTAGTTGCAAAGTTGTATTTATTGATTTGTGCTTGCAAACTTTCATCTGAATGTTTAATATTGAATCACAAGCTTTTATGATATTTTGCAAATGTTCAAATACAATGAATTTCAATACTTTGCTCAATGTGTTAAATAACACAATTGATTTATATATTTTTGCATTGAAGTAATTTTTCTTGTTTGACTTTTACATCACTATTGTGACTGCGCTTTTGAACTGAGTTGACTATATTCTCTTCTGTAAACATTTTTTAAAAAAAGAATGTATTTATTTTGATGCATTGTTGATGAGTTTGTGCATTATTCTATTTATGTATTTTGTATGTTTCAACATCTTGTCAAATGTTGCTTTGTAGATGACTCTTTTAATCTCATGATGCATCAGCGAGACATCATCTTCAATCAAGAATAAATACTTGAAGTTTATTGTATTCAGCATGAGAATCTTTAAAGATGATGAAAAGTGAGTTTGAAACATCATCTTCGCTTTATTCTGTATTGTTATGATGATGTCAGAGCATTCTGACTTGATCAGAGAAGAAATTGTTGCTTGAGTCAATGTGTTTGCAACTGCATTTCTTACTCATTTTGCAGTTTTGAACAGTTCTTTCAAGAATTGTTCAACATTCTGCATGATCTTTCAATATTCATTGCATTTCTGTTTTTTGATAATCTTGCTCTTCTTGTCACATGCTTGAATGTACTTTGTTCAATCATTGATGATTCAACAGCTTCTTCTCATTCATTGCACGCTCTTGATGATCTTTGTACACTTTTTCGTTCATTCTGCTTTGATCATTTCGTGTAATCTCGCTCAGAAAGTGAAAATCTTGACAATCTTTTTCAATGCATTCAGCAGTTGCTTGATGTACTTATTTATACATCAATGTCTCGTCTTATGATTCAACAATGATTTCAACATTTATTCTTTCAAAATATTGATGAACTTCTTTTCATTCATTGTTTTTCAGTTGTAACACGATTTTCATGCTGACTCTTTGCAAACTTTGAAATTTATAATTGTTTGTATCAATAAATGATCTGAAAAGTTTTTCATTTCTTCATTGATTTCACATTGTATTAATTGATTCATAATATCATCTGTCGTGAAGATTAAATTTATTGTCATTTAAGATTCTTGATAATCTTTCATAATTGTATCTTGAGATAATGCTAGCAATGCATCAATGTTTGTGATCATTTTAATTAACTCATTCAACAATAAATGTTATTTTGAATAAAATGATTCTTTTTATGTGAAGTGATGCAGATTGAAATCTTCTACAAGAATGCTTTCTCTCGACATGTGCAGTGTTTTTTCAATGTTTGAAAGATTTTCTTTTTCATGAATAATTTCATAATCTCTGAGTGACAAATTGTATGCTTCATGAATGTATATAACTTTCTGAATTATCTGTGCATCATTTGTTAATGTTTATAACATAATTGTATCTATGTCTTTGAAGTGTCATGTTAAATATCAAATATTGCTGTCAATTCTCTTGTTTATGTAAAAACAGATTCTATCTTCATTATTCTTCAATGTGAAGTCAACAATTGCTGAGCAGTATGCTTTGAAAATGTCATCAAATCATCAAAGTTCTTGAAGAATCAAAATGTCATAGTTCTTTATCTTTTTCTTATGTAGTAATGCTATCATCATCTTGTTTCTGAACTTGTGAACATTGTACTGTAGTATTCAAAGCTTCTTTTGCTGAAATATTAAAGTTCACATTTCAGATTGTTTTGTGTTCTCTTGAGTATCTGCAAAGCATTTGCTTCACTTGTAAGATTCTTAACAGAAGATGACATTAATAATGATATGATTAATATTGACTTCAATTCATTTGATCTTAATTTCTTAATCAAGTGATTCATTATAGTGTTTTCTGATGTGACGACTGTGCTAAGCAGATGACTTTCATTCATTGAGCATCTCTGCTTTCTCTTCAAGTTGTTGTTCATCAGTAATTTTAGACTGATAAATGTTTTTATGAATGTCTTTGACATCGCTGTCTTGAGTTCTTTCTGCTCTTGTACGACATGATATAAAGATCTGTGCTTTGTGACTCTTTTTATTCTTTCTTTTTCAGCTTGTCGTTTATGACATTGAGAGTTAAAGACTCTGTGTGTATCTTGACATGCTTCACATTTTTACATGTTTCAAGTCTGTTTGTAAAAACAATGTTTCAAGTGATGATTCAATGTGCAGTAAATGCATTTCTGCTTATTTTTGCATTCATACATCTTGTGATTATATTCTTGACACTTTAGACATTGATGCACTCTGCAGCTTAAGTCGTAAAACTGTGTGATCTTTATGTTGATCTCATGATATATTCTCTCATTGATCAGCTTGTTTATCATCTCAGCGCTGATTATGCATATCATCAGTGAGACATATCTCTTCTGCTCACTCTCTTTTATGAGTCACTCAATCTTTTCAATCTTCATCTTTGAATGTATATTTTTGTTGATCTTGATGAGTATTTTCATCTCTTTCTTCTTTATGTTCTTAGACATTTCTTTGATTTTAATTTCATGTATCACTACTTCAAAACTGATCTTGTGCAGACATGCATTCAACAATATTTCTTTGATTCAAAAATTGTTTTTCTTTAATGTTTTCTTGTTGCTCTTCATCTTGATTTAAAATATCAGCAGTCTCAATTATTTCTTCATCATCTTTATGTTCTTGCGCGTCAACAGCGTCTCGTTGACGTCAATTTCTCTCACTCATTTCACTATGTTCTTCATTGTTATTGTCATGATTCTCTTTATTTCTTCTTCTTCTTTAATGAAGATCTTTACTTCAAATTTCTTGCAATGATTTTGCATTGACAATGATATGTTGACATTGAACACAAGATGACTTTCAAATAATGTTGTTAACTTCACGCTTACTTTTTTCACTCAGCTGTCAACATGTTTTCTCTTTTTTATGAACTCTTTTTTAAGTCTGCTCATTATCTTTTTCAGTCTCTTCAGCTGATTCTTTATGCATTGATTGACAGTTGACGCAGCAACACGTTGATGCATCAGCTTTTTTATCATCTTTGTCAAACTTCTCATCTTCTTTCAGAGCATCAGCTCATTGTTTCTACATTTGTTGAATTCATAAAGTACTTGCAACTTGTGTAATTTCTTCTGTATATCTTTCGTCTTGACTGAATTCTTCTGTGAGATGATGATAATCATCTTTCATTCACTCATCAACATCATGTCAATGACACTTCTCATCTGTTTCTGATAATTAGAATGAAGCGCAAGCATCATGTCAATGATGTGCTCTGTCTTTAAATAGTTTTGATATTTAAGTTGTTTGCTGTTAGAAGACTCTTCATATATTCAAGTTTTACACTCATTTATTGTGACTAAGTTTAGTCGCTTGTATATTATTGCAGAGAAAGTCTTTCAATAATGAAAGAAACTCTCAATTCATATTGATTGTTTGAATGTTTCTTTGTCTGAGACTTAACATCAAGATAAAACTATTCATTGTGCTCATATGTGCAAACTATTGATGTGATTGATTAATGAAAAGATATACAGCAGCGATTATAGCTAGATTACATGTAATTTAAAGTACACACAGCGTCTAAATAATGTCATAGTCATAAACTGCATGCACTTAATGAAGAGAAAAAAACTATTCATCAACTATCATTTGCAAATCAATGATTAATTATTAGACAGAAAGAGTGAATCAAAATGTAAAATGATATTTATGAAGTTACTATTTATATATGCAAGATGATTGATTTATCTGATTATTTATGACTGAATTTATTAATAATAATGCAATTTAATCATCAATTGAACAGTCAACATTCTTTCTAAATAAGAACTTTCACTTTTATATAAACTTTAATTCAAATTCAATTGAATATGAAATTACTTAAACTAAAATTGAAGTGAGGAAAGCAAAGAATATATTCAAACATATGAAATGATCACTAGCATTGATTAAGCAAATCTTAGTAAGAGTCAAAGTCATAATAAAGAAACAAATTAATAAATATTGAAAGAAAATAATTTACAAGATAAATAACATAATATTTCTGAATTTTAGAAACATAATGATCTTACAATCATCAAAGAAGTTAAATGATAAAATGCTAAAATTCTTCAAGATTCTGATTAAGATTAAACATGTTTATCAATTGAAACTATCATTAACTATGAAAATATATTTGAAGTTTACATTAAATCTGCTGTAACTAGACTTGAAGAATTCTCTGAATGAATAATGAAATGAATCGTTTGACTTTATAGTGATTGATGATGAAGATGAATAAAAAGTGAAGAACATACTGAACTTCAAACATTACAAAATATAAATGAGACAAATGATTATAATATCATGTTAATTAAAAAGAATATCACGTTAATTTACATTGATACAACGTTAATGAAAGTGAATTTGAAGAATACTTAAAGATTATAAATGACTTTCATGAATTTTTTTTATTTCTTCATTAAGTGCATGCAGTCTATGACTATGACACTGTTTAAACGTTGTGCATATGTTAAATTACATGTATCTTGATCAAAGTCACTGCTTTATATCTTTTCATTAATCAATCACATCAATAGTTTGTGCAAACAAATGCTTTCAATCAAACAACTTCTTTCTTTCATGCTTTCATTTTCTTATCTTTTCATGTTTTTTTCACTTTACTCTTTCATTTTCAATAGTCATTTTCTTGTCACAATTCAAGTACTTTTCAAGTACTTTAACATTGTGATTCTTTCAATCTTGATGATAAACAACATCAATATAATGTTCATGTTTTTGAACTGTGCTTTTGCTTTAAGTTGTAACTGTTCTGCTCTGTAATGTTTGCAGTTCAGTAGTAAGTGCTTCAACGTTTGTCTCGTCTTGCATATTTCATAGCATTTGTTCAAATTATTCTTTGATAATCGATGCAAATAACTTTTGAAATAGTTATGTTTCATTTTTAGCTGTATAAACGTTGAAAACGTCAGTCTGTTTGTTTTTCAAAGCTTCTTTAATGATCTGTAACTCAAATTCATTCTCGCTGTGTGCTTCTAATACTGATTTTCTTTTTTGATGCTATTGTTTCATGCAATTAGTCATTGCTCTTTTATCTCTTTATTTATTTGCTTTTTAATGAAACTCATGATTGTTCTTTTTCTGATGTCAATTATTAATCTTTTTCATACTGTGTCTTTGATCAATTGATTCACTGCTTCGTTTTTGATGATGTTTTTGCAACTCAATACTCACTGTATGCAAATATGATATTGATTTTGTTGCAGATTGATCAGATTTTATCATATGTTATTGAATAACTTTAAGTTAACATTGCTCTTTGCTTTTAATCTTTGCAATGTCATTTGACTGTCTGTGTACACTCAAATTTCGCTGTCTTCAGATGCTTCTTTGCTGCATATTATGATTGCATCGTTGATAGCTTGCAATTTCGCTTTCATTATGATTATTTCATTGATCACGCTTGTTGCTTTGCTGCATTTAACAGACTCATGCGTGAATATTATCATGATTTTGATTTCTGTTTTGAGCTTTGCTATCTTTTTTCAAGTTTGCGACGCGTTAATGTATATCATTATGTTTTTCGTCTTTTTGACTATTGTTTTCAGTTTTCTATAATGTGTATTTATTGTTTCATATGTTTCATCTTTTACAAATTCAATTTGCATCTTTGTCAGATATTCAATTTTCTGATTTCATGATTTCTTGAAGTGAGATATTTTAATCTTCTGTATTGAACTAAGCATTTTAAGCACTTTGTTTAATATTTGATATATTTATGTGAGCTTCTCTTTGCAATTCTTGACTTTTTGCAACAACATTGTCGTTGACTCATTTTAATTCAGATAATTTGTTGCATTCAAATTCAGATTCAATTCAATGTTGTATTAAGATGAGTATGATATGAATGTTCGCTTTCTTGTCAAATGCTTTTTTGATAATTCAATTATTCTAATTGCATAGTTCTTGCATTTTTGATTTAATCATACTTTTACTGACGAAATTTCAGTCTCTATTTGCATGACTTTTATGAGCAATGTTCAAAATGCTCTCAGTATCTTTCATAATGCTGCGTTTTGCAGTTTGCAAAATTTGATTGCATGACTTTTTTGATTGTTTCATCAGATTTTGACATCATAGTCGCTAATGATTATAATGCATGCTAGATGCAACTGTCTTTCTGACTTTACATTTAATTTTCACTCACTATTCATTAGTTTAAAGAGTGAGTGTAGCGTTCTTGTGACTGCAACGATTTTCGTTTGCATATGCATCTTGAAGTTAAACTTTCGATTCAGTCAAACTTCTAGTCATTGTATGCAGATCTTCAATCTTATGACTATGTCATTGAATAGCATAATCATTTGATTAAATGTTGCTTTGTGACTTTCAAAATGAATTAATTCAAATTTTGAATCATTAAATTGCACTGCGTTTTTATTCGCTCATGTAAATGCGATTTTCGCTGTCTTTTTCAGCTTTTTCACATTCTTGTCAATGCTCTTTTCTTCAACGTATAGTGCAATGTCATCAATGTAGCTGAGTAACTGTAGATTTTCAATTCTTGCATGAATCTTCAAGAATAAGTGTCGAATGTAAATTAGAAACAGAATGAGTGAAATAAATGATTCTTGCAATATTTCTGTGAAAATTTTCTTTGACTTCTGACATTCTTTATCAAATGCTAAGTCAATGACTCAATTTTGTAAGAAGCATTTTACTCAGTTGATTAAATTGATTAATATCTTCTGTTTGATCAAGATTTTGATCATCTGTTTCAATGTCACATGATCAAAGACATCTTTGACATTTAGCAGTAAACATGTAAGCGTGTTTTCGCGACTTTTTATCATTTACGCGTCATGTACTAGATTTAATACTGCATTTATAGCTGATCTTTGTTTTCTGTCTCTCATTTGATCAAAGTCTAGCAGCTTGTCATTTGTTTTTGCTGTGTATGACAGTCACATCGCTATTAGCTTTTTCGCTATCTTGTTTAAGCAGTTTAGCAGTGTAATAATTCTGTATGTTTTCGAAATTGAATAATTTGATTTATTCAATTTTTTCAGAATGATTTCTGTGTCTTCGCGTCACATCTTTGAATGATAGTCACTTTTAATCAGATTCAAATACATCAGATTGAAAATTTTCAATACACTTTTGTATGCTTGCTGCATGATTGCAAATGACATATTATCTGATTTGAATGCTTTTCTGAGTGCTGAGAAATTAATAATGTGCTTAATCTTTCTTTTGATAATTCTTGATCACTGTATACTTTTGTTCAATAGTAAATTCTCATTGATTTGAACTTTCAAAGATGATGAATACATTGCTTTCAAGAATGTCTTGCACTTTTCATTGAATTCAGTTTTCAACTTCTTTTGTGCATTCTGTATTAAGAATAGCTTTTCAATTAGTTGTGATTTGATGAACTTATATGTCTGAAACACTTTCTTTTCTTCAACTTTGTTCAGAAAGTTGGTTCAGAATTGATTTTTGATCAACTTTATTGCATCATGATATGAATTTCACATTCGCATTATTTCTGTTCATGCATTATCAGTTCTACATCTTTTTCAAATTCACTTTCTTGATGACAATGCTTTTTGCATTTTAATGAGCTTGTTGTTTCATCAGAGTTTCAATTTTGCACATATTCATTGTTTAAATACAAATAACTTCACTGCATTTATTGAAAATATGTTGCATACATTGCATGTAACATACATAAAACATGATCTCTATGCTGATTTTTCTCTTAGTGAGAAATAGTCTTTCTTGTTGCAGATTCATAGTTCAAGATGAGCAAAATCTCTTACTGCTTAAATTTCAACAATTTACTTCTTAAGCATGAATTGCAGACGTTTCGTCAGCAATACACATGCATATTACAGTTGATTTCTTCTTTAATCACATTGACATGCGTTACTGTTCTCTTGAACTATATAGATGATGTTTTCAACTAGAAATTAATTCTATCATCAAGATATTTGAGAATCAGAACTCAATGAAGAGATGAGATTCTTAAGATCAACAATCGTCGTCATTGTATATCATGCTTCGCAAATGCTCACTTTGCTTGTAAGATATGCAACTCATCTGTTTTGCATTATCTGTAAAGATTTTTCTCATGCAGATTGATCATGTTTTGCAGAAATATTCATATGCTACACTTTTAATCAAACAATGTAGTTTAATCATTCTTTACTAACTCACTTGTGTTTCTCTTCTTTTAACAAAGTCTTTTCGTCAGCATATCACTCACATATAAAATGTTTATATTTGAACATTTATTAAATGATATTAACAAGATTCTTAAGTTTGCTTGTGTTGAACTTAATAAGTCTTGTGAATTGTTCATGTTGTAGTAACAGACATGCAGTCTTAACAAGATTTATATGTAATTAGTATGTAAATTTAAAGAATGTTCATGATTCAAGTTCTTTCTGCTAATCATTCTCAACAGATCAAATACAAGAGTGTTTTGTCTCAATTCTTGTCATTGCAGCAACAAGATACTGAATTGAATGATTTTTATAAGCGATTTTTCTTGTAGTTCTGCGTTCTATTTGACTTTCTTATCTGCATGCAAATTGCTTGTAACATGCGCATTGAGATTATTGAAGTCTGCATGATCGCGAAAACTTTGCATGTGATCAATGCACAGCGCTTCATTATCACGCAGCATTTTGATATCATTCAAACTTTTGATAATTTCTAGACTTTACTGTAGCTAGACAGTAAATTCGTAGTCAGCATCATGTACAGATGAGTTTCATCACTGATCAACTTTCATGAATGATATTTGAACAAGTCAAGATAAAAATCAACTTAAGAAAGATTGATTAAACTGCAACAATGAAAACATTGTTAAATGAAGAAAGAGAATAATGTTGCAAGCATACACTTTAAGTTAGTCTAATATAAATTATGTCAGACTATTATAAACTAGTATAAAGCTGATGTTAACACGCTAGCGATCTAGCGTGTCTTCATGAGTAAAACTTACAACATGTTACATTTTCTTTCTTCTTCAGCTTTAAACAATGTTAGAATCATGCTTAGAGCAAGTCATAGAAATACAGATAAATGAAAAGTAAATCAGATAAATGAGAATTCAAAGCTAAAAAGCAAGATTTATCAAGATGCAAAGATTATATGTACAGAAGAAAGAAAAGCATTAAACTCAATAAAGTTTAGACTTGCTTTGAAAGCATACATCTCAGTAAAAAACTGAGCATGCTCATAACAAATGCTTATAATAAGAAGAAGTTCAATGAACATTTAAAAAAAACACTTTTAATACATTTCAGTCTAAAGATGCAAAGTACTCTTCTGATAACAGATTGAAAATTTAGTATTTATATGTGAACATAAACTCATTTGCATATTTCATATTATTGAAATTTGTTAATTTAATTATCATTTCAACAGTCTTGATCATCAACTGATTAAAGAAGATTTAAATTTATTTCAATAAAAATCATGATTTATTACATTGATAAATTCATCATGTATATTGTAATGCAAAGATGAACATGCTAATTATCAGATTGAAACAAACAGATGTAAATCTTTTATTAAAACATAAGTAAGTTAATTTTAGTTTCATATATATAATTATGATAAACATGTACAAGACTTGCGTTGCAACATTAATAAAATGTTGATATTAATTTGAAAGAGTAAGTTTTAAAGTAAGAATATCATGATTAATATATTAACTTTGAAATATAAAATGAGATTAATTAATTGCAAATGAGATGCATAAAAAGACAATTAAAACATTTAAAATTATCAATTTATTTAAAATCATGAAAGAAAAATTGTGATGATCAAGTTTACTAGATGAATAAATGAGATCTATAAAAGTGATATGACAATGTGATATTCTAAGCAAACACAAAATGAGTATATATTATGATAGAGCTAATTATTAAGAAGCTCTCGATAACTCAAGAAAATCGATCAACTATAGAAAGTTTGTCAAGCATTGTCAAGTTGAACATGACATAACTCATGAATTATTTGATCAACAATATGATGTAGTTTAAACAATGTTTTGACAAAGTCATAAAGTTTCAGAGCTAACTCAGATCTGATCTTCAACTCAGTCTCTGATCTAATCTCTATGTGTCAATTCATCATGACAATTAAAGAAAAGTCTTGTAAATGATTTGTTACAAATACATTCTTTAAATAATCTTTTATATAAATGATGATATAAATAAACATTCTGAGAACAGACTTGATAGTAAATCAACAGATATCAAGATGGAAAAAAAATGACTTATCAAGTCAATTTGATATACTGTATGTACAAAAAACTTAGACTGATCATTGAGTTAAGTTTTCATATTTACATTCTGACTCGACTTAAGTATTCAAGTTGAACATCTCAACTCAACTTGAATACTCAAGTTAAACATCTCGACTCGACTCGATATTGATCTTGAGTTGAGTCAAAACTCGCTGATTCAACTTAACTCATCAAGCAATTGAATATGATATCAAGAGAGCTAAATATAGAAATTTTTCCGGTTTTTCGCCTTTGCATTATCTTTTTGATAGAAAGTCATAAAGAGAAACATGAAGAAAAACATGAAGATCATTTGATAGAGAGCTTTGGTAGAAAACTATGATAGAAAGCTAGAATAGAGAGTCATGACGAGAAACTATAGAGACTGTTTGATAGAAAGTCATAAAGAGAAGTCATAAAGAGAAGTCATAAAGAGAAGTCATAAAGAGAAGTCATAAAGAGAAGTCATAAAGAGAAGCTATAGTAGAAAAACATGGTAGAAAGCTATGAAGAGAAGTCATGAAGAAGAGTCATGAAGAAGAGTCATGAAGAAAAGCTATGATAGGGAAACATGAAGGCTATTTGGTAGAAAGTCATGGTAGAAAGTCATAATAGAAAGTCATAATAGAATATCTATCTACCTACCTTCATGTCTTGGCGGGCCGAGTCGGGAATTTCGAATCGATACTTGATTTCAACTCTCTGATTCGACTCGAATACTTGAGCCGAACATCTCAACTCGACTCGAATACTCGAGCCAAGAATTCTGACTCGAATCGAGTCTTGACGGGCCGGAAATTCGGCCCGACCTCGATGACTCGACTTGACGCGACCAGTCTAAAAAAACTGAATAAGATGAACAAGATATATACAAAAATCATAAATATTTAAAAATAAGATCATCAAGTCATTAAGTAGTACATTAAACAATTAAATTTGTGCTGCGCATATGCACAGATGAGACTTTGATAATTAGATGTGAATTTATTTGTGATCTCGCTTAATGCTCTTAACATATGCTTCGTATAGAGTCTGAAGCTTTTTCAATCCGACGTTAAATCTTGAATGTGCGAGGCATATGTCACTTTTAAAGTTCAATTCGACGTCAAGAATCTTTTTCAACCCTCGGCTCAACTTTTTCCCTACCAGCTGCACCTCGCTGTCAACGCTGTCAACGCTGTTCAAATAAGCGTTCGAAGCCTGCGGCCTTCGGTTCGGAACATTGACAGTGTGACCGTAGCAGGAGTCGTTAGGAAGCGTACTGTAGGGTTGACTTTTGCACTCGCAGTTCGCATCTTCGATGTCGCAGATTGCGCCGCCGTTGTTGTTGAGCATCGCTTCGAGCTCCGCAAGGGTGGTGTTGTGGAGAGGGGCGGAAATAGTGTCGTCACGTGGCAGGACGAGAGGGCTGTTGAAGGTGGAGATTTGTGAGTGGTTAATCTTTGGGTCATCGGATATGAGAACAGAGTGCTAGGCTGGAAAAGAGGAGGATTCGGTATGCAATCAGCTATTTAGATGTATGCTTGTCTACTTGAGTACTTGAGCTCTATGATGCAACGACTAAAGCTATTTATACCCCTTTAATCCCTCGCGCAAAATTAGCCTGCGTCAGACGGAGACAGTTCATGTGGGAAATGTGTCGAGAGAAACATCAGATTTGTCTCCGCTTGTGTGGTTGATGGGCACTTTGTAGCGCGCCAAGGGCAACCGTGCGCCTCCAACATTCCACGTTACTTTTACCTGCACTACATCATCCCATAAAATCATCAAATTTTTTCAACAATTCGTCTGAAAAGATTTTTTTTATAGAGCCAAGAAGAGCAAAAAAGCTCTAGGAATAAACAAAGTCTATCCTTCGAAAAGGGAGGTTGAAGCTGAGAGCAAAAGGTTATCAAAGGGTATGGCCGGATTTGAACCAGCGACCGTGGGATGGTATATTCGCCAAAGCTGCAATCCCACACTCTAACCTAATTACGAATGTTATGGCAGGAAATATTCTCAAAGAGATTGGTAGAAACTTACCGCTGAGTTACACACCCGCACAATGTAACTTCCGCCCCATAAATTATACAGAACCTTGGGTCGTGACAAACACGTCAGGCGCAGGTAATAAGGTATCTTTGAGCTCTCAGAATCAGTCTAGTATATTTCTGAATTCTCGGAATTCTGAGAATCAAATATTTAGAAGAAATTTAAACCTCGTGAAGAATTTTAATCGATAGTCTTCGCTTCATAGGACTGAAGTCATCTGCAGAGTCTTCACCTTCGCCTTTCTACTCAACCATCTACTCAGCACTCTACATGCTCACCAGCCTACTCGACACCCTACATGCTCACCAGCCTACCTCACCCAACTATTCAGCACCCTACTTACTCGCCTACCTACATTACCAGCTGCTACTCAGCTACCTACTCGTTTACCTACTAACCAGCCTACTTGCTCCAAAACATGCTTTATGCGACGCGTCCTAACCCTCCATACATGCTCCATAGAACATGCTAATTAGCTCAATAGAGAGCACCCTCTATGGCTCCCTAAACTCCCTATCGAACACCCTACATGCTTCAAAATACGTGTCGGTCAGGCTCATAACACGCGTCAAACAGTGCTTTAAACAGTGCTCCAAACAATACTTCCTACATAGTTTCCTACCTACTCGCCACCATACATGCTCACCTACTTACTCCGCCTACCTACATGGCTCCCTACCCAGCTCCGAATTGCTCCATATTCAAGGATCAAATTTGATCCCTACCGAGCACCCAATATGCTCCCTACCAAACACCCTCCATGACTCCCTCCATGGCTCCCGACTAAGCATCCTACATAGTCTCCAACAATTTGTTTAGTTAGATAATTAGATAACTAATTAGGTTATCAATTCGTTGATTCATGTATTGATTCCTTTATTGATTTCTTTAATAAAATCGATGAATGTTTATTCAAAAAAAGGATAAGTAATTCGAATTGACGATATTGATGAATATGATGAACATGACGAAAATGAGCCCAAGGCTAGCTCAGGGCTCGAAGTGGTCAGCCCGGAGAGCTGCTGCGCTAGAAACTTGGCCCAGGGTCGGCTTAGGAAAATTTCAAACCAATGATCATACTATTTAAGATTGTTCATGAATATAAATGTTTAACATCCAAATATGCCTATTGTCTTTCAATGGCGGAATGGGCGAGTGGCTTCACAGCGCGTTGGTGTTGTTGGGAAGCCCGGTTTTGTCCAGCGTCGGAAGAATTTGGTGTAACCCATACTGAAAAGCTTCTATCTTGCAGTTTGAACGTCTTCGTTTGAACTTTGTGCTGTGGCCGCTTAATATGTTGAGAATACTGCTTTAGTCTCCCTAACTGCGCCCTATCCGTTGTAGCAAGCTGAAAGGCGAGATGGAGGGTTGGTGAATCTGGTGGCGTATCATGGGCAAGCATAGGCTTAACTTCATCAGAGTTCCTGGTATTGACGGACTTTGACTGCTCAACACCTTCCAAGTCGGGAACGTCCAAGTCGTCGATATCCCACCCTCTGTAACCAGACAGAATAGACCATTCTCCTCACACAGACAATTCTGGGTTAGATCGTCAGCGCAAAGATCTGCGCACATACACTCTGGGTCGCATATGCACGGCTTCTCTGGGAGTCCTGGTCTGTCAAGCCTCTTCATACGCTCATCCAAATTGTAGGGACTGATGTATCTTCCAGGCATGTCTCGCGATCCTATTCATCAACACAAGTTAGCATTGAAATATACTCATCTAGATGCACTACTAGACTGGGAATTAACCTTCAATTCTAGGAATCTTCTCGATTTCGGCCATGGCTTGTGCCACGGTCACTCCAACACTAGACAATGTCTGACACGTTTATTAAAGTGTTTGCTGGAGTAAATGAAAGAAACTCAAAGCAAAAAGATGATGACATCGACTGTAAGGTGTAGTGGATGTGCTGATGTGTATTGAAGGTAGAGGTGGCATAGTTTCATGACAATGGCCACAGAATCTCAAGGAAGAACATTATTAGCTGGAGAACTAGGGCCTTATGGCACTAAGGTAGCTCCCATGCATTACTTGATCGATTTGTACTTCACCCAAGGTAAGATATCTACTTAGCACTCGTCCGTGGCCTGTTCAAGATCTACTAAGACATGTAGGATGAGCAACAAAATTGCGACTTTGAGCACTCGTTCCGGGTGTACCCACATGCCGGAATTCAGATAAACGCCTTACGGCAGGCGTTGCGTTAGACGTCTTGTTCGAACAGCTACCAGCTCTTGCGGCTCAATGTATCACGATGGTATTTACCTCAGCGACTACGCTCCACCAAGTAAAGAAAAAACCAATAAGCTTAAGATCGCCATTTTCAAGTTGTCCATTTTGCGAGTCTGTATCATAGGCCATTGGCTAACCGTGCTGTTGATTTTTTTGTATACAGATAATTATACCGAGCAGAAATTGAACGCCCCTATCCATCGGTAGGTAGAAACGGTCTCAAGAACCTCTTTCTCTTGGTGGACTGGCAAGATGGCCAATTTGCACGTAATCAGCGAATATGAGGACGTTGATTGCTCAACCCTGCCATCGCCTCAAGTTGAATTGAAAATTTTGAGTAGACTCTCTTGGGAAAAGGGTTACTTGTTTCACGTAAGCAAGGACACATAAGAACAGAGTAATTGATGCCACACGTATAGTTTCTGACAGCTGAAAAGTACATTCAGCTGTAACGGGGATCTATTTCAATGGCCTGCGTGGGTATAGCTTTGGTGTTTGGTAGGACCAGCTCAGGGATCCGCCAATAACTCTCGTTCATCCACGTCACGGTTCCACTATCGATATTGCCGCACCCATGGAGTGATAAAGACTTTTATTGAATGTTAGATATTTTTAAGAAACATGTTTTAACGAAGCTCTACTCACCTCTAAGTCCACGAACTTCACTATGTATACCAGAATACGATCGTCAATCTCCTTGCCCCAGTGCTTGGTGAAATAAAACGTCTCCAATTGCCTGCCCACGTTGCTGCGTGCTAAATACTGAAAAGTTTCGTTGGTAAGATTCAAGCATTTCCGCAACCGTAGATCCCGAATTGCAGGGTTGTTGTTCAAGAGTTGTTCTAGTTGATAGTCGGTAATACCTGCACGCTCCAGATTTAGGCTTCGTAGGCTGCCTAAGACTGGCTCTGGGCCTGTTTTGGAAGAAAGGCCATTCCATACTGTAGAGCCAGGGGAGCTATCCCAATATGACCGTCCCACATTTGGAAAGCTTGTACATGGGTGATCTAGGCGAATTGAGAGACCCTGTAGGTTCTTCAGCTGACCAACAGACATAGCCACAGGCTCTTGAAGTTCCCATAGCGAAATTTCGAGGTCCCTAAGCGTATGCTGGTATAGACCAACGATTTTCTGTGTAATTGCATTCTGATTCCGAAGAACCATTTTTCGGTTCCGCGACTGTGATTTGAGGAGGACCGCTTGAAAAGAGTGGGTATAATGCCTGCCGGAAGATTCTTCCAGAAGGGAGACCACCCCACTGAGCCTGGAGTGGAATACACCAAGGCGGAAGCTCGAAAGAGAGCAGGATTGAATGGCATGGTTGTTCTTGGAAGTAAGTCCAAAAGCCAAGAGTGATCTAATGGATAAGTATACAAGCACCTCTCGGGTTATCTCAGGGGGTAAACAAGATAAAGTGGCCATCTCAAGTCTTCGTTAAGCCTACGGAATGAGACGACGGTCAGGGACTACTTCAGGTAAAGTCAAAGCAAGATTGCGGGACACACCAGACTTGTTATACAGACATTTAATGGTGGATCGAACTGAAGGGAGCCTCGGGGATTTGCCCAGCGAGTGCATTTATACTTAACCCATTACTCTGTTGTCAAAGGTACCCATGACCTGATCGTGGATCTATGCCATCAGAAAAGCTGACGTCCTGCGCCTGCTTGCCACATGACCCCATCACCACACTCATGTTCGACATATTAGTCATGCTTTTCTTGATGCCAAACCTGCACGAGGTCGGAAGAGAGTTATGGATGACGTTCCGTACTGATGTCCCAATGTCAGCCACGTGTTCTATAAAGTTTTCAAAAAAGACCTAGGCTGTAACGTACCTCATGAGCGCCTCCGTCCAAGTACTTGATGATATCAAGGTACTTTGAGTATGTATGCAGTACCCAAGGTACTCACGCCATTCGGCCATTCTGCGGCTCTTGCCGTAACATGCGGCGTAGGTACTTTAAGTAGGTCATATTCTATTGATCGGCCGAGACTCCCATTTGCCGCAGAAAATCTTTCCGTATCAAACACTCAAACACGCGCTCCGCACGCTAAGCCCTGAAACGGATGACACTCACACAGGGCTTGGGCCGACCCCACCCTAACCCTAACCACGTGCGTGTCAGGTAAAAGCCGAACTGACCACTGATCTAAAATTCCCGCGTAATCTGCCTTAAGCCCTTTTGCGTAATTTGACCTACTCGTATCATGTATGCACGGGTTTCCGCGCACGCTAACTATAACTAATTATCTTAGTGCCCTTCTTAGCACGCTAAACCCGATACTATCTGTAACTAACCTTTCTAGGTTAGAGTGCGCGGAAACCCCGTAAATACGAGTAACCCCTTTTCGTCAATGCCAAGACTTGGTTTCCCAGTGTGAAGCCTCCTAAAACCTGGTCGCCTGTTACCATTCCCCAGGGCGATGGAAGAAGGTAACTCAAGGTAAGATACCTTCATCATGCGCTTGCTTATCAATGTTCGATGTCAGTTTTCCTGGTGCTAAGTTCCAAAGGCCTCTATTACTATTTGAGTATCTCCTAATTCCCTGAATATTTGCGACAAAATGTTTCGAATTGGAGTGACTTTCCGAAGCATTAAGCAGCGCCAGCTCCAAGTATCGTTCATCATTCGTGAAACAAGATCCGACTTACAGCAGCCAAATGTCCGCCTTGCCATCATCATGGGATAGAGAAGACTGTCTCGCGAGGTTGCCTCTCACATGGGCCTGCAGCTGCGTGACGGTGTTGACCGTTCTCTCCACTTTCCTCTCGGACCAAGACCTCCATGTTTTTTGAATAGCACGCGTCGCTTCAATAACCTTGACCCGAGTATCCCATACAGCCTTGCAGTCATATGCTAACCTTAGCAATACGCATCGTCGCCTAATCTCCCTGCGAGCGCGTAATTGGTTGTATGCGCGCTGGATGACGGACGCCGCTCGACTTCTTTTGGATGCTCCAAGGAGACGTGAACAAAGGCAAGCCAATGCAGCTATATTGAAGTCGCGATCCAAAACCCGCCCACTCTCGAGACGTCCAGCGATAGATGCTGCAGGTTTTACTTAGTGTGTGGGTTTACTTCGTCTAAGAGGTGTGGGAAGGAAGAAAAAACTTACCAAAACAAGTACTGCAGCCTAATTGTCTAAGTCTGGCATTCAAGCGGCTTTGCTCCTTGCCCTTTCTACTCGTAGTTGAGTGGATGTAAGGTAGGTAGCGCTCATACTCATCCACAATCGCGGTAAAAACCTTCCCGTCGGCGAAGGAGGTCGTGAGATTGGAGACGGTAAGGCTATGCAATCGAGCGATATTCTGGGCCCATACCTTGAGAAGATTTGTGGGCTTTTCGAACCCTTCCTCTTCTCCCTTTTCTTTGTCACTGGCGCAATCTCGGGTGCCTGTGCAGTCTCGTAGACTTTCTAGCCGGCGAATCTCCTTGCTGAGCTCAGCACAGTCCACCAAAGTACCAAGCCCCCATTTCCCGACCAACCCCCAGAGTGTCATAATGGTCTTTTCTCGATGGCCATTTACAAAATCCTCGGCCGTCACGTTGCTCACGATTTGTCCGACGCCTGGCACCCCTTGGAGGGCGCTCAAAGCTAGTTGCACATTGTATAGTTTCTGCGACCTTCCGGGGCATGGGATTTTCAGGTGCTGTGAAAGTACCCGGGATTGCTGCTCACTTACGCATGTGCTCAATATCTCACGTGTAGGCAAGGTGGTTGTGGTATCTTTACTGGGGCGGATAGACGTTTTGGTAGGGTACAGAAGGAACTCCACGAGGCGCGTAAGCCGTATCCCGTCACGGAATTGTGTGGCCAGGTTCTCAACTCGGTAGTCATACTCGTCAAGAGGGTACTGTACATGGCTTCCATGGAATTCTAAACGTGCCAAAAGGCGACTAACGTCACCAACAGATGGTATAAGTAGCCGGGAGACCTCCTTTAATACAGCTTGGATGGATTTGAACTCTGATGTGCGTAGGAACAGATTGCCATGAACCAACTTCAGCTCCTTGGATCTGTCAAGAAGAAAAACCATCATCAGGCTCCTCAACATCGTTCTCTGCCAGCACCACGCAATTGATATGGGGTCCGAATCATTTACGCTTGCTTTCTCCCTGGGGAGCGTGTCTTCGTTGCGAAGAAGGCATACATCGATAAAACTCTCTAGGCTTTTCTTGAGCACTCTCGTCGTTCTGGAGTAGTTGCTCTCTCGCGGACCCGTGTGGATTAGAAATGCCGGGACCTCCCGGCCTATCACCACCTCCGCAGCGGCTCTCAATATATGGAGGTCAAAGGTTTTGGTCCAGAAGTTGATGAATTTTTGTCGGAAACCGATGTCATTTTTTTGCCTCGAAGTCTCATTGAAAGATTCTTTAGGCATACGTAGAGCACCGTGTACGATGGATGCTTGCAGTCTTTTGAAAAGAAGCACGGTCGATGGTTCTTGATAGAGTCGCAACAGGATCCGTCTGTTCTCCTCGTGGGCTACAAGTGGAAAAGGCCTTTCTGCATCCGGAGCCTCGAACAGAGCGTTGAATAACTGTGCGAGGGCCGATTCCTGGTCACTCATCCATGTATCATCATACATATCTGGCCGGCATATGTCTTCGTGAAGCGGAGGATACGTATTATGCGCCTTGAGGTTCCCTTGGGGCATTAAGGGTACTTCTAATCTTGATGTTAGTTTGCTTGCGCTTCCTCCAGTTAAGAGCCTGGCTCGTTCTTCTGAAGAAGGAATGACCTGAACATCGTTCAATCTTGATTGAATTGGACAAACAAAGACGCCATCACATGACATTTCCGTGGACTCGCGCAGGACCTTCACGGGTTTCGCATCGCGCAAGCAGCGTACGGACGGACGATTGTGTTTAGTAGACTTGAGTGAAGACTGTAAGGTAGGCGAGACGACAGCGCTGACAACGTTACGTCTAGTCTCCGCCCTCACACGCGAAGGCTCAAGTTCGGTTTTGACGGTCTCCAAAACCTTTGAGCTACGGTGAATAGTCGCAATCTGCGGAGCCAGATTCTCCTTTCCTGGGCCACTCCCATTTCTGTCTTGGGAATACCAAGATTCTTGCACCGTCTGAATACTTGGCTGTAAAGGAGCCTTTTTCCGAGTAGCTGCAAGAGATTCCCGCTGGGCCCTTTGCATTCTAGGTTTCTTACCGTCTGTTTGCCGCTGCTCCTCAGTGTCCGCAGATAACCCAGCAACAATCGAGTGCGCGACCGGCTTTAGCACAGCACGCATCGATCCCGCATGTATGGTAAATATAGTCGTGTCGTCAGAAGGTACGTAAATGGTGCGTCGCCTTAGCTCTTTGCGTAAGCCGGCTGCCTCTATCCCGCCACCCTCCTCATCGCCCTCGTAGATTCTAAAATCACCAAACTTGTCCTTGACTTGCGCGGAGAAACGATGCCTCTTACCTAATAGGGTTCTCTCGCTATTCATTGTGTGATTTCCAGAAGTCTGTGCAGGCTGTCGTCGCCGTGGCTTATGGCGTCTGCCCTGCGACGCTTCCTTTGAAGCAAGGCCAGTGTTTTCTGGAACTAAACTTGCAATGGGCCAGCACACAGCTGAGCTTTGTCGTCTGATATCGCTCATTCTTCATAGAGCTGGTCTTGGTGATGCTTGAAGCTCTATTGTAAACCTGGTATTTCCGGCAGGTTCTGTCACAGGTGATACATTGTTCATCGAGGGCCGAGGAGTGGCTTGTATTGTACAATGTGTTAGTCTAATATCAAGGTTCCTTATGATTAATGGACAACTGCACTACGAGTATACGTTATATTTACACCTGTGGTTGGCAGGGCAACCGCTTACATAATGTACATGAACCTTAGGTGCACCCCTGGGCTTTTCTCAAAGGCTCGATGTCATTGGTATCTGCACATCGCCTTGTAAGAGGTTCGATGATACAACGTTAGTAGTGTGCTAATGGGGACCTCTTGAATTTGTTTGTGTTAACGTGATACCTCACATCCAGCATAGGGATTAAGACGTTGACATGCTGTCTGAAACCGAAGATGGGAAGGTATTGGATTACATTTATGTTAGTCTGGACTGATGTGAGGACTACTAAAGATACCATGATAACTGGGGACAGTGACCCTTAGTCAAGCGCGTGTAGATATACCAGATGTTCGAGACCCATGGCGAAAGAGCGCCCTGCCTGCTAGTAATTTTACTCCGGCTGGAATGACTAAATACCTAGGAAAAGTGGAAAGGTGTCGTTCGCCGCAGTCTGTGATACGCGCTAGAAAGTACACAGGCAAACCACAATGAGTTAATAGACTCTCTTGTATCGAAATCCTTTTGCTCGACAAGCGAAGACTGACGAATAGAATATGACACATGTTACAGCTCGGATCTTACAATTTGCCATCGGCTCTAGCTGCTCTCACTTGCTCAAACACCTATCAACCCATATCAGCACGCATTTCGTTAATCCCGGCTAAGGCTGCTTACCTTGAGCATTTTTCTCCTTGCTCCAAGGGCATTCACGCCACGATCCTCCAGACCTTTGTCATCCAGTTCAACCAGCTCAGTCCACTTGAAATCCTTGAGGTTATCGGTGTATTTGTGGAGCCTCAGGCTCCTCAACCAACTAGGGATATCCTGCAATAGACTTGGGTCGGTAGGATCCTCTGGTGGCTTTGAACTACCTCGTCTACCTCTCGGTGATCTACCACGGGCCATTTCGGAGTGATCAGAAAGATATCCCTCATGTCCCACGTGACCCATTCCTAAAGGGCCAAGGTTGAAAGAGCTCATACCAGTGGTCATGCCGGAAGAACCATCATAGGCAGCTAAGTAGCCATTGTTCTGGGGGGAAGCAAACCCAATAGCATTGAAGCCACCACCTTGCATAGCCAGGCCTGGGGAACTAGGTCGAGATCGTTGTGCGGCGAACGCTGCCTGTTGTTGCGCTTGCATTGTAGCCAGTTGCTGTGCACTTAATTGCAGGCCGGTCTCGTTAACCAGCAAAACGTTAGTGCTTGGTATACCGGTGGCCATGTGCATTTGTGGCCCACTGCCATCATCGTTTGATCTCGCACGACGGTACTTTCGAGCATCATCTAGGGTAAGGCGGTTGTTGACTGTGGAAAGAGCTGCCAGTTTCATAGCCGTTGCGTTGGCAACCATATCTGCTTGGCTCGCCACCTGAGGATTGTTGAAATTAGAGCCCATAGGAGTATTTGTCATAGATGCCCAATCGCCGGTGCGGTATGGCGATAACATCGGTGGCTGGGGTGTATTGTCTGGTAGGTTAATACTCGTGCTTTGTACGTTGCTAGTACCGGATAACTGGAGAGGTCGTGGTGAGCGCAGTCCAGCCGAAGGAGGTGGTTGACTGAATTGCCCCATCGGCTGCTGGCCGGACGAGGAGTTGGGCCGACCTTGGGAACCCCAGGGTAGAGCCGATGCCTGCCCAACAGTCTCTTTGTTAGCATCGGCAGGTGTTGAAATAGTTGGCGTGGTCGACGCAACTAGAGATGACCGGTCCCCAAAAGCCGCGCTATTACGGTTCGAGGTAGGGGCATTCCCGGTTTGTTGAGTGTATTCTGCTTTCTTCTTCGCAATAGCCGCAGCTGCATCTGGAAACATGGCATTGATGGTCAAGGGATCCAGCCCTGAATTGCGTTTGTTTCCCGGTGATGGTGGAGGGCGATGGATTGACGTACGAGACCCTTCGACATTCAGTTTATTCATCGCGTCGCTCAAGCGATTCGACATGGCATCTAGCGTGTCGTCAGCATTCACCACCTATCATGAAAGGAAAGTAAGGCGGTCCACCTTTCTCTCCAAAGTTTGTAGGTGAAAGTACTCCTGACATCGGATGGCTCTTGGCCATCTGCTGAAGTACCTGAATGAAGAAGCGGATTTGAACTTGAGTAGTTTGCTGTAGAAGAGCGTAGAGAGCGGCAGTTCTCTCGGCTTCGCTCAACACCTTAAACCACTGCTCGATAGCACTGAGCTCGTCCTTAAAGTCCTGATCTAAGGTAGCTGCTGCCATCTCTTCCAGGGTTGTTTCATACTGATCTATGTCTGCGATCCACTGTTGGGCTGCCTTGTCCAAGACATCATCGGCATTGCTCTGGCTGCTCGACTGCTGAGATTGGTTGTAGTACACTTCTGACGAAGGCCTTATGTGTTGTCTAGACAAAGGGGATGATGAGAATGCTGAAGCTGACATGTCCGCGGAGGCGCGCAGGTGATGTCCGCTGCCAACATTCCGGGAGGAAGGGGGACGAAGACTCGAGTTAGACGCTTCTGGCGTGCTATTACGATTGCCGATAATATGATTGCCCGACATTGCTATGGCGAATGTTGGGTAAGTGGCTGTGTGAAGAGTTTTGCAGACAAGGGAGCAATATGTAGATGTCAATATTACGAACAGATGATGGTGATTCCAAAGGTAGAAGCCGAATAAGTTACTCCTGCAGTACCTGCTGACCTCAAAGGAGCTTTGCAGGTATCGATTCGCTGCTTGGAGTTGAGTGATGAAGATACACTGAATAATTGCCAAACCAGTGGCAGCCTGAGTAAGACACGTGAAAGGGCTGGTGAAGGCAAGCGAATGCCAACAGTGAATGTGGGATGAACCTAATCGGTCGAGCGTTGTATGCAGTTTAGGGCAGGAGGGCCCTGGGTCAAGGAAGTGTCGATATAATAAAGTATTAACGGCGCAATTGGCCAGATTAAAGTAGGTAGCCGTAGATGTTGTTGATATGAAAGAAATAGTGAGTGGTCTCACGAGGTAGAGCAGGTTGAGTCAAACAGAGCAGAGGGGAGCTGAACGTAAAGTAACGTTGGATTATTATGCTACAATACGAGTATCTACTCTATCAATAGCGTGTATTTTATGTGCACCTATTGTCATGTCTCACTAGTCCATTCTGAAGTATTTTATTGTTCAAACTGTTAGACACTTGCGGTAGCTTACCTTGTCCACACAGGCATGTAAGCTATGGTGTTTGAACACTGCCATTGTTGATGCAATTTGTGAATGATGTTTTCACAGCTTCCTGATGTTGATTATTTACTGAAGCTATTCACATCCTAAAATAAGGTAAGGTTTCGAATCACTAAATGTTCTTACTTATTTCCTTACTCTGATGTGCAGCATGGTCCAAAGCCCCTGTTGTACCTTGACGTAATGCTGCTCTTTCTTTGCGCGAGAGGAGGGACACCGTGTTCTCACTCAAATGGCAGACCGCCATGTTGTGGGTGTTGATGGAATCTTAGAAGACGAACACGAGGGTTTGAACAACGAGGAGTCAATTTTAGCAAATGAGTACCCAGATCCAGATTATGTTCCTAATTACCCATGGCTGGGTGAACGTGGTTCGTTACATGATTACGGACCGATGTTCTATGAGCAATCAACGGTACATGAGGACATTGATCAAGACTCCACGAACGATGCTTCACGACAGCTCATAGCCTTCGAGGGACTGGGCCTTCCGAGTGGAGATGGTCTCAATACATGTACCTTTTTTCGTGCCGGAAGAGATCCTAACGACCCTTCTCTTGATCCCGATTTTCAACTTTCCGACGGTGGTGCTGCGTATGTACTGGAAAAACCCGATGTTTTTGTTCTTGCACATCTAATAGAAGCACAGAAGCGATGAATATATCTCAGAAGGAGACCCAGACTCCCAATCGCCGGATCCTCCGGGACCATTGGGACGGTTGACTGACGCAAGCGAGCAGGGCCTATCTAACGACCGGGGTCGAGATGGAAGGGGCCGTGCGGGTGGATGTGGCAGAGGTAAGGGTCGCCGTGGCCAAGGTCAACGTGGAGGCGGTAAAGGGGTCAAACGAGGTCAGCGTAAGCCCCTCGAACCAAGCGTGGAGTTCAAGATGTTACACTCGCAAGCTACCATGGCATTTATCGACAATGACTACGAAGAGGCAGAACAGCTTGCTCTACAGGCTATTTTGGTCAATCCGGAGATGTACACGGCTCGATTCCTGCTCTCTGAGATTCATATGGCACGTGGCGACAAGGACAAGGCTATCACAGCGCTCTTCCATGCCGCTCACACCAAGCCGCGTGATACCCAGGGCTGGCTTAAGCTGGCGCAGCTTCTCCTGGAGCGTGACGGAGAAGATAGACCATCTGCACTACGAGATGCTGTTTATTGCTATGGTAGGATCATTGGGATGGAATCCACAAATGTTGAAGCGCGCTATCAAAGAGCCGCTCTGAACCGAGAGCTTGGCTACACTGGAAGAGCTGCTCAAGAGTACGAGCACCTCCTCAAGCATTTGCCTCACAATACCACTGTCTTGCGTTATCTCGCCGAGATTTACATCGAGCTCAACGATGTAGACAAGGCCGTGGCGCACTACGACAATAGCATCACGTATTACCAAAGAATGGAGCCCCATAACGTCACGAGTTTTTCCTGGTCAGATGTGAACATATGTGCTGAGCTGTTTGGCTATCAGAGGCAGCATGAACAAGCTATTCTAAAATTGAAAGCTCTCTCACGCTGGCTCCTCGGCAGAAGAACTGACACGATATGGGAACGATACAACGCGGATGACCGAGAATGGGACTCCCAAGACCATCCACGCCGTATGGAGGTTCCTGACTTCGAGCCTGGAGCATATAAGTCAGCGGCCTACGGCGACGGTATGCCGTTAGAGTTGCGCCTCAAGCTTGGGATTTTCCGGCTGAAGGCAAAAAAGAGTAATCTTGAAGAAGCGATCGTAGGTTCACCATGTGCAGCTGAATTACGGTTAGCCTGACTGACGAACCAGAATCATTTCGAATGGCTTGATCCCGATGATAATCAGCCAGGTGCTAAGCTTTTTGATTACCCCGACCTATTTCGAGAAGCGGCCGATGCTTTGCAGGTTAATGGGTATTACCATGAGTCTCTGAGCTATTATGAACCATTACAACACGTGCAAGGCTACACCGACGCTTCTTACTTCGCTGACATGGCCATATGCTATAGAGCAATTGGGATGAAGGCCGAAGCAAAAGACTGCTATCAGGCGATCGTCGATCACGATGATGTTAATGTTGAAGCGATGCTACACCTGGCGCGATTGTATGAAGAGTTGGGAATGCCAGAACGAGCTGCGAAATATGTCACAGATGTGCTATCTCTGACCAGTCGAGATACGAATCGAGCGGACAAAGCGAGACCTATTGAGGAGATTGGTGCAGCTTGCGCAGAGGGATCTTCAATTTCTACTTCCACGATGCTTACGCCTTGTCCACCGCGACAGATTACCAGGCCTCGAGCATTAGAGAAAGAAATGCTTGAGCAGGCCCACACCGAGAATGCACTTGTGTTATATCTGCGTGTACAAGACTCATTAGAGAAGGCCCGAGACGGGGACGCAGAATCCAAATTTTCGTGGATGGCGACCGCCAGGACTTTGGTCCAAGACTTCAGATCAAATAGGGCTTTCTACCCATACGACAAGCACATGAAATTTCATGGATATTCGAAACAGGCTCGGCTAGGATCTTTGAACGTCAAAGCAGGCCAAGCTATGCGGGAGGTGCAACCGTTGGCGGGGAAGCTGTATCTTTCTTCAGGTATGGGAGCTGGAAGAGAGCAAAGACCTCCTCAACTGGCTGACTCGTGGTGACAGGATATAGAGTCGAGGATGACATAGCGATCCCAAATGAATACTTAGGAATCTCCTTCCATGCATGGCTGGACATCTTCCTAGAGTATAGCTTAATGCTTGCAATGAACGACCAATCCAGCTCGGCATATGAAATACTTTCCTCGGCTTATGATGCCAATGTCTTCTTTCACTCCCGGGATTCAATGTTTCGTATCCATGTTTGCTGGTTTAGTGAGCGTTGACTACATATCCTTGCCACCACAATGGTACTAATCTTTCGATAGCATGTGCGCTGATCGGTAACGATGAAGAGACATTGTGTAACATTGCTCGTTGGTTCATGAAAGAATATCAATTTGTCACTGATGGTTATCGCCTATTCTCTGCGTTGAACAGACTCTGTGACAGTGCTAATTCTTGGTATAACTGCGGACCGTCGCAAAAGTATGTACTTCGACAGCTGAAGGCAATGGACTTCTCTCTAGTCAGCGATGCGCGAAGCAGGAGCCTTTTTCAAGAAAGGGCTTCTTACACTACGAAGGACGAAAATGGAGATCCGATCCAAGCAGAAGACATGGACGTTGCGCTACTATTGCTGTATGGTCACATCCTCTATGCTGGGAAAAGCTACTCTTATTCACTGAGTAGGTCTTCCAGAAGCCATAGTACATTGCTGCCTTGTAACCCTTCCGTCCCGTCTAACGAGTTGCAGATTACTTTCTGCGAGCGTACGCTCTAGACTCGACCAATCCAGTGATTAATCTCTCGTTGGCTTTGGGTTATCTCCACTATGCCATCAAGCGTCAATCTGGCAATCGACATCATCTCATGATGCAAGGGTTCGCTTTTCTTTTTGCATACTATGATTTACGGCAACGTGCCAACGTAATTTCGGAGAAACAAGAAGCTGAGTATAACGTTGCGCGGGCGTACCATATGTTAGGGTTGACACATCTCGCTATCCCGTATTATGGGCGATGCCTGGCACTAAACAATGGTATTAGAGCAGATAGTCTCAACTCTACGCAAGAGGACTTCGCAAAAGAAGCAGCATTTAGCCTACAAGGCCTTTGGGCTGCGAATGGAGAGCTCAAAGAAGCCCTAAAGGTAACAGAAAGATGGCTTGTACTATAGTTTATTGTATTCGACGTTGATGCTTAATATAAGAATGCCTTGTAGATAGATACAACACGGAATGCATGTGAAAGAAGCAATAAAGAAAGACGATGGGCCTGTTCCGCGGGTCATATCATAGAATCGTGGAAGACGCCGTGGGCAAGGACTGAACCATATGTGCTCTTGGGCAGATATTTAGGATGGCTTAGCTTTTAACAGGCACTTAGACACAGTGTCCAGTCAAGTTTCTCCCATTTATCTGCAAATGCGTAAGAAAACGATAATGTAACCTCTGCTGATTCCCAAGTCCTCATCAGAGTCGAATGACTCCTCGAAGTCAGGCGCCCAGCCATGGGTAAGGTGCATCTCCGCTCAGCGCGAAAGCAATCAAGATACGAGTACTTCCGGATTGTCAAAAGTAATGTGTCTTTGTTACTGGCATTATTTGTAGATTAGAAAGGCGCAAAGTTATCTTGGACGTTGGTGGGAGGATTTCTGACCGCACTAAGCCGAACAGGTTTAAGGTGGGTGGTTGGAGCAAGTGAATAAGGTAAGGTAGGTACGGAATACCTTACCTAGTACCTTACTTTCTTTCCCTAATATGGGAACGACCAAAATGACAATCTGGCTCATTACAATTTTTAGCTGGTAAGATACACGGTCGCCTTTAACCTCATATTGTTTGCCAAATTTCCCCTAAGACAGAAGAAGCTCGAACGTCGTCCAAGCGTCATAGGAGACCGCCTAAGCTGTTGACTCGATCTTTGTGTCTCTCCATGAGCAGGGCCTAACTGTCAGCGATGAGTATGGAATATGAAAGCCTGAAGGACCAGTGGAGTGATGTCGAGGATCGAGATGGCATCAGACTTAGTTGGAATACCTTTCCAAGCTCTCGCATGGTACTCGCAACACCCCACGTCTTACCTACGAGGTTGCGAGTAGCTGATGCTTGTTAAGGAAGCTTCGAGGCTTGTTGTGCCAATCGGTGCCCTATACACACCATTAAAGGAAAAGCCTGATATGCCGTTGCTTCAATATGAGCCGGTTGCCTGCAAACCTCCATGCAGAGCAGTGTTGAATCCTTTCGCGTATGGCTCCTTTGATGCAAAATTAGGAGAATAGGACTGATTATTGCAGGCAAGTGGACATTCGTGCACGATTGTGGATATGTCCGTTTTGCCTGTCTCGGAACGGATTGCCTCCGCATTACAAAGACATCACCTCGGATGCCATACCTCCTGAGCTACATCCGTCAAGTACAACAATTGAATACCGTCTAGCACGGCCTGCACCGTCCCCTCCTATATTCGTATATGTAGTGGACACATGCCAGGAGGAGGACAGCTTAAAGGCGCTCAAGGATTCGTTAGTGATGAGCCTTAGTCTTCTACCCCCGAACGCTCTTGTTGGCCTAATAACATTCGGGACAATGGTATGATCTTAGATTGCCGCTTTAATGCTTCTGCAATTGACATGAAGGTAGGCACAAGTGCACGAGCTTGGTTATACAGAATGCGCCAAGTCTTATGTGTTCCGAGGGAGCAAGGACTACAACGCGAAACAGGTCCTGGAAATGCTGGGTCTAGTGAATTCGGGCGTGCGATCGAACGTACCTCAGCAGCCTGGTAGACCAATTCCAATGATGGGACCAGCGGCTAGATTCTTACTGCCTGTGCAGCAATGTGAATTCCAACTTACGAATGCTCTGGAGCAGCTCCAGAAGGATCCTTGGCCCGTGGCAAATGACAAACGCTCCTTGAGATGTACTGGTGTAGCGTTGAGTGTTGCAGTAGGTTTATTGGAGACTTCATTCCAGAACATGGGTGGTAGAATCATGCTCTTTGCTGGCGGACCAGCCACAGAAGGACCAGGTTTGGTAGTTGGTCCGGAGTTGCGGGAGCCAATACGATCCCACCATGATATTGACCGCGACAATATCAAGTATTACAAAAAGGCCCTGAAGGTCAGCAAGCCCAAGAAATTCGGATGGATGAGTAGGTGGCTAATTGAACTAGTTCTATGACAATCTCGCAAAGCGCACTGCCCACAACGGTCACATCATTGATATCTTCGCTGGTTGCTTAGATCAAGTCGGTCTTCTGGAAATGAAAGGTCTTTCAAACTCTACCGGCGGACACATGATTCTTACTGATAGCTTCACCTCGTCACAATTCAAGCAATCCTTTGTACGAATTTTTGATAAGGACGCTTCTGATAACCTGCTCATGGGCTTCAATGCCTCCCTTGAAGTACTCACGACGAAAGAATTGAAGGTCACTGGTCTTATCGGTCATGCCGTATCTCTCAACAAAAAATCAAGTTCCGTAGGAGAGACTGAATGTGGTATCGGTAATACGTGCTCATGGAAAATGTGTGGTATTGACCCCACGGCAACCTACGGATTGTACTTTGAGATTGCTAATCAAGGGGGACCAACGCAACACCAGCAAGGTCCACAGAAGGGCATGATGCAATTCTTGACTTATTACCAGCACTCCTCAGGCCAATTTCACCTGCGTGTGACAACAGTGGCACGAAACCTGAGTGGACCTGCAGGTGATCCTGCTATTGCACAATCTTTTGACCAGGAAGCCGCAGCGGTTTTGATGTCACGCATTGCGGTGTTCAAGGCGGAGGTTGACGACGGACCTGACGTGCTTCGCTGGGTCGATAGGATGCTCATTCGATTGTGCTCTAGGTTTGCAGAGTACCGAAAGGACGACCCCTCCTCTTTCCGACTGGAGAAGAATTTTACACTCTATCCGCAATTCATGTTCCATCTTCGCCGCAGCCAATTCCTCCAGGTATTCAACAATTCCCCTGATGAAACCGCGTTCTACAGGCATGTTCTTAACCACGAATATGTGGGAGATTCTCTAGTCATGATTCAGCCTACCCTGGACTCTTATACCTTTGAGCAGGAGGGAAGTGTACCGGTCCTGCTCGACTCAGCTTCTATACAACCCACACACATCCTTCTTCTAGACACCTTTTTCCAGATCTTGATATATCACGGAGAGACAACTGCAGAATGGAGGAAAGCAGGATATCAAGATCAAGAAGGCTATGAAAACTTCAAAAGAATCCTTGAACAGCCAAGGGAAGACGCAAGGGTCAGTATCCCAAAACAAGTTGGCATCAAGCTATGATTACGTGTAACTACTTACCTACTTTAGGAACTGGTGCAAGATCGATTTCCGTTACCGCGATTCATCATATGTGACGCCGGGGGGTCACAAGCTCGATTCCTTCTATCAAAGCTTAATCCTTCTACTACACATACCACAAGCGCATATGGTAGCGCATCGCAATCTGCCCAGACAATTTTTACAGACGATGTGTCTTTGCAGACCTTCATGGATTCTCTTATGAAGTAAGTAGTTTGGATGTGCAGAAGCAAGGCCCTTAAAGCTAATATTATCATTAGACTCGCGGTTTCCAACACGAGCTAGGGATTTGCTGGAGTATATATATATCTTAGCTTCCGAGCTCGCGCTTTGAGAATACTGTAGAACCAGTGCAGATATTACAGCAATCAAAGTTGACTGCATTAACATTATTGTTCATTGATTCTAACTCCTTGAAATTCCTCAGCTTTGACTCCCGCTGTCGGAGAACCCTAACCTCGCCAAAGTGTAAGATACCTTAGTCTGTATTGTAATCTACTTTCAATCAATACCGCTTGTAAAGCTATGATTACCACTTTAGCGCGCACACACGAAGTTCAAATTTGATCACCTTTGATATCAAGGAAAGTTCGAACAACGATCGTGCTTCACTATGCGTATGTATTCTATATCTTTGCAAGTAGCATTTGACTGATAACTTCTGGTGTTGTAGCTCCCAAATTTGATCCCAACGAGGTGAAGGAAATGTAAGCAACACCGCCCCCCCACTCCCACTTCATATCTCATAGTCAAATACTCTCCGCCATATTCAAGATAACTAAACGACCGCGTATGCAGCACCTTGAGAGCCACGGGGGGCGAAGTCGGTGCCTCTTCCGCTCTGGCACCTAAGATTGGGCCCCTCGGTCTATCCCCCAAAAAGGTTGGGGAGGATATTGCCAAAGCCACAGGCGACTGGGTACGTACGGAGGCAGCATGGCCCATTCAAGAGTGCAATTATCTATGGTAGAACGGATTCTAACACGCTATTCAACAGAAAGGCCTTCGTGTGACTGTCAAGCTTACTATTCAGAATCGGCAAGCTGCAGTCTCGGTCGTCCCGTCGGCGTCCTCCCTTGTAATCAAGGCTCTCAAAGAGCCGCCTCGAGATAGGAAGAAGGAGAAAAATATCAAGCACTCCAAGTCAATCCCCCTCGAAGAAATCATCCAGATTGCCAGAACCATGCGGTTTAAGTCGCTGGCGAAGGAGCTCAGCGGAACGGTGAAAGAGGTTCTGGGGACAGCTTTCAGTGTGGGATGTCAGGTCGATGGAAGATCGCCGAAAGAAATCAGCGATGACATCGAGAAGGGGGAGATCCAGAGTAGGTATTTTGCAGCATTCCAATCCCTTCACTGGTCAATGCTGACACGCCCACAGTTCCAGAATCATAGGCTTATTCGCATTGGGTTGCTGTATCATCTTCCTCATTCATGATATCTTTGTTATAAAATGAGATTATGTTATGCCAAAACCCAATAACGATCGCGCACACTACACACGACCAGAGTCCTCCCGCCTGATGCATGAAAACTTTGCCAACACTCTGGCCCTTACCTCCTTTCCCTTGAGGATTGGTTCAATCTATGGTTCGGGCCTATTTTGGTGCAAAGAAGATGATACTCTATTGAGAAGCCTACTACTCACCGCGACATCTTTTTCCGCTTGGAGTAGATGTGGGGGTCCATCTTTCGTGGCCTACATTGAACGCTATCGACGGCTCCGTTTCTATCCATTTCATTCTGGACTGATTGTGTAACATTACGCCTTGACGATGCTAGGAGGAGGCTGCTTACACATATGCTCGCGAATCATCAATCATTTACAGGGGAGACCGTGTAGATTGTGTATGTAGGCCGTAGATGGACCTGTGGAGGCAACGCATCAATTCATTGAGGATGGTATATTACTATATACGTAGTAATGATATGGCCGTAAAGTCAGATATAGGTTTGAGTGCGAATAAGGTACCTTGCTTGACTCACATATGAGCGTGTTAAGATGCAAGTCATTCAAAATTGTCTCCAAGGCCGAGGCTTTGGCTTGTCCCAATCAGACATCATTACCTAAGGTACCGTTGTCTCATTGTCGGTACCTCCGTAGAGTACCGTACCTTAGATACGGAAAGTTATGCAGTGTTCGTCAACGAAATCATGCAGGCAGAAGGAAGGAACACCAGAGGAAACGCAGTATGATATTAATAGTGACATTATGTGTTTGATGAGCTTCCAAGGTTGTGATGCTACCAATTACCAGTCTGCTAGAGCATTGTTTGGTCGCAACAAGCACCATCCATTCAACGCATCCCATGCATAGATACCTTAGTCTCTACTTTCCAGCACTCTACAGCCTGCAAGCACCTATCATTTGAGGTGTTGATATTATGCTTGTCTAAAATACCGCGTACGCAAGACTGCAAATAGCAAAGCTCGATTGAGAGACTGGAAGACTGGATGTCGTTCCCTCACTTTTCATGATCGTTGGTGCAAATACGGTATGAGACATTGCTTTACTATCATTACACGGTATTATTGTTCGCCCTTCTTGCTCTTATATTTCATTACATCGTCCCCGTATTGAGTATTCCAAAACAACCATGGTCCTAGATTTGCAGTCATCAGAGTCACCAGGCTGCCCGACTCGAGCGGTTCATCTGTCTGTCACACTCTCCCGAAATCGTGACACCGGGCTCTGCACCTGTACTACGACTACGACTACGACTACGACTACTACTACTACTACTACTACTACTACTACTACTACTACTACTACTACTACTACTACGGCTCTATCCTCTTTTAGCTTGCGAGGCTGCAAGCCTTAGCCATCAGCCCCACTAAGGCACTGCATTAGAATGCTAGTTACCTATCACTACTACCTCCAACATACCATTTCCCGGAGAGAAAAATACTCGTTGCGTGGGACGTTCATTACCACATAGCTCGTACTGTTTTCCAGCGACTTCCTGACTTTCCGAAAGCCCCAAACCGTTTGGCCGACTGGAGCCTCAGTTTAAGCCAATTTGGGCTACAATAGGGCAAACTTCTGGAGTGCCTCAGCCAATCTTCAACGGTCGGGAGAATGACATGCGCGAAGAACCGTATAAAAAGTCGCAAAGGCATTGGGACATCTCGCCTCCAACGATATTTCAGCCTTGTGTCGTCTATATAATTCCTCCGATTTCCATCGTCATCTCTTTAGCCGCTGTCAAACCGTTGCTTCGGCCGAATTTACCGCTGTCAAATTCGGGCTAGGGCAAGGCTTGATATTGACTCGAATATCTGTCTTTTCGCCTCATCATGTTCACGGATGTTGCTCATCGTCAACCTGGACACCACTTCTCCTACCCTCAGCATTCTGTCCGACAGAGTGACTTCAATAATTATTCTCTCAACCAGCCCCCGACCGACGCCTCCCAGTTCGGACACCGCAATCTTATCCGAAACAGCGGCTTTCGACAAAGACTTCAGAGACCGGAACAGTATGCTCACCCATTGCAGCTACCATCATCTCTTTCAACTAAAATACCGAACTCGGAGTCCTACCAGGCAATTTCAGATGCCTCAGAGCATATGCTTCGGCGAAAAACGCCGAATGGAACACTTGCTGCAGGGTATGACGGAAGGCCAGTAGAGTGGACTTCCAGACCACACGCCATGAAACATTACTTGATGCCGATTTCGAAATCCGTGGGGGAAGCTATGTACACATCTGTCCCTACTGGGACGCTTGAAGAGTACTCGCCAGAACGCAAAGACCTATCATTTTCTGCGCGGGCTGAGGAGCAAAGGTATCGGGTCCGGCGCAATAGTAGTGGAAGATGCCAATCAGCTTATGAGACCCGCGATGATGTTGGAGACTTCGCACACACCCCAGAAGCAAGAAGACCTGATACACTTTCCGCTACTGGGATAGACTCGGTCTTGCATCAAAGCTCTCTATCCCACCATTACAACTACTTTGCAGGCGGTCCGCAAGTTCCAACGGTGCTGCAGCCCATGTGGCCGCCATGCTTAGGTCTTACGTCCCTCAATAATTCTGGACCATATGGGCCTTATTGGCCGGACGGTGCATTCGTACCCTATCGCCCTGCCCCGCTTCGAGATCCGCGATATCAATGTCGAACCCAAGGTAGCCACGTTGATGGTGCTGCTCAGCTGCAGATTGCTCTTAACAAGCATCCTGACTGGTCCCGAGGCGGCTCTAACGTTGATCGCATGGACTGGGCCGAGTATTCGTCAGATCTCGCACATCACCACCAGTCATCCGCTAACCATTCAGTGCCTGAGGCTGATATTCTCAGAAGGAGAGAAAACTTTCCAACTAGCCTTGAAATTATTCCGGCACAACAGCCCGAAGCAAATCGGTTGGCGTATCGCGTTAAGCCGCTACCTCCAAGGCCACCGGGTGTGCGGGCAAGAACCAGCTGGGAGCGTGGCCAACGTCCTTCGATATCTGAGCCGTTTCCTGTCCAACAAGCAAAATACCAGGAACCAGATCCTCAAGCGACCAATGCTCATTTCAAAGAAAAGGTTATGGTGTGGGCTCATCGAATCTATCTTAGCTTGTTGGCTTCCGTACACCAATCCCGAAGGGCGGCGTCACATACGCAGCGTCATGGAGAGAGACACCCACAACCCAATATTTACCCCAAAGCACCGAGGCAGCTTTCTTCACCTTCGTCGGCGCTTCAAGGGCATGCTTTCTTGGGTCAGAACAGCCCACAACGTCCGTTTGGGCTTTTGCATAACAGCGACGACATGTCTCCTCATCACTTAAGTAGTCAGAAGGATATCTCTGGCACACCTAGGACTTCGCCGGAAGACTTCGCCGGGATGTTTCAGCCTTCCACTCTTCAGAATGGGCAATCTCTTCAGTCGTGGCAGCTAAACGGACAGTACGTGTCTCCAGCATGTCCTACACCTGGCCGCGATCATCGTGATCAGCGGGGATCGCTTATGTCTCCACCCACCCGAGAATATGAAAACTCTCCAGCATGTGCCGCAGCAACTGCGATTGAGCTTCTCAATAGGCTCTGTCAAGAAAGCGGCTGGGAGTGGACTGACGGACTACTTCTCGGAGGGTGCTTAGCTTATGGATTGGGCGATTATGAGAAGGCATTCAAATGGTACTCGAAGGTCTTGAATTGTGACCCAAAGTAAGTCATGTGTGCAGTGAGCGACAGTCTTTAGCTGAAAAAGTTTAGTAATGTGGAGGCCATATCCAACCTAGCGGCTACACTGCTTTCTTTGAATCGCAGGGCAGAAGCTGAACGTTGTTGGCTCCGCTCCGTCAAGCTTCGTCCTAGTTACTTTGAGGCCGTTGAGCATCTGGTTGGCCTCCTCTGCGAAGACCACCGTGGAAAGGAGGCTGTTAAAACCATTGAATTTGTAGAACAAGCGCTTCGAACTGGTCAATCTTCTAGTCTCATGGGTCACTCAGAGCGCTACAGCGAATCCGCCAGCGAGGCTAGCCTCTCCCCAAGTTATTCGGCTTCGGAAAGATCCGATTTTGGGGTTGTCGAGCAGGAGACTGGCGAGGGTCGAACGCCAACCGGCAAAATTCTGAGATCCTCCAGCTTCCACTTCAGCGGTTATTCGATCCCTCCGTCCGAGAACGGCAGAATCCTCGCACTGGTTCATGGAAAAGGGAATATGCTCTACGCTCTTGGGGATAATGCTGGAGCCGCTAAAGCGTTTGAAGATGCCATACTTATTGGGGCAGGACAGCGTCAGCTTGGGATTCGAGGGCTCATTAGGCGGATATTAAGGGTCTGCTCAGACCAGACCACGGCGAATAGGAGAGACTTTCGTGAGGACAGCGCTGCTGACAATCCTATATTACTTGTCCCAGAGATGGCCTTAGAGACGTCGCATCTGGTATTTCCGTCCCAAGGTCAATTACCCGGTCTTACGGACGTGGCTGCCGGAGTGGCCAAAAAATCCGCGATTTTGATTATTAGTAATTCACTGTTGTCTCTTGCTAAGATATACCAGGATGGGATGTCTTCTAGCGGAGCCTCGGCTACTGGACCAAGGGCGACCTCTGGGGTACAGGATATACTTGCACTGTACTATCTCTCGTTATCACTTCAGCCGAGTCCATCGACTGCGAACAACGTTGGCATTCTGCTCGCTAGTGTTCAGCAGTCTACTCCTACGAAGCTGAGCATGAGGCCGAGCAAGAACGCCACCCCAATAATCCCAGGGGTTGTACCTGGCAGTGGAGTTGCGCTCGCACTTGCGTACTATAATTTTGGCTTGAACCTCGATAATCGTCACGCTCATCTCTATACGAACCTCGGCAGTCTTTTCAAAGATATTGGGCAGCTGAACGCTGCCATCAAGATGTACGAAAAGGCTGTCGAGTGTGATGGCAAATTCGACATAGCTTTGGCAAACCTAGCCAACGCTGTTAAAGATCAAGGCAGGATTAGTGACGCCATAGTTTATTACAGGAGAGCTGTCGCATCGAACCCCGAATTTGCAGAGGCTGTTTGTGGACTTGCAAATGCCCTCAACTCGGTCTGTAGCTGGCTTGGTCGTGGTGGCATCAAATATTCTGATGGCAAACGAGATCGGTGGCACGTGGACGAGCAAGGGATGTTATATGATGCCAGAATGGCTCAAAACACTAGCTCTGGCTGGATCGTGCGAGTTGTTGCTATTGTCGAAAAGCAACTTCGAGACGGCGAGGGCTGGGGCAAAGGTGTCCTTCACGCCATTGATACAGAATTTCTCCTTGAACAGCTTGTCACAGGATACGGTCGTCAAGATCGAATCGATCATAATAAGGTCCTGATAAGCAGAGCATTACAGGCATGGGCGGAACAGCCTTGGGAAGGTGCCAAGGTAGTACGGCTCGTCGAACGTGCTACTAAAAGGCTTGGATGGCAAGCATACTGGAAGAGGTATATCCATAAGCAGCCGTACCGAGCGATGGACTACACACGGCCACAGCTTCCGACAGCCCTTGCAATTCCCAGTGCACCGACGGTTTTGCCATTTCATACCTTTACATGTCCTCTCTCTGCAAAACAGATTCGTAGAATCTCTCAGCGGAATGGGCTCAGGATTTCGTGTTCCACATTACGAGCTCCCTGGCTTCCGACTCGGATTTATGACCCCCCAGCACCACCTGAGCCCCATCTTAACGTCGGTTACGTGTCTTCGGACTTCAATAACCACCCCTTGGCCCATCTAATGCAGTCCGTTTTTGGCTATCACAACCCTAACAGAGTTAGGGCTTTTTGCTATGCGACAACGGCTAGTGACGGGTCGGTCCATCGTCATCAAATTGAGCGTGAAGCGCCAGTATTCCTCGATGTTTCTTCATGGTCAATAGATCGGTTGGTAAGTCAGATTGTCGGTGACGGGATTCACATACTCGTTAATCTGAATGGCTACACTCGTGGAGCTAAGAATGAGGTGTTTGCGGCGCGTCCAGCGCCAGTCCAGATGTCATTCATGGGTTTCGCTGGTACGCTCGGCGCAGAGTGGTGCGATTATCTGCTAGCAGACAAAATCGCCGTTCCACCTCAAACATTACGGCCGTGGCGGCGGAACGTGGATCTGATAGATCAGACAAACGATGGCAACAACGGCGACGATAACGGCGACTGGGTTTATGGGGAAAATATCGTTTATACTAGAGACACATTCTTCTGCTGTGACCATAGACAAAGTGCCCCTGACTCACAGGAAGTACAGCTCACCTGGCCAGAAGAACAGCAACGGCGGTGGAGGATGCGCAAAGAATTGTTTCCAGACTTACCAGATGATATGATCATCTTAGGTAACTTCAACCAGCTTTACAAGGTAGTCCATTCTTGTCCCAAAACAGTGATGTGCACAGTGCTGACCAGTCTCTGCTCAAGATCGAACCAACGACATTCCGGACATGGCTTCGCATACTCTCGCGAATACCTAAAGCGATACTCTGGCTCCTTCGCTTTCCCGATCTTGGCGAAACTAACCTTAAACAGACGGCCCTTCTTTGGGTTGGTTCAGAAGTTGCGTCTCGTATCCGGTTTACGGACGTTGCTCCAAAGCACCAGCATATTTCTCGCGCTCGGGTCTGTGATCTTTTTTTAGACACTCCCGAATGTAATGCTCACACCACAGCTGCGGACGTGCTTTGGTCGGGGACTCCGCTTTTGACTTTGCCTAGATATGAGTACAAGATGTGCTCGAGGATGGCAGCTTCGATCCTGAGAGGGGCGCTGCCGAAAACGGCTGAAGGCGACCGTGCAGCCGAACAACTTACCGTTCGCAGTGACGAGGAGTATGAGGAACGGGCGGTGGAATTAGGCAGTGATCTTGTGTACATGTTGCAGAGAGGGCAGGAAGGCTTTGGGAGAGGCAGGCTTGCAGAGCTCCGAAAGCTCTTGTATGAGAGTCGGTGGACGAGCGCGCTGTTTGACACGCGACGCTGGGTGCGGGACTTGGAAACGGCTTACGAGGAGGCATGGAACCGGTGGGTTGCCGGAGAAGGAGGGGACATATGGCTGTGAAGTTATGAGAAGTCACGTCGTAATTTAGCGCACATTGGTCTTTGGGAAAATAAAGGATCAGGGACGGGGAAAAAGGGTTAAGAGATGGGAGTTCTGGAATAACTGGGAGGGTATACAAGGGACGATCGGGCATAGCGAAGTGCTCGCTTTGCCATGGTCATGCATGCTACTTCTTTAAAAACTGACGGGCGAAAGCGGTATCGGAATTGGTGTCACTCGGCATGGGGCATTATTTGAGCCTACACATAGTAGCGGGTGAGAAGCATCTTGGGGTTTGGAAATTAATAATTGGATTCCCGTGGTTTGGTGCTTCGACGAGGAAGCAGCACGTGCGGCTCTAGAGCATTCATGATACGCCGCTGACATGGAGGCTCCAGTACTGTGAACGTGGCTGTGAATATGGTTGATAGGATTGAAGGTGCGTTGTGGGGGGAGTGCTGTACCTTAGCTGGTCAATAATGGTGGTACCTATCGGAAACGGAAACGGAAAGGTCCTACCCTTCTGCCACAAAAGGCCGATCAGTAGTGGACTTACGTCGTCGTCGTCGTAGTAGTAGTAGTAGTAGTATACAACCTACCTTGTTTGTAAACCCCCAAGGTAGCACCCACAAGTGGATGGGACCACTCAACTCCTACTCCGGACGGTTGTTGGTGAGCGTACAGGTTGAAGTGAGTTTTTGGTTTACCAAAACCGCCGTGAGTACGGGTAAGGTACGGTACAGTACGGTAGGTAAAGTATCCAAGGTAAGGTAGGTACGGAATACGGTATGCAAGATCTCGCATGGATTACTAATAAGATCCAGATCTTGCAGGAGAGATCACGTCCGTCCAAATCTTGGTTCGCTTGAATCCCTCGGAAATCGGGTACAGACAGCCTACAGGTCTGTCTGCATACGGAGTAGAGTAAACTTTAGTAGGGGACGATCATGCAAGACGTAAAAAATACAGAAAGTAGTAGGTGAGTGCTCCGATCTACCTTCCTTTACCCTTCAAATGTCCCCCTATACACACCTTACTATATTCATATAGAACAGCTGCCGCTTGACTACTTTATCGAACCGACATGTCTTATAATTTACTCAGGCTTACCCATTGTTACCTTCACCCACCTCACTTTTCTTCTTCCGCTGACCACCTTCCTTCCAAGTGAAAGATCCGGGTCCTCGATGGAGCTGTTTAGAGTTTGAGTTTGGAAAGGGGGGAGGGGAAGGGGAAAGGGGGAAATGGGAAAGGGCCGGTTCCAGATTTGAGTTGTCGATTCCCGCCGATGCCGTCGCGTAGCTGGCTGGCTGGCACCTGGTTAAAATGGGACCAACACCTTGTTATTACCGAAGGGGCAATATGGATGAATTCTTTCAATTTACTTGACTGCTACCAACGCCTCTGCATCGAGGATTCGGACATCTCGACCGGAAAGAGCAGCTAAGAAGCGCTTTGTGCCGAGAACGACGGAGTTTCTGGACCATTGCAGGCTCCGCCGGTAAAGTACCGGTACCTACGGACGTAGTACTTGTGCTCAGACCTGTCAGGCTAATAATAGCGGAGAAACGTATTCCGTATAATGGTGGTGGTGGTAAGGGTACTCGTATAAGGTACCTTACTTTCGTACTTGACTTTACCTTATCTTATTGACTTTGCCTTGGTCAGGCGAGAATGCACGGGACTGGATCCGGCCATGTGCAATTACGCAGCACGCTTCATGCTCCATGCTTCACGCTTCGCTTCACGCTTCGCTTCCCGCTTCATGCTTGACGCTCCACGCTTCACGTGGAGAGATGAGATCTCTTTACATCATCAGCAAGCACTGACCATGCTCGTGTTCGACCGTGCAACTCCGAATCAACACAGCGACCGACAGCTTCTCTCGTGGAATATTTGATGATGCTGATTATCGTTGATAATGAATTAATTCTATACGGATTGGGGTCCATTCTTCGGAACACAATGCCAAAGGAGCACCGGCCATACGTAATTATTCCAATTGCGACAGATGGTGGGCCGTTGGGACTTACTTCCATTACAGTACCACCATTGTTACCTTAGCTCCTCAGTCCAGCGCACTCAGTACGGACGTACGTATAGGGTCAGAATAAAACCGCTTTTTCTACAAAAAGCGTGTATAATACCTCTTAGCGGCTTTTTTGCTTCGCTTTTTTGGTTTTTTATTATGTAAGCTAGACATGGATTATGATAGGAAGGTTCACCT